>Ga0265334_10000082_pt1 | contig 68216 bp, 94 predicted proteins | sample 42023metaG_FD_192442 | JGI IMG/M metagenome (GOLD analysis project Ga0265334, IMG submission 192442) | Rhizosphere microbial communities from Carex aquatilis grown in University of Washington, Seatle, WA, United States - 4-20-23 metaG | ecosystem: Host-associated > Plants > Roots > Rhizosphere...
CGTCATTATCGCCAGCAGACCCGGACCTTTCGGGTTCGGGCCAGTCGTGAGGTAGATGGTGTCCTCGCTCACGGGCGCGTCACCCGCCCTGCCACGGCGACGTCGGGGCCACCGGGTCGCCGGCCAGATGCAGCGGATCATAGATCATGTGGTTGGGGCGCTCAGCGCTGTCGCTCTCCGGTGCATCGGCAGATTTCCATCCCACCGCGAAGACCGTTGGACTTCGCGGCTCGACCTTCCCTGCCAGCCAGTACAGCCGCTCGGCAAGCCAGTGGCGGATGATGCGGATCATGGGCGACCTCCTGCAAATCGGAAAACGTCATCGGGCTTGGTCAGTCGTTCACGTTGGCCCGGCGGTATCCAGGAGAGACGGGTGCCTCGCGTCGACCGCTCTCCCCACACGACCCATGCGTAGGACGTCGCAGTCGACGCCTTCGGATCCCATCGTCCCTTCACCATCGGGACGCGCTCTGAAAACAGCGCGATGATAGACGGAGGGTGCGGCTCGAACAATTCCCGGTAGCGTTCGCCACCCTCGAGCCACGCAGTCCGCGTGAGCAGCGCGACACCAATGCGCGCCGTGCGCAAGGCGCGGTGAGCGAATTCCATCGCGAGATTGAACGGAGGATTGGTGATGATCCAGTCCGGCATCGGTACGCATTGCGCGACGTCCGGTCCTTCGCCAACAAACGATCCGACCGTCGCGCCAATTCCGTAGTCGTGCACGTCCGACGAAAACACGGCGTCGAAGTGCTCGCCAAGCACGGCGGCCATGTGCCCCATGCCGGCTGCAGGTTCCCAGACCGTTCGCGTCTCGTCGCCGAGGAACGGGAACAGCGCCCGCGTAGCCCACGGCGGCGTCGGAAAGAAATCCAGACTGTCGGGTGGCTCGCGGCGATTCGCCATCACGGCCAGTCCGCCCGACGGAACGGTGACCGTCATCGCAGCATCCCCTCCACCTTTTCGCCGTGGAACGCCATCATGCGGACGGCGATCGCCTTCAGCTCCGCCTCGCCGAGCGTCTCGAGCGGCAGCCAGTAGTACCCGTCCCAGACGTACTCGCGGGTCATCGGCACCGATGCCCGGTAGTCCGCCACCGCTCGCACGACCTTGCCCGTGATGAACTTGCGGACCTCGCCCATCATCGGCATCGGTCACTCCTTGAGCAGATTGAGCGCGACCTGGACGGGTCCCGGAATTGCCGTCTCGCCGCGGCGGTAGCGACGGGCCGTGCGCTCGTCGACCTTGAGAAGTCCGGTGTTATGCAGCAAACTCCCGCGACGGTCTGAAGCGCACTTGCTCTACCATAACTTGTGGTATGCTTCCGCCGCTAGTTTCGCGCTTCTGGGGGGTGCGCTTAGACGAAATCTAATCAAGACAGCGAGAGAAAGATCAGCCGGATCGTTCTGCCGTAGATGAAAGTGACGGCCACAGAACTCGCTGCCCACACCACAAAAAGCACACTCCGAACAGAGAGCCCCAATCCCGGCTCCACATGCAGAAGGCCAAGGATCATTGTGGCCAGAATGCAGACAACAGAAACAACGATCGTAATCTTTACGTTCGTTACAATCGCCGTAAAGGCGTGAGTATTCCGCATCCTCTCAAGAAACGGGGTGGGGCGGCAAACGAAGAGCGCGAACAGCGCAATCAACGCGCCGAACTCCACAGCGAATAGGTTAAAAATGGAATTGTAGACCTCCAGGTACACGATACCGAGGCCGGCAACGACCAGGGCAATCGGCCCATAAAAAACAAGGACCAGAACGGTCACGACGGGGACGGCGACAAAAACAATTACGTTTCCGCCTTCCACGAAATGCGACTTGCCGTGAACGTGAGGCGCCGTGTCAACCATCGGGCTCATCCCTTAGTAAATTCCTGTAGTTGCCCAGTGTTCTTATCTAGAGAATTGTGAAGAAAATTCAAGCGTTTTCGGTAGTTTTCTTCTGGATCAGCCTTGCCGAAAGAGAAAATTTCGCTTTCTCCAAGTTGTGCTTTAATAAAATCAAGGGGAACGTCGTCCTCGGACAAGTCCTTCCCGATAATCTTTACTGACCGTACGACTCTCTTTGTTGTCTCTCGTTGAGAAAGCACCCATCCCAATAAATTTCTGAGCTTTGGTCTACTCAGTTCACCATGCTTCCTGCAGTGCGCTGAGAAGATCACGAATCTCGCTGAGGCTTACTTTCTTCACGACGACGGTACTCCTCTAGAATCTGGTTAAGACAAGAAAGCGCTTGGGCCAATTGGCTATGCATGTTGTCCTCCCCTAATTCGCGACCAACTGAGTCGATTATTAGCGACGAATCGCAGTGATGATTCGCAGCAAGCGCCAGTATAGCCTTTCGGACTTGGAATATCCTTGCCGTCATCTTTCTCTCGCTAGCTCTTAGCTTCCTTTCCACAATGGTTTGAGCGCGCCGCGCTTTGCTGGGCATCGGCTGCATGGTGCCGTCCGCCGCCTTCACCCGAGCGCCCATCAAAAGACCTATTGTTGCAGCCTCATCGGGTGATGGCCGGCGCCCATGTTTTTGAAGAAAATCTGAGTAGGGGTTCTTTCCTCGCCAAGCCTGAATCGCCCGCGCCTCAGCACGCAAGGCGCGCTCGGCTATGTGCTCGGATTCGGCAGCGGCAAAACTAGCGACCGCGCATTCTTCCTTCTCTGTGGTGACTAGCCTGAGCATGCGCGATTCGATCTAACCCTCTGAGAACGCATAGAAAATCATGGTTAACGTGACCCTAACTCAATGTTTTCAATGGCTTGGATGCGCTTCAGACCGTCGCGGGACGTTGCTGCATAACACCGTAGATGTGCTTCAGGCGATCCAGAGTTTCCGACGACGGCCACCCTTCGCGATTTGCACTGTCGGGGTTACCCCCCATCAGCGCGATGATTTCCCTGTCGCTGATCTCGCTCATCGGCCGCTCCTCATGTCCCACCACTGCCAGCGCTCGGCTCCTGCGAGCATGTCGTTCTCATCGAGCGACGACGCCTCGTCGTACCAAACCGTCGTCGGGAACGGCTGGCCGGCCACCGTCTTCACCGGCTCCAGCGCGCTCCGGAACACGTCCAGCCGGCGCTCGTCAACCGGGCGGAAGTTCGTCACCATGAACCAGCACTCGGTCACGCCACCAAAATACTTGCGAGGACGGTTGACGATCTCCTCGACGCGGATCAGCGGACCGTCCACACCGACCGCAGCATTCCGCACGGTGTAGACCACCCCTTTCACCGCACAGACCTCGCCGTAATCCGTCGGCCGAGGAGGCCGCACGCAGATCACCCGCTGCCCAACCTGGAACATCGTCACCTCCGCTTCCAACCCAGCGCAACCGCCTCCGCCCGTAGCGCCCGCAAATCACCCACCGTCGGCCAAAGCCCCGGCAGCACATCACGCAGCGGACGATCATCGCCCACCGGCGCCGGCAAACTGTCCACGATGTTCGCCGCCCGGCAGAACGCATCAACCGCCGAAAGCAGACCAGCGCGCGAAGACCGCGAACGACGTGCCGCCAGTACCGCCCGCTTCAGACCTTCACCCATCGTCAGGACCTCCAAACAGTCAGACAAACATTCCTGAAAATATTCCGCAAAATTTCCCGCAGGATTACAGGTGGAGTTGCTCTACGTGATGGCCGTGGGTGCCGGCGCGCTCCCCCAACTCGTCCTGCCAGCCCGGCCGTGGCGATGTGTTCATTCCTGCGGACGATTGTCGATCGAGCGTGGTCGAGCGGTCGTCATCTCTTCGGGCAAGGCTTGCTCGAGGATAGCGCGCACCAGCTCTGGCCGTGTGGGCGGGTTGGCCTGCGCGCGGCGTGCCTGGTCAATCCGGCGGAGGAGCTCGGGCTTAACCGTGATCTGGATGTAGTTGGGTCGGGTGTCGGCGGTGTTGCTCATGCCGGCCACCGTGAACCCATGACGGCATGATGTCAAGTCCGCTCCCGGCGCCCTGATTGGTGATATAGGGGCTTGGCCCGGTAAGCATTGACTTACCGCGCGGTTTTGGCCTTGTGCGCTGGCTAGGTCACAGATAGGTCACTGTTTGCGGTGAGACCGCCCCGACGACTGGCCGGAGCGGCAGTGGTCTATGGTTCCGGCTTGTCCGGCTGGTGCTCAATCACCTTGGCGTCATCGCCCGGGATCTTGGCCTGGGCGGGCGGTGCGATCGTCGAGGATATCAGCGCCTCGAGCGTGAGGTGTCCCGTGACTACCGATCGCTCGATGAACAGCCCATGCAGCTTGCCCTTAGCCACCGTGGCCGAGACCGCGGCGCCGTGGTTGCCATCGCCCATTGCCGCCGAGCGAGCCCATTCGAGCTCTTCGGTTATTGACTCGGCCGTGACCTTGTAACGGGCTTGAGCCGCACCGCGGGCAACGTCCACCAGGCGCGCGACAACCGGATGGCCGAGCGTGCGCATTGCCTCGCCTGTGACCATGGCCGAATTCCAGCCCTTGGTCGAATAGGCCGCTCGATAGGCTTTCGATGGATTGCCCGTCCGAAGATACGCCACCACAAAGGCCCGCTGCTTCGGTGTAGCGGGTCGATCCATTTTCGGGCTGGCATACGGACGCGGCTTGCGCTTCGCCATGCGGGCAGGATTAGCCGATTGCGAGCGAACTATCCACCATTGACCGGCGCCGGCGAGGTTTGCGGAGCCTCGGGCGCGGGCTGGGACTGGATTGGCGCGCTATTCGGGGTCGCAGCAGCAGCCTTGCCAGTGAGGATCACGCGACCGGCAAAAGATTGAAGGAATTCGGACAGACCGCGGCATGGCGCGACATCGCCGCGCAGCTGGATCGACGCGACGCAGGAATCGAGGGATTGCACCACCAATGGCCACGATTGAAGATCGCCTGGCGTCAGCGAAAACGGATAGGCAGCGTCAGCGGCTTGGACAGACTGCGGGAGACCTATCATCAAAACCGATAGAACAACGGCTGATCTAGTGAGAACAACTGATAGACTGCGGAACGTATTGAGAACGTTGAGGGATTTGGTGTTTAACCTGGACATATGGCGGATCCTTTTTTTGACGCGGCGGGATTGTGTCTCAGGGTTCGTGTCCATGTCAACATGATTGCATGGTGGTGGATTGACGTTTGGGCCTCCCGAGCTGAGGCGAGGGAGGGGGGCACGGGATTGGCGCGGGGCGCTGGCGCGCCATCCGATGGTCACAGCCCTATGACGGGGAGAATGGTTCCGGTGGCACGGGTTCGTCATCAGCAATTGAAGAATCTGCTGTACCCGGACGTGTGCCATCTAGGGCAGCGGTGCTTACCTTGTTGCGCCTGCGGAACCACGTTCGGCGGGATATGCCTTCTGCCTTCCATGGTTCGCCGAGGCTGACCTGAGCGATGTATTCGGCGCGGGTTTTGTGGCCGGCCGATAGTCGCGCGTCCATTTTGGCGAGGCGGTTACGTTGGGCGCGGGCTTTGATGCGGGCGGGCGTCGAGAGATCGACGGATCCGATGGTGGTGATTCGGAGCGTGGCGCGATCAGCTTCAGTCAGCTTTAGTTGCCATGCGAGCGCCTGTGCTTTGTATCGGCGCGGCTTGGTGCTCACCTGGAGGATCAGCGCTTCGGCATCGCCGAGGCTGTACCATGGCGCGCGAAGACCGAGCCAGCCGATGACGCTATGCCGCGGATTGACCGATAGATTGCCGAGATGGTTGGCGACGATGACGATCGCGCGGCGCGTGTCTGGCGTGTCGGGCAGCACCTCGCCGCCATATCGGCACGTAAGCAGGAGGTTGAGTTCGCGCAGACGGATTGCGAGAACATTGGCCCTGCGGCGCCGGCGGGCCCGCTTCGCCTGAATTGCGTTTTCGCGAAGGACGGCAGCGGCGCGAGTGACCATGCCGCGTCACCTTGCCCGATGACGGCCCGCGCGCCAATAGATCAGCCAGCAAACGGGACAGGTTAACGCCATGTCCGAGCATGTCCCCATCTGTCCACCCATTGCCCTGCCTCAATGTCCCAATCTGTCCGGCATCGATCACAAGTCCGTGATAATGCCTCTCCATGGTTCCATGGCGTCATTATTCAATTGACTAGGTGTGCGCGTATGCGTATGGTTGGGGCATAGAGAGACACCAACAAGGGAGCCGCCGACATGACCGCCTACGCAACCGATAGCAAGTGCCACAACGCGGAGCCGGGAACCTACGGCCACGAATGCGGCAAGCCCGCCGAATGGATCGGAACCACCGCGACCGGCTTCCGGTCTGGCTATTGCCTGAAATGCCGCGCCACCGGTTTCGAGGCGCGGCGGGTGGTGAAATGGGAGCCGGCCTTTACGGACGAGCCCGCGCACAAGATCCAGCCCGGATCGCGCTTCGACTACTGACAGGACGAAACGGGCTCCCGCAGCCGTCAACCGGCGAAGGCTTTGAATACGCCACGCCAACCGCCACCACCTAACCCGCGCCACGCGCACCCGAACAGGAGCAACGACAATGACCCTCGAAGAAGCCAACGCCCTCCGCCAGAAATACAAGATCGTTCGCGGCTATTTCAAAGGCGGCCGCCGCACCATCGCAACCAATCTCACGCTGGACGAGGCGCAGGCGCATTGCCGCGACCCCGAGACCAGCTCGAGCACCTGCACCAAGTCGGCCGGCAAGGCGCGGACGCGCCGGATGGGCCCTTGGTTCGACGGATACGAGAAAGACTAGCTTTCTACAGCGCGGCTATTTGTGGCCGCGTCATAGAGCGCTAAGGCTCAATTTGGAGGATTGTACATGAACGAGACAATCGAACAGCGTGCCGACCGCCTGGTTAGGCAAGAGGTTTATGTGTGCCTTTCGTCGCTGGTCTCGACACTGGCACAAGGCTACGGGCAGGCCACTAGCGATCCGCTGGCCGAACTGGTCAACCAGGCTTTCGAGCTGGCTTGCCCGGTGGACGACTACGAAGAAGCCGCAATACAGGCGGGATGGACGGAAACTAACGGCGAGTGGCGGAACAAGCCTTCGCAATTCATGTCCGGGCAGGTTTACGACGACGCCAAGACCATGTGTCGCGAGGAAAATATCGAACCCTACCAACGCGACGTGTTTGAGCATTGGGCGGTTAGCGACTGGCTGGCCGACAAGTTGATCGAACGCGGCGAGAAGGTCGACAAGGATTTCGCCGGCATGTGCGTGTGGGCGCGGTCCACGACCGGCCAAATGATTTCAATGGACTCGTGCATCGAAGCGATAGCTAAGGCGACGATGGCCCCCGTTGACTGCTCCAAGCCTATAGCAATTTCAGAACCAGAACACGCGGCGCACCACCGAGACGCCTGAACCCCTAGCCCATGCCCGGCCGCGCGTCGGGCATGCACGAGCGGTTAAGCAAACGGAGGCAAAGACAATGGAAAAGCCGGAAATCATCACGCTATTCAGCTTCAAGCCGGGTGATCGCGTCGAGTATGTCATGGCGAAGACGGAGCTTGTCGGGCGCCGCGCGACTGTGGTCCGCATCGTCAAAAGCCGAAATGTCGTCACGATCGATTGGGACGGCGACGCTCCCGCGAATCAACGGCGATACGACGCCTATCCGACCAGCCTGCGGCCGATCCGCGAACCGGTCACCAAATCCCCCGCGCGAATCGCCTACGAGGCGGACGTCGAGGCCATGCCGACCTACTGCCTCAGCGGAAACCCGCGCAAGACCTGGGACCAGCTTTCCGAGGCCGTGCAAGACACCTGGAAGCGCAACCCCACGCCGCGCCAATACGCTAGCGAGCCGACCGAGCAGGGGAATCAACTGGTCATTCCCGGCTGCGAGCGCGACCGGTCACGCGGGCCAGCCCAAGGGGATTTATTCTAATGCGCCGCCAGTTCGTCGAGTGCGCATCATGGGCGACCGCCCGTCGCCGTTGCCCATGGGCCGCCGTGGTCGCCCGCGCGTCTGGCGGCTTCCTGTGCTTCGAGTCCGTCACCGACTGGCAAACCTGGAAACGCCAGACCTAACCCCAAAGGATCCGCCCATGACCAAATTCTGCAAGGACTGCCGCCATTGTTTGCCCGAAACGGCCGACTTTCCGACCGCGCCGCCGTTCAAGTATGCGCGATGTGCGCTCACTGGACAGCCGAATCTCGTGACCGGCAATATGGAGACCCACTTTTGCGCCGTTGCCCGCCAGGACGGCCAGCCCTGCGGGCCCCTCGGCTCACGCTTCGAGGCCAGGCCATGAGGTACCCGCCCGCCTTCGTCGCCGCCCTGTGGGTGACGGGCTTCCTCCTCACCTTCGCCGCTTGCGCGCTGGCGCTTTGATGGCCGCCCCGTTCAACATCATGCCGGTCGGGCGATCGTTCCGCCTGTTCCGCACGCTCAGCGGCCCGCCAGTGCCCGCGGAGATCGACCTGGCATACCCAACACGGGAGGAGGCAGAAAACGCTGCCGGCGGTCACGCTGGCCAGCCGGCGACGGCATCGGAAGCACCGCCGCAGCCACGTAAGGAGATCGGCGCGATCGAGGTAACGCTTGCGGACAGGCGGGACACTCCCGCGGCGCGTCCGATATTCGTCGCGACTGGCGCCTATATGCCCGTCTCGCCTGAAACAGCCGCCGCGATGGAGACGGACAAGCTCCGCAACATCGACCGCGCGCTTCGTCGGCGCCGCATCCTGCAGCACGCCGAGCGCGTGGGTACGCTCGCCCCGGATGCATTTCAGGCCATGCTCGATACAATGGGAATCGGCCGGAATACCGCCTGCCAGGCGCTGGAGATCAGCGCCGACCGCCTGCGCCGCATGCTCGCCGGCAAGGTGCCCATCCCCCGCCATATCGGCCTCGCGTGCGCCGAATTGAAAAGGAGCAAATAAAATGCCGGTTATCGTCGGAGGGATCTGCGACGGCGGGCGCTGTCGCGTGGCGGTTCCAGAGCAAGGCGTCATTAGGCTCGCCAAGCGCAAACCGCTCGATCCGCGCTCTTGGACATCGCTTGACCCGCCGTCCGAACCCCAGCCGTCGGACACAGTAGCAATGGAGGTTTACCGTCTCCGCTCGATCCGCATAGGCGAAGAGACGTTTCGGTACTATGCCGCGAACCACATGACCGACCTCGAGGCGATCGAGCAGGTCTTCGCGGCCTACGCCGGATCGAACAAGGCAAAGCCGTGAAGTCTCTGTTTTTGGCCGGCGTTGGTGCCGGGCTGATCGTCGCTGCAATCTCTGCCAATGTGCCCGCCCGAACCGTCACCGCCGACCGGATTCTGGATGGAGACACGGCCGCCGCCGGCGGACTCCGCATCCGCCTCACCGGCTACGACGCGCCCGAGATATTCCACCCGCGATGCCCGGCCGAGCTCGCTCTGGGACTGCGGGCAAAAGCAAGGGCCGCCGTGCTCCTCCACGACGCGCAAATCACGATCGTCCCCTGCGCCGGATGGAACTACGGCCGCGCCTGTGGGACCGTGCCAGGCCTCGCCGCAACCATGATCCGCGAAGGCTTGGCCATCCCCTACGACTGCCGCAACAGCCATTGCCCGCACACGCCGGCAAACGCGTGGTGCCACTAGCGTTGCGTTTTGGATTATTAATTAATTCTCTGAATCGTAACGTGAGGGCGGTTGAGCCTTAGCCCGACGCTGCCGGCTTCTCCTCGCGCACGATCCACACGTAGGGCTTCTCCCGCCCGATCACGCGCTTGTCGAGCAGGTATTCGCCCGCCCGCTGCAGAGCCTTGCGCACTGCATCCGGCTTCGAGTCCTCGCCGCCCTCAAAGGATTTCTTGGTAAAGGCGTCGATCCAGAAATTCCACTTAACGACGCGCACGCCCTCGGGCAGCTTCATCGACCCGGGCGCCACCTCGCCGTGCTCGAGCAGCGCATCGCGGAGTGCATCCAGCGCGATCCGCACCTTCGGCGTGAGGTTTTTCAAGGTCGGCGATCGCAGCGAGCCTTGAACCCATTTGTCCAGAGGCACAACCACGCAAGACGTGATCGGCCGGCCATCGTCCCGGGCCCCAAGCGTGATCGACTGCAGCCGGAACGGCGTAAGAAAGCCCTCCTCGGCATCCTTCATTTTCGTGATTTTGAAGGATCGATCCTTGTTCTCGGCGCAGTTCACTTCGATCGCATTGTCGACCGCCGCGCGGAACGATGAATGACCGCGCTCGCGGGCCCCCATGGCGTTCTTGTGGTGCACGATCATCACATGCCCGCCGGTCGTCTCCTGAATCGAATTATAGTGCTTCAGTAGCCGGCTAACGTCCTCGCTGGCGTTCTCGTTCGCGCCAGGCGAGACCGCGGCATGTGTATCGACAACCGTCATGTCGATGCCACATTGGAACCGATCCCGCATTTGTGCGCCAAGGATCTTCAGGTCGGCCAGCAGCTTTGGGAAATCGCCCTCCTCAGTGAACAGGTTCAAGGCGATCGGAAGGAACACAAACGGCAGGCTTTGATGGTCGCTGATGTCGAAGTGCTGGCGGTAAGCCTGCAGCCGCTTGGGAAAGCCCTTGCGCCCCTCGGCCGCCAGATAGACCACCCCGCCCCGCTTCAGGACCTTGTGCCCAAACACCGGCTCCGCCCGCGCCACACCCATGGCGAAGTGCGTGGCAAGGAAGCTCTTGCCCGAGCCCGACGCCCCGATGAGCATCGAAATGTCGCCCCGGGTAATCAGGTCATCAATCAGCCATTCGGTATCGGCCGCCATCCTTGGCGAATCGCCGAACCATACCGCCTCGAAATTCAGCCGCGGCGCCTCCGCCCCGAACGGGAGCGCGGACTTCTCCACCAGGTCATAGAGCCGCGTCGCGTCTCCGCCCTTGGCGATCCAGTCGACGACATCGCCTTTAGCTGGAAGGTCGGGAAGATCGAGAACGCGCTGGCGTGCGGCAATCCCGGTAAGTGCCGCTCCGACAACCGCGGTGTGGTTGCGGCCTGCCTCGTCGTTGTCCGACAGATGAATGATATCGGCATCGCGGAAGAAATCGCCAAAGGTCTCAGGCCATTTGCCAGAGCCCATCGGATTGCACGTCGCCGGCACGCCCAACTCTGCCAGCCGGTCAACTTTGCGCTCGCCCTCAACTATAAATACCGGCCGCTCGGCAGATAGCGCCTCGAGCAGATCAGGAAGCCGATACGGTACCAGCCGACAGCCTTTTACGGACCAGCGCCAGCCATCATGCACCTTGTCGGGCTCGTCGGTAGGAAGCGCACGACGACGCTGGCCAAAGGTCTTTTGAACCTTGCCGTCTTTTGTCAGCGGCTTGCCGTCTGGCCCAATGAAAACGAACCTCACCGCCTGGAAAAGAAGCTCGCCGGACTCATCGACGTATTCGTAAATCTCGTCGATCGTCTTTTTACCGGCCGGCGCTTTTGACGTAGAAACGGGAGCCGGAAGATTGCGGTCGTGGTTGTCCTCGACGTCGTAGCCGTGTTCGCGCAGCCATTCGACCGCGCCGCCCGCCGCGCCGTTCACATGCCGGCCGGTCTCTCGGGCAATCAGATCGAGAACGCCGCCGCCCTCTTTGGCCTCGTGGTCGAACCACGTCCCGGCGGTTACGTCGATCGAGAAGGACCCGTTCGTCCCCCAGCGCAGTTCCGATTTGGAAGAGTGCGCCGGGTTGGGGTCGCCGAGCAGTTCCAGCGCGACGGCGCGCATGTGTAGAGAAAAATCGGTACCGCTCGCCATGGCGCGCTCACGCGCTTTCGAGGTCTAGGCGGCTGATAAGCTGGGCGGCCTCGTCGTCGGTCAGCACGGCGAGCTCTGGCATGCGCATGGTGAGAACGAGCACCTTCAGCCGGCTATCGTCTACCCCGTTCCCCCGCGCGCATAGGAGCAGCGCCTGGGCTGCTATCCAGAGAGTCCGGCGCCGGGTATCGGCCGGCAGGTCGGCGACAATCTTCATGCATCCACCGGCACGCGGAGTCGACGATCGGAAAGGGGGTTAAAACAGAGCGCGCTATGGAATCGGCAATATGGCGGTCGGCCATCGGTCGGCGCGCCGCAGAACAGAAACGGCAGCGCATCGCCGTGCGGAAACTTGCACGTCTGGTCGGTCAAATCTTCCAGGCGACGGTCACGGCTTATCGGCTCGAGGAGGTCCGCCGGTGGCGCCGGGCGCGGCTTTGGCGTATGGGCAACGAACTGCCCGGGCCGCGGCAGGTTGAACGACGGGCGGCCAGGATGTGCTCTCCGCGGCCGGATATTGCGCTTGCGCGGTCCCTTTGGCGCGGGAGCGGCGCGCTTCGGCAATTTGCACCGATGCACCTTAGAAATGACCGCGTTGCGCGATACGCCGCCAAGCTCAGCCGCAATCTTGCTCGCCGACAGCCCGTTGGCCCAATGCTGTTTCAGCGCAACAATGCGCTCCTCGGTCCACATGGGGACGATCCTCCTCTTATTGTTTGTCGTCATGCCAATTCGATAGGACGAATGACGATCTCCAGCCGTGGCGCCAAGCCGTAGAACTTTTCGATGGTCGCGCGGACGATCTGCTTGTCGTCCACGAAAGCGACCTGGTTCAGCGCATCGAGAACCTTGAGCAGATTGTCGGCGTCAGGCTTTGTCGTTGGCCTGATCTCATAAAGCAGAGCGCTGCGTTTCTTCTTCTGTGACCAGCTTTCAGGGATCGGAAACGTCGCCGTCACCGTCACGTCGAGCGGCACGTCAAGAGGGGCCCGGCCGCCCATCGCGACCTGCGCGGCGTAGCGGAGATTGTCCTCGTAGTCCCTCGTTTTGGCGGGTGTATAGGCGCGCCCGGTAACCCGGACGAACCGCGGCCGCCCCTTGCCGGTCGGCGTGCCGGCCAAGCAAATCGTTATCACGCGGCCGCCTCTTCAGACTCGCCTTCTTCCTCGCCCTCGAATTCAGACGCATCTCGCGTGCGCTGAATGTTGAACAGTTCACCTTGGGCAGCGTGCCACGCTTCGGCATAGGCGTCGTATTGCGGCACGGACGGATCGTAAGGAGGCGCAAGTGTCTTGCCGGCCAAGCCGTCGCGGCGCCCTTCGGCCTTAGCGCGGTCAACGGCGGGCATCATGTCTCCGTCGAACATATCCGCCTGCTTGCCGAACGGCACGGCCATCCACTTGGCGATCTCGGCCTGCCGGCGAATGTTTGCCTCGATCAGCGCCGCGCCCTCCGGCGTTTCCAGAAGCAACGCATCCTTTATGGAATCAACGGCGGACGGGCCGAGTTCGGCCTTGGCTTTCTTGCAGGCGTTCTTGAACGCTGCGTCGGCTTCTTTTTTGATGGCGAGCGCTGCCGAATACTTGCGCTTGTGCTGGAAAAAAAGCGCCTGGCGCTGCTCGTCGGTGAGCGGAGGAGGTGGCCCGTTATGGCCCGGTCCCGGTGTTCCGCTACCCGGCGCTTGCTCGGCTTTCTTTGACGGCATTGGCCTCTCCTTCGTGTGGCAATGTCTTTTCGATCAAGGCAACGAGGTCGCCGACCGTGTACACGCCTTCCAGCTCGGTTTCGGTCATTTCAAGGCCAAACCGCTCTTCGCAGTGCATCACGATCTCGATCGCGTCGAGCGAATCGGCGTTGAGGTCGTCGAAGATGTTGGCGTCGAGGCGGACCTGCGACGGGTCGGTGCCGAGGAGCATCCGCAGAACGTCTTTCAGTTCGGCGGTGACGCGCTCGTGCAGTTCCTGAGAAAACGTCATGTTACCCTCGCTCGCAAGAGTTAGGTCACCACCGCCCGGAATATTGGCGACCGGATCGGCGGGTGTGCGTCCCTCCCCGGTCGCCAGTTTTCCGAAATGGGCGATTGTGGGCTACCTACATCACGTCCTCCTGCATTGCCCGGGTAGTACCGGATAGAACTGCTGCAAAGAGAAAGGCCGGGCTCGCGCCGCAGCCAGTTTATCGCCCAGGGGAGGAAGGGAGGGCGAGGTTCGATCATGGCGCGCCAGCCGATTCGCGCGCCAGAATGCCGATGAGCTTGGAAAGCGGTCCGCGGGGATCGAGTTTGCCTTCCTCGATTCGGGAAATGGTCGACTGGTCACAGCCAAGGTAATCGGCCATTTGCTTCTGCGACCACCCGCGACTGGCTCGAAGACGCTTCAATTCCGCCTTCGGCTCTTTCTTTGGCATCGTCCGTTCCCTAGTGACGCTGGCTTGCCGCAAAATATGCACGACGCATTGCCGCTGTCAACGCAGCCACAGAAAGAAAAATGCATAGCGCATGGTTGACAGGCTTTATGCACGCCGCATATGTTGCGTGCGACGACCTAAACCGGAGAGGCCAATGAGCGGAGAGAAGGATAATTTCTGGCTGGTGTGGAACCCGCAACGGGGAAGCCCGTCGTTTCGCCACACCAACGGCGACTCCGCGCTGGCTGAGGCTAAGCGTCTGGCAATTCAGCATCCGGGTGAGGGATTCTTTACCTTGGTTGCCGTCCACGCCGTACAGGCGATGGAGCCGGTCACCGTGACCAAACTCGACGACATACCGTTTTAGGACGCGCCCGATGACCGCCAACCCCGACGACCGCATCCCCGACGTGGACGAGGGCCTGCAGGGCCGCATGGACACGCGCGGCGCGGGCGTACAGCAGCCAGACTGGCAGAAGATGGACACGGCGCCACGCGATGGGCGCGGCTTCCTCGTCCAGAGGCTTCCCTATGCTGATGCCGACCTGTGCATGAGGCGGGTTAAGTGGGTCGAAGACGGCGACAAGGTAAAGGTTGTCGATTTGGGCGGGTGGGTGATCGTTGACGGGATCGACGACGATTTCACCGAGTTCCTCCCAACCAGCGGTCAGGCTGCCGTTATCGTCGCGCCTGACCACCTCAACTCCACTCACATTTGGCGATGGATACCGCTGCCCCAAGCGCCCGCCGAGGTGCTCGCCGCGATTCGCTCCGAACTCGGATGGGCAAAGCCATGAACGCGCTCACCGCCGCGATCGCCGATATGCAGGCCAGCCTCGCCGGCACGCTGGAGGCCGTCCACGAGGCCAACGCGAATCTGTTCCTGGCGGAGAAATGGCGGCTTGTTCGGGCGGTCTACGGCGCCGAGACGGTCTTTCCCGCCGCATGGCCGATCATCGGCAAGACGACGGATGAGGTGCGGGCCGATTGCCGTGAGGCGCTTGAGATTCAGCGGACGATAGGACGGACGGGGCACTGGTCGTTCGACGGCAGTCGGTTGCGGGCGCTTGTCCCGGCCGAGCGGGCGCTGGCAAGGATGGTGGCAGCATGAGCTACGCATCGAAAACCAAAGTCGGCGTGGACAAGACGCGGAACGAGATCGAGACCACGCTGAAGCGCTACGGCGCGTCGAGTTTCGCTTATGCCAGCGAGCCTCAGCGCGCGACCATCATCTTTGAGGCTGCCGATCGCCGCGTGCGCTTCGAGTTGCCGCTGCCACCGGACGAGGAGAAGTACGCGCAGGCGCGTCGGTCGCGCTGGCGGGCCCTCCTCCTCTGCATCAAAGCGAAACTCGAAGCGGTCGCGAGCAAGATCGAGACGTTCGACGAGGCTTTCTTAGCGCATGTCGTCATGCCGGACGGGTTTACCGTCGGCCAACACACCCTGGGCCCGGTCAAACAAGCCTATCTCGACAAGAAGATGGTCCCGCTGCTCGCAGCCCCGGAGAAACCGGCATGAGCGAGTTTATCGTCACGAGCTATTGGGCCAAGCCAATCCCGATGCGGCAGTTCGATTGGTCGGCGTGGTTTGAAGGCACTGAGGACGAGGGAATGCCGTTGGGCTACGGCCGCACCGAGGCCGAGGCCATCGCGGACCTGAAGGAGCAAGTCGAGGAATGAGCAACGATTACGCTTATTGGCAGGCCAAGCTCCGCGGCGAAGACCCGGATCCACTCGCCGATCGCACCGTCATGCCGTGCGGCTTTTTCCGCACGAGTCACAACGAACCGCTTGCCTGCTGGCTCGACGACAGCGGCGAGCGGATTGCGACGATTAGCGGTCACCCCATGACGCGCAGCCGCATGGAGCGCGTCGCGGAGGTGGGCGGCTTTGGCAAGGCCATCACCGAAGATGCGTACCGCTTTCGCATGAAGAACGGACACTTCCCCGACGATCCGCCGCTGCACGAACCTGGCATTGGACACAATCTCAGCGGTGACGCGCTGGTCGACATCAAGGCCGAACTCGACAGCGAGGTCGAGACGACCACCGCCTTCCTAGCCAAGCCGATCGAGACACAAGAGGACGCCGACCGCTGCGGAACGTGGTCCCGCCGCGTCGGGCAGTTGGCGAAGCGCGCCGACGAGGCGCACGACGTCGAGAAGGAACCGCATTTGGTCGCTGGCCGCGCCGTCGATGACCGCTGGCGTCCGATCCGCGAGGGTGCCACAGGCCTCACGCGGAAGCTGAAGGACCATCTGGAAACGTACCTGAAGGCGCAGCGCCGCAAGCAGGAGGAGGCCGCCCGCGCCGCCGCTGCCGAGGCCGAGCGCCTGCGCCGGGAGGCCGCGACGGCCACCGAGGAGCAGCGCACGGCGCTCAACCGTGAGGCCGCAGCGCACGAGAAGAAGGCCGCCGCGCCGATCAGCACCACGGCGGGCCGGACGGGCTTCAAGGTCGCGCTCAAGACCGAAACGCGGGCGCGCATCGTCGACTACAACAAGGCGCTGAAAGCTGTGAAGGACAACGCCGAGATCAAGGAACTGGTGCAGACGCTGGCGAACCGCGCCGCGAAGGCTGGCATCCCGCTGGCCGGGACAGAGATAGAGAAAGTGGAGGCAGTACGCTAATGGCCGATGACAAGGAAACGACGATCACAATCTCGATGAGCCGGAAAGTCAATCTTGGCAATTACTCGTCCGCCGACTGTTTTGTGTCGATCAGCGGCATCAAAGCCGGGATGACGGTGGAGGAACTGACGCCACTCATCGACACCGGCAAGGTCGGGTGGGAACTGGTCAAACACGCGCTAACCGAAAAAGTCCGCGAAATCATCTCGGAGAATGCACGATGAACGACAAGACGCCCGCCACGACGGAGACGCGCGCCGTCGTCCCGTTCCGCGATCAGTTGGCGCAGCAGGCCGGGCAGTTCTCCGCTGTGCTTCCTTCGCATATCCCGGTCGAGCGCTTCCAGCGCGTCGTGATGACCGCCGTCCAGAACAACCCGAAGCTTCTTGAGGCCGACCGGCGGTCGCTCTGGAACTCGGCCATGCGCGCTGCCCAGGATGGTCTTCTGCCCGACGGCAGAGAGGGCGCCATGGTGCTCTTCAAGAACGTCGTCCAGTGGATGCCCATGGTTGCCGGCATTCGCAAGAAGGTCCGCCAGTCAGGCGAGATTGCGACGTGGGACGCCTATGTCGTCCACGCCAAGGATGCGTTCGAGTTCGAGCTCGGCGACGACCCGTTCATCAAGCACAAGCCGTCGATGGATGCCGACCCCGGCAAGGTGATTGCAGCCTATTCGGTGGCGACGCTGAAGAGCGGCGAGAAAAGCCGCGAGGTGATGACGGTCGCGCAGATCGAGAAGGTGCGCGCCGTGTCACGCGCGAAGGACAACGGGCCGTGGGTGTCGTGGTACGAGGAGATGTGCCGCAAGACCGTAATTCGCCGGCACTCCAAGTCACTGCCCATGTCGACCGACATCGACGAGATCATCCGGCGCGATGAGGCCGACGACGCTGCAGCAGACCGGGCGCTGGTACCGCCGCCCGCGCCAACCGCAGCAGCGCACGTCGCCCACGATCCTGCAACCGGCGAGATCGTCGAAGAAACGATTTGGGCCGATGCCAACGAGGCCGCGCCCGACAAGACCGGCAATGCGTCCCCCGGCGCATCGCTGCAGGAGGCGCCGTCATCCCCCACCCCCGCGCAGGACGGCGCCTCCGCCAATCCCCCCGCCGCGCCGGTTGAGGCTACGGGCGCTCCGGCACCGCGGGCGATCACAAACTGGACCGAGGCAGAGTGCCGCCGACATGGCGTGGCCGCCTTTGAGAAGGGCATGATGCGCACGGCGGCTGTCCATCCGAAGTTGCGCGTCGACGGGCAGGAGCAGCGCCAGGCGTGGATCCTCGACGGCTACGACGAGGCGGCGGAGACGGCGGCCAAGCTGGCCGACTGAGGGAAAACGGATGGAACAGGTCCAGAGCTACCCGCTGACATGGCCGCAGGGCTTTCCGCGCGTCAAAGCGCGTGAGAACGGGCAATTCCGCACTGAACTGCACAAGGCTTTGAACAACGTCGAAGGGTCGCTGCGTCATCCGCTCCCGCGACGAACCGCCAGCCCGCCCGGATGGAGAAACGAAATGACGATCAAGATTATTCGCCAGCCTGATCTGCACATGACCGCCAGTGAATTGGCGCGCTATCGCCACGAATACGAGAAGGCGTTTGCGTTCTACTCCGGCGCGCCGCCCGACTTTGAAGATTGGGTTCGCGCCCAGAAAGAAGCCCACCTGGATGCGGGGAAGAAGGAGTGAGGGGATGAGCGACAGGCAATTTACCCATCCGAATCTCGGCAAAGAAGTCCGTGTCGAAGTCTGGGGCAACGAGGTCCGCCTGATCTTCGTATGCGCGACCGAGGGCAAGGCCAACAGCGCGGCCGATGACATTCTCGCCCAGCTGCAATCCGGGATGCTCAACGTCACGCTTGCCGGCAAGCCTACGAGCATTGTCCATGACTGACTCCACCACCCCGCCAGAGGCAGCAGCGCCGGTCGATACGGCACGAGAGGCGCTGGCCTCCCGCATCGGACTGGAAACAGCCGCTCGTTGGGGATCGCACAGCGCGTCCGCAGCGCAAATGATCGCGGCTGGCATTATTCGGGCGCTTGCCGAAGTCGCCGCCCCCAGCCAAGGGGATGATGAGCCAGTTCAGAAGCAACTCTATCCGGGCGTGATGCTCTGGGCTGCTCCATCCGTTTGGAGCCGGATGACGCTATCACGCGGTCAGAACGACGAATTGGTGTATCGCCTCGCCGCCCTCGTCCCCGAGGCAAAGCAGGAAGGCGCCGACCCGCGCCAACTGCGCCGAGAGATTCGTAAACTATTGAGCCGTCACGCCTTTGAGATAGACGGCCTTGATGGCGAGAGCACGCTGCTGGCTTCAGACTTGCGCTCGGCAATCGTCGCTCTCGATGTCGCCCCGCCAGCGCCGCCACACGAAGGAGGTGATTCCCATTCGTTCGGACCTTCTGAGAGAACCGAGAAAGGGGGACATATAGCACGGCCTGATCCGGTCCCATCCCCGGATCAGGCCACCCCCAAGCCGCTATTTCTGACTGATTGGGAACGAGCCGATTATGAGCGTCGCAAGAAGGGATTACCAGAATTAGGACCACTTGGTTCGGCCACCCCCAGCCAGGGGGATGTGGAGGCGCTTACGGTCGATGCTGAGAAGCGGGCTAACGTGCTTCTGGCGCGAGCGGACAGCGTAGCGGGCAGCATTGGCGAACAACCCCTACCCGATCAGGTCCGAGGCGCTTTGCGCTACGGCATAACAGTCGCAATTGTGGATGTCGCCACCGCCGCCCGCGCGGAGAGCCGGGCAGAGATCGAGCGACTGACGTCGGCACTCGCTGCACGCGGACAGGAAAAGGCGACGATCTACGCCAACCTCGAAGAGTGCCGCCAGCAACGCAAGGTCGCCGAGGCATCCGCCCGCAAGGCCGGGGAGGAGATGCGGGAGCGGCTACTATCCGACACCACTGTCGAACGGGCTGCACGCGCGATGTGCATTGAACACGGCGTTGTCTTTCCAGATGACGAAGGCCCCGGCTTTGTTCATTCGGTGCCAGATCGCGGCGATGGTATCCCCGGCATCATTCGCGACCACCACGGCCCAATGTGGAAGATGTTCGTGGCAGATGCGAAGGCCGCTTTAGCAGCCGCCCTCCCCATGCCGGGTGACGGGAAGGCGGGGCGGTGAGCATCGAATACGTTACGCGCGGGATGACGTTCGACAATCTCTATGTCGAGGTCACGGTGATCCGCTACATCTGCAACGAGTGCGCGCGGCGCGAATGTTTTCACGATGTACCTACGCCCTACGGAGAAGCGGTCCCGACGCCTCAAGGGCGCGGATGGGAACTGATCTACCCGATTGACGATGGCGAGCAAGAGGCTCGCTGCCCTCAATGCGTAGCTTCCCACAAGCCCCACCCACCCGCGCCACCAGAAGGGAGCGGGGGATGAGCCGCGGCCGGCTTGTCGTCCTGCTGTGGGTCGGCGCGGCGCTTTGGTTGGGGGCCACGCTCGCCGTCGCCTACGGTGCCGAGGAAGGCTATTGTTCCATCTGGGCACGCGAGGCGACCCGCATCGGGCTGGCCGAAGCGTCCGACGTGGATCTGGCGACCTTGACGCCGGACGTCATCAAGTACGCGCTGTCCCGCAACTTCAGCATCTGCTTGAACGCCGACGAGAACCCCGCGCTGCCGGCCACGCCGCTCGCCTCGGACAGCGCGTGGCTCGAGATGGCCGCGCGCAACGTGCGCGACAAGCTAGGACAAGTTTCCGCAGGCGCCAAAGGGGCTGGGGAGAGCGCGGAAAGCTCGTCGATCCAGCCCCTGCCAATCACATCGAAGTACGATCCGCAGGACATTGCCAAGTGCAGGCGACAGTTCCGCAGCTTCGACCCCAAGGACAACACCGTCGTCGAAAGACATCACAAACGGAGGCAACTGTGCCCGCTTCTATGAACGTTGAACTGGCCAACCAAACCCGCGTGACGATGGTCAAGGAAATCGCCCACGGGATCTGCTTGGTCACCGGGCCGAAGCCGGAGTGCCTGTGTCAAGGCAATCGCGCCAGGTGCCACAGTGCCAAGCTCTATAGCGACTTTGCCATCGGTGCGCTGCTCGCGCTCGAGCGGGCTGGCTATTCGATCACGCCGCCCGATACCGCTATGGTGCCGGCGCCTTGAACTGTCCGCACCATTCGTCCGGCATCACCGTCGGCCACTTGGTCTCGAACGTCGTCTGGGCGCTGCCGGAGGCTGGCGTCGGCGGCACGGCGAACACGCGCGGCGTCGACTGACGGCATAGCCCTTTCGTCGGCGGATCGTCGGCCGCTAGGAAGAACGCGCACGTCGCGCAGGTGTCGGTCATCGCCTGGATAATCCCCGTTCTCGCAAGTCAGCCGCCCGGTCGAGACTGCGGCGCATTTCGATCATCCGGTCCGTCGCTTCCTCGATGCGATCGCCCAAGCGATCGACTCGTCGCGCGTCGTCGTCGTCCAGCCGCACGGTGAGCTGCGTTGATGCTGACTCGCCGGCGTCCTCGGTCGGCCGCATCTTTCGGGCCCCGTAGACAGCCGCCACCCCGGCGATGAGAAGTCCGCCGACCGTAATCAGGTCGCTGCCACTGAAGAAGTCAGCCATGTAGCCATGCTCTCAGCTTGCAGACGGGGCGGACTTATCGGTAACGCGCGCTTCTGATCTTGTTGCCTTGGTGAAGTCGCGCACCGAGCGGCCTACGCTGAACATATCGGCCGCCAAGAGAACGACGACGAATGCAACCCCCGGGAGAATATGCCCTAACCGCAGGCTGGCGTCATAAAAGCTGGCAAGTATTTGCGACCACAGGACGACGCCAAGAATTGCGCCCCCAATGCGCACGAGCGGCGACCCTCGCGGCGACCTGCCGTTGATATAGAGAGCGACGATCCGCGTGATGCCGACGGCGATCATGGCCGTGCCCCACCACGTCGCAGGGAGCTTGGCGAGAAGGTTGAGGAAGCCACCACCGCTGCCGCTGGATAGCGTCGCCGGAACGTCCGGCTGCATGAACACCAGGCCGAGCATGATGGTCGTCAGCGACGTCTGCCACTCGAGGACCCGCGACATCGACAGCCGGTGGCTCGACCGGGATATGAATACGTTGGTGATCTGCATGGGCTATGGTGTAGGGCTCTTCAGCAGGATCTTCAGCATCTGCTTTTGAACGTCCTTGAGCGTCGCAAGATCCGACTCGGCCCGCGCGCTGGACAGTTCCTCATCGTGCTGCTTGTTAAAAAGACCGTTGGCCTTGTCGTCGAGCTTCTTCAAGGTGTCCTCGATCGACGAGATGCGCCCGTCGACCGTAGTGCGAACGAAGTCCTCGGCGCGCGGTTCCAGGATGAACCACGTCCCGGTCCCGATAACCGAAAGCACGGTCAGGAATTCGACAACGCGCTGCCCGAGCGACGTCAGATTGTCCATCGTACGCCCCGTCTAGTGAGAGTGCAGACTGCCGAGGTTGCCGGTGAGCAGCAGGATGATGAAGATAACGAGGAGCACTCCGATCAAGCCGGACGGCCCGTAACCCCAATTGCGGGCGTAGGGCCACGACGGGATCGCGCCGATGAGGAGCAGGATCAGAACGACGATTAGAATTGTACCGAGCATGTCACTTGTCCTTTTCGGCCGCTTCGCGGGTTTCCTGATGTACTTCCTCGCGGCCAAGAGCCTTTCCCTCGGCCAGACCTTTATCGCCGGCCAGTTGTTCGATTTTCCCCATTATGCCGTCGGTATGGGTCTTTACTTCTTCGACGGTCGACTTGACGGCAGTCATGTCGGTTGCGACGGCGGCGATTGCCGTCGAGTTCTTGCCAGACCGTATGGCCGACCACAGCCCGACCAACGCCACCCCGACCAGTGCCATGCCGTTGATCAGGGCAATGATGATCAGTGTGAGGTTGTCCATGGCTCATGCGGCTTTAGCGGCCGGCGGCACGATCGTGGCCGCCTCACCGGCCGGAGGCTTTACCGGCGCGAGAACGTAGGAGACGTTGGTATCCGGATCCTTCTGAGCCGCGTGGACAATCTCGTCGTTCAGGTGCTTGACGACATCGGCCTTCGACGGCGGCACGATGTAGACCAGCGCCGCACCCACGGCCGACGCGATGTACATTTGCAAGGCGTCGATGCTGACACCGAAGTTCGCGGCGAACGTCACCAGGTCGAAGTGCAGCCAGTGCTGCAGACCCCAGATCAGCGCCCACGCGACGATGCCGCCGATGCCGCCGGCTAGAAACTTGCGCGGCGGGATCCAGCTATTGACTCCGGACGAGCCTGGTTCGGATGCAGGCACCGTGAGCCCGGCCGTAGCGCCGGCTTTGAGCATGGTCGCGGCTTGCGTCTCGGTCGGAACCGGGCGCGGCGCTTCGTCCGTCATGTCAGCAGCCCTCCAACAACGTCGCCGCCCTTGGCCGGCAACTGAGCCTCGTAATAGTCGATGACGTCTTTCATCGACCTGGTGAAAGCGGCGGTCAGGTCGGCCTCCGCATGGAAAAAGCGCACCGGGAAGGTCCAGGAGAACACCTTCCCGTTTGTCAGCGTCTCGGTGACGACGTGCGCACCCGATCCGTCCGACTTGATGGTCAGGTCCTTGAGCGGCATCGGATCACTTCACGAAATGGCCGGTGACGCGGACGCCGCGGACGATCACGGTGATGTCGCCGGACGGCTTGGCGAGCGACTGGATGCGAGCGGCGCCGAAGGTGGTCGGCTTGGCCAGCACGGCATCGCATATCGCCTGGGCGATGGCGATTGGCTGGGTGAGCTTCGGCGATGCGTTGAGGACGTTAGCGATCGCCGCCGCCGTCGGCAGGAAGCCGCAAATCTTCACGGCATCGGCTTGGACGGTTCCGGCTGAGTTACAGCCGGCAAGCATAACGACGGGAGCCAGAGCGAGAAGAGCGAGACGCATGGAGGCGGTTTCCTTTCATGGTCGCGGCCCGCAGAGGGTATCGCAAAATAAAAGGCCGCAGACTGTGCCTGCGGCCCGTTTTACGCGAGAACTGGTTGAAACGCTACTACGGCCCTCCGGGCTGTCCCGGAAGGGGCTGGTTAGCCGGCTGGCCGTTCTGCCCGTTGTAAGCGAACGCGCCCGCGTTGGACGTGCCCTGGGCGGTGGTGACGGTCACCCTGCCGCTACCGCCGGCCGGAACCTTGGCGACAATCGTGGTGTCGTTCGGTACCGAGAAGTCGGTCGAGGCGACGGCCGAGCCGCCGAAGTCAACCGATTCGGCTCCGGTGAACGCCTTGCCGGTGATGGTGACGCTATCGCCGACGTTGCCCGAGGTGGGGTCGATGCCGGTGATGAACGGGGTCGGGAGATTGTCCACGGGCGCCGGATTGATCGGGGTGCCGTCCGCCGAGATAGCCGAGGTGATGTCGGCGAGGTCGTTGTGGAACTTGACGTGCAGATCGTCGATCTTGGCCTGAACGTCCGCCGGGACGCCGGGGTTGCTGCCGAGCGCCTGAAGCTCCGCAAGCAGCGCGCCGGCAAGGTGAATGAGCTGTACGGTACCGTCCTTGAGGGAGGCTTCGTCGGTTTCGATGTCGTCGATGCTGGCCATAATTCCCGTTTCCTTCTGTTCGATGGAGATGAGGCGGACGAGAACACGCCGCAACAGGGCCTCGATCCGGTCAAGCTGACGATGTTCAAACATGAGAGCGTGGCTTTACCACAGTTCTCATCAACGCGCGAGGGACTACTTTGTGCCTGCCCTGAGCGGTGCCAGCTTGGCCGCCGTCGCGTCGCGCGGGATGTGCGGGTACTTTGCCATCAGCACGCCGATCGCCGCCTCCCGCGCCTGCCGGAACTGCTCCTGCAGGGTGTCGTGCTTCGCCTCAAGCGAAAGCGTCTGCCAGTCCGGTGACCGCACGATGACGTCGAGCTGGTGCTTGGCCAGCCGGCCGGCGAGCCGCGCGTAGTCGTCGTATTCCTGCGGGGTGAGGGTGACGCCGCGCACCTTCTTGTCAACCGCCGCCGGGAAATAGTTGTTTCTGAGCAGCGCCTGGGTCGTCGGGTCGTTGTTCACCTTCTGCATGTAGATCGCGGTGAAGTCGCCGATGCCGCGGAGATTGGGCAGCGGCTCGCCCCATATGTCGCGCCGGGGCAGCAGCGTCTCGGACAGACCGGGCACCTTGTTCTTGATCGCGTCCATGATGGTGCGCGCCTGCCGAGAATAGGGGTCCGACTGGCGGGCGAGTTGCGCCAGGCCGACCGAATAGGGCACGAACGACGCAATGAAGTTGCGGATGTACGACTGCCCGTAGCGACCGGGATCCTCTACCGCCTGCATCAGTTGGGCGGGCCCGCGCATGAAACTCTCGTCGAGCACGTTCTGGGTGAAGCCGTGCATCAGCGCGGCGCCGGCCGTCTGCAGGTCGCCCTCGATCGCCGCATGGGCGACGTCGTACATATCGGCCGAGATGCTGGCGAGCATGCCGAGCGGGCCGAGGCGGTTCATCTGGTACCAGGTATTGCCGATCTTGATGCTGTGGGCCTGATTGCCGGCGAGCCGCCACACCGCCGCCTTGTTCGGATCGGACGGGCCGGAGCCGCTCACCAGTCCCTCGCCGGCGAGAGTGCCAAAGGCGACGGACAGACCGGTTCCGACCAGCATCCGCGCCATCGCCATGTCCTGCGCGATGTTGCCGTTCTTGCCCATGATGTCCGCGCGTATCTCGCGGGAGAGCAGCCCGACCGGAGTGCGCTGCACAATCGACTGGTCGATGATGTTGCCGCCGATGTGAACGAACGGATCGATGAACTTCAGGATCGGCATGCCGAGAATGCGCGTGTTGGTCAGCCGGCTGAGCGCCTGGACGAAGGCGCTGCCCTTGCCCATGAGGGTGAGATCGGTCGCGATCGTGCGCGCCGCGGCCATCGTTTCCGGCGCCGGGTTCTGGCGTAGGTCGGCGACGCGAGCCTCGAAGGCCGGACCCTGCAGCCCTTCCTCCGCCGCCTGGCGGAAGACCATGGCGTTCTTGGCCATCGAGTAGTTGACCGTCCGGAAGAAGCTGTGGATGGCCGCGATAAACCGGCTGGGCAGGCGGGCGAGCGTCCCGACCGGCAGTATCGGCACGCCATGGATCGCAACGTCCGGAATGGCGCCGAGCGGCGAGTAATTGAGGCCAAGGAGTGGCGCGCCCGGCTCGCCGCCGGCGCCGATCAGCGTCCCGGTCGAGATGATGCCGTCGCGGATGCCGCGAGCCGCGCCAAAGAGGCCGCTGCCAAGGTCGGAATATCGGAACGCCTCGTCGATCGCCGCTCCGGGAACGCCGCTGGTGTTGGGCTGGAACGGCAGCGCCCGAACCTTCTCGCCGGGGAGCAGCGTAGTTACGCCGGTGCGGAAGGCATCCACCGCCGCTTTCAGCGCCGACGGTATCGAGCGCCCGGCCGCCGCCAGTTGCTCGCGCACCTCGCCGAGATGAACCACCTCGCCGGTGCGCCCGCCCGCCCGTCGCGCCGCGCCAATGAGCGCCGCAACGCCGGTCTCGGGAACCGCCTTCTCGAGCGCGAGGATGGTATTGCCGACGGAATAGGTGATGTGGGTGGTCGGGCCTGAGATCAGGCCGTTGATCCAGTATTCGAGCAGCATGTCCCAGAAGCCGCGCTTGCGGGAATCGCGGACGAACTTCGACACGCTCTCCGGATCGCCAAGCAAGGAGCCGAGTTTCGCTTCGGCCCGCAACTGGAACAGGGTGCGCGCGGTTGCAGTGCGAAGGAACTGGTCGACGCCGGCCGCCTGCGTCTCGCCGATCAGCGAGCGGAACGCGCGGAGAGCTCGCCCGGCTTCGGCCGTCAGTCCGGCCACCTGTGCCTGAATCATCTGGTGACGGGCCTTGGCACGGGCATACTCGAGCACGTCTTCATCGGTTCCGGCGGCCGCCTTCTTCATGGCATCGGCGGTCGTCGTCGCCGATTGCAGCAGGAGTTTACGCGCGGCAACCACCTGCTCCGCGTTGAACGCCTCGCCCAGCCGCCGCTGCGACAGTTGCGCCGCGTCCATGCCGAGGGCGTCGGCGAGGTCGAGAACCTGCCCGTCCGTGATGACGCCACGACGGTCGCCGATGAAATCGTTGTTGGCGTTGGCGGCGTCACGGATCGCCTGTGCGACTTCGGTCAGGTTGGTAAGGTTGTCGATCCGAATGTTTCCGGCTTTGTCGACGAGGGGGCTTTCCCGGGCGTCGAACCGGTTGGCTGGCTCTGGGGCAAGGGGTTGAGGCCGAGCATTTTCAGAAGCGCCGGGTCGCTGAGACCGTAGTCCGGCTCCAGGCTCTTCTCGTCCTGCGCCTCCAGTCCCTCCTGATACGCCAGCGCCTTCTTCCACGCGCGGGCCGCCGCCTTCGACGACTGCGCCACGTTCGTCGCCACCGCCGACGCCTGGGGCGAGAGGCCCGGGCTCGTTGCCACCGCCGCCCACCTCTGGCTGTCCGCCTCCGCCTGCGCCACTTTCTCCGGCAGGCTCGGTTCCGGCTGCGGCTTGTCTTGCTGCTTCGGCTTTGGCGATTTCATTTTGCACCTCCGGCGGCTGGTCGGCCAAGTATCGATCGCGTTCGGCCGCTATCCGGTCGCCGATGCCGTGGGCTTCCGATGGATGGGCCTCGGCAGCATCGGCCGCGTGAATGGCGGCAAGGGAAACGTTGGCCTCGCGCTCCGGTGCGACCACCGTGCGCTGCGGCTCCTCGGCCAGCAGGCGGTCGAACACGCCGCGAATGTCGTCGCTGATCGGGGCACCGAGACCCTTGATGGTCTGGTAGATCGAGGTCAGCCATGACTTGAATTGGGCGAAGACGCGGGCGAGCGCGGACGACGGCGCCACGCCCTCGCGCATGTACTGCTCGAAGCCGCGAGCGAACTTCTCGTGTTGCGCGGTCTTCAGGGGCGCGTCTTTCTCCGCGCCTATCCAGCGCTCGGCCGTTCGCGCGTCGGCGATGATCTGATCGCTGGCGGCCGGGTGCGCTGCGTCACGTCGCAGTTCTTCGAGCCACTGATGCCCGACTTCGTGGATGAGGGTCGACGCGTCGGCCTCGGCGAACATCTTGATGATCGGGCGGCGGCCTTCGGCGAGGGTGATCGAGCCTTTTTTCGCTGGCTGAAACAGTTCGCGCTGGGCACGGTCGGCAAACAGGCCACCGGCCTGCTCCTCGACGGGCGCCTGTCCGCCCTTGCGCATCATCGACTGCCGGGCGCGCAATGCGGCCTCCGCGCGCTGGCGCTCGGACCGCACCTGCCGAGCGGCCTCCTCGCGGGTAAGCGCCTCGGCACCGGGGATGACCAGTTGCGGCAGTCCCTCGGCACCCGGCTCCTCCGGCTGCTTCTCCTGAAACAGTTCCGTCTCTACAGGAGCGGGCTGTCCTTCGCGCTCTCCTGCTGCGCCAGGCTCAACGCTGCCAGCGTTTGGCCTTGCGTCCAAGCGTCCTTCAATTGCTGACCGGACAGCCCCAATGAATTCACGGGCGGCTTCTCCGGGCTTGAGCTCCCCGGCTTTAAGGCGGCGGGCGACGGCGCTGAGGGCGTCGCTGACCGGGCCCGCGTGGAATGCGAGCGAGGTGAGGCTTTCTGTGGCTTTTTCATCGGCGGTCAGCCTTCCTACGTTTGCCTGCTGGTCGAGTACGTTTTCGCCGACGCCGTGAATTCGCTCGGCCTCGTCGACCAGAGTGCGGAATGCGTTCTTGTCCTTGCGGAGTTGCTTCAGCGCCTCGTCGGCGATCTTGGCGCGCTCGAGGACGATGCTGTTGGCGAACGACTCCTCGCCGAACAGGCCGCCCTGCCGCGTCTCCGGCGTAGTGCCCGACGCGAGCATGTCCTTCACGATCATCTCGGCCTGGGTAACGTTCTCCGGCTTGGTGGCGTTGAGCACGCGCACGGCTTCCATCTGCTGTGCCGGATCGGCGACCAGACGCCCGATGATGGCAGCGTGTGAGGCTGGGATAACCCCGTTCACGGCAGCGCCGAAGGCTTCCGGCGACAGGCGGGCGAGTGCCTTGCCCTCACGTACCAGCGTCGAACGCGGCGGCAGAGGGGGCAGTTCGATGCCCGATTCCGCAGCCGCGCGGAGCACCTTCGCCGCGTCTATCGAGGTTCCGGTGCCCTCAGCAATGTTCTTGACGCCTGCAATGGCGCGGGCAGCCGCCTCCGTCATCCCCTGCTTGGCGTCGAGCACGAACGCATTGAGTTTGATGCCGGGCTGATTCGCGCTGAGGCGCTTGGCGAGTGCAAGGCGCTGATGGCCGTCGGCGATCCAATCCTTGCCGTTCACGTCGCGGAAGACCAGCGCGGTGCCGGCCAGCCGTGGGTCCCACTTCTCGACGCCTTGCAGGCGCTCGGTGACGCCGTGTTCGTTGCCGCCGGATTTGAACTGGAAGCGCTTGGCGTCGACGCCGATGGTAGCCGGATCCAGCGCTTCGATGCCGCCCTCGGATACGGCTGACGGCTGCGCGGGCGCTTGTGGAGCGGCTGGCGGTTCGACAGGTGCGGTCGGCGGTGCTTCGGCGACCGGCTGCGGTGCGGGCGCCTCGGGTACCGGTTGTGGCGCCGGGACGGCAGCCGGAGTGGCCTGTGCCGCTGGTGCCTGCTCGGCTGGTGCGGCAACAGGCGGCGGCGCCGACTTACGGATGGCCGCCACTTCCTGCTCGCTGACCTTGCGGCCGTAGAGCGTCGAGATTTCCGCGTCCGACATTCCGGCGGCGATCGTGCGCTCGACCGGCTTAAGCAATCCCTGAGCGGCCGCCTTGGCGCGGGCAGCGGCACCGTCGGCCGGTTCCGGCGTCCGCGACGGCAGGTTCGGCTCGGCCACGGTCGGCATGAGCGGGGCCTTGCCGCCGGCCCGGATGATCGGCCCTTCCGACTCGAAGAGCGCCAGCGGTCCGCCGATTGCTCCCTGCATGCGGGCGGCGCGGGTCTTGTAGCGCTGGGCGATCAATTCCGCGTTGGCGCGGGCTTCCTCCGGCGGGCGACCAGCGGCGATCAACTGGTCGTTGACCGTCTTGGCGATCGCGTCGACCTGCGTCTGGATGCTGCCCGGCGCGTGGTCTGCCCTCTTGGCTTGCGCTGCTAGTTCCTTTGGAAGAGTGAACTCCGCGTTTGTAGCTGCTCCCGCCGTGTTGACGTACTTTGACGCCTGTTCCGTAGGAATATCGACATACGAAAGATCGCCTCCGTAGGCTTTGCGGAACGGCAGCGCGAGCCCCGGCAGGTCGTTGGTGAATTGCGGGTTCTGTCCCGTCTCCCCGGGCCGGTTGCCGCGCCATAGACGGGTCATGCCGGCGGCTGGCGGCGGCAGGTTTCGGTTGATCTCCTCGGCGTCGCGCCGGAACTGCACAATTGGCGCTTCCTTCGGCTGAGCCGCTCCCGCTTGAGGCGTAGGCGCCGCTGCCTCGCGGATGGCCTGCGTAGCGGCCTCGGTGCGGTCCAGTGCCTCGTGATCGACCGTCTCGGTGTTGGCCGCGTCCGCCGCGCGCCGGTATGCCGCCGACAACTGCGGCACCATGTCGCGCATGGCAACGTCCGTTTCCATCACCTTTTGCCGCAGCGCGGTCATTTCCGGGGTGTCCGCGCCTTGTCCGGTCGAAAACGCCTTCTGCCGCTCGGTCAGTTCGTTGACCTCCGCCTGGGCATCCCTGACCTGTGCGCGGAGCGCGCGAGCCTCATGGCCGCCTGTGTAGCCACCACGACCGGCCACATGTTCGTCCAGACGGGCCTGCAGCCCCGCCAGCCGCTCGGTGGCCGTCTGCACCGCCTCGGCCGGTGGATTGGCCAGCGACGCCAGTTGCGAGCGCAGGGCCTCGCGCTGGGCCGACAGGGCGTCATAAGCCTGAAAGGTCTCCGGCTCCATGCGTCGGGCAACCGCGTGCACGTCCGGCTCGATCGGCTGCGGGCGGAGAAGCGCACTCTCGGTACGGGCGGCGTCCTGTGCCGTCATGGCCGATTCGGGGGACTGCGCGTGCGACCCCATGAACACGTCTTCGGTAATCCCGGCGCCCATCACCTTGGCGTCCGCGGCCTGGGCGACGGTCAGTGGTTCCTCGCCGACGGGCGCGGTCGGTGGCTTATACCCGGGGAGGTCTTCGACGCGGGTGGCGAGCGGTTCGGTCGGCACGTTCGCGCGGAATGGCTCGCCGCCAAGCCAGCGAAGGGCGTCACCGCCGACGTGCGCAGCGGATGAACCAGCCCCGACGATTGCCTTGCCCAATCCCATCGGCTCGTTGAAGATCAGGCCGAACCCGGTCGCAATGGCGACATGCGCCCAATCAACCGAGTTGCCGCCCTGCACCTCGTTCGCCGTCTCCATGCCGCCCATCATGGCGCCGCCGAACAGGCGTGCGGTCAGTGGGTTGGCGACGATCTTCTGCCAGGCTGTCGCATTCTCCGGCAGCGCCTTTGCCGCCATCGAGAAACTTCCCGGACGCATGGCGAGCGCGTAGGGCACGAGGCCGCCAAGGAATGATGCGGTCGGGTGGTATTCCTGATCGAGTTGCTGCTGGCGATCGCTGACGCCGAGGGCGTCGACCCACGACTCCGGCAGTTGATGCAGGACCCAATTCTGAACATCGGAAACTGCTCTAGCCCCTAGTATGCCGCCTGCAACGGCACCGGTGAACCCGCCGATAAGACTTCCCCACGGTCCGGCCACACTACCGATTTCGGCACCAGTCTCTGCTCCGTAACCGGCCGCCGCCAAACTTCCGGCTCCTGGAAGGGCACCAAGCTCCATCCCGTGCACGAAGCTGGTCGGGTTGGAAGTCTGCTCCTCCGGCGTCGTCAGAATGTCCTTGAACGGGTCGGTGCCGTTATTCTTCTCGAACGCCTGCGCGGGCGTATCCTCGCCGGCCGGGCGCGCGGGAGCGCCGGTGCCGAGGAGGTCGGCAAACGGGTCCGGCCCGTCCGGTCCCGGCGGAGCGGTGGGCGCCGAAGCCTGTGCGTCGTCTGGAGGTGGCCGGCCGATGCCGGTAAAGCCGGTGGGCATCAGCGCCCTTTATTAGGTGGTCGTTTCAGCGGCGGACGCGGTGTTTCCAAAGGTACCACGCCGACTTGTCCCATCTCACGGATTACGACAGATCGTTTCATAAGCGCAAATAGGTCGGGCTTCGACAGCCAGCCCGGCGCGTCTGCGGGGGAAACAATGCGATGGATTAGGCGCGGGGTCATGGCAGCCTCCTACTCAGCGCACTCTATTAGACGGCCATTTCATTGGTGGTTTCGGTTCTACTGATGGGGCTAAAAATGTCACTTCTTCTGGACGAATATGCAGGGCGCCTTCCGCCAACGTTTCAAGGCGCTGCCTTTCCATTGCCCGGTACACCGCCTTTGCCACATAGTCTGCACTATTCTCCAGACCGCCGGGGTTGACGTACTCCTCCAAGCAATCCGTGCCGGCCCGCGCCATCTCACTGGTGATTTTTGTATCATTGTCTCTCATAAGTATTACTCCGTTACACGATTAAGGGGTGAAATCTCCAAGCGGTCGGTTCGGATCGAATGGCGGAGCCGCTGGCGGGGGACGGGCTGGCGCGGCTGCGGGCGGCGGAGCGGCGGCGACCGGCGCGGAGGAGGTCGGCAAACGGGTCCGGCCCGTCGGGTCCCGGCGCAGTGGCCGCCGGTGGTGCCGGAGCCTCTGCTGTGTCAGTTCCCGGAGGTGGCCGACCGATGCTTACCATCGGCGCACTCTATCGCTCACGGGGCCGGCGCCTGCTCTGCGGATAAGATTACATGGCGCCACGGCTGTGCCCACAAGGTTATCAACCCAGAACCCACTGCCGCTTCGAGAATCTCTCGAACGACTTTGCGTGCGATCCTACGGTCTAGGTCCAAATTTGAGGTATCGACACCTGAACTAAGCAGGGCGTGGACGCCCGCATCAATCTGATCGTCAAAAGACTCAACCTCGCGCTTCATAATCACAAGACCATTTGGCGTCTCACGGACGCAAACCAGACCAGCGCCGATAATGAATGGCTCAAGTTCCCGACGGAGATCGCGCACGAGCGCATCTGCGCTTTCTTTTTTGTAAAAGCCGTCGAAGTAGATACGCACGAGTTCGTCGGGATCGGGCGACCTAATAGAGTAGCTCTGAACGTGGATTTTGCCTTCCATTTCGCCATTGATGTATCGGGACGGAATGGAAATCGCGGACGCCCAGCCCTCCGACGTACAACATGCGGAAGCGCGTGCCTCGTGCGCGATTTGAAAGGCTATTCCTTCGAGTGCGGTGGTCATGGTGGCGCTGCCTCCAATCTGATTGCTACCAAATACATCACTTCGCTCGGCGCTGTCGGCGCCATAGTGCCCAGCGGACCGACCTGAGAAAGCCATGCCCGATGCGCCACTTCAATTCCTTCAGGTCACGTCCCATGCGGCTTTTGGGGACACTTACCATCACGAGGTCGCGAGCCATGCCTCCGCCATACACGATGCACCGCTTGCCGACGAAGCTATCAGCCGCTCGCTTAAAGGATTCTTCGCTAAACACGTAGTTGATCTTTGTGGCATCCTTGGTCACGGCGTGAAATCTCCAAGCGGCTGGTTCGGATTGAACGGCGCGGCCGGCGGTGGCGGACCTGCCGGAGTGCCCGGTGCCGGCGGTGCTGACGCGATCGGCGCAGAGGTCTGCCGCTCGTCCGGCCCTTTCTGCAATTCCTTCGGCACGCCGAGCGCGTCGAGCACGTCATCGGCCCTCAGCCCCTTTGCTTCAAAATACTTGTCAAACCAGTTGCGCACGCCGGGCGTCGGGTTAGCCACCAGCCGCTCGACGACCTGCTGCCACTTGCCGGGATCGAGCGCGGTGCCGTCTTCCTGCGGCGGCGGCGTATTCATCACCAACTTCCAGCCTTCCGGATTAACCCCGGTCGGCGGCGGAGGAGCGGTGAATGTGCTGGTGTCCTGATTGTCCTGAGCATGGATCTTCTGCAGCGCCATCTCGGTCGGCGAGCGCAATCCCTGCATCAGCTTGTCCGTGTTTTCTTGGGTTAGAAACTGCCACGGGTCCTTGCCGGCTTTCTTCCACTGGTCGAACGCAGACTCGAACTTCGGGATGAAGCGGGCATTGAAGATACGCTCGCCCTCCGGGTCCTTGATCGTGATCGTTCCGGTGTCGGGCTGGTTGGACAGCCGGCTCTTGGCATAGGCGATCAGCCCCATCTTGGTCGTGTTGACGGCCTGATCGTCGACGCTGCGGGTGTTCTCGCCCATGATCGTGACCAGCTTCTGCACACCGGCCAGCGTGAGATCACCGCCCGGTCCGGCCCGGTTAAGGACTGCCGCCACGTCCGAAATGCGCGAGGGGTCGCCGACGGGCGCGCTCACCTGCTTGTACGCAGACCAGAAGCCGGGGCCGAATGCCGCGGATGCTCCCGACACCGTGTTCTCGGAATGCGCCTCCGCTGCGCGAGTGAGCGATTCCTTCGTCTCCCACGTCAGCCGCGTGTCCTTGGCGATGTCGGAAAGCAGCGTCGGCCCGGCGCTCCCGCCGAGCAATTGCGTCATGTAGCCGTCCGCCGCCTTGTCGCTTTCGTTCTTGCGCTGGGTGGCGGTCGCGTCGGCGGCGACCTGCTCGGCCGCGAGTTGCTGCCGCAGCGCCTCGAAGGCGTACTGCTTGGCCTCCGGCGTGAGGTCGGACGCGGCGATATCGCGGTAGCCTTGCGCCAGTTCCGACAGGGGAGCGGGCTGTTCGGCCTGTTGCTCCGGCGTCGGCGGCGGTGGGGACAGGTCGCCGTCCGGAGCGGGCGGGGCGACACCGGTCGGTGCCGGCGCGCCTGGGACCGTGTTGTCGGTGCTCGCCACCTGCACACCGGCGCCGTTTGCGCGCAACGTGCCGCCGGACGCGACGACGGCCGCGTTCTCGCGCGACGCCGATGGCACCCGGCGCAGTCCGCCTCCGGCGTCCGTCGCGACATTGACGTCCGGGACCACCTCTCCGCCAGCGCTGATCGGGGCGCCCGACGCCGCCGCGCGCAGCCAGCCAGGCGCGTTGGACGAGGCGCCCTTGGCGCCCCACACCATGCGCGGGCCGCCCTTCACGCCGTTCGGTCCGTAGCCGACGTGGATACCGGCTCCCATGTAGCCGGGCCCGGCACCGATGCCCGTGGCGCCCGCCGCAAATGCCGCCGTCACGAACTTCTCGACGTAGGGCAGGTCGGCCGGGTTGCGGAAGTCGAGGAGCTTGCCGTTCCTATAGAGATAGACGTCGCCGGCATTGCCGTTGTCGTGGCGCGTCGATCCGGTCCGCCGAGCGCCGGGCGTGCCCCGAGGACCCTGGCCGCCGGAATAGACCACCACCTTGACGCCAGGGTCGGTCGCCGCGGCCGCCGTGGTCAGCACCGTCGACAGGGCCGGCTGGATCGGCCGCGAGCGAATACCGGACTGGATCTGCTTGACGACCGGAGCATTGTCCTCGATCGCAGCCGGAGCCGGGTGGTTCTCTTCCTGCACTCCCTCCGGAGTGGTTGCCGGCGTCTCGACCTGATCGGGAGAGGCCAGCGTGCCGTCCGGGTTGGTCGCCAAGCCCGGGGCGGAGGCATCGCCGATGGGCATTCCGGTCTTCGGGTCCGTCGGAACACCTGGATATAAGGGCTTGTGGGTTTCAGGATCGAAAAGCTGAACACCATCTTGGTTCGACGCGGATACGGCCGGAGCGCCTCGCTTCGCCACGCTCGCTGCCGGTCCGGTGCCGTCGAACTTGTGCGTCCACATGGCGGTAAACTGCGCCGCCGTCATATCCGGCGATCCGCCGTTCTGGATCACGGCCTGCCGCCCGATCAGGCTCGCCGCGGTAGCACCGGGATGGGAGAGAAGCCGCGCCGCGCCGACGCCACCCTGCTGATGGGCAAGGTAGAGCTCGGCATCGGTTGGAGGCCGCCCGAGGATCGGCGTCAGGATGCGCGCGTTATAGGCCGCATATCGCTGCACGGCCGCAGCCGCATCGGCGGGATTGTCAGGATTGCCGCCGGCACCGAAGCGCGCCCATGTGTCGGACGAGAACTGTCCCTGCCCCATGTGGCCGCTGTCGTTGGTGATCGGCCGGCCGCCGCTTTCGAGCGCGATCGTGCGGGCGACACCCTTGGTCGAGAAGCCGCCCGGGATGTCGGTGACCGCCTGGCGGATGTACGGCTGGTCGGGATTGGTCGGCGACGCCGCCGCGGCTGCCGCCTTGTCGCTGGTCCGCTTGGTCAGCCATCCCGCTGAGTACGCCGTGCCGGACTGCTTGTCGGCGCGGGTCTTCAGGTCGGCATAGAGGTTGTCGTAGTCGGTCCCGGCGATCGTGCGGTTCTTGTTGAGAATGCGTAGCGCCGTGGTCGGGTCGGTGGCGCCGATCGCCTGCACCTGCACCTTCAGCGCATCACGCTTGGCGCCGTCGACAGCGCTTTTCCACACGTCGTCTCCCGGCGTGGCGCCGGCTAGCATCGCCTGCTTGGCCGCGAAGTTGGCGGCATCTGCCGCGCCCGCCGCAACCACCTTCGGATTGAACGGATCGTTGGCAATCTGGTCGAATGCGTTCTTTTTTCCGGCATCGTTGACCGTGGTCGCCCAAAACGTTTGCTGGCGGTCGAGATGCTCGCCGACGCGCTCGCTGAGGTTTACCCGGTAGCGGCGCGAGAACGTGTCGAACTGAAGTTGCTCCTCGGGAGTGCCGAGACCCTTCCGGGCATCGGCGAATATCTTGTCGAGGTTCTTCTGGTAGCCTGGCGCTGCCCGGAGCGCGGCATCGCCCTTCAGGCCGAAGAAGCCGGTATCTGGCACCATCGTGCCATCCGGACCGGGCACGGATTTGGTGGGATCGCCATAGGAGAGGTTGGTCGCAGCCGTGGTGGCGTTGTTGTAGGTGTTGTCGGCCGCCACCTGACCGAAGAATTTGCCGGCCGTCGACAGGCCCTGCCCGAACGCCTGCAGTCCTTCCGCGGCGCGCGGCTCGATGTGCTGGTAATCCTCCGGCGGCGTCGGATTTGGCGCCTCGGTCGGGACCCCCTGCCGATCCGGTACCTGGGCCATCAGGCGGCCTTATTGAACTTGAAGCCGATCGAGGACGCGCTACTCAACAGGCTTCCGGCCGCGCCAAACGACGCACCGATGCGATCCTGCTCGGCCTGCGCCTTCTCGTTCACCGCGGTCGTCGTGTAGCCATAGGCTTGCAGTTCGGCGTTGTTCATCACGGTCTCGGCGTCTAGGCGGCCGGTCTCACGGTTGCCGGTCGCAACATCCGCCGCCGATCCGGTGTTTACGTCGACCCCGTTAGCGGCAAGCCCGGCCCTGATCGTGGCACCCTCTGCAGCCGCCTTGCGGCTGGCGGTCGCTGCGGCTTCCGAACCGGCCTCGCGCGCATAGGCGGCATTCTGCTCGGCCGTCTTGGCGTTGTTCTCGGCGACCTGCGCGGCGTAATCGCCCTGCTGCTTGATGCCCGCCGCCTGCACAATGCCGCCGACGAGGCCAAGGATAGGAGCGATGAAACCCATCTCAGGACATCCTTCGCGGCTGTTCGATCACCATGATCGCTGCCTCGGCACCGTGGATCGTGATCGTCTCTTTTACGTGGAACCCAAGGAAATAGGCAAAATCCATGGCCGTCCGGTCTGCTTTTAACACAATCGTCGCCAGATGGCGTTTCGTGCGGAGCAGTTCGTTGAGGTGGCGGAGCGCGGTCCGCGCAATCGCTATCGGGTGCGCCGCGCTGTCCTCGGTTGCCGCCAGCCACACCGATCCGTCGCTCGAGGCCAGCGGCCCGGTGACGCCCGCGATCGCCACGACCTTGCCGTCGATGACCAGCGCGCGGCTGAAGGACGACTCGTCGTAGGTGGCGCGAAGATCGCGATGCGCGTTGACCTTCATGGCGGCGAGGAGATCGCGGTATTCCGTGCGCAGCCGGCGCGCCACCTTGCCGCAATGGTGCGCCTGCCCTTCGACGATCATTGCTGCTCCTGCGGCTGGCCGCGCTGCCCGCGCTTCGACACCATCTGCTCCGGGGTATCGCCGGCCAGAACCTCCGAGACAACGGCATCTATGTTCATCGGCAGCGGGAAATTCTGTTGCAACGAGAACTGTCCGGTCTTGTTGAACCCGGCCGTCACCGGCGCGCGGTTGTAGCCGGTGTAGAGCGGCGTCACGGCGCTATTGAAGGACGGGGCCGCAAGGTTGGGCATCGCCGTCAGGTGTCTCCATCTCGGAGCCAGTTGCGGCGGGCTCTGGGTCGAGCCGTCCGGCTGCGCTCCTCCGGCAAGGACGTCGCGCGAGCCGTCCAATAGCACGTTGACGGCGCCCATCTTTTTCCGCGCACCCTGCACGCTTGGCGCTCCGGCGTCGAGATAGACGCCCTGCAACTGCGCGCGGAAGCCGAGGCCGACGACGACGTTGCTTGCTGGCGCATCTAGCGCGATCGATCCGGCGGCGCTGACGACGCGCGGCGTGATGACCTGCCCATCGGCTACGCCGGTCACCATCCCGCCGATGAGGTGGTCGAGGCCGGAGATCACGCTTACCGGCGTCGTCATCGTCCACGAGCCCGGCGGCTGAGGAATAACGTTGCCGCCGCTGTCTGGCTGCATGGCGGTAATCGGATCGGTCAGCACGCCGTCGACGCTGGTCGGGCCGTGATAGACGGTGATCGTCGCTATGCCGCCGCCCATGCGGATGACGTCGCCGATGTTCGCGGGATCGAAGACCGGGGTGTCGGACATGAAGTGCGTCGTGGTGTCGAGAACGCAGGTTGCCGATGCACCGGAGCCGGAGTTTGTCGGGTCGGTGATGACGAGCTTTGGGCTGGTGTAGAGCGTCCCTTGCGACCCTGGAGCAAAGGTCACCGCCGTGATGACGCCGCCGACGATGGTGAGCGTGGGAATGGCGCCGGTTCCGGTCCCGTCGCCGTTATTGTCGACCACCGCGGCCGTGGTGTTTGCCGCATAGTTGGCGCCGCCGATCAGGCCGGTGACGCCGGTGATGGCGCCGATGCCGTTCGGGAGGTCTGCGGTCAGCGTCCCGTTGGGCGTCGGCTGCGGCAGCGACAGTCCGGCATCGACCGCCCAGACATCATCGACGCTTGCCCACAGGCGATGGTCCATCCGCTCGACCATGTAGGAACTGTTGCCGCCGATGTTCCGCTTGGTCGCGACATAGAGCGCGTCGATCGGCGGCTCGGTTATCGAGCATACGCTGACGAAGTACCCGTTGGTGTCATGCCGCGCCCAGCCGGCCACGGCCTGCGTCTTGTAGTAGGTGAGGCTGAGAAGGATGCCATCGTCGCGGACGGCCCAGAGCAGCTTGCTTGGCTGCTCGCACCATGCGTTTTCCTTGATGACGTGGAACTGGAAAAGGTGGGCAGACAGTTCCGAGAGGTCGATCGGCTCGGACAGCACATAGAGCTGGTAGGGCAGCGCGTAGTAGTAGGACCCCTTCGAGTTCACATAGATCACGTCGTAGTTGATCTTGATCGGCTGGACGATCGGCGAGACGCCGGTGAACGCCTGGGGCACGTCGTCCTGCGTCGAGGGTGAGATCGGCTGCACGTTGGTGGCAAAGCTGCCGGCACCGGCGAGGAGCCATGCCGATGAGCCGGTCATCACGAGCAGACCGCCGGAGGTCTGGATCAGCCACTGGATGCCGTTCACCTGCAGAGACCACGGACTGCCGATGATCGCGTCGGTGTCGATCGTCGGGATGCGGCTGTCGAAGTTCCGGAAGGCACCCGGCTGCGACATGAAGTAGGTGTCCGGAAGGTTGAGCGTGTCGGCGAACACGCGCCGCTCCTGAAAATATCCGGGGACCGACGGATAGGTGCCGCTCTGCGGCCCGACGACGAGTTGAGCCGTCGCGCCGGCTCCCGTCCCGGTGATCGCCACGGTGTCGGTTGGCAGGTATCCGCTGCCGGTATCCTCGACAATCGCGGCGACAACCGCCCCGCCGACTAGCACGAGGTCAATCTTCGCTCCGGAACCGGTGGCCGAAGTGATGACGGCGGTCGCTGACGTGTAGCCGGCCCCGCCAGTCAGCATCTTCAGCGAGATGATCCTGCCTCGCGCAAAGGGATCGACATGCCGCGGTGGGACCTGAGCGAAGTCCGGGATGATGTTGTTGTCGACGGTCTGGTTCCCGTAGGCGCTCCCCATGTATCCAAAAAGCGATCCGACCGGCGGAAGAAAACCAAAACCCGGCTGCGCCTTGTAGACGTTGTACTGGTTGACACCGGGCACGGTCGGCCAGGTGACGATGACCTGTCCGGCCACGGTCGAGATATTGACGCTGCCGACATAAGCGATGGGCGACGCGATGCTTTCGGTCCCGTCATCCGGAGAGACGGCGGTGACCTCGTAGGCATAGTAGGTCGTGCCGCCCGCTGTCGCCGTGGCCAAGGAACTGGCGGGCGGCGACACCGACGGCACTGAAACGGCCGGCGTGAAGGTCCAGGCCGTGTCGCTGATGCGGGCAAGATCCTGCGGCGGATATTCGGTCCGGGTCACCGGGTTGACGCAGCAAAGCGTCATCACGTCCGCCGACTGGACGTATTTCAGGTAGGCGAGATCCTGATCGTTGTAGATCGTCGGCAGGGTGTAGATGCGCGAGGCCGTGCCGCCGCCGGTATAGGCGCCAAAGGCGCTGGAATCGACCGGGTTTCCGTACACGTCGAGGAGGGCGACCGTCGTGGCCGTGGCGGCGGCGACGACAAACGTGTTGCCGTTCAACTCGGTCATGCCCTGCACGTCCTGGACGAATATCCAGTCGCCGTTGTTGAACGCGGCGACGGCCGCGAAGGTCATGGTGAAGGTGGCGCCGAGGCCGGAGCCCGTGGTCGTGTCCTGCGCGACCGGGTTGGCCGGCACGGCCGTATAGGCGCCGGGGTTGGAGATCGTCACCGCCTGCGGGCCGAAGACTGCCGTCTGGAATGACGCGCCGGCCCCGCCGCCGGATGTCGCCGATTGTGTCATGTTCCCGCCGGCGGGAAGCGCGGTGTAGACGCCGGCCGTGTTGATCGACAGGGTGCTGATTCCGGTCGTCGTACCACCGGTCAGGGTGGCGCCGCTCCGCACCGCGACGCTTGCCGCCAGCGTGTAAGCATTTCCGCCGGCGCCGGTCGTGTCGTAGTTGATGTTGATCGTGGTCGCTGTCGAGGAGTAGGTGGCCACCGTCAGCGATGCATTTGCCGAGGCGTTCAGGTCGACAGCAAGCTGCGCCAGCGTTCCCGCGAGCGTCGGCTGGATTTGCGTCTGCGCGGCCGCGGTTGGGGTCGTCTTGAAGGTCCACGCGACGCCGTTCAAGGTCACCGTGTCGCCGTCGGACGGGTTGACCGAGAACGTGATGAACCCGGCTGCCGCATAGGCTGCAACCGCCGTCACCTTGGCCACGGCCGCGACGCTGAAGGTTCCGCCGGCAAGCGTGACCGTATCGTTCACCGCATAGCCGGTGCCGTGCGCGTTCGGCAGGAGAGATACGAGCTGGCTCGCCGTCACGGAAAGCACGGCTGGCGTCAGGAAGGTGCCGCCAAGAAGCGTTACCAGGTCGCCGGGCGCATAGGAGAAGGTCACGCCGGTGACGATGGGCGTGGCCGCCGTCGCCCCCTGCGCGCCGAAAGTGAGCACTGCCGGATTGGCTTGGGTCGCCCCGCCGATGCCAACCGGCGACTCGGTGACATAGGCACCGTCGAGAAGGGCGCGCATGTACTGCTGACCGAACTCGAGCACGAGACCCTGATCGAGCGAGAACTGGAACGGGATCAGCCGCGGCGGGTAATTCCTACCGGTCTGCTTGGAGAAGCCGCAGAATTGCGTTCCGGCCCGGCTGTTGGCGCCGCCTTTGTACGAAACGAAGAGATTCCTCATTGTCGTGGCCGCGATATGCTCGCGGTCTAGATCAATGCGCCCATAGACGTTCGGAGAAATCTCGCCCGTCACGAAGGCTGGGGTTATAAAAGGCGTGGCCATTGAGCCTGAACCCTATGCCCTATAAGGTGTTGCGAGGTGCCGACCTACTGACAATAGATCGGCACCTCTAGCCCAAGAGCGCAGCAAGGAGGCGCCCTTATGGATACCGTGACGGCGCGCACGTGGCGTATCTATCGGATCACGTGCTCGGTCAATGGCAAGCGATACATTGGTCTCACGCGCGACACCGTTCGTCAGCGGTGGTCGAACCACGTGTGCAAAGCGATGTCTGTTCACGAGACGCCGCGAATACCGCTTCACAGGGCTGTTAGAAAATACGGCCGCAGCTGCTTCGTCGTAGACACGATCTGCGAGGTTTCCACTCTTGCCGAAGCCGGCGAGGCTGAGCGTCGTCTGATTGAGCAAGAGCACACTCTTGTCCCGTCTGGCTACAACGTCGCTGCTGGCGGGATGGGCACTCCCGGCGTGCGCCGCCCGCACACCGCAGAGACGAAGGCGAAGATCGCCGACGGCAATAGAGGACGTGTCGCCTCTCTTGAGACTCGCGAAAGGCAAAGCGCGTCTCGGCGCGGGAAACGACCCACACCGGAAACGTTGGCCAAACAGGCTGCCTCCCGAACAGGCCGCAAGCACAGCGCCGCTTGGCGCACGGCAATCGCCGACGGGCACCGAGGGCGACACTTCCCGGCGCGGAGCATAGCCCTGCTCAAAAGCTCGCTTATGTCTTCGACCGGGACCGCATCCGGCAGCCGCGGCATCACCGCGGAGGGACGGCGCTGGACCGCCCGCATTGGCATCAATGGTGTGCGCGTTCACCTTGGTGTCTTCGACACCATCGAAGAAGCATCGGCCGCCTATCGCGCTGCCGTCCGGAGGCGCATCGATGAACTGAGCGCCCACTGCGCATCTCCCGCCTAGAACGCGGAACCGCCGGCAAGCGGCATCTGGTCCCATCCGTAGCCGTACACGCCGTCACCGCCATCCCAGCCGCCGCCACCAACCGACCATCGGCCGGCGGAACCGCCGCTGCGCCGCGTCTGCATCCAGTCGACCGCGATGTCGCTGCTGAAAACGCCCTCGTTGCCGTCCACGAGGCGCGCTTCCTGCACCTTTTGCTTGACGATGAGCAATTGCTCGTCGCGTATCCGCATCCCAAGCTTCGTGTCCTTGCGCGTCCATATCGGACCGGCGATCTCGCTGGCGAGGTAGGCGACGAAGGCGGCCCGGAAGAGCGGATCCCAGACGCTCGGGTAGAGCATGATCGCAGTGTAGACGCAGGTGGCAAACCGGACGTTGGTGCAGATCACCGTCCGCCCCTGCGGGCTGATGCCCTGCACCTCCCACGAGATTGACCCGCCCGGTACCGGATAGTTGAAATCGGTCTCGACGCTGAACTTCGCGGGCCGGATGCGCTGGCCGAGCGCCACCTGGCCGATGCCGGTGAGGAGTGGCGTCTGCGGTATCTGGATGTTGCCGGCGGGAACGAGCGACGCCTGATTGGCGAGGTTCCACGGCAGGAAGCGCACCTTGGCGCAGTCCTCCGGGTAGGCGTACTCGTAGATGAACCATGGATTGGGCACGACGGTGCCAACGCCCGCCGTGTTGCCGCTGGCGTCGGCGAGCAGGGTGAGCGGCGCGGTCTTGCGCGCGAAGTTCCAGTGAGCGGCGCGGAGCAACTGCATCAGGCAATTGCGGTAGGCGCGGACAATGATACGGCCTTCGTCGGACCCGTCCTCGATGTCGCCGAGCGTGATCGGCCACATGATGGCGTCGAGCGCCTGGTTGCCGATATCGGACGGAAGGTTGACCATCAGCCCTGCTCCGTCATCGCCTGCACGGTTTCACCCTGGCCCTCGACCGCCTGCATCTTGGCGGTCTCTAGGTTGGCCAGCCCCGGCGCGAGCCGCTCGCCGAGCGCTTGCGTCAGCGCCTCGATGAAGCCGACGTCCATGGTCGCGGGGTCGGTGACGCGCCCGATGTAGACCACCAGAGCGTTCGGCACGTTGCAGAGAATGACGCGCTGCGCCGGGTTCAAGTAGTTGTCGTTGTCGATCGAGAAGATGTTGTCCTGCGGATCGACGTTCGGGAAGAAGAGCGGCGTCGGCTTGACCGCGCGCACCTTCAGGCAGGAGTCCGGATAGGCGTACTCGAACAGCCAGTTCACCGGCGGATTGACCGTCGGGTCCCACGGATTGACGCCGGGGATGTAGCTGTCGGGCGCGCTTTTCAGCAGCGTGAGAACGGCGTTCCGCTGGGCAAAGCCCGGGTTCATCTTCCGCAGGAGCTCGTCGCGAGTTTGCCCGTAAATGTTGAGGGCCAATTGCGCGGCCGCGGAGCCGTCGTAGAGGCTCGCCACCTCCTGCCGCCAGCCGATACGGACCAACGAGGCATTCACAATATCGGCGGCCGTGGTGCTGCTGCTTGGCATTCAGGCCGCCTCGTCAGTTCCGCCTCTGCGCCCCGATCTGCGTAAATGTCCCGCCCGACTCTAGCATCGATTGGGCAAGATCGGGCTTGCCGGCAAGGGCAAGCGAAAGAGCGCTCGCCAGCGTTCTTACCACGGCCTCCCGGAACAAACTATTCCAGGTGTTTTCGTTGGGGTTGTTGTTGTAGACGCACTGCGCCGGCGAGAGGTTGGTGCGGATGACACGCGCCTGCGATCCGGCGACGATCGCGTTGGCCTCGATCCAGTTGATCGGGATCGGATCGTTCAGGTCGATGCCCGACGTCGGCATGACCTCCCAGACCTGAATTCCGTCCGCGGGGTAGATGTACTCGTAGGCCCACGGGTAGGGCGCCGGGTTGCCCGTAGGGTTGAGCACGGCGGTGCTGCGGGCGAAGTCCCACTCGAACTCCCGCCCGACAGTGGCAACGGTCGGCCCATACAGAAAAGACGCCGCAATGCCGGCCGGCGAGGTGTCAAACGTCGGGAACACCCCGGTCACGGCGGGCTGATTATCGCCGATGAGCTGGATCGCCTGATTGACGATATCCGCCGAGGTGACCATGCGGATTCTCTACGGGCTGTTGAACTCGGTGACGATCACCAGGCCGGCGCTGCCGGCGCCCCCGGCGGCCGTGCCACCGCCATTAAATGATATGCCGCCGTTTCCACCCGCGCCAAACCCTTGTCCTGCGGCGCCGGCCGTTGATGCAACGACACTCCTGTTTGCTGGTGCGCCGCCGAAAGGACCGGCTCCCCCTGCGCCAACCTTCGCAATGATGTTGGTGGCAGCCGCCTGCCACCCGTCACCCCCGGCATTGCCGACTGTCGTTACATCCCCTGTCCCAGCAACGCCACCAGCGCCGAAAGCCCCAAGATTCGATCCGTTGGCCCCGGAGCCGGATGCCCCGCCTTTGCCAATGCACAAAGCCCCAAGCGACGTGTCGCCGCCAGCCGCGCCTGCGTTATTACCAGCCGACCCGCCAGTGCCCGCCGCCCCTATGGTGACGGCCTTAGACGCTCCTATGTCAGACGCCGACACCCTTTTAATTGACAGACTGCCGCCGCCTCCACCACCAGCCCCCACTGCGCTGCCAGCGGCGGCGTTTGCCGCGCCACCGCCTCCGCCACCGCCACCAACGCACTGAACGATCGCATAGAGCATCTTGGCGTTCGGCGTGTAGGTGCCGGACGCGGTGAATTTCTGAATCGTGACGCTGCCGATCGTGCCGCTGGCCGTGATCGCGCCCGTCGAGAACGTCAGGCCCGATCCAAGGTTCGCCAGCACCGTCGTGCCGCTGACCGTCAGGCCGTTGCCGAGCGTGTACGACTGCCAGTCGGTGCCGTCCGACACGAGCAGGTTATTGGCGGACCCGGACGAGGTGAGGTGCGTGCCGCCCTTCGCCGTCGTGATCGCCGTGCCGCTCCACACACCGCTCGCGACCGTGCCCGTGGCCGTGATGTTCGCCTGCACCGCCGCCGGCAGCGTGCTCGAGATGGACGGTGCGCCGGCGCCGCTGGTGATCAGCACGCCGTTGTTGGCCGTCGCCAGCCCCGCCACCGTCGCTGCCGATCCCGGGTAATAGGCGAGCTGGTTGGTCGTGCCGGCCGTGACCGTGCCGGAGCCGCCGCCCGTCGTGCAAGGGCCGCCCGCATCGACGAAGTTGCCGGAGCTGATCGAGACACAATCGCCGTTGGTGAGCGACCCGGTGGACGTGGCAAAGGCGGTGGTCGTGCCTGTCCGCGTGCCGACCGCGATTGCGTTGGTCCCATTGCCGATAAGCGGCGCGTTGGAAGTGAAGCTGAGTGCGCCCGTCCCGCCGAGTGTCACCGGGACCGTCGTCAGTGAGATGACGCCGCTGGTGATGACCAGCGGGGACGCCGCGCTGAGCGTCAGGTTCTGGGGGACGCCATTGACGAGAAACTGCAGCGGCAGAGGTGTCGCTCCGCCGGCCGCGCCGTAAGAGAGCAGGCCGCCTCCCTGGGCGTTCGGTGACAGGCAGAGATAGTGGTAGCCGGTCGAATTCGTGGTCGGTGCATCGTAGTCGCAGATGTTCTCGCCGTTCGGGCCAGTCCCGGCATTGGCGTAGGGCGCCGTGCCGGTACCGCGTACCACCGACAGGATCTCGCTGAGGCCAAGGCCGACCGCGCCGCCGCCTGCCGGTCCGCTGTCCTGCACGACCGGCTGCTGCGAGCCTTGCCCGACGTACATCGGCGCATGGCCTGGGGTCGTCGGCCCGCCCTGCAGGATGACCGTCTGCGCCATCGCCGCAGTCGAAAGAGCCATCGCGGCGAGGAAGGAAAGGATGGAACGACCGAACCGCATGGCGACCTCGCTAGGCGTTGAACCGTATAGTGGCGGACGCAGGCGAGGCTAGTAGATGCCGATCATCTTGCCAACGCCGCCCTCTGGCTTGTCGGCTGGTTTAACGTCCTCGTCGTCACCGCCAAGGATGCCCATGTCCTCGATCTGGGCCTCGATGCGATAGCACTTACCGTCCGGCCCGTCGTTGCACGATACCGAGGTCACCCGGGCCAGACCCTGCAGCATGAAGGTACCGCCTACCGTCGCATCCGTCGGATCGATGCCGAGCTTCTCGATCTCGTCGTCCGTCAGGCAGATGCGAAGCCCGTAGGGATAATCCGGCTTGTTCGGCATGGCGATAGGCATCGGCGCATCGAGCTTCGACTCGTCGTCGAGTTCCATCGACTGCATGGGGATGAGGGCCATCGATGCGCTCCCTAGACCGGTGGCGTGGGGCCAGCGGCACCCGGCGCCTGCGGCTCGCCAGCAGCACCCGGGACTGCGGCCGGACCGGAACCGGCGGCACCAAGCTCGGCGTCGTTCGCCGTGTTCATGGTCCCGATTTCCTTCTCGTGCCGGGCTGCCATCTGGCGCATCGCCTCGCGGTGGTTGCCATGGAGGTCGCGGCGCTCGGTCTCATGCCGCTTGTGCATGTCCGCGCGGGCCTTGGCGTGCCGACCGTGGACGCTTTCCTTGCCCTCGGCCTTGGGGTCCTTCTCCTCGGCCTTCTTTTCGGCAGCGGGCTCTTTCTTCTCCTCGGCCGCGCCCTCGGGCTTCTTCTCCTCCGGCTTCGACTCGGATTTCTTGCCGCCGTACATGCGCTCGCGTCTGGTGCTCTTTTCGTCGGCCATCGGATTAACCCTTCGCCATCTTGGCTGCTGATCTCGGGTAGAGGCGAGCGCGGCGATCCCCGAATGCTCGCTTCGGGTCCGGCTCAGTAACGCCCTTGCTGCGGAAGTCGTCTCCCTTGCGGGAGTCCGGCGCCGCCTTCTGGATCCACTTCTTCTTCGGCTTGTCGGCCATCGGCTTCGTCCTCGATGCAGCGTCGGCGAGCGTCAGACTAGCCATTGCCCCGGCTGCGCTTGTGCTTGTACATCCGCTCCGCCCGGGTGCCGACGCGCTCCGGCAGCTTGCCCGGCTTGTCGTCGGCGATCATCTTCTTCGCAGTCTCTTGGGAGACGCCACCGGCGCCTCCCTTCTTCGATCCGGCGCTGTAGAACAGCGCCCGCTGCTTTTCCGAACGGAACGGCACTATAGCTCGGCCGATGCCTGGATGGATCCGGTCGGCGAACCGGTGCCCGCATCCCAGAACCAGCCAGCCGTACCCGCCGCCGGCCCGCCCGCCGAGGACGCGCAGTCAATGAGCACGCCCGTCGTGGACGGACCAAACCCGGTGACGGTCGCCGAGGTGGTGAGGCCCGTGCAGGCAAAGCCGGAGGTCGACGCGGCCTGCGCGCTGGCAAGAAAGCCGGTCGCGTAGGTCATCGTCGGAGCGACGCGCATGTTCTGCGGGAACTTCACAAAGCAGTTCGAGATGCTCGTCGTCGACGAAATGCACTCGCCTTCGACGATCTTCGAGGTCGAGCTTTCAGTGATCTGGTAGAAATAGCGCAACTGAAGCATGGTCTCGACGCCCTGAAGGCGTCGGTCGAATGCGGCGCACTGCACCGTGCCGGCCGTGGTGCCGCACACCTGTCCGACCGTGGTCGAGACGCTGGCAGCGAGCGACGAATTGCGCACCAGTTGGAGGCCGGCGAGCGCGATATAGTCGTTCGTGCCGGCGGTGCCGACCGGGGTCCAGCAGATCGCTACGCCGATCTCGGTCGCGGTTGTCGGGATGGTCGCGATCGCTGCATAACGGCCATTGACGGTGCTGATCGGAATGACAGCCGCCGTCGCGTTGGCCTGCCCGGTCCAGCCGGAACCGCCGCCACCGCCGGCATTGATGCCGAAGGCCATCTTGGCGATGCCTTCGTCGACGCCGGTGCCAGTGACGATGTAGGCAGTGATGTTCGAGCTCGCCGCCGAGAAGTTGGCGCCGGCTACCGCATGGAAGTCGAATTCGGCGGTCTGGCCCTGGAACTGGTATGAGTTGGCCGTTTCCACCGCCTGTGCCATGCATACCGGAATGACGCCAGTCTGTCCGGAGGTGCGGGCCATTTTGAAGGCATAGGGATAGGCGCTCGCCGGAAGGTCTGCGGCGGTCGAGTCGCGCGAGACGGTCATCGCCGTCGCGGTGCCAGACCAGTAGGCAAAGCGGTCCGGGCCACCATAGGTCGTGGTCGTGGTGACGCTGGAGCCGGTGGTGCCGCGCTGCCAAAGATTGGTGGCTGCGTCGCCGCCGATGAGCGCATTGCCCTTGGTCGGGAGCGACCCGTTGTAGCCGGCGAGCGTGAGCGCGCTGGCGTAGACGTTGCCGGCCTGCGCATTGCCGCCAACGACATCCTGGAAGAGATCGGTCGGCCCGACGATCGAGACCTGCGGAGGCGCGGCATTTGCCGGAACGATGGGCGCGAGGATGAGGGCAATGGCTGCCGCAAGGCTCGCGAGACGGTTCAGTTTCATGGTCATTTCTCCTCGAATTGTCCCGGCCGCGATCAGCCGATGATGCCGTAATTGTACGTCCCCGTATCACCCGCGACGCCGCCGACGGTAAAGCCGGTGCCGGGCGTGATCGTCAGCACGTTTGGGGCCGTCGGACTTATCGTCCCGCCGACCGTTTTAAGGGTGAAGATGATGAGCGAGCCAGCTTTGACGCGGGCGTCTGCGACGGTGACCGGGGTGGCGCCGTTCAGCACGAAGGTGCCGCCGCCAACCGGCAGGGACGTGACTTCTGGACCGCCGTTGTCGATCGGCATGACGCCGGGCTTCGCCGCGGTGATGGCGGGCAGGCCGCCGGTGAGGATCGTCTGGCCTGGCTGCACGGTCATCGGTCAGTTCCTTTCAAAGCGAGCGTGGCACCTATACCACGGATATTCCTGTTGCGGGAGAGCGCCCGAACATCAAGCGGAGCGCAATCCGCCTAGCATGCATTGATGTCGATGCCCGTACTGCCTGGACTCAGATAGTAGGGGCTGGCAAGAAAGCGCACGGTGTTGCCGCAGACCATTCCATTGTAATTACCGGACTGCATGGCAATGCCACCGGTGTTCGTGTACGGGGACGGCATATTGCTTTTGAAGCTGTTGCCGGAAATCGTAAAATCGGCAACGCCATAAATGCTTATGCCGTAGCCGGGGGATCCGATGATCGTGAACACATTATCGTTGAAATTCGCCTGTTGCAGCCAGGTTATATTCGCGGGGTGCTGCGTCACGCTGATGCCGTAGCCGGCAGCTATTCCGATCTGGTTGCCAATCACTTGGAAATTGAAAAAGTTCCATGGGTTGGTGGCGGGCGGTGTCAGGGCTACTGCGGCGGCGACGGTCCCCTCGATTGAGTTGCCGTCGATTACGATGTCGGAGCCTCCCGGAACAGCCGCGAAGACACCGCGATAGCCGTAGGCCGCGCCTAGAATTTTGTTGTTGGTGACGCGAAGCCCGTCGCCGCTTTCCTGGTAAATGGCCGTGTAGTTTCCGGAGCAACAAAAAAGGCTGTCGATGATACGATTGTCGCCGGCATCGTAGTTGTAATGGTTGGCGATATGGATGCCCTCGTGCGTGACAGACTGTGCCCAGAGATCATCGACGATCCAATATGCCGCCGCGTCCATCTTGATGCAGTCATAGAGGCTGACACAGCGCATGTGCAGGAATGAACTGCGATAATTGTTGTTTCCGGGAGCGGTCACATAAATGGCTGCCCCGGCGGTCTGAGTGTGCCCGCTCGCCGGCTGAATAGTGAAGTCGCGAAAGGTATCGCTGTAAACAGTGTTGACGTAGAATCCGTTCTGCGTCGTCGAACCCAAGGTGACGATCGCGCTCTGATTCTCGTTTCCGTAGATGGCAAGACCGCAGGTAATGTTGACCGCCGCCCCGAGCGCGTAGGTCTGCGCGCCGAGGTGGACGAAGTGGTCGCTGGCGCAAGCGGTGTTGACCGCAGCCTGCATTTCGACGTCGGTGTAGGGACTGGCGACCTCAGTCGCGAGGGCCGGTGAGGCGAATAGAAGAAGGGCTGCGAGAAGTCTCTTCATCTTACGTACTCCGTGATGATTACGATTCCCGCCGTGCCCACGCCCCCCGAAACACTGGTCGCCGAGTTAATTCCGAACCCCCCGCTTCCTCCCGAGCAAAACCCTGACGCAGCATTTCCGACGACTGTACCCGTAGAAAACGAAACGACACCCCTCCCACCACCCCCATAGGCACAACTTCCTCCCGCGCCGCTACCACTTCCCGCAGTTATGATCGTTCCTCCGAACCCGGTGAACCCAGGCGCCCCGGTTGCGGCAACATCGCCGGTCCCTGCGACGCCGCCCAGCCCACCAGTGCCGGCGAGGACCGTAGCCGCATTGGCGAAGCCTCCGCCCGAACCGCCTTTGCCTATGCAAAGCGTGCCGACAGACGTGTCACCCCCGCCATTACCTGGATTGGCCCCGGCCGTTCCGGCGGTCCCCGCCGCCCCTATGGTGACGGTTTGCGAAGCCCCGACCGTAGCGGCAGAAACAGTTACGCGACTATAGCTTCCCGCTCCTCCTCCGCCCGCTCCGTTAGTATCCGCAACGGCCCCTAGAACGCCTCCGCCTGCGCCGCCCCCACCGACACATTCGATAACCGCTGAAAACATCCCAGCGGTAGGAGTGTACGTTCCACTGCCAGTGAACACCTGCTTGACTACGGCGCTAATCGTGGAGGAACTCGCTCCACCGCTGGTCGTGATGATGACCGCCTTGGCGGGGAGAGCCGCGAAGGCAAGCGCGAGAAGTCCGAAGAGGATGCGCTTTATCACTTGGTCTGCCCACTAAACGCTGCGGTTGCGGAGTCCGTCTTGGTGAATGGCGTGGTCGATGCACTGAAGGCTACCGAGATGCCCGTCGCCATGACCAGCGGCGGCATGAAGTTCAACCCACAGGTCCCGTTTATGGCTACGTAGCAGAACGCCACCGGCGTCACCGCCCCTGCTGCCGGTACGGTCGTAGAGTTGAACACTTCGAGAAACCCGGCAACGGTCGTCGCCTGAACCTCAACGCCGTAAAGATTGCCCGCCGACGCCTTGAGGACATGTCCCGTTTCGAGTGCAGAGGAGACGACCGGCGCCATGCCCGCAGCAGCGCCCGCCGTCGGCGCGATCTCGACGCCATTGGTGGTCACATCCGTCGTCTGGTCGATGCCGACCTTGCCAACAATCTGCGAACCAGCCCCCAGTGCAACGGTCGCGCCGGTACCGCCGTCGAGAGACACGGAAAGCTGGTTCGATGCGTTGACGTTCGCCCCGCGAGCATTGCCGGCCGCGTCACGGATGATCTGGTAGGTGCCAAGCGTCGTGCCCGGCACACGGTCCCAGGTCGTGCCGTTATAGGCGTAGTTGCGGCCGGTGGTAGAGACCGCGCCGGTCGGTGTATTTGATGCACCGTCCGCCAGTGCCGATCCGGTGTTGATCGCGACAGCCGTGTTGTTGTCGGCCGCGTACAGGTTGACGAGCAGGCCGCCGCGGGACCCGACCTGCAAGCCGCCCTGCTGGCCGTTGGTGAGCGTCTCCAGCGTGGAGTTGTACTGCGCACCGAGCATCAAGCCCTTGGTCGCGGTCGCCGTATTCGGCGTGATCGGCGTCTGCTCCGCTACCAGGTCGACCATCGACCCCGAGGCAAGCGAACCGGACGCATACGCCCCGGAGGCCGCGGTCACCGCGCTCTGCGTGGCGAACGTACCAGTGCCGACCACGGTCGCGTTTAGATTGGATGCCGTGGCCTGCGACACCTGCACCGGGGTCATCGACGCGATGCCCTGGATGGTCGCTACGCCGGTGGCCGCCGATCCGGCCGTCCCACCACCAGCCACGATCCACGGCGACGTGCTTTGCGTGACGGCGACCGTGCCGGAGACCGGGAACGTGCCGCCGGTGCCCGTCACCAGCATCGCCGTGCCGTTCGCGCCGGTGTTGGCGACGCTCACCTGAAGCGGCGCCGCTGCGGTGCCGACCTCGGTGCCGGACGCATTCCGGAGATTCGTGAAGATCGCCCGGTTGGCGGTCATCTGGAACCAGCCGCCCTGACCGTTCGTCAGCGCATTGGCTGTCGGCGTGGTCTGGTAGAAGCCTCCCGACGGCGTGTAGGGCGTGGCGCCGGCGACAAATGCCGCCTCGTCCACCGCGCTCGTGCCCGTGCTTCCCCCACCGCCGCCGGTGTTTCCGGCCGGGTTGGCGATCACGGCGACCTTCTGGCCGGGGATCACGCCGAAGGTGACGGGAACGCCCTGCTGAAGAAGATAGTTCGAGGTGGTCGCGGTCGGGGTGGCGCCGAACGAAATCGAGCAGCCTTCGTCGCAGATCAGCGAAACCGCGTGGGTCTTGGAGTTGAAGGCCGCCGAGGCGGCGGACGCGCCGCTGACCGCTATCGCCTGATCGGCGACGGACGGCTGCGGCGGTATCTGCGGCTGGGTCGAACCGACCAGCGACAGGCCATTCTGGAACTCGCTGATGTAGAGCGTGGCGGCGTCGGCGGCTTCCGTCGCGATGACGATGCCGGCGACGGCGGCAAGCGCCGCGGCCGCCCATCTCCGCAGGCTTCCCGGGCGGCCCATCGGACTACAGCGCTCGAGGAGAAGAACTGCCGCGAACAGCGGGCGGGTGGATGGTGCCGAGCACCGGGATCTTGGTTGCCCGGGGATCATCGACGCTGGTGATCTCCTCGGCGACCAGCCGCGAGCGGCCGTTGCCGACGTCGGCGATCGCTTCGCCGTTGGCCATAATCGGGTCGGCCTCCATGACCATGCCGTGCGAGCGCGCGGTGACGGTCGCGGCCGTAATCACGGCGCCGTTGTTGGTCATCCAGAACGGCTTGGCGCCGAGGGCGTCCGGCGCGATCTGGCCGTTGACGAGATTGTCGCCACCGCCGATCGAACCCATGAAGGCCGCGTAGATTTCCTGCGCCTTCGCGTTGACCGGCTCGAGGCCGAGGTTCGGCGCCGACAGGAACACGATATGGGTCGGCGTCACGGTGCCGCCCTGGCCGCGCTGGTACGGCTCGATCAGCTTGTCGCCGAGATAGACCTTGGAGCGGACCCGGTAGACCGGCCGCTCGGACTTCGGCAGTTCATGCACCTTGTCGAGCAGGGCGTGCATCTTCTTTTCGGACTTGCGCCGGGCTTCGAGGATCTCCGGAGCGACGCGCTTCCGGTTGGTGCCCTGATCGGCCATCTCGGCGTTCGACGACGCGATGGCGCGGGCAAGGCGCTCGATCTCGCTCTGCTCGGCCGGAATAGCCTTTGCGCCGCTCTCGGCCATGAGAGCGCGCACGTCGGCGAGGATCGCATCGTGGATTTCCGCAGTCGCCTTGGCGAGCGCCATCTGAAACTCCGGCGTCTCGCTGATATCCACTGCCGGCGTCTCGTCCGCCGGCGCGGTGCTGATCGGTTCTTTGGCCATGTGCGCCTGACTGTTCCCGGGTTACGCGAAGGCGGTCAACTAGACCGCCCCGACGGAGAAGTTCTTGGCAGCGTTGCCTTCGCTGTACCAGTCGTCCCGGACGTTGGTGACGATGGCGTTGGCGATCGTGCCGGCGCTGAAGCTGCCGCCCGCGGACGGGGCGAACAGAAGCCGCAGGAAGCGCGGGCGGAGCGTCACCGGGAACACCGGCGGCCAGTCGAAGCGGGCGCAGATGGCGTTGGCGGCGAGCTGGGCCGCCGTCATCGCGCCGGTCTCGATCAAGGTCTGCCAGGTTCCGGGCTGGTAGTTGCCGGCGGCGCCCTGATCGGGAGCGGCTTGGAAGGCCACGTTCAGCGTCGACCCGCCGACCGCAACCAACCCGGTGCCGATGGCGACGCGGACCTGCAGCTTATGGTCGCCAATACCCGTATCGGCGCCAAACGTGCTCACCGTGCCGATGATGCGCTCGTCGGGAGCGACACCCACGCCAAGGCCGAGCAGGTCGATGACCCCCGGCGACGGGATGGAGACACCGGCGCCGGCCACCAGCGAGAGCGGGCTGCCCTGCGCGACAAACCCGAGCAGACTGTCAAGCAACATGGGAAAATTCCTTCTTTCGGTGTCCTCGGGGCGGCCCGCTTACGAGACCAGGGTCTCGGTGTTGAGGAGCTGGTCGACGATCTTGATCGGGATGCCACGCCAGGCCGTGATCGGCTTGCCGGCGTAGTCGTTGAGCGTGAGCAGGACGTTGCGGTCGCGCATCGCCTGGATGTCCATCCACTGCCGGACCGTGCGGTTGCAGTAGAAGATGCCGCGGACAGTCACGTCTTCGCGCGGCGCGTCGGTGCGTGTGATGCCGCTGGTCGGCGGCGTGAACTTCGGGAACAGCATAACCTGGTGGGCCATGATGGTGAACAGGTCCGGCGGGGTCGGGCCCGCGAGGCCGGCCGTGGTCGTGTCGAGGTTGGCGACGCGCGAGGCATACCGCCAATCCATCGGGCAGAGGCCGATCTGCTGGCGGAACCACGAGGTATACGCCTCGAAGCGGTTGCCGAGGTTGTCGTAGCCGGGAACGATGTCGCCCTTGTCCTCCATGGCGAGGCCCGCCTTGGAGCCGCGCGGGTAGAGGCCGAAGATGGTCTTGGTGCCCCAGCCGACCAGCCAGAGCGAGGCGTTGTTGTTGCCGAGGCCGCCACCGTTGACGACGTTGGCCGCATTCTGGGCGGTGGCCGTGTTGACCGTGTTGTAGAAGGCCGAGAGGCCCATGAATTCCGACGGCGTGGCGACCGTGTTACCGTAGAACATGGTCTGCGCGATCGTCTGGCTCATGCCCTCGAGGAAGGCCACGTCTTCCGACTCGCGGAAGCCCATGAGGTCGCCGGAGTGCTCGGCGAGAGCGCGGTCGACCTGGCTGTAGTCCTCCAGCATGCCGAGGCCGACGCGCGCCTTGGCGGTGGTCGACTTGCTGTAGGGAACGCCCTGATTGTACTGGCGCCAGGTGCCGGCCGGGATCGAGGTGCGGAAGATGAACTCGTGGCCGGTCATCTCGTTTGCCTCGACCATCGGCATGTCTTCCGCATAGTCGTTCGACTGCGAAAGCATCTCAGCGATGTCGCCGATGTTCCCGTCGGGGTCCATGCGGGTCGCAACATCCAAGATAGTGGGCCAGCTACCGGTCGCCATCGCTCAATCTCCTCAGCGTTGCGCGTCTGTCATTGACGGATACATTCTCGCCTTGCGGCTCTCGCCGGCGGGTCGACCTGGGCCGGATGACGGCGGCCGCGGATTGTCCGGCGGCAGCGCGGGTTCATCGAAGTAACGGCCGAAATTGTGCAGCATGCGCAGGAATGCCGGATGGTCGCCGGCGCCGGTGACGGCGAGGAACTCGTCGAATTCCTTCTTGTGCGCGGTGTAGGCTTCCGTGCCCGGCTTGTCGGACGACAAAGCGAGGTCGCGCATGCGAGCGATCGTGCCCATGGCGGTCTGGTGACCGGCGCCGCCGAGAATCGGATCGGCCTTGACGCGGGTCACCCAATTCTTGCGCGTGTCGTTGAAGGTGTCCCACTGCTCCTTGCGGAGCCCTTCGGCGTACTGGCTCATCGTCTGCGCATGCAGGTCGAAGAGCTTCTGGACGCCCTCGCTGGTCTTGCCGCTGCGGAGAAGGTCGAGCGCGCCCGTGACGTCCTTCCGCTCGTTGTCGGCGAGCGCAATCGTCTCCGGGATCTTCACGTCCTTGAAATAATCGACCGCGACCGGCTCAACGACGGGCGCTGCCTCTACGGGCTTCGCCGCATCCGGGATTTTTCCCGTTTCTTCCGGCTTTTTTCCGGAATCATCGGGTTTTGCCACATCCGCCGGCTTTTCGGCCGGTTTCTCGGCGGGTTTGGATTCTTCCGCCTTTTTCGCGTCAAACTGCTCCAGGAGCGTCGGTTCGCGTGCGGGCTCTTCCGGCTTTGCGGGAGGTTCCGCGCCAGCCGCCGAGGGAGGTAGTTCAGCGGCTGGCGCAGTGGTCGCAGCGGCCAGGTCCGCCTGAACAGGCGCCGCGATCTCGGGAGATGGTGCTGGTGCTGACGCGGGAGTCGCAGCCGGAGCGGGCTGCTCTACAACCGGATCGTTGGGGCCAGCGGCCAATTGCCAGTCTCATTCGCGTGGCGTCGGCGGACTGACGCGATTGAGGTGTTCGGATGATTACCACAGTTTCTTTGAAAGTACAGCGCGTCTATAATCGGGTAGTGCGTCAGTTTGAATTTCTGCCGAACAATGATTGCATCCATGACGGCGGCTCGTAGCAGTCCGGTTGGTCCGCGATTGGGCTTGGGCACGTAAGCTTGTAGCCACGGGCAGTCATGCAATCAGAAATGAACGTTTCCACGGGCTGGAGTCCGAGCCTGATGTCTTCAGCGGGAAAATGCTCATAGGCCTTGATCTTGCACTGCGCGATCTCCTGCGCTGGCGGCTGGCCGCAAGCGGTAAGGAGAGCAATCGGCAGAAGGAAAAGAAGCGGTCTCACGCCGCTTTGCGCTTCTTGTAGGTTGCCGGTCGCCCTGCCTTAGGCAACGTCGCCTCAACCATCTCGGCAATCTCCCGCATGTCGATTAGGTGATCGGTCAAGCCAGCGGCCATCGCCGGGCTGACGCGAAGCGTCTTGTGAATGCGCGTCCAGTTGTACCAGACCGTGTAGAGCGCAACCATGTGGACGTGATGCTCGAATTTCTTGGAGAAGGCATTCGTGAGCCGAGTAAAGCGGCGCATGTGCATCCGCATCGTGAGATTCTGACGTTCGGCATAGGACGTGGAGACGTGCGCCATGTCGGGGTTGCCCTCGACGCGCTCTTTCTTCGCACCGATGCATTCTGCCGGGCTGTAGCGGCCCTTGGCGTTCTCCGGGACGGCGCCATAGAGCTTGATCAATTGCGCGTAGTCGATATCGGCACCGAACGCGCCCTCGACGGCTTCAAGGTATGCGCGATGGCCGTCAGAGGTTAGCTGGACACGGTTCGCGAGACGCGACCGCAGATCGTCCATGAACGCCATCGCGTATTCGCCGTCGCGCCCACCGACAAGCCACGACACGATCAGCTTGGTATCGGCCTCGATTGCCGTCCACGTCCACGTATCGCCAGCCCATTCCGGCGCAGCTTTCGCGTTCGGGACATTGCGCTGCTTCGCGTAGGTGAAGCTCCAAATCTCATCGACCTGGACCCGACGCGCCTTCACATCGCGGACCTTCTCATCGTGGAAGGCCGCGCAAGCGCGACCGGCATCGATCAGGAGCTTCTTGACCGTGTTGAATGACACGTCCGCAACGCGGGCAATCGTCCGCATCGACGCGCCTTCGCAAAGGAGCGTGAGGATTTGGACGCGGGTTTCGAGGGGTAACTTGTTCATGTTTCTAATCTCTGCACTTTTGTGCGTAGCGTCAAGAACAAACTATCATTAACAACTTGTTTGCGAATCCAATGGCCCTATGTCAGGTTAAAAAGGGGTACGAAAATGAAACGTCCGCGATCGAAACCAGAGGCCAACGCGCCATCCGATCTGGAGGGCGCCTTGGAAAGCCTGGTCGCCAAAGAGAGCGATCACTACGCTGTCCTGACAATTATCAAAGAGATGGCGAAGCTTGAAAGCCCCAAGATACTCTACACTGCGCTGCCCGCATACAACTCCGGGTGATGGATGCCTGCGTGGAATGAGCTTTTAGCTGAAACGCAAGTATCGGGCAGCGTACATGACGTAATCCGACGTAAATACCTAATGCAATTATACGAATATACAAAGCGGCCGACGATCCTCTATTATTCTGGATGGCTGCAAAAGCAACATTTACAAAATCAACCTGGAGTTTCTCTAGGGATTTCGGATGCCGACAAGAATGGATTCATGTCGGTTATCCACAAGCTGGACCGGACCAACGGTCTAGACCTAATTTTGCACACTCCGGGCGGCGATATGGCCGCCACAGAGTCGCTTGTCGACTATCTGCGTTCCATGTTCGGCAACGATATTCGTGCCATCGTTCCGCAGCTCGCCATGTCGGGCGGGACCATCATCGCCTTGGCGTGTAAGCAAATAGTGATGGGAAAGGAGTCGAGCATCGGGCCGATTGATCCTCAATTCGGTTCAATGGCAGCTACCGGCCTCCTTCAGGAGTTTGAGCGGATACGCGCGGAAATCCAAAAAGACTCGTCTAACGCGCTGTTATGGGAACCGATCCTAAGAAAGATTCAGCCAGGCTTCATTACCGAGTGTGAGAACGCTGTCCGCTGGGCGAGGGACATGGCAGAACGCTTTCTAAAAGAGAACATGTTCAGCAATGAGAAAAATGCAAAGAAGAAGATCGACCCGATCATAAGACATCTAACGGAAAAGCAAACAACGATAACACACGGTCGTCACATTGGCCTAGATGAAGCTAAAGCACTATTCGGCGATAAAATAATATTACTAGAGGACGATCAAACGTTCCAAGATTTGGTGCTTACCGTGCATCATGCGTCAGTGATAACTCTGCAAGCAACGCCCGCGTTCAAGATGATCGAGAATCACAATGGACGCGCTTTCATGCAGATTCAGCAACAAATGCAGGTGATTGGTAGCTAGCTTGTCTTTGTTCTGGCGGCCCAACGCTGCAGGGCGGCGTCTTTTGCAATCTCCGCCCGCCGCTTCTTAGACAGGCTTGCAGCCCGCGCCGCGCCTCCCTTGCGTCCTAGCGCCTGAGCGGCCTTGTCCTTCCCGTCATCGGGAACGGTGTCTTCAATCTCTCCCGTAGCAATCCGCATGACGTGGACGGCATTGCCAACCACGTCAGCGGGGCGCTTCTCGCCTTTAGGACCGCGCGGCATTGGTTCTCTCGACCCTAGTGCGGACCGTCTTATCGAATATGTCGATTCGGTATTTGGCCGTTAGCGGCCATGCTTCTCCACGGGCATCATCTTCATCGAGGGCAAGGACGGTCTCGCGCACCAGCTCGACGCCATCCCTTTCAAGGACGACAACGAACGGCGATAGAAGATCGCTGTACGACCTGCGTCGGCGCATTGTGAACTCCCAAAGGCTCCCTGCTAAGCATATAGGAGCCAAAGGCGGCGATCGAGTGACCGTCAAGGCCGGCGGATTTCAAACTGACGCACTACCGAAGGTCACGCATCGGTCTTTCTCCGTGTCGGCCGCGGTCTCGGCTTGAAGCGAGGATCGTTCTCGATGTGCATCATCTTGACGCCCTCGGGATCGATCGACTGCCATTTGAGGTAGAGCTGTAGCCCGAAGTCCTGAAGGGCGCGGTGATACCACGCCGCCTCGGTGTAAGGCGAGCCGTTCGGGCTGACGGCGAAGTTGACGCTGAAGGCGTGCAGGTTGCCCTCGCCGAGCAGCGTCCACATCTCGCGGCGCCCGGCTTCGCTGGTGAAGACCATCCGCCAGAAATCTTCGGAGTCCTCGTTGGCGCGCTTCTGCTTGCGCTTTTGCGTGCGCAGTCCTTCCGGGCTGGCGGCATCGACGGTCGCGGTTTCGGCCGGCAGGATTTCCTCCGGCCCGTCTTCCGGCTCGTCGGCCATCAGAGCGGCTTGACCACGGTGAGGCCCTGCACGGTGCGGCGCCCGTACTGATCGTCGGAAAGATTGAAGCCGAAGATAAGGCCGTCCTTCTTCGCCCGGTCGATGACGGCGCATGCGGCGTTCAGGTGCGGCATGATCTCGGCGCGGTAGGCGTCGGCCTTCTGCTGGTCGGTGAAGGGCGGCGATTCGATCTTGTCGGCCATCACGCGACGCTCGTGCCTTCGACCCCGCGCGCCATGCGGGTTCGCGTCCGCGAATGAAGCCAGTGTTGCGCTTCCTCGATCTTGGTGAGAGCCAGCGCATTCTCGCGACAGGCGTAAGGTCCTTTCTGGAACGACCTCAGTCGATCAACGACAATTGCCAAAAGCACCTCTTGGGTTAGGCCGTTGACGCCCTTCTCGTTGATGGGGCCGTTCTGGAACGAGATATTGGTCCTCTGTCCGGACGGCAACTTGACCTCGTATTCGTGGTTGGCACCACCGGCACCCGGCTCGTCCGATACCTCGATGATGATCAGGTCGTTGGCAGCATTGACGCGATGATCTTCAATTGTCCTCATTGGGGACTCCTCTTCGATTAAGTCAGTGCCTCGTTTCGCTCGGGAGAATGACGCCGCCCGCGCTGACCTTCAGGTGATCGGGCAGGCTGACGGGAACCGGCGCGCCGACCGCGCGATGCTCGGTCCCGACGTCGGGCAGGATCGGTCCGCGCACGCCGGTCTTGTCGTGCTGCAGCTTCTCGACGCCGACCAGCATGAAGGCAAGGTTCTGGGCGAGCAGCGTGAAATTCTGGTTGCGGCTTTGGCCGTTGATGTAGATGCGCTTCCCTTGGAACTTGAAGCCTCGCAGCCAGTTGCCGGAGCGCTTGTGCGCCTCGGCCATCAGCATTCCGAGCGGGTACCACCGGGCGTCATCGCGCATTGCCGCGATCTGGCGGCAGCATCCTTCGACGAGAAGCAGATGCTCGCGGAGCTTCGTGTACGCCGGTCCGATGCGCGTGAGCAGCGACAGGGTGACCGCCGCCTGCCCGGCTTCCTTCAGGCTCGATTTCAATCTGTCGAGCACCTCGTTTTCGGTAAGGTCGCTCATCGCGGCAACGGCAATCCTTTGCTGTAGTCGGGGAAGCTCATACTCGCGATTTCACGATCCTCTTTGTGCTTTGCGATCGTCATCCTGAGTTCGAGGCCCTCTTTGGTCAGCCACGTTTTCCAGCCGCAGCCAGTCGTGTTCGGCCACGCTCGGTGCGCAAACCCCTTCACGATCATGTCGTCGCGATCTTCGGTCGATAGGTTCTCAATCGCTCTTTCGTCGCAAAGAAGCGCAGCAATTTGCCGTTCATTGAGGTCGCTCACTTGTCGCGTTCCTTCGCGGTGACGCCGGGCGAGCGCTTCGGCTGCATCATCCACGCGAATGCGCCGGCGCTCATTGCCTTCTCGACTTCTTCCGTTGTTACCCACCCAAGAAGCGAGGAGACCACGACCCGACTTTCCGATGCACGTCGGCGCGCGATTTCATAGTGGTCGTGACACGCCAGTCCGCTCCACGGGGAGCCCTCACAGACAAAATCGACGACCGCCCGCTTGTCGCACCACGAGCACTTCGGGTTCATTTTCACGACGCTGGTACCTCTCCCGGCCCGACCATGGCGCGCAATGCGGTGTTCCCGCTTAGCGGCGTTTGCGCCAGCGTGTGGGCGGCCTGAACCGCCGCCATTGCCGCGCCTGGCACCTGCTGTTGCTGCTTGGCGTTCTGCACCGCCTGATCGTGCTCGTCCACCTCGTTGTCGGTGTACCAGAGATTCTGCGGGAAGTTGTTGCGGTTGCCGTACTCGCGGAACGCCTTGTCGAGATTGACCGTGCGGAGCGGATCCGGCACGCCCGCCGCCTTCGCCGCGCTCGACAGCGCACCGCCGGTCGCAAACACGTCCTTCATCGACACCGATTCGGTCGCGTTCTGCGCCAGTTTCATTATCGACACGTAGTTAATCCGGATCGGGATTCCCTGCAGCGACTTCGGCATCGGCTTCAACAGCCGGCGGCGCTGCATGATGTCGAGCACCCGGCGAAGCGCCGGAGCGGCGAATTCGTTCTCGAACATGTGGATGAACGGTCCGAGCTCCTGCAAGCGCTCCAGGTTGCGCTGGGTCAGTTCCAGTTCGTTCCGTGGCTGGACGCCTTCCATGCGCGAGATCGCCATGAACAGGTCGACGAACAGCGCCTTGTCGATGCGCGCGTTCACCTTGTCGATGTCGGCAGTGATTCCGGCAAGCCACTCGGGCCGGACCTCGAAGAGCGGCCAGAAGCCCTTCCGGTTATTGTCCGTGCTCATGTAGGTGATCATGCCGGGCACGATCGACGACGGTTCGTTCTTAAGCTCCGGGTTGGCGCCCATCGGCGGGCGCACGCCCTTCTCGATGAACTCGGCCTTGCGGCGCGTCTCGAGCTGGACCTGCTTGTTGTCGCCGAGCGCGTCCATGCACGGCGAGCGGCCGTAGGGTTCGTTCGACGTGGTGGCCCAGCGCGCGGCCATGAACGGCGTCATGTGGAAGCCGCGGAGGCTGAGAGGCTGGTCGGTCTTCACGCCCTTCAGCCAGTACACCTCGCGGAAGGAGAAGATGCCCGGCACCACCTTGATCGCCGGCTTGCCGCCTTTCGGATTCATACCGACGTTCGGCTCGATTGCATGGGCGACGACGTACTCAGTATCGAGCGAAAGTCCGCTGTTCCACAGCGTCCGCACCTGCTCCGGGCACTTGTCGATGCCAAACATATCGACGATCTGGACGATGGTCAGATTGAACTCGCGATAGAGCGTATCGACGGCGAAGCGAGCGCCCGACGCGAGATAGTATTCACCGGCGACCGGAAGGTAACACCGGATTACGTCTTCATAGTCCTCATAGATGATGACCGGCGCTGTACCGATTACAGTCACATCCTGAAAGGCTTGTGACATTGTGGTATAGAAATTCGACTGCGCCAATACTGTATAGACGCGCTGCTGGGTGTCCTCCAGCCACGCCTTGCCCTCGGGGTCGAGGTCGATCCACGGCAGTCCGATTTCCAGCGTAAACCACGGTCGCGACGGGCTGGTCAGCCCGGTCCACATGCCGGCGGCGCAAGTGCGCACGGCGAGCAGGCCGGTGGAATCGACGATGGTGTCGTTGATCGGCTGGCCTTTCCAAGTGCGGTTTGGAACAACAAGCCACGCCCATCTTCTCGGTAAAAAGTATTGCGCAAGTACACTCCAGTGTACCCACCATGACCATCTCCACGTGCGAAGCATCGCGAGCCGCGCCTCAAGACGGCCGTAGATCACGTCCGTCCAATCGGTGCTTTGCTTTCTTTGACGAGGCGCTTCTTCATCCACTGGCTGCAAGGCCAGCAGACTCGGGCTCATCTCTTGGTACGGTGCCTTAGCAAAGGCGGCGTCCGATCCGTCAGCCATCGGTCAGAGTCCTGTTCAGGTCGATCCGCCGAGAAGCTGCTTCTGGGCCGTGCTGGGCGTCGGCGCTCCGGCCTCGCCGCCGACGTTCTTGATGGTGTCGGCGAACCCGGCGCCGGACGTGGCGGCCGCGGCGAAACGAGCCGCGCTGCCGGACGCGCGCACGGACGAGTCGGCGTAGGTCGGCGGTGTCGGCGGGGGCGGCGGAGGTGCGGGTGGTGCCGACTTGTGCGACAGAAAGCCCATCACTTTCCTCCCTTCAGGCCCGGCCGCGCGGTGTTTTGCGGCGGCCCGAACTTCACCGGCGCCGGGGCGGCCGCGGCGGTCGACTTGTCGCGCGTGTGCTTGCCGGGAATGACGATGGTCTGCGATCGGGTGGCCATGCTTCACCACAGGAGGCTGAGGCCGGCAGCGACACCGGTCGCGATGGAAGCTAGCACGAGAACGACGGCGACGGTACCGGAGGGGTCAAGGACCTCGCGAAGCGGGTCGGGGATGCTCTGGATCGTAGCGCTGAGGTAGGCCAGCCCGATGGTGCCGAGCGCTAGGATAACAGCGAGATGGCTTTCCCACATGAGCCCGGCCGCGATGACGCCGGCGCAGTAGAGCGCGCTGTTCAGGATGACGGCGACGAGAAGGAACGGGCGGTCCGAATTCATCATCTGCCTCCAAAGGGATCGTACACCGAATTGGTCTTGTAGGATTCCGTGGCCTGCCTGTCGAGGTCGGCGAACGGATCGAACTTCCACTCGTGGCGCGGCTTGACCGCCGACTTGCTCGCCGCGGTGATCGGTTCGGCGAAGGTGAGCACGAACGCATCGGCGGAGTCGGGCGAGTAGCCGAGCTTGGCCTTCACGTCGGCTTTCGGCTCGAGGAGCAACTGCCCCTTGGCGAAGGTGTAGGTCGTGCGCGTCATCGCCTCGGCGAGTTGCTTGTCGGGCGGGAGGGCCCCGCCTTCCTTGATCCACTTCGCGGCATCGAAATACATCTCGGCGCGCTTGTTGGCGAAGCGCTGCGGCTCGTGGGCGCGCTCCGCGAAGCCGACACCGATGGGCGCGCGGCCGAGCTGGCGGAGCATGTCGATCCAGCCGGCACCGAAGCCGCCGGTGTTGTCGATGAACACCGCGTCGGCGCCCATCGTGTCCCACAGCCGGGTGACGATGCCGGCCCCGGCCTGCGAATCGAGGTTGCGGTGGATGACGGGCGAGAACGCCTGGATGCCGCGGCGCGTGTAGATCGCCGACGAGTCGTCGCCGAAGCGCGCGACGTCAACGCCGAGGATGACCGGCGCGAACGCGATGTCGCTCTCGCGGTAGACCCGCTTCTGGGCGGCCTCGATCTCCTCCATTCCGATAAGCGCGTTGAGGCTCGCCGACGGAAAGCGGCCGAGCACGTTGACCATGACCCACGGCGATTCGCGACCGTACTGCGCGATCTGCTCGCGGGCCCAATCGATCGAGACGCGCGGCGAGCGCTTGGGGTTGTCTGGATCCCCGTTGATCTCGACGACGTGCCAGAGTTTCCGGTTGCGGTGAGCGGCGTAGAGCGGCCCCTCGAGCGCGCTCGGATTGCCAGCCTGGACGATATGCGCCTCGATGCCGGAGGCGAGCGCGGCTTCCGCCGCCACCATGACCGCCTCGGGGATCGAGCCGCTTTCGTCGAGGATGAAGAAAATATAATCGGCGTGAAGACCGGCGAGCGTCTCGGCCTGCTGCTCCTTGTCGCCGGAGCGCGGCCAGGTCCGCGCCGCCATCCACCACGTCTCGGGATTTTCGTTGGCGACGATGCGGTTCTTGGTCCAGGTGAACGAGGCTTGCAGGAGCGTCGACTTGCCCTGCCACTTTGCCATCTCGGTCCACAGACCGTCGTTGAGGTTGTCGCCGGTGACCGAGGTGGCCGCGATCTTCGGGTGCGGGCGCGTGAGGAGGAAGTTCCACGCGAGCCACGCGAGCACTGTCGTGTTGTGGGTGACGATGAAATCATTGACGAGATAGCAGGCCGACGGATGATCGACCGTGATGCACATGCAGTCCGCCTCGCCGGCAGGCTCGATGCTCTCGATGTACCGTTTCAGGTATCGCGCCGTGGATGGCGACCGCATCGGGTCGGTCCACCGGACTGCCTTATGAGCGATCCGAAACGGATTGAACGGCGTGCGAACGCTCACTCGATAGCAGTCTCGGCACTCAATACGGTTGCCGTTTTCGTCGTGGTAGGCACCCGCCTTAATGCCCTGCTTGACGAGCGCGTTTCCTCCAAGCGACCTGACCAACCACACGACGTCAAGCGCAAGCTGCTTCGATGTCGTGTCGTATTCCATGTGGCTGTCGTCGCCGATGCAGCCGTCGGTGTCCATGAGGCCACAAAGAAGGTCTCGACGCTGCTGGGGAGATGCGAGTTTGAAGCGTTCCGGAATGTATTTCTCGAAGCTGTAGCAGCCGAAACACTCTAGCTCTCGAAACTTGTCGAGCATCCCAAGAATGCGAACGTGATCGCCGGAACGCGAGGTGACGTATCCGCGGCGCTGAAGCTCATGCTCGATCTCGACGTATGGCTTGAAGTAAGAGGGCGAGTTTCGGGTGCCGTCTCCCAGCCAGACGCCGACCAAGTATGGGTCCAGCGGTAGAGTCGCCTCCGGATAGTGCGCCGCACCATGCAAGGGTATTTCAAACTGACGGCCTGCCCACTTCCCGTTCTTGACGCGCACGCCGCGCGCAATGATCTGCTCGGTCGTGAGCACCGACCACGGCTTGTACATGCTTTTTCGGGCGCGCTCGGCCTGACCTCGCACCTTCCATTGGTGCTCCGCTCCGGCTAAAACGCTGGTACCGTCATCAAATTTCACTCGCCATACAGGTTTAATTCCGTTATCAAAAATTGCAGTCACTACAGTTGGCATACCGTCGTCGGCAAATACTGCGTCTCCGACGACAAGATCGCCAAATCGTCGATCTCCAACCGGTGTCGGTATAACTGTATTCTTACACAGTTCTTTGCCCGGACCTTTCGATGCAAGCATTGCTATACGTTGCTTGTGCGGGAAGGCGTCGAGAACGTCGGCCTGCCACTCGTCCGGCTCTGTCTGGAACAGTTCGCGGACCATGGTAGACGGCCGCTCGCGCCAGCGGATGATCTGGGCCTGGGCTTCCTTGAGTTCGCGGCGGGGGATCATGGACGGAACGTCGCGCCGATGTGCCGGCTTAGCGGCAGCGGAATTTTCGCGATCATGGCGCTGGCGGCCTTGCGCCTGGCAGTCGCGCCGGACGATGTTCTTGGGCTCTTCCAGCCAAAGGCGGCCGGATGGTTGCGTTCGTATCCGTCGCTGTCCTTGAGCTTGCGTCCGTCCGGATTGCGCCCCTTGCCGCTCGTGGTGTTGTGCGCGATGGCGAACCAAGAACCGCCGTTGTTTTTGATGGCCCGCTCGGCGTGCGTGTTGAAGCCGAGGCCGGGGACGTGCTTAGGATGATCGGGCGGATACCAACCGGCGCCTAGCGTCGCCACCTTGACCGCCTTCACTACTGGCGGCATCAGCGCCGGCACGTCGCCCCACAGATAGAACGAACCAAACGACCAGCGTGCACGGCCGACCCACGGCTGCGCGCCGCGCACGTTCTCGACGACGAGCGGGATGACATGGCCGGCGGCGAACGAGGCTTCCTTCTGGATGCGGAAGCAGGCGCTGAACAGGCGGTTGAGCCGTTCAAGTTCGTTGCCAGTCGTGTCGGCGCGGATCGCCGCGGCCTTTGCCTTCGCCAGTTTCCACGGCATCGCCATGTAGCTGTATTCCTGGCAGGGCGGTGAAGCGACGATCAGCGCGGCGTCCTTGAACTGCGAGCCGTGCAGCGTCAGCACGTCTTGGATAACGAGCTGCGCGGGATAGCGATGATCGCCGTACTCGTGCCGTTCGATGTCGAAGCCGATCACGTCGTAGCCCTCGGCGAGCAGACCTTCCGTCCAGCCGCCGAGGCCGCAATAGAGGTCGATGGCAAGCGGCCGCGTCATGTCACCGTCCTGTCCGTCTTGTCTCGCCGGTGAACTTCAGCATGCGGGTGCGCAAGCGGTTCGGGTCACCGCCCCGCGCGTTGCCGTGGGCCGGCCGGCCGAACGCCTTGTTGCGGCGCGCGCCGCGGTAGGTGGAGGCTGGGCGTGCCGACGACTGCGACACTGGTGCTGGTTCCGGTGCGCTGGCGATCCTGCCGAGGGCTGCGGCGGCGTGGGCCGCAATAAGGGCTGCTCGACTCATTGGGTCGTTCCTTGTTCGAGGCGGAGTGCCGGCGCGAGCTCCGTACCCGCGCCGGCTGTTCTTTCCATCGGCCGTTAACCCGACCGATGTTCCGGCGCGTAGTGCAATCTTCCACGCGCCGCCGGGCGAGAGGTCTGGAACCCTCACCCAAGGCCGACGGCATCATCCTTGGTATCGGTCCGTCGGCCACTGTCAGCGGCGTTCCCAAAAACGCCGCCCCTGGCGGTCCCCGCCAAGTCCGCCAGCACGGCGCCGACCACGCGCTTGGTGATCGACCTCCGGGCTGTCCGCTCGACCGGGCGCGCACCGCGCTTCACCGGCCGCAAGTATTCCGGGTGATGGTATAGCGCGTCGGCGACCGCGCCATCAACGATGCGCCAGAGCCGCCGATAGTCGGCGGCGGCGCCGGACGGCGGGAGGACGCGGCGGATCATTGGCGCGTCTCCCATGGCCGCTCGATCTTCATCTGTCGAAACCACTGCCGAGCTTCTTCGTAGGTCTGCACGACTTCTAAGGTCAGCACTTCGACGTGCCGGTCGCCGAGTTGCATCTGGCCGCGCGTCATTATCGCCAGCAGACCCGGACCTTTCGGGTTCGGGCCAGTCGTGAGGTAGATGGTGTCCTCGCTCACGGGCGCGTCACCCGCCCTGCCACGGCGACGTCGGGGCCACCGGGTCGCCGGCCATATGCAGCGGATCATAG
>Ga0265334_10000084_pt1 | contig 67602 bp, 66 predicted proteins | sample 42023metaG_FD_192442 | JGI IMG/M metagenome (GOLD analysis project Ga0265334, IMG submission 192442) | Rhizosphere microbial communities from Carex aquatilis grown in University of Washington, Seatle, WA, United States - 4-20-23 metaG | ecosystem: Host-associated > Plants > Roots > Rhizosphere...
CAACTACCGTCTCGGCATCGGCTACGGCCACGACTTCAACAACCCGCCCCACTGGGGGCCGACCGGCGCGGCGGAGTACCAGGATGTGGTGGCAGGCGCCAAGTTCCTGATGCATGACGAGCGCGTGGACGGCAAACGCCTCGGCATCTGGGGCGGTTCCTACGGCGGTTACCTGACCGCCATGGCGCTGGCCCACAACTCCGACATCTTCAAAGCCGGGGTCGACTTCAACGGTGTGCATGATTGGTCCTACGACATCGCTGACCTCTACACCGGCGGCAGGGCGCGCTACGAGGAAGGGGACCGCAAGCAGGCCATGAAAGTGGCGTGGCAGTCCTCGCCCATCTCGGCCATGAAGGGCTGGCGCTCGCCCGTGCTGCTGATCCAGGGGGATGACGACCGCAACGTATACTTCCACGAGATGATCGACATAGTGAATCGCCTGGACGACATGGGCGTGCAGCATGAGGAGCTGGTGATCCCCAACGAGATCCACGGCTTCCTGCGGCGCGCCTCCTGGCTCGCGGCGGACCAGGCGACGGTGGCGTTCTTCCAGAAGCAGCTGCGCCCCGCCGGTAACTGAGCTGCGGCGGATACATGGCACGCACGGCGCTGGTCATCGGCGGAGGGCTGCTGGGCGTCACCAGCGCCTGGTATCTGGCCGAGCGCGGGCTCGAGGTCACCTTGGTCGATCGGCGCGAGGCCACCGGTCTCGAGACCAGTTTCGCCAACGGCGGGCTCATCACACCGAGCCAGTCGGACCCGTGGAACGGGCCAGGCACGCTCGTCCATCTACTCACCTGGTTGTGGCGCGAGGATTCACCGCTGCTGCTGAGACCGCGGGCCCTGCCCGGCATGTGGCGCTGGGGACTGAAGTTCCTGCTGGCTTCCCGCGCCGCGCCCTGGTGGCGTGCCACGGAAGCGAACCTGCGGCTCGGGCTCTACAGCGCAGAAGCCCTGCGCGCATTGCGCACGCAGCTTGCTCTCCGCTACGACTCACACAGTGCCGGCACCCTCAAGGTATATCGCGAGGCCGACGCCTTGGAGCGTTCCCTGGTGCTGGCCCGTTCCCTCGCGCCGGTGGGTCTGCACTTCAGGGCCCTCACACCCACGGAAGCGGCGGCCCTCGAACCCATGCTCGGATCCCAGGCAGACACACTGGCGGGCGCCATCCACTATCCGGACGATGAGAGCGGCGATGCCCACGCCTTCACCCAGGCCTTGGAGCAGGCCGCGCGCCGCGCCGGCGTTAAGTTCCTGTTGGGGACCGAAGTGCGCGGGTTGAAGGCCCGAGCCAGCCGGCTTACGGGGGTGGAGACCGCCGAAGGCGATCTGCAGGCCGACATCTATATATTGGCGGCTGGCAGTTACTGCACGCCGCTCGCGGCATCGCTGGGGTTAAAGCTGCCTATCTACCCGGTGAAGGGTTACTCGGCCACCTTGGATGCGCCGGGACTGAAGCGCAGCTTGAGCGTGCCCTTGGTGGATTTCGAGCGGAAGATCGTGGTCACGCCGATCGGGACGCACCTGCGGGTCGCGGGCACCGCGGAGTTCACGGGCTACGATGTCACGCTCAACCCGCGGCGCGGTGCGAACGTGCTGAAGCAGATGCTGGCATTGCTGCCGGAAGTGGCGGAGCAGGTGGATGAGACGACGGCTCAACACTGGGCCGGGCTGCGCCCCATGACCGCGGATGGACCACCCATCGTAGGTGCCACGCCGTATCCCAACCTCTTTATAAACAGCGGCCATGGGCCGCTGGGATTCACCCTCAGTGCCGGTTCCAGCAAGTTGCTTGCGGACATCATCGCGGGCGCGCAGCCCGGCATAGATCCCGCGCCCTATGCCTTGAGCCGCTTCGGCTGGGTCACTCCCCGGTCTTGGCCGGTTCAGCCCGTGTGTAGGAGGCGATGCCCTGCATGTCCAGGCTCACGGGCTTGCCCAGAGCGTCCAGGCCGAAGGTGACGTAGCCCTTGCCGAGGTAGGCGTAGTCCCACTGCACCTGGAAGGTGTCGTGGTCCCAATGCTTGAGCGCGCCGGTGAACCGCTTGCTGGCTCGCAGCACGAGCTTGCCGCCCTGCATCGACACCTTCACGTCACCGTAGAGTTCGTTGCTGTAGGTGCCGGCGTAGTCCGCCAGCGGCAGCGGCGCGGGTCCGGCTTGATAGGCTTTCTCCAGGATCGTGCGGCCGGCTTTGTCCGCCGCATAGTCCGACGCCACGGCCTTCAGCACCGCGGTGCTCCAGTCCTTCTCCGGGCGGCCCTCGTAGGCATCCACCACGCGCCATACCAATGCCATGGGCAGCCAGCTTTGGTCCATGTTGCTCAAGACCACCACGCCCAGGTGCTGCGAGGGCACCATGCCGAGCCCCGCGCTCATCCCGTCGATATGCCCCGAATGCCACACCACCTTCGTGCCCGCATAGTCCTGCAGGAAGAACCCGAGGCCGTAGGCATAGAAGCGACTGTCGGGATTGAGGGCGTTCAGGAACCGGGCCTCACCGTCCTTTCCGCCGATGAGCATCTGCGGCGTCTCCATCTCCTGGATGACGGCGGGACTCAAGACCTGCTTGCCTTCATAACGCCCGTCCGCCAGCAGCATGCGCATCCACTGCGACATCTCGCGCACGCTGGAGTTGATGGCGCCGGCGGGGGCGAGGCTGCCGGCGTCGTACCAAGCGATCGGCTGCACCTTGCCGTCCACTTCCGCATGGGGCGCGGCCGCATCCGAGTCGCGGGTGAATGCATGCACGCTGGTGTTGCTGGTGTCCATGTGCAGCGGCTTGAAGAAATGCGAGCGCACGTAATCGCTCCAGCTGCTGCCGCTCACCGCCGGCACCACGGAGCCCGCGGTCATGTACAGGCTGTTGCTGTAGCAGAACTGGGAGCGGAAGCTGTAGGCGGGCTTCTGGTAGCGCAAGCGCGCGATGATCTCCTTGTCGCTGAAGTCAGTGACATACCAGACGCCGTCCTCGCCGCAGGTGCCGCTGCGGTGGCTGAGGAGGTCACGCAACGTGACTTCGCGGGTCACATAGGGATCCTGCATCTGGAAACCCGTCAAGAGCTTCGTCATGGGGTCGTCCCAAGCCAGCTTCCCGGCTTCCACCAGGGTGCCGAGGGAGGCGGCCGTGAAGGCCTTGGTGTTGGAACCGATGCCGAAGAGCGTGTCGGCATCGACGCTTTCGGGCTCGTCCAGGTTCCGCCTGCCGAAGCCGCGGGCCCAGACCAGCTTGTCATCTTTCACCACAGCGATGGCGAGGCCCGGCACCTTCCAGTCGGCCATCGCATCCTGGATATAGGCATCCAGCCCTTTCAGTTCCTGCGGCGGCTCATCGGCAGCAACAGCGGCGGTGGCCAGCAACAGGCAGGCGAGGATGGGAAGTAGGCGAAGGCCAGGCATGGGCGGCTCCTGGAGTGAGTCTAGAGATGCGTAGCGTGCGAAACATCTGCTCCCGGTACCGGCTGAAGCTACGCGGTTTTTACTGTATAAACTAGGACAGGGAGCGTCCGGCGGGGGTCGGGTCTGCTCCGACATGGATGGAGGGGTGCCGCGTGCCGAGGGACGGCGAACGGCTCAAGGGTCATCTGGCCTGCACCTTTGGAAGATCACGGACGGTCTCTCGAATCCCGCTTACCAAACTGGCAGGCGGGCATGTGACTGTGCAGCAGGGGATCGGCATGGCCAAGAGCGCGTTCAGACCCGAAGACACGACCACCGACATACGCAATGCGCTCCAGCAGGAGCGCAAGATCAAATCCGATTTCACCAGCGGCATCCGCGAAGGCGCCAAACTCTATGGCCGCGCGCGAGCCTGCCTGCAACGCCTGTTCGAGGACGTGCGCCACAACCGCCCGCTGGATCTCGAGACCGCCAAGGAAGTGGTGCAGGCGATGTATGAGAGCCTCGCCAAGAACCAGAACGTGCTGCTGTGGATCACCAACCTGCAGTTCCCCCACGAGAGCAATGCCTGCCACAACTTCAACATCGCCGTGCTGTCGATGATGTTCGGCAAGCACCGGGGCATGAGCCGCTCCGACATCATCTATCTGGGGCAGGGCGGGCTTTTGCACGATCTCGGCAAGACCCATGTGCCCACCGTGGTGCTGGAGCGGCCGGCGCGTTTGACGCCCGATGAGATGACGATCGTGCGCCGCCACGCTCTCGAGGGCTACAACGCCCTCAACGCCACGGGCCAGCTCACCAACGCGGTGCTGGACATCGTGCGCTACCACCACGAGCGTGCCGACGGCAGTGGCTACCCGGAAGGCCTGTTCGGCGGCAGCGTGCCGGACCTGGCGCGCATGGTGGCCATCGCCGACGCCTACGACAGCATGATCGGCGGCTACTACCGACGTCCCATGACCCCCACCGACGCGCTGCGCATGCTCAAGACCAGCGCCGCCGAGGAATACGGGGTGGAACTGGTGGAGGAGTTCATCCGCTGCCTGGGCACCTATCCCGTCGGCAGCCTGGTGGAGCTCAACTCAGGTTCGGTGGTCATGGTGGTGGGTTCCAATCCCGATGCCCGCCTGAAGCCCCTGGTGATGTTCGTGCGCAACGAGGAGGGCCGTTTCGAGCGTCCGCGCATGCTCAACGATCTGTCGCGTTACAACGATGATGACCTGGCGGACCGCTGGGGCATACGCCGGTTGGTGGACCCCCTCGAGTACGGCATCGACATGTGGGCCCTGATCCTGGAAGAGATCCAGTTCTGACCGGTATTCCGGGGCTCCGGCCGCTGACTAGCGCGGCGGCGGCCCGTTTTAGGTAAAATCCCCTCCAGCCTCCATTCCATGTGCTGCCCCCTGGCCGGGCCCGACGGTCCTGCCAGGCGATTGGGCGGCCTCATTGCCTTTAAGGGACTGACGATGCGCCGCAAGGTAAATGTCTCGGAACTCGTGATCGGCATGTACGTGGCCGAACTGGACAAGCCCTGGGAGAACAGCTCCTTCCTGTTCCAGGGCTTCGCCATCGAGAACGACGAGGACCTGCAGAAGCTGCGCGGCGAGTGCCAGTTCGTCTACATCGACGAAGTGCAGTCCACACCGGCCTCGCTGAAGCCGGCGGCGCCGCGCGCCGCGGGCGGCGGCGTGAGCACCACCATCACCAGCCGCAGCGGTCCGTCGGAACCCACGGGCTTCAAGCGCGAGATGAAGGAAGTGGTGCAGACCCAGCAACTGGCACGCACCAACATCAGCCGCGTGCTGGACGAGGCTCGCCTCGGCAAGACGCTGGACACCAAGGAGACCAAGGGCGCCGTCACCCAGATGGTGAGCGCGGTCACCGCCAATCCGAACTCCATGCTCTGGCTCGCGAACCTGCGCTTGAAGCATGAGCGCACCGCCAGCCATTGCCTCAACTCCGCGATCCTCTGCATAGCCTTCGGCAAGCACATCGGCCTGTCCGAAGTGGACCTCAACATGCTGGGGCAGGGCGCCATGCTGCATGACATCGGCAAAGTGCGCCTGCCACCCGCCATCCTGGACAAGGCCGGCGCGCTCACTGAGGCCGAGATGCAGATCGTGCGCAGACACCCGGTGGATGGCGAGGCGGTGCTCAAGCTAACCCGCCAGCTGCCGGACAAGGTGCTGGAGATCGTGCGTCACCACCACGAGCGGGTGGATGGCAAGGGCTATCCCGACGGGCTCGCCGGCGACGCGGTGCCCCTGGGCGCGCGTATCGTCGGGATGGTGGACACTTATGACAGTCTCACCGCAGAGACGCCGTACCATGCGGCGCTCACGCCGGCGGATGCGCTCGGCGTGCTGCGCACCGAAGGCGCCGATGCCTACGGCAAGGACCTGGTGCAGGAGTTCATCCGCTGCCTCGGCATCTACCCCATCGGCAGCCTGGTGCAGTGCAACAACGGTGCGCTGGCGGTGGTGGTGTCCTCCACACCGGCTTCGCGCCTGAAACCCGTGATCATGGTGATCCGCGATGAACGGGGCAAGGAGACGCGGCCGCGCATGCTGCTCAGCCTCGCCACCATGGACCCGAGTCTGGCGGCCCGTTGGGGTCTGAAAGGTAACGTGGATCCCAAGGCGCATAGCGTCGACCTCTCGGCGATAATCGCGGAAGAGACCGGCACCTGAGAGCGGGCCATCCGGCCCGCTGTAACATTCCGTCACAATTCCCCGGCGCGCTCCAGCAGTGCGCCCAGGGTGCGCGTGCACTGTGCCAGCTCAGCAGGCTTCACCGCGGTGAACAACTCGCGCCGGAACGCCCGTGTGACACTGCGTATCTTCTGCACTACACCACGCGCCTTGGGCGTGAGGTGCACAGTCTTGCAGCGCCGGTCGTGAGGGGAGGGGCGCCGCTCGACCCAGCCCCGGCGCGCCATGCGGTCCAGCAATTGCACCAGCGTAGGCCCTTCGATGCCGATGCGGTCCGCCAGTTCCCGCTGCACTAATGGCTCCTGTACCCGCGACAGCAGCAGCAACACCCGCCATTGGACCTGACTGAGGCCCAGGGGTTTCAGGCGCTGATCCAACCGCGTGCGCCAGACGCGGGACAAGTCGTTGATGAGGGGTCCGAGTTTTTCGCCTGGATCTGTCTTCATTGGGCGCCGAATCGATAGTATGCTACTAAAATGCACAGACCCCGGAACTCCTGTCAAGCTCGCGGGTCTATCCCATATCCTGCATGAGTGCGCCGATGCCCAAGCCCGGTATGAACCTGCGAGCCAGTACGAGCGTGCTGCTCGCGGCCGCATTGACCGCCTGTGCCGTCGGCCCCGACTACCATGAACCCGATGCACCGGATGTGAAGGCCTATACCGGGGCGCCGGTGGCGGTCACCGCCGTGCCGGTACCGGGCGGAAGTCAGACCCTCCACTACGGGACCCTCACATCCTCCGAGTGGTGGCACGACTTCCACTCGGATGCACTCGACCGCGTGCTGCAGCAGGCACTGACGAACAACCCGGGCCTGAGGCAGGCGCGGGAGAACCTGAGCGCCGCGCAATACGATTACAAGGCCGCCAACGGCGTCTTCTACCCGCAGGTGGGGGTCGGCGTGGGCGGACAACGCGCGCGCAGTTCCGGCGCCGGACCCGTCGTGTCTCATCCCTCCGTGTATTCGCTCTATACCGCCGATGTGCAGGTGAGCTACTCGCCGGATATCTTCGGCCTGAGCCGGTTGGTGTCCCGCCGGCAGCAGGCATTGGTGGACCTGGCCGATGACCAGCTCCAAGCGGCACGGCTCGCGCTCGTCGGCAACGTGATCGACGTGACCCTCGACCTCGCCGCGACCGATGAAGCCCTCGATGCCACTCGCCAGAGCCTTGCCGATGAGAAGCAGATCTACGACCTGGTGAAGCTGCGTTACGACCATGGCGCCATCTCGCGGCTGGTGCTGGACGCACAGCAGACGCAGCTCTCAGACGTGGCGGCGGCGGCACCGGCGCTGGAACAGCAGCGGGACGCGGACTTGCATCTCCTCGCCATCTACACCGGACGTTTCCCCGCGGAAGGGCCGGGCGGCGATGTCCCCGGCTTCGCGGACTTGAGCCTGCCCGCGGACTTGCCGGTGACATTGCCCACAGACCTGGTCCGGGCGCGACCCGATATCCGCGCCGCCGAGGCGCAGCTGCGGGCCGCCAACGCCGAGGTGGGCGAGGCGGTGGCGCGCATGTATCCGCAGTTCACCCTCACGGGCGACGTGGGCCATGAGAGCAACCAGTGGGGCACGCTGTTCAAGCCGGCGAACGAGATCTGGAATCTCGCCGCCAACCTGTTCGTGCCCATCTTCGAAGGCGACACGCTGGAGGCGGAGAAGGAATCCGCCGAGGCCCAATACCGGGGCATCTTCGACCAATACCAGGCGACGGTGCTGGAAGCCTTCCGCCAGGTGGCGGATGTGCTCGGCGCGTTGGAGCACGATGCGGACGTGCTGTCGGCGCGGGTGGACCAGGAGGCATCGGCGAAAGAAGCTTTCGCCCTGGCGCGCGAACAGTACAAGGCGGGGGCCATCGGCTACCTCGACCTCTTGAACAGCGAAGTCAGCTACCAATCGGCGCGTATCGCCCTGGTGGATGCCCGCCAGCAGCGTTATGCCGATACCGCGGCCCTGTACGTGGCCATGGGCGGTGGGGCATGGACCGAGGCCCATGAGACGGTCCCGGCGGCTGCTACTACGGCGTCTCCCGCAGCGGGCACCCCGGATTGATGCGCCGCGCCGGCAGGCGTGGCCATAGGAGAACAGGAACATATGAAGAACAAGCAGACCCTCATCGTCATCATCCTGCTGGTAGTGGTGTTCGGCGGCCTGTTCGGCGGCCGTGCCTGGGTGAACCACCGGAGCGCCGCGGCGGCTGCCGCCCGCAGTGCGCCATCAGTGACCGTATCCACGGCCCAGGCCCAATCGGAACATTGGACGCCGGACGTGCACGTGGTGGGCAGCCTGCAGGCGGAGGAAGGGGTGCAGCTCACGGCGCAGATCGCCGGCAACGTCACCGCCATCGCCTTCAAGTCCGGCGACAAGGTTGAGAAGGGCGTGCTGCTGGTGCAGCTGGACGATGGCACCGAACTCGCGCAACTCCATGCCGACGAGGCCAAGCAGAAGCTGGCGCAGGCGGAGATAGACCGGACACAGGACCTCTTCAAGCTGCAGGCGGCCAGCCAGTCCGACCTCGATACAGCCCAGGCGAACTACGGCAGCGCCACCGCTGCGGTTGAGAGCGACAAGGCGACGCTGCGCAAGCTCGCCATCACCGCGCCGTTCTCCGGCGTCGCCGGCATCCGGCAGGTGAGCCTAGGCCAGTACGTGGCGCCGGGCACCGTGGTGGTGAGCCTCCAATCCTGGGATCCACTGCACCTCGAGTTCAGCATCCCGCAGGCGGAGGCGGCATTGCTCCGCAACGGCCAGCGGGTCGAGTTCACGGTTGACGCGCTGCCGGGCCGCAGGTCCGTGGGCGAGGTGACAGCCATGGATTCGCGCATCGATCCCGCCACGCGCAACGTCGGCGTCGAGGCGACCCTTGCCAACCGCGACCTGCAGCTCCGTCCCGGCATGTACGGCGACGTGCACCTGTCCATGGGCAAGGAGCGGGAAGTGGTGACGGTGCCGAGCATCGCCCTGAGCTACAACACCTACGGCAACTTCGTGTTCATAGTGGATGCGGACGGCACGGTGCACCAGCGCATGCTGGTGACCAGCGACGAACGTGACGGCAAGGTGCTGGTCGAGAGCGGCCTCAAGGCCGGCGAGACGGTGGTGACCGCGGGCCAGACCAAGCTGCACGAGGGCTCGCACATCACCGTCAACAACAGCGTACAGCCCTAAGCCTGGGACAGCCATGAAGTTCACCGACATCTTCGTCCGCCGCCCGGTACTTGCGAGCGCCGTGAGCATGGCCATCTTGCTGCTGGGCCTGCGCGCCTGGCTGGGCATGACGGTACGGCAGTACCCGGACGTCACCACCACGGTGGTGACCGTGACCACAGCCGACCCCGGCGCGAGCCCCGAGACGGTCAAGGCCTTCATCACCTCGCCCCTGGAGCAAGTGATTGCCTCGGCCCCCGGCATCGACTACATGACGGCCACCAGCGCCATTAGCACCTCCACCATCACCGTGTACATGCGGCTGAACTACGACCCTAACGCCGCGGTGTCCCAGATCATGTCCAAGGTGAACCAGGTGCTGAACGTGCTGCCGCCGGGCAGCCAGGCACCGATCATCAACGAGACGGTGGGTGATTCCACCGCGCTCATGTACCTGTCCTTCGACAGCACCCAGATGTCGCAGCAGCAGATCGACGATTACCTGCTGCGTGTGGTGCAGCCCAAGATCCAGGGCGTCGCCGGCGTGGCCCAGGCGCAGATCCGCCCCACAGGCACCGATCCCAGCGGCAATGCCTTCGCGTTGCGCGTGTGGCTCGACCCGGTGCGCATGGCCGCGCTCTCCATCACACCGGCCCAGGTATCCCAGGCGCTGCAGGCAAACAACTTCATCTCCGCCATCGGCAGCACGCGTGGCACCAGCAAGCAGGTGACAATCACCGCCACCACCTCCCTGAATGACCTCAACCAGTTCAAGCGGCTGGTGGTGGCTGACGTGAACGGCACCGTGGTGCGACTGCAGGACGTGGGTGACGTGAAACTCGGCGCGGAGAACTACGACCAGTCGGTGTACTTCAACGGCGTGCCGGCGGTGTTCATCGGCGTGTTCCCGACCCCCGACGCCAACGACCTGGACGTGGCGGACGGCGTGCACAAGGCGTTCGAGGATCTGAAGGCTGCGCTGCCGCCGGGCATGGAGGCGGTCAATGCCTACGATGGCAGCGTCTACATCACCAAGTCCATCCACGAGGTGATCTTCACCATCGCCATCACGCTGCTGGTGGTGGTGATCGTGATCTTCCTGTTCCTGGGTTCGCTGCGCTCGCTGCTGATGCCGGGGGCCGCCATCCCGCTGTCCGTGGTGGGCGCCGGTCTCTTCATGCTGGCCTGCGGCTTCAGCATCAACCTGCTGACCTTGCTGGCGGTGGTGTTGTCCATCGGGCTGGTGGTGGACGATGCCATCATCGTGGTGGAGAACATCCATCGTCACATCGAGGAGGGCATGAAACCCTTCGATGCGGCCCTGCGCGGCGCGCGGGAGCTGGCGAGCCCCATCATCGTCATGTCCACCACGCTGGCGGCGGTGTTCGCACCCATCGGCTTCCTGGGCGGACTCACGGGCAGCCTGTTCACGGAATTCGCCTTCACCCTGGTGTTCACGGTGGCGGTGTCCATGATCGTCGCCTTGACCCTCACGCCCATGCTGAGCTCGAAGGTGTTGGTACACACGCCCCCTGAAGGCCTGGCCCATTTCCTGGAGAGCAACTTCGAGAAGCTACGCCGGGCCTATGACCGGTCCCTGCACTCGGTCCTACAGTTCCGCCCGCTGGTGCTGCTGGTCTCGGCGGCGCTCTTCCTCAGCATCCCGTTCCTGTTCCTGGGATCGCGCAGCGAACTCGCGCCCACCGAGGACCAGGGCCTGATCCTGGTGTCCGGCAACGCGCCTTCGACCGCCACGCTGCATTACCTCAACGCCTACGCCGGACAGATGCGCGGCATCTTCAAGGACTTCCCGGAGACGGGCGGCCTGTTCCAGATCAACGGCATCTCCCTCACCGGCGGTTCCGGCAACAACGGCCTGGTGGCGGGCATGCGCCTCACCGACTGGGACGACCGCAAGCGCACCCAGATGGAGATCATGCCGCAGCTGCAACAGAAGCTCGGTGCCGTGGCGGGGCTGGAGACGGTCGCCTTCACGCGCCCGGCGCTGCCGGGTTCCGCCGGCGGCCTGCCGGTGCAGTTCGTGCTGACCTCCAGCGCGGACTACACGGATATCAACAATGCCGCCACCAGCCTGATCAACGAGGCCATGCAGAGCGGCAAGTTCGCCTACATGACCAAGGACCTGCGCTACGACAACCCGCAAGTGGTGCTGGACATCGACCGGGACACCGCCGCCAGCCTCGGCATCAGCATGAACGCCATCGGCAGCAACCTGGCGCCGCTCCTGAGCGAGAACCTGGTTGGCCGCTTCGACATGCAGGGCCATAGCTACGAGATCATCCCGCAGGTGCCCGACTCGATGCGCGACGATCCGGAGGCGCTGAAGAGCTTCTACGTGCCGACCAGCGGCGGCAAGCTGGTAAGCCTCGCCACCGTGGCGAAGATCGACCACAAAGTGCAGCCCACCTTCCTGCCCCAGTTCCAGCAGCTCAATTCCGCCACCCTCCAGGGCGTGATGGCGCCGGGAGTGACCCTGGGCTCGGCGCTGGACTATCTGCGCGAAACCGCCAGGCGCATCCTGCCCTCGGGCTACCTCATCGACTACGCCAGCCAGTCGCGCCAGTACGTACAGCAGGGCAACACCGTCATCTGGACCTTCCTGCTGTCCATTACACTGGTGTACCTGATCCTGGCAGCGCAGTTCGAGAGCTTCCGCGACCCCCTCATCGTGCTCATCACAGTGCCCATGTCCGTGTGCGGTGCCCTGGTGTTCCTGTATCTCGGGCTCGCTACCCTCAACATCTACACCGAGGTGGGCCTCATCACGCTCATAGGGCTGATCACGAAGCAGGGCATCCTGATCGTGCAGTTCGCCAACGTGATCCAGGAGGAAGAGGGGCTGGACCGGGCTGCGGCGGTGCAGAAGGCCTCCAGTATCCGCCTGCGGCCCATCCTCATGACCACCGGCGCCATGGTGTTCGGCGTGGTACCGCTGCTGATGGCGAGCGGCCCCGGTGCCGTGAGCCGCTTCGACATGGGGCTCGTGATCGCCGCCGGCCTCACCATCGGCTCGCTGTTCTCCCTCTACGTGGTGCCGGTGTTCTACAGTTACATAGCCGAGGTCAAGGAGCGCGCAGCGCCGGAAGGGGAGGCATGAAGATAGAGCTGGAGCCCATCGGCTGGGTGCGTAGCAGCCGCGCCGATGCCATCGACGACCGCTGGGATGCGGTGGAGAGTCGCATCGAACTGGATCCGGGACGTTTCACCGAAGAGGCACTGGCAGGGCTAGATGCCTTCTCTCACCTCGTGGTGGTGTATTCCTTCCACAAGACCGATGCCGCCAAGACCGAACTCAAGGCGCGTCACCCGCGCGGGAACACCGCCTGGCCCAAGGTGGGCATCTTCGCCCAGCGCGGCAAGGACCGCCCCAACCACCTCGGCGTGTCCAGTTGCGGGATCCTCAAGGTGGAAGGCCGCGCTATCAGCGTGAGGGGCCTCGATGCCATAGACGGCACGCCTGTATTGGACCTGAAGCCCTATATGCGGGGCTTCGAGCCGCGCAGCTCCGTCCGCGAGCCGGATTGGGCGCAAGAGATCATGCGCGAATATTGGTGACCCTCCGCATCAGGTAATCACCTGATGTCATGACATAAGCCTCGCATCCGGCCCGGCGCCATATGTCTCTCTGTGCGCGACCGCACAGTAACAACCCATGCTGCAGCGTAATTTGGTGCTCAACCAAAAAAGGAGCACCGCTCATGTTGTACTGGACCGGAGTCTTCCTCGTCATCGCCATCATCGCCGCGGTGTTCGGTTTCGGCGGCATAGCCGCCGGTGCCGTAGGCATCGCCAAGATACTGTTCTTCATATTCATCGTATTGTTCCTACTCTCGTTGGTGTTCGGTCTGGCCCGCCGCGGCCGGCCCTGACATCATCTGACCCAGCCTCACTTTCCGACCACGTCTACACAGCAGGAGACATTCATGACCGCCAGGAACGCCACAATCCAGCAAGCCAGCAAGGAAAAACTCATCGCCGACTTCGAAGCGTTGATAGCCGACACCGAGGAACTGCTCGGCGCCACCGCCAATCAAGGCGGCGAGAAGATCTCGCTCCTCCGCACCAAGATGGCCGATCGCCTGGCCGACGCCAAGGACCGGATCACGGCTGTGCAGCAGTCTGTCGTCGAGAAAGCCAGGGCCACCGCCAAGGTGACCGATGACTATGTGCGGGGCAATCCTTGGCAGTCCGTGGCGATCGCCGGCGGCGTGGGCTTCCTGCTGGGCTTCCTGGTGACCCGGATCGGCTCATCCTCAAAATGATGATCGAGGAGGGGGGCGGGGTGGTGGCAGCGGAACGTCCGCACGGGATCATGGCCTCGGCCAAGGCCCTGGTGGCGACGCTCGTCGCCATCGCCGCCACTCGCCTGGAGATCTTCGCCACCGAACTGGAAGAGGAACGGTTGAGGTTGAGCTCGGCCGCCGCCTGGGCGGCCCTCACCCTCATGTTCCTGGCGCTGGCGATGATCTTCCTGTCGTTATTGGTGGTGGTGGCGTTCTGGGATGAGCACCGGCTCCTCGCCATCAGCTGCGTCGCGCTCATCTACCTGGTAATGGGCGCCATCTCAGCGCGCCAGCTCTCGTTGCGACTCGCCAGACACGCACCGCTCTTCTCGGCGACCCTCGAGGAGCTGCGGAAGGACCGGGCGGGACTGGAGCCATGATCACGCGCCTGGAAAGCCGCCTCGCGCTGTTGCAGCGTCGGCGTGAATACCTCGTGGACCGGGCTGCACTACAGCGGCTTGAATTGGCCGAGGCAGGGCAGGGGCTCGAGCACCCCTTGCGCTGGATGGACACCGGGATGGCGTTCGCAGCGAACTTGCGTGCGAATGGCGGTCTCTCCGCACTGGGAGCGATGCTCGCCATGAGCACACGACTGGCCCGCACCCGTGCCTGGGTGGCGCGCGGTCTCATGCTCTACCAGGCCTTCAAGTTCGTCCGTTCACGCTTCGCGCGACGGGAAGAAGCTTCAGTCTGATCACGTCCTGATTCCGACCTTACCGTTCGGGAGATCACCTGCACCGTTGCACGCTTCAACTCTATGTGCGGTGCTGCACAGAAATCATCTCGCAGCGGGCACATGCTGTCAGTCAGGTCACAGGACCGGATCGCGATGGACATGCAATCCCGGATGCCGGTACCTCAATAAAAACTAACCGACCCAGCTGAAGGAGCATCAACGATGAGGACCCCCAACAGATATTTCGCCGCAGCCGCTGCCGGCACGCTGCTGGCAGCACTGATAGGCTGCAGCCACGAACCGCAACGAGGCAACTACAGCAGCGACAATCCCGCCGGGACATCCACCCAGGCGGTGGATGACGTGACCATCACCAACAATGTCGAGGCCGCGCTCGGCAATACGCCTGGTATCACCGCCAGCCAGGTCAACGTTCAGACCAGCAGCGGCGTGGTGATCCTGAGCGGCGATGTGGATTCCTCGTCCGCCGCCAGTGCCGCGGTGAGTGCCGCCCAAGGCGTCAACGGCGTGAGTTCGGTCAAGAACGACTTGACCGTCAAACCGCCCCAATCGTAAGGAGCTTCAATCATGAAGATACTGACCAGATTTCCACTGTTGATCACCACCGGTGCCGTGGTCCTGAGCCTGTGCGCCTGCTCCCCCGAACCCCGTCCTGATGACGTGAAGCACACCACTACGGTGACCACCACCACGACCACCGGGCCCACCACGGATACCACCTATGCGCATCCGGTGGACGATGTGACGCTCGCTAACCGCGTGACTTCCACCCTCAGCAATACTCCGGGCGTGGATTCGAACCTCATCACCGTCCAAGCCGATGACGGCGTGGTTACCCTGAGTGGCAACGTGCCGACGGCGGCCATGGTCTCCACGGCTGTCGCCACCACGCAGAACGTGGCGGGCGTGCGCTCGGTGCACAGCAACCTGACCGTTACCAATCCGCCGCAGTGATGCGGCGATGAAAGTGCTGCCGCCGGGATCCGCCGGCGGCAGCCACGAAGGGGAGTAGGGGTCAGCTCGCGGGTTTCGGCAGGCCGTGTTTCACGGCGCGCAGGCAGGCGAGGATGAATCGGGCGGAATCATCCAGAGGTGCCGCGGCGGAGGCAGAGATGCGCGAAGTACCCTCGCCGCATGTCGGGGTCGCATTCGCAGAAGCGATAGCCATCTGGAAATCCGCCCCCGCCATGAAGTTGTAGCTGAAGTTCAGCCAGTTATCCAAATGCTTGTTGACCCGGTTGATGGCGGTCACGTTGGCTTGTTCCCGCTTGTTCCAGTCGGCGGTGGCTCTCTGGTATTCATCGAAGCGGGCCGCGAGCGCCTGCTGTTGCGATTGCAGCGACTGCAGGTTCGAGTTGATGTCCGCGGTCTTCTGGTTGATGGACTTGGCTGTGTTGTTGCAGGCATTGGCGTCTTGTGCCGTATTGCCCTTGCCCTGTTCACCTTCGTTATTGCAGCCCTGGCGGGTCTTGTCTATCTGGGTCTTCTGGTCCGTCACCGCCTGATTGTGTTCCTCGGCCTGCCGGTTGAGATCGGCCTGTTCCCGGTCCAGCTCGGCCCCGGTGGCCACCAGCGCCTTGGCCTCGTCCGCCAGCTTCTTCTGTTGGGCAGTGAGCTGCTGCTTCTGCTGGAACAGGCTGGACCCGCCGGACAGCTCCTCATCGAGCTGTTCATGCAAGCCATCGGCCCAGGCTGTGACCAGGGTCGCAGCCAGGGTACAGGCGAGGGCGATCCGGGAGATGGGCTTTGGCATGGCGCCTCGTCACCGTCTTGAGTTTTGGGCCGCGTATTCTTCCACAGCCTCGCCTCCAGCTCACCGCCCTGATGGGGAGCTTAGTGCCGGTAGGCTCCTGGGTAGCCCGCCGCTCAGGCACTCCAAGGCATACAACAGGCTTTTCTGGCCGCCTCGACCAAGACCCCCCCCTTGTAGGCATTTGATGCTATCGGGCGGGGCAGGTAATGCTCAGGGCGCCTATGGCTCTAGGCCTAGCGAGGGCCAGGCCTCGCCAAACCCGGCACATCTTTGAAATAACATAATATACATTATGCGCATTATTGAGATGGCTCCAGAGGGCAGACCGGCTTGTTTTGAGGCATCAAGGCCTTACAGCCACATCAACCTGCTCCACAGGCACAGCTCGTGAGAGCTAATGGCCATACATCAAGTTGAATTAGATAAAATATATTTATCAACTAGTTATAAGACTATTCTCAAATTTACCTCCGCCTGGTTCACCGGTCCCAAACCACAGCTAGCCCCTTTGCTATGGCGCTTCGGAGTTCCGCTTTGAGACCGGGTAATCACAGGCCATGTCTGGATTACCCCGGTCGGATCATGTGTGCGTTTAGGCCGATATAACCCTCAGCCTAGAATCCTGGGCTTAATGCCAGCATCCGGGTGACTCCAGGAGGCCTGGATTTAAGGTGATTCTGCAGGGCACATCGAATTCCGAATCAGCGGTGTCGTAAGCATGTGTTCCACACATCTAATACAGTATCTATAAATATTATATAACTTGTTGATATATATACTTTTAACTAATCTACAAATTCACCGCTCTATAAACCCTCCCAGCGCTCATTTCATGCCAAGAAGAGACGAAGACAGCACCTGCCAGCGGTTCGCTCCACGGGCGATACAGTGCGTCTGGGTATGCCTGCGTGCATCACTTGGGAGCTACGGACGCGTGCAAGTGCTTGAAATGCCATCGCACTGTCCCCGTCCAACCTGAGCCTCTACAATAGGCGCCCGCATCTGCGGCCGGTCGTCAGGCGCCCATGTCAGAAGAAAAACGCACCTTCGACCGGATCGACACCGAACACTCGATCCGCATCCTCTGCGATGACGGCAGCAGCTTCCCGGGCATCGCCGCCAATATCTCCCTGACCGGCCTCCAGATCCTCTGTGACCGGCCCACCATGGAGCGCATAACCCCCCATGGCCTGGAGACCAAGGCGGCCAACGATGTGCCCATCCGGGTACGGGTCTCCCTGCCGGATATGCCCGAGAACCAGTCCAAACTGGGCCTGTTCGGCCGGGTGGTCTCGGTCCGGTCCGGCGGCCAGGATGAATACCGCATAGGCGTGCAGTTCACGGATTTCGAGCCAGGCAGCTATAACGCTTTGGAACACTATCTAGACACACATCTCTAGCAAGACCGCTTGGGATTTGGGCCCCCAGCCTATTTCCCTGCATTACCGGTCTGAAGCTGCCCGCATTGACTGCCATAGGGCGTAAGCCCGGTATTGTTCTGATTGGGAGTGTTTCCAAACAGGCCCGCGGCCCGCTGCCTAAGGGCTTCGGCTTCGCTGTGCTGTCCACTCAATTGGAGTGCATCTGCGTAAGCCGTGAGGAATTCCGCATATTGTGCCGGTGAGTTTTTTTCAACGCCGGACTTGTCCATGAGCGTCTTGGCATGCGTGAATTCCGCCAGGGAATCTTGCAATTTTCCCGCGGCTTTGTGCATCAGTGCCAGTTCGAAGATATCAGTGGCGGTTGGCCCTTGCTGCTCATTATCGAGCTCGTAAGCCACTTGCAGATTATGTTCCGCCAGATCGTACTGACAGATGATTCCCGAAGTACGCCCGTATTCGTAATATAAGTTGACCATTGTCTGGGGAGAGGCATGCGCCAGTTCCCCGTTTCGTACGGCCTTCGCAAAGGCCTGCTGTGCAAGGTTCCACTCAAGTGTGAGTTCCAAGTAAGAACCGAAATGATAGTAAAGCAGGCTGAGCCCCGCGGCTGGCATGTTCCCCTTCTCGGCCTTATCGACCGAGATCTCCATTTCATTGCGACCCGTCTGCCAGGCGCCGTTATTCATCGCCTCACGCGCCGCGTCGTAGTGATTTTGGGATTCTTTTATCAATGCCACGTCTATATCGGCCCGAACGCTCGGGGTGACGGCAACTAGAAGAAACGCGCTAATGGCACACAAACAAGGGGCACGCATCATAGGTTTTCCTCGGTTGCCAGCAACAAGATAGTTGGTTTCAGTCTATGATAAAGGAATCTGCCTCCTCGGAAATAGGCCAGGGGTATGGCCATTCGGGACGATGGCAGGAGTGCATCGACAGACTTCGCCCATCGGGCTCTTCGCCCGTGTGCTCATGAATTTGTGTTTAATTCGGGAGTTTCTGCATGCGAAGCTTACGCCCCCACCCGTTGACTGCGATCTTCCTTTTGGCCGGGTTGGTTGCATGCGGTAAGACACCGGATGCCGCCGCGCCTGCCGCGAGCAGTACCCCGACGCCTGCAGCCACCACGGCCAAGCCGGTACAGTCCTATGCAGCCCAGCACCTGGACGATTACGCCAAGGTGGCGCTCACCGCCGACCTGAGCCATGCGGACGACAAGCAGAAGCAGATGCTGGTGAAGCTGATCGAGGCCGCAGCGGTCATGGATGAGATCTTCTGGCAGCAGACCTACGGCGACAAGGCCGCCCTGCTTGCGGTCATCAAGGACGACGCCACCCGGCAGATGGTGGAATACAACTATGGCCCCTGGGACCGCCTGAACGGCGACCATCCCTTCGTGGCCGGAGTGGGCAAGAAGCCCCTGGGCGCGAACTTCTATCCCACTGACATGAGCACGGACGAGTTCAACAAGGCCAAACTGCCTGGCAAGGACGGCCTCTATACGCTGGTGCGCCGGGACGCCAAGGGCGCGCTGATAGCGGTGCCCTATCACGATGCCTACAAGGAGCAACTGGCGCGCGCATCTGACCTGCTCAACCAGGCCTCCGGTCTCGCCGCCGATCCGGCTTTCAAGAAATACCTCTCGCTACGCGCACAGTCCCTGCTCACCGACCAGTACCAGGAGAGCGACTTCGCGTGGCTGGACATCAAGGACAGCCCGGTGGACGTGATCATGGGCCCCATCGAGACCTATCAGGACGCCCTGTTCGGCTACAAGACGTCCTATGAAGGTTTCGTGCTGCTGAAGGACATGGACTGGTCGGCGAAGCTCGCACGCTTCACCCAGTTCCTGCCGCAGCTGCAGAAGGACCTGCCGGTGCCGGCCAAGTACAAGACCGAGAAGCCCGGCAGCGACTCCGACCTCGGCGCCTATAACGCCATCTACTACGCGGGCGACGCCAACACCGGTGCCAAGACCATCGCCGACAACCTGCCGAACGACGAGGAAGTGCAGCTCAAGAAAGGCACGCGCCGGGTGCAGATGGAGAACGTGATCCACGCGAAGTTCGACAAGATCATGATGCCCATCGCCAAGGAGCTGATCGTGCCGGCGCAGCTGCAGCACGTGACCTTCGATGCTTTCTTCCAGAACACCATGTTCCACGAGGTCGCGCACGGCATCGGCATCAAGAACACCGTGAACAAGAAGGGTACGGTGCGCCTGGCGCTGAAGGACTATGCCGGCAGCTTCGAGGAAGGCAAGGCGGACGTGCTCGGCCTCTACCTCGTGGAATGGCTCGCGGATCACGGCGAGCTGGACAAGTCCAAGCTCATGGACAACTACGTGACCTTCCTCGCCGGCATCTTCCGTTCGGTGCGTTTCGGCGCCAGCGATGCCCACGGTAAGGCCAACATGGTGCGCTTCAACTTCTTCAGCCAGATGGGCGCCTTCAGCCGCGACCCGGCCACGGGCCAGTACCAGGTGGATGCGGAGAAGATGCACGCCGCGATCAAGGCGCTGGCGGCGAAGCTGCTGACCGTGCAGGGTGACGGCGACTATGCCGCCGCCAAACAACTCACCGATGACCAGGGCATCATCCAGCCGGAGCTGCAGGGCGATCTGGAAAGGCTGTCCAAGGACAACATCCCGGTGGATATAGTCTTTGACCAGGGTGTGAAGACTCTCGGACTGGACGGTAGCGCAGCGCCGGCCGGCGCCACGCACTGAGTCATTTCAGCACGGTATCGATGACAATGGCGAGCGGTTTGCTGCTCGCCTTCATCCAATCCCCCTGCCCCAGGAGATCGCCTGGCTGGGCGATTGCGGTACCGCTCTTAGACACGCGCGCGCTCACCACCACGGCATCAAAGGCGGAGATCACCCTCCCCGGTACCATAGCATCCTGATCACTCAAGCTGATATCCAATGGTAGTTGCTCGAGCTTGAATCGGCGCACCGCCAGCGGCGGCCCCCCCTCCCCGCTTTTCGGCTGCACATAGACGAACACCGTCGTATCCGGTGACAAGCCTACGGCTAAGGTCTTGGATAGGCTCACGTGCAGCTTGATCAGAGCGGTCTCGCTCGATACTGTCCCGCCGGCCTCGGTTATGGCCTTGGTGATCATGGACCGGTATTGTTCGGGTGGATCCTGGGCCAGTATCGCCTGCCAATGCCTGATCGCGAGAGGCTTATCCCCCTGCTGCAAGGCGCCCAAACCACCGTACCAGAGTGCCTGCACGTTGGCGGGATCCTCCTGCAAGGCTTTATTGAACAGCGGCAGCGCTCGATCAAGGAAAGCATCGGGATCGGTCAGGCTCAATGCCTCGGCATAACTCGCGAGGGCGTCTGGATCATCGTCTCCGGACAAGCTGCGTGCATGTTCGAAAGCCTTGAGGGCATCAGGGTAACGATCCATGACCATGTATGAGTGGCCGAGCATCTTCCATCCTTCAAGATCCTTCTGCCCTGTCGGTGTCTGTAGACGCGCTGCAAGCTGCGCCACCATATCCACCACCGCCTGGGTGGAGGCTGCCTGCACGCCTTCAGCGCCCACGCGCCAACTCCCATAGAACCAATACAAGGACCCCGCAACTACTAACAACAACAGCGATGTGACACGGGCGGTGAGACGTTGCGGCATCGCCTTGCGTGTGGCCTGCTTCGCATCACCGGTGGAAGCCAAGTCAGTCTCCAGGTCGCGGACGGCGGCTGCATGATCGTCAGTGGAAAGACGCCCTGCCTCCAGATCCAGTTGTAGCTCGGCGAGACGGCGTGCGTGCACTTCACGATTTGCGGCCGCGGCACCCGTGTGCACCGGCACCCGCGCGCGCCACAGGGGCACCGCCAGGACCGACCCTGCCAGCAGGCACATGGCGAGTGCGATGATGAAGAAGGTCATGGGGCGGCTGCCTCGCTTTGCCGCGCGCGGCGACGCACCACCAGCATCACCACTGAGAGCGCTATCGCCAGGAGGATGAAGGGTCCGATCCAAAGCAGAGCCGTGTTGCGCTGCACCGGCGGCTTGTAGAGCACGAAGTCTCCATAGCGCTCGACCATGTAGTCCTTGATCTCGGCGTCGGTCTTGCCCGCCGCCACCATCTCATGGATCTGGCGGCGGAAGTCAGCGGCGAGATCCGCATTGGAGTCCGCGACGGTCTCGTCCTGGCAGACGAGACAACGCAACTCGTGGGTGAGGTGCTCGTAACGAGCCTGGGTCGTGGCATCAGGGAATGGCGGCTGGCTGTCTATAGCTGCGGCGGAAGCCGCCACCAGCGCCAGACCCAACCCAAGCAAAAGCTGTCTCACTGGGGCTCCGCCTGGAGTCTCTGCACCAGCGGTACCAGTTGGGTATCGACGATGTCTTGGGTCAAGGGGCCGATGTATTTCTCACGCACGATGCCGCGCTTGTCTATGACGAAGGTCTCGGGTGCGCCATACACGCCCCAATCGATGGCCACGTCCCCACTGGCGTCGAAGGCCACCGCATCGTAGGGGTTGCCGTCCTTCTGCAGCATGGCGAGGGCATCGTTGCGGACATCGTGGTAGTCGAGGCCGTAGATTGCCAACAGTTTGCGCTTGGACAGGGCCACCAGCACCGGATGCTCGTCGTGACAGCTGCCGCACCAGGCACCCCAGACGTTCAGCACCGATACCTTGCCCTGGAACACATCCTGGTCAAGCTTCGTGCCGGCATCCTGCAACTGCGGCAGCGAGAACTTCGGTGCGCCCTTACCGAGGAGAGGCGAAGCCACCTTGGTGGGGTCCAGGAACAGGCCGCGCGCGAAGAGGCCGATGAGGGTCAACAGCACCAGCGCAGGGATGATGAAAGGCACGTATTGCCTGAACTTGTTCATGCGCGCTCCACTGCCGCGGGCACAGCTTCAGTCACAGCGGAACGGCGGTAACGCCTGTCACTGGCCGCAAGCAGTCCGCCCAGCATCATGAGCAGACCACCGAGCCAGATGAAGCGCACCATCGGCTTGTACTGCACCCGCACGCTCCAGGCCCCCTGGTCCAGTGGGTTGCCGAGCGCGAGGTATAGATCACGGAACAGCCCCGGGTCGATGGCGGCTTCGGTGGTCTCGTTGCCGATGCTGGGGAATTCGCGCTTCTCAGGACGCATCACCGCGATCGGTCGGCCGCCCCAGCTGACTTCGAATACACCCTGGCGGGCTTCGTAATTCGGGCCCTGCTCCGCATGCACGCCCTGGAAAGTGAAGTCGTAGCCGGCGACGCTCACGCTCTGGCCGGCTTTCATCACCACGTCCTGCTCGACGCCAAGCGTGCTGGTGACGCAGATGCCCAGCACCAGCGTGGCGGCACCGAGATGGGCCACACTCATGCCGAGAGTCGCACGCGAGAGGCTCGCATGCCGCCCCTGCAGCCGCTGACGCAGGCGGGTGATGGGTTCGATGAAGGCGGAACCGGCGATCCAGGCGGCCAGCAAGGCACCTGCGGCCACAATGACCGCGCCCTCCCCATGGGCGAACACCAATGACACCACGGCCGCCGCGAGCGCCGCGATGCCGGCGATGCGCAGGGTGCGCGCGGTGTCACGGGCATCCCCCTGCTTCCAGCGCACGTAGGGGCCGATGCCGACGAGGATCAGGAACGGCAGCATCACCGGGATGAAGACCGCATTGAAGTACGGCGGCCCCACCGAAAGCTGCCCCAGGCCGAAGGCATCCATCAGCAGCGGATAGAGTGTACCGAGCAGCACCGAGGCCGCCGCCACCACCAGGAAGATGTTATTGAGCAGGAGCAGCGTCTCGCGGGAGAACGGCTGGAAGCCGCCGCCCCGAGCCAGCGTCGGCGCGCGCCAGGCATAGAGAGTGAGCGCCGCACCCACGAACACGCCGATCATGGCCAGGATGAAGATGCCGCGCTTGGGATCGCTGGCGAAGGAATGCACGGAGATGAGCACGCCGGAACGGACCAGGAATGTGCCGAGCAGGCTCAAGGAGAACGCCGCGATGGCAAGCAGAGCGGTCCAGTTCTTGAAGGCGCCGCGCTTCTCCGTCACCGCCAGGGAATGCACCAGTGCCGTGCCCACGAGCCAAGGCATGAAGGAGGCGTTCTCCACCGGGTCCCAGAACCACCAGCCGCCCCAACCCAATTCATAGTAGGACCACCAGCTGCCGAGGGTGATGCCGAACGTGAGGAACAACCACGCGGTGAGGGTCCAGGGGCGCGACCAGCGCGCCCACACCGCGTCCATGCGTCCGCCCAGCAAGGCTGCCACGGCGAAGGCGAAGGCCACCGAGAACCCCACGTAGCCCGTGTAGAGCATGGGCGGGTGGATGGCCATGGCCGGATCCTGCAGGATGGGATTGAGATCCCTGCCCTGCTCCGCCGCCGGCAAGAGGCGCGTGAACGGATCCGATGTGGTGAGCATGAACAGGCAGAAGCCGAAAGTGATGAGACCCATCACACCCAGCACGCGGCCGGCGAATTCCTGGGGCAGGTGCCGGCTGAAATACGTGACCGCCAGGGTCCAGAGCGCCAGCACCGAGACCCACAGCAGCAGCGAGCCCTCATGGGCGCCCCATACCGCCGTGATCTTGTAGGGCCAGGGCAGCGAGACGTTGGAATTCTCGGCCACATACCGCACTGAGAAATCACTGACTAAGAAGCTATAGACGAGAGCGGCGAACGCACCCAACACGAACAAGGTCTGGAGGGTCGCCGCCGGGCGCACCGCCGAGAGCCATACCCCGTCATGGCGCTGGGCGCCAGCGATGCCGAACCATGCCTGGGCGGCGGCGAGGCAGAGCGCGAGGATGAGAGCGAGATGGCCGAGTTCGGGGATCATGGTAGTGGCGTCAAGGTGAGGGTGGTGTGCGCTTCGGCAGCCGCGACGGCACTCGCAGCAACGGCTCCTATGAGCATTTTACTCTAGCTTTAGGCAGTCCGCGCTTAATTGGTTCCCTCACGCCAGCTCGGGGCAAGAGTGATTCATTTACGACAGCGAGCTTGGTTCTTCTCAGCAGCTGCGCGCATTGTGACGGAGCCCAGGCATTTGCCCCTTAACGGGCGTCACGGGCCACTGTGCACATCCGCCGGTTCGGCCAGATCCTCCCGGTTGCGGTAGTTTGCCGCTTCCTTCTCGGAACTCGTGGTCAGGACAATTTCACCCGTAGCCTGGGAGTCCCGCTGCGAGTAGATGTAGCTGATATCCCAGTGGAGCCGACGCTCCTTGTCGCCGTTGCCGATTCCGTAGACCCACACGGTCACTATGCCGTTCGGGGTGGCCTTGAGTTCGTCCAGCGTCGGGCCGTCCAAGGTCACGTCGGAGTTGTGCCCGGGCAGGATATCCGGGATGGACAAAGGCGTCGAGCTGACCGTGTGGCCATTCACCTCGAAAGCGTAAGCCGCGTTTGACGTGCGCATGACATCGTCGGAACCATTGCGCAGACTGACATGGATTCGTGCCGTCGCCGGCTCCAGACGGTAGAAGGGGCTCCGGCGGACCTTGTATCTCTTGGGTGGGGATATCAGCAGGTAAGTGCCGTCCGACTCGGACTGGACGTCGTAGCGATAATAGAGTACTGGACGCAAATCAGACAGCGATACCGTTGCGGTGAGGTCCGCCATCTGCTGCGTCGGGGACCCTACGGTGAAATCCACTTCGTCGGCGATGACTTCTACGGGATATACCGACGGCTCTTGCATGCCAGTATCAGCGCCGATGGGCGGTGGCTCATGATCGGTGGCGCATGCGGTTAGCATTAGACAGAATGTGCCCAAGCTGAAAGCAAGCCTACACCAATGGGTGATGCTCCGTTTCATTTTTGGTCCCGCGCACGATTGATAAGAAGAAACCAACCTCATTCTTCCTCACGAGCCATATGCAGAGCCGCACTCCATCGCTACCCTTTCTGCAGTTCCCCCTTGAGGTATTGCACGAGATCCTTTAGCTGCTGGTCGGTCAGGTTGGGATGCGCGGGCATCGGTTGCGAGAGATCCTTGAAATGCTTGTCCGAACCACTGCGCCCGAACTTGATGGTGTGGACGATGTCCTGTTCACTGGCGCTCGATACAAACTGGCTGCCTTTCAACGGCGGCGCCAAACCTGGGATGCCTTCTCCCTTTGTACCATGACAGCCGGTGCAGTCCTGGCTGTGGAATACCTTTGAACCGGCCGAATCATCAGCCGCATACACACTGTTGCTAAACAGCGCGCCTGAACCTAGCACCGCGATAGCACAAAATACGGATTTGACCAGCTTGGAATTGTTCATGGGTTTCTCTCCAAATCACTCCAGAAGAACCAGGAGCTTTGTGTTTGTCTCGGCCCTGATGCCGATTCAGCATAACAAAAAAAGAGGGCCGGAAAATTCTCCGGCCCTCCGTAGTTTCAGCAATTTTACCTTACATCGGGAAATCGAGACCTATCTGTACGGTGACCCCGCTCGTCGAGGAGGGTCCGGTCAATGACAACGAATGTCCTTGCGATATCTGAGCGAAGACTGCGAAGTTCATAGCCGGATTATAGACCAGCGTCAGACTCAGGGTATCCGGGTTGTCTATGTCATACGACACGCCGGTATGGTCAGTGAAATTATATTTCAGGTAGTGCGTGTAACCCGGCTGTATGCAATACGTATGCATATAGCAGTACAGGAACCCGGCTCCAAAGATGTCCTCTTTGAAGGACGCGCCATCATAGTATTCGTCCTTGCCATAGGCAAATCCAGCTGCGAATGCCCAGCTGTCTCCTCCGCTTGCTCCAACGTCAGACCTCTGCCAGCGGAACACAGGAGCGATAGCGGTGTTGTTCTTCAGATCGGTGTTCATATAGGCACCCAAACCGGCGCCTCGCGTGGCCGTGATGCCGGGGATCGCATCACCGTACGTGTAATAAAGCGGGTTCTGGGTGGGACCTGACTGGAGGCTGTCCCGGGTGACATACGGGATTTCGTCATCCCCGTATTGCGCCATGACTTTCACACCTATCGTGTTGTCGCTCGTGTTATCGAAGTAATAGGCCAGCGAACCCTCTTCCATTTTCCGATCCCAGCCGTTGTTGTTGTCGCCGGTGCGCAGACCTAACTGCCAGTCCCAGCGGTCGTGCATCCAGCCGGTTATCCGGTAGCCGCCGGTGGTTGGATGCGCATTTCCACCGAGCGTGCCAAACGGACCGAGTGAGTTGGGCGCACCGATCGAGTTGGGGCCCCATCCATCCGATTCCTGGATACTCTGATTGGTGAAGCGGACGGAATAGACATCGCCGTTTGCCTGGACCGCATCTGGATTGATCGTATAGACCAAGTCGTATTCATCCCACGTGGGAAGTCCCGGCGCCCAAGCACTGCCACCGACACAGGATCCGCCAACACAATTGTTGGCACCGTAGTCGCCGACGATATAGAACTCATTCCAGAAGCCGATGTGATCCGTCAACGGCCCGACCACAAACCACGACATGCGCGTGGTCGGATTGCTGGCCAATTCAGTGCCGTTGGCCCCGAAGGTCTTATTGGCCAGAATGCTCTCAAACCGATACGAGAGGTAATCGTCCCACGGCAGGCTGAGTACCTCGCCATCCTTGGCGCCCTGGCTTGGCTGGCCGGCGACCAGCTTGGTCTGGCGCTCAGGGATACGATAACCCAACGAGCGGAACTTCATGCCCTGGATGGTGAAGTTCGGTGTCGGGTCATGGGTGAAATGGCATTGGTTGCAACTCATGCCGGTCTGCCTGGCGAAACTCGGCATGGCGTTCGCCGTACCTGCAGTTAAGATACCCAGTGCCAGCGCACCTATCGCCTTGAGGCCCAGTCGGGCCATCCAACGTTTAATGCTATTCATGGTTTTGTACCCTTATGCAAGTTTCTTAATGATGACCGGATGAATCGATGCCTGATGGCACGTGCCAACATCAGGTTACTGCCCTGCCGGAACATCTTTCGGGTCAGTTGCAGTCTGCAGCCCATTCTTCAGGTAGTCGACGATCGCAGCGACTTCACCATCGGACAGGAAATTGAATACGGGCATACCCGAGTAAGCGCGATAGTGTTTGAAGGGACCCTGCCTGCCTTCCTCGATCGTCTTGGCGATGAGGTCGGCTCCACCGCTCACGACGAAAGGGTCTCCTTTCAGCGGAGGACCGAAAATGCCGATGCCTTGGCCCCAGTTCCCATGGCATGAAGAACAGTGCTCGTGGTATGCCTTGTCACCGTTCCAGAACTTGTTCGCATCGGTATCTGCATATGCCTGACCAGCCATCAAGGCGCCGCCCAGGATCAGAGCAGTAGCCGATATCAGTTTCGCAGTCGTCTTCATGTTGCTTGCCTCCGCAATACCCTTTGAAGTGGATAAAAAACCAAGGCACCCATAAAGCGAGCTGCCCGTTATCTTCAGCGGCTCACCACCGGCCTGACCGGCACACAGGATGTCGGTTCTCAGGCCGTCCCAAATCCAGCTAGAAACAAACGCCATGTCCTCATAGCGTGGTTTCTTGGCAACGGAAGTGTGGCCTTTGGCCCGGCTATTTACTTTTGGAATCTTGGCGGCTTTATTGCTGATTATTGCGACCCATGCTGATGGGTCAGGGCCAGCAAGGCTTACGGGAGAGCTATAAGTAAAATGTCGAAGGATGAACGTTTACTGCATATCCAGCTTACATACTCATGTTGCCTTTTCGCATCACGGGCGGAATAGCTGTGGCGATGATGTATTTGTGGCTGGGAGTGTGTTATCTATTTCCCATAAATCCATAAGAACGACCTCCATCCTAGAGATACCCATGGATAAACCGGTCGCTGATCTCCCCGCTTTCGCTCCAGCCAACCTGGACCGGCACATGCCGATGCCGCCCGTCGCCACCAGCGATCAGCTGTATCCGGGCTGGGACAAGCTACGCGTCTGCCTTTATAGGCTCCCACCGACCCGCATCACCCTGCCCCCGGGCCAGACCCTGCGCATCGTGGTGCAGCTCTCCTCCCGCACCATGCACCTCGAGCGGGACATGAACGGCGTCACCAGCGTGGCACAGCCTAGCCTCGATGCCATCAATATCAACCCGGCGTTCCAGGCCATCAACTGGCAGTGGGACAACTTCATGGAGTTCGTGCAGATACAGGTCACGCCCGCCTTCTTGGCACAGATGGATGCGGATCACGGCATCGAGGTGAATCGCATCATCCGCCTGGAGCGCTTCAGCATCCATGACTCGATGATCGCGCAGATCGGCCATGAACTGGCGGACATGCTGGAGGGACGGCACGCGAAGATGGACCATGCCTATATGGATGCGCTCGCCACCTTCCTCGTGCTGCATTTGTGGAACCGGTACTGCGGCGCGGAGGTCCAGGAGAGCGCAAAATCGCGCGGGCCGGACTTCCATCGCATCGTGGACTTCATCCACGGCAACCTGGACAAGGATCTCAGGCTCGAACAGATCGCCAAGATGGCGAACCTAAGCAACTTCTATTTCATCCGCCTGTTCAAGACCGCTTTCGGCAAGACTCCGCACCAATACATCCTCGACTGCCGCATCAAGCTCGCCCAGGAGTTGCTGCTAGGCAGCTTCCTGCCCATCAGCGAGATCAGCCAGCGCTGCGGCTTCTCCACCCAGAGCCACTTCACCAGCGCCTTCCGCCAGGCCACCGGCAACTCGCCGCGCGCTTTCAGGCAAAGCCACGCCAAGGCCGAGCAACCCGGCCACTGAGGGACGTCTCGTCAGGGGGCTCAGGGCGTCTTGGCGCCCTTCGCTGCAGCCTGGTCCTTGGCCTTCTTGATGGCAGCCGCCACTTCCGGCGGCATGTACTTCTCATCGTGCTTGGCCAAGACTTCGTCGGCGGTGAAACCACCGGCGGCATCGAGGCTGCCATGCACCACGATCCCCTGTCCCTCGCGGAACAGGTCCGGCAATATCCCAGTGTACATAATGGGCACGGACTTCTGCATGTCGGTCAGGGTGAAATGCACGGTCATGGTGCCGGGCACGCGCTGCACGCTGCCGGTCTCAACGAGGCCTCCCATACGGAACGGACGGCCCGCCTGGGCTTCGCCCGCCGCCACCTGGCTCGGCGTGTAGTAGTAGAGGATGTTCTTGCGGAAAGCGGTTAAACCCAGCGCGACCGCCACCCCCACGCCCAGCAATACGACCACCACCGCGATGAGCCTGCGCTTGCGAGACGGCGTCACGGCACTCCTCCAAGCTTGCGGCGGCGGATGCCGTCCCGGATGTGTTTCAGGCGCCGGCCCGGACCGAAGGCGTTAATCAGCACCACTACCGCGGCGATGCCGTAGGCGGGCCAGACATAGGCCGCGTAGCCGCCCATGGTTAGGAACTCATGCAGGTCTTTCATCACACCACTTCCGCCGCCCAAGCGGCATTGCGCTCCCGTTCCAGGACTTCCGCCTGCACGCGCTTGGCGAGACAGGCCGCGAACAGGAAAGTGAAACCGAAGATCATCGAGAGCAACGGCGCAAGCATGCTGGGGGCGATGTCCGAGCCCTGCCCCACGAACACCGTGGCGCCCTGGTGCAGCGAGTTCCACCATACCACCGAGTAATGGATGATGGGCAGGTTCACCACGCCGACGAGCGCCAGCACCGCCGCTGCGCGGTCGCCGCTGCGCGGATCCTCGAAGGCGCGCTGCAGTGCGATGAAACCGAGATAGAGGAACAGCAATATCAATTCTGAAGTGAGGCGCGCATCCCACACCCAATAGGTGCCCCACATGGGCTTGCCCCAGAGTGAGCCGGTGACGAGCGCGAGGAAAGTGAAAGATGCGCCGAGGGGCGCGGCCGCCACCGCCACTGCGTGGGCGAGCTTCAGGCGCCAGATGAGCCCGACTGCGGCCGCCACCGCCAGCACCGCGTAGCCCATCATGGAGAGGTAGGCGCTGGGCACGTGGATGTAGATGATGCGGAAGCCATCGCCTTGCTGGTAGTCGGCCGGTGAAGCCCAGAGCCCGCCGTAGAGGCCATAGCCGATCAACAAGGCCGCGGCCCAGCCGAACCACGGCGCCAGCAGGCCGCACACCCGATACAGGTACGGCGGCGAAGCGAAACGATGGAACCAGGCCCAACTGTAGTTAGCCATCAGGACTCCAGACTCACGCGCACCGCGGCGGCGATGGCGAAAGGTACCAGTGTGATGCCCAGCACCAGCAAAGCGGCCAAGAGATACAGGGCGCCCGCGGGATCATCACCGCGGGCTGCCTGTGCCGCGGCCTGGGCACCGAAGATCAGCACCGGCACCGCCAGCGGCAGCACCAGGATCGGCAGCAGCATGCCGCTCTGCCTCAGTCCCACCGTCAGGGCGGCGCCCACCGCGCCGAGCAGGCTCAAGATAGAGGTGCCGAGCAAGAGACTCAAGAGCAAGGTGCCCATGGCGTCCGCCGGATAGTCCATGAGCAGACCCATCAGCGGCGAGAGGATCACGATGGGCAGCCCAGTGGTGAGCCAATGTGTCGCGACGCGCATGAGCGCGACCAGCTCCAAGGAGACCGGTGCGATGGCGAGCTGCTCCAGGCTGCCGTCCTCGAAATCGCTCTTGAAGAGGCTCTCCTGGCCGATGAGGCCTGCGAGCAACGCGGCCACCCACACCACCCCCGGCGCGATGGTCTTGAGGAGTTCGGGCTGGGGCGACAAGCCCAGGGGGAAGAGCGCCGTCACCAGGATGAAGAACATGGCCGGCGTGGCCATCTCGCCGCGGCGCCGGAAGGCGAGCTTCAGGTCCCGTTTGAGGAGTGCGACGAGGTCGCGGCTCACGCTACGGTTCCGAGCTCGAGCTTATGCAGAGGGACACCCTCGAGGGCGATCGGCTGGTGGGTGGCCAGGAGGGCCATGCCTCCTTCCTTGAGATGCCGGGCCAGCAACCCGGTCATGAAGGCGATGCCATCCACGTCCAGGCTGGTGAGGGGCTCATCCAGGAGCCAGAGCCGGGCTTTCACCGCCAACAGGCGGGCCAGGGCTGCCCTGCGCTTCTGCCCCATGGACAGGAGTCCCGTAGGTCGGTCCTGTACCTCACCGGAAAGGCCGAAAGAGTCCAAAGCCTCTTTCGCTCCAGTTTCTGAAGAATATTCAGCAATCGATTGATAAAAAACGTAATTTTCTATCGGTGAGAGATGCTGTTTGAGGCCATTGTGATGGCCGAGATATGCGAGCGAATCCCGGTAGGTCTCGGAGCGGCGGATGGCCTGGCCATCCCAACGGATCTCACCCTCGTCCACCCGGCCGACGCCCGCCACGGCCCGCATCAGGCTGGTCTTGCCGGAGCCGTTTGGGCCGGCCAACTGCAGGATGGAACCGCTTTCCAGGGTGAAAGACAGCCCGCGGCACAGGCAGCGATCGCCGCGCCAGAGGCCTAGATCATGGGCTGAGAGCTGGCTCATGGAGGTGTGCCCGGGGCCGGACTCGAACCGGCATGACCTTTCAGTCGAGGGATTTTAAGTCCCTTGCGTCTACCAATTCCGCCACCCAGGCAGAGGGGGGTCCCAAGGGTACGCGATGAAATGGAGGCTAGGGTCGGAATCGAACCGGCGTACGCGGCTTTGCAGGCCGCTGCATGACCATTCTGCCACCTAGCCCTCTGGAAACAGGAAAGCCCGGAAAATCTACCACATAGAGGGGGTAATTTCAGGCTCTTTCGCCGAACGTGGCCGTCTATGCCGGGCTCTGATAAACAAAAACCCCGGCGTGGCCACCGAGGTTCTTGGTATCTGGAGCGGGAAACGAGGCTCGAACTCGCGACCTCAACCTTGGCAAGGTTGCGCTCTACCAACTGAGCTATTCCCGCTTAAGGCCGACTATTCTAGGGCTCTGGCCGGGGGTGTCAAGGCGTATGGCCCTGAAAATCAGGGCTTTTTGAGCTCCGGCCATGCCGCCAGCAGGTACAGGCACATGGTCCAGAGGGTGAGGCCGGCCGCCAGCAACAGCATCACTACCCCAACCTCATAGGACGGGAACCAGCCCAGCGGATACTGGAACAGCATGAAGCCGATGGCCAGCATCTGCACCGTGGTCTTCACCTTGGCGACGTAGGAGACCGCCATCTGCTTGGCGCGACCCATCTCCGCCATCCATTCGCGCAAAGCCGAGATGGTGATCTCGCGACCGACGATGATGATCACCGCGAGCGTGAGCCACAGGCTCGGAGCATCCGAGAGCAACAGCAGCAGCGCGGTGGTGACCATGAGCTTGTCCGCCACCGGATCCAGGAAGCGGCCGAAGGCAGAACTCTCGTTGAAGCGCCGTGCGAGATAGCCGTCCAGCCAGTCGGTGATGCCCGCCAGCGCGAAGATAAGGCAGGTCACGGGCGGCGACCATGCATAAGGCAGGAAGAACACCAGCACCACCACCGGGATGAGCGCGATGCGCGTGAGCGTCAGTATGTTGGGCCAGGTGAGTATCACGTCCGCTCTCCCCGTCATTCTTCCGCATGGAACAGGCCGTAGATGCGTGTCGCCAGCTCACGGCTGATGCCGGGCACGCTGGCCAGATCCTCGATGCCGGCGCGGGTCACCCCCTGCAGGCCGCCGAAATGCTTCAGCAGTGCCTGCCGCCGTTTCGGTCCCAGGCCGCCGATCTCCTCCAGAGGCGAGGTGTTGCGGGCCTTGGCACGGCGCTGCCGGTGTCCGGTGATGGCGAAACGGTGAGCCTCGTCGCGGATCTGCTGGATCAGGTGCAGGGCCGGCGAGTCCGGAGGCAGTATAAGGGGGGCCTCGCGGCCGGACAAGAAAAGCTGCTCGAAGCCGGGCTTGCGGGTGGGACCCTTGGCTATGGCGGCCAGCAGCACCCCCTCCACCTGCAGTTCCTCCAGCACCTTCTCCACCTCATGCAGTTGGCCCTTGCCGCCGTCTATGAAGAGCACGTCCGGCACCAGGCCTTCCCCCTTCTTCAGACGCGTGTAGCGCCGGGTCAGGGCCTGGCGCATGGCACCGTAGTCGTCGCCGCCCTCCACGCCCTCGATGTTGAAGCGCCGGTAGTCCGACTTGCGGGCACCCTCGGTGTCGAACACCACACAGGAGGCGACAGTGCCCTCGCCCATGGTGTGGCTGACGTCGAAGCACTCCAGCCGCGCAGGCATCTGCTCCATCTCCAAGGCCTCCTGCAAGGCCTCGAAGCGCCGGCGGATGCCCGCATCCATGGCGAGCCGGAGCGCCAGCGCCTGCTCGGCGTTCACGCGCGCCATGTCCACCTGGCGGCGGCGTTCGCCGCGCACGCTGTCGCGGATATCCACAGCGTGACCGGACTGGGTCGCGAGGGCTGCCGCCACCATGTCCGCGTCCTCGATGGGTTCGGCGAGCACGATCACCGCCGGCACATCGCGGCCGAGGTAGTACTGGGGCAGGAATGCGCCGAGCAGGCTGGCGGTGCTCTCCTCGCCGCTCACGCGCGGATGGAACACCTGGTTGCCGAGCTGGCGACCAGAGCGCACGAACATGACCGTGACCGAGGCGGCACCGGCGCGGCTCGCTGCCGCCACCACGTCGTAGTCGCCGCCGTCACCGGAGATGGCCTGATGCTCGGCGGTGCGCCTAAGACTAGCGATCTGGTCGCGGTAGCGGGCGGCCAGCTCGAAGTCGGTGCGGGCCGAGGCTTCTTCCATGCGCCGCACCATGGCATCCACCACCTCGTCGGTCTTGCCCTGCAGGAACATCACCGCGTTCTCGGTGTCGCGGGCGTAGTCCTCCTGGGACACAAGGCCTACGCAGGGCGCCGAGCAACGCTTGATCTGGTATTGCAGGCAGGGCCGGCTGCGGTTGCGGAAGAAGCCGTCGTTGCACTGACGCAGCAGGAACAGTTTCTGCAGCAGCACCACGGTCTCGCGCGCCGAGTAAGCGCTGGGGTAAGGACCGAAGTAGCGCCCGCTTTCCTTGCGCCGCCCGCGGTAGAGCATGAGCCGCGGGAAGGTGTGACCATCGTCCAGCCTTATATAAGGATAGGTCTTGTCGTCGCGCAGGACGATGTTGTAGCGCGGCCGGTACTGCTTGATGAGGTTGTTCTCGAGCAGCAAGGCCTCGGTCTCGGTGTGGGTGACCGTGACCTGCACGTCCGCGACCTGGTTGCGCATCACCAGGGTCTTGGGGTTGGCCTCGCTGGCGCGGAAGTAGCTCGCCAGTCGCTTCTTGAGGTTGCGGGCCTTGCCGACGTAGAGGATCTCGCCGTCCGCGCCGAGCATGCGGTACACGCCCGGCGCGCCGGTCACGGACTCCAGGAAACGGGCGATGTCGAAAGCTGGCATGCTCACGGCAATAGCGCCTTGGCACGGGCCACCACCTTCTCGAACATGGGGGTGGTGAGCCGCTTGGTCTGGGTGTTGTAGCGACTGCAATGATAGGAATCCAGCAGCACTTGCCCGCCTGGCAGCGGGTATTCGGCGCCGTGGCGGAACCGGAAGGCCGAGGCCTTGAGACCGAAGGACTTCAGTACCGCCGCATGGGCGATGAGCCCCAGGGCCAGGATCACCGTGCCCTCATTCGTGGCCTGGAGTTCCACCGATATATACCGGTTGCAACGCTTGATCTCGTCCGGCTGAGGCTTGTTGGCAGGCGGCAGGCACTTCACCGCGTTGGTGATGCGACAGTCCTTGAGCTTCAGACCATCGTCTGCCGAGACCGACTCAGGCCTGCTGGCGAAACCGAACTTATGCAGAGTCGCATACAGGAGGATGCCAGCATAGTCACCGGTGAAAGGCCGGCCTGTGCGGTTGGCGCCGTGCTTACCCGGAGCCAGCCCCACCACGATGAAGCGTGCCTTGGGGTCACCGAAGGGCGGCACCGGCAGCGCGTAGTAATCGGGGTGCTCCTCGCGGACCTCCGCCAGGAAACCGGCGAGGCGCGGACAGAGCTTGCAGCGGATGTCGAAGGCGGTATCGGATTTCATGGACCGTGCCAAAGCGTGGTCCCCAAGAGTATGCGGTGCGCCCTCAGGAGGCGCCAGTGCCGCTGCCGTTCTTCTCCTCGATGACGCCATAGCGCAGCGCCAGGCGCGTCAGTTCCACGTCGTTGCTGACGCCGAGCTTCTCGAATAGCCGCGAGCGGTAGGTGCTCACGGTCTTGGGACTGAGATGCAGCTTGTCCGATATCTCCTGCACCGAATGGCCGCCGGTGGCCATGATCATCACCTGCATCTCGCGGGATGAGAGCTGGTCGAAGGGCGAAGAGCCGCCGGAAGTGCGGTTCACCGCCTGCAGCGCCAATTGGCGGGCGATATCGGCGGCGATGTAGCGCTCGCCGGCGTGCACGCGGCGGATGGCGGTGACGATCTCGTCCTCGGCGGCGTCCTTCGTGAGGTAGCCGGAAGCGCCCGCCTCCAAGAGCCGCATCGGGAAGGGTTCGGCGGTCTGGGCCGAGAGCACGATGACGCGGATCTCGGGCAGGCTCATGGTGAGCTTGCGGGTGGCCTCGAGGCCGCCGATGCCGGGCATGGAAACGTCCATGAGGATGACCTGTGGCTTGAGGGCGCGGGCGCGCTCCACCGCTTCCTCGCCGGAGGAAGCCTCACCCAAGACACGGATGTCCGCAGTCTGGTCCAGGATGAGCTTGATGCCCGTCCGGATCAGCTTGTGATCGTCCACCAGCAGGACGCCGATCATCCCTTATTCCCCTTGCGCCGCCTCAGCGGCATCCTATGCGCACAGCTTAATGCCAAACCGTCCTTCAATCCATGTGCTCGATGATGGCGTCGCCGAACCCGGAGGTGCCGACCAGTTCGGCGCCGGGGATGAGGCTCTGCATCTTCTCTTCCACGTTCTTGCGCGCCGCGATCTCACGCTTGGGCGCGCGGATGGCCTCGCGCAGTCGCGCCAGGTCATAGGTCATGATCTTGGCGGCGATGGTGCGCCCCATGCCGTCGATGATGCGGTCCGCCGCCTCGCTCCAACCCATGTAGCGCAGCATCATCTCGGCCGACAGGATCAAGGAACCGGGGTTCACCCGGTCCTTGCCGGCGAAGCCCGGCGCGGTGCCGTGTGTGGCCTCGAACACGGCATGTCCGTCGCCGATGTTGCCGCCCGGCGCGATGCCGATGCCGCCCACCTGCGCCGCCAGCGCGTCGGAGATGTAATCGCCGTTCAGGTTGAGGGTGGCGATCACGTCGTAGTCCTCCGGCCGCATCAGGATCTGCTGCAGGAAGTTATCGGCGATGACGTCCTTCACGACGATGTCGTTGCCCGTCTTCGGGTTCTTGAAGCGGCACCAGGGTCCACCGTCGATGTCCACGGCGCCGAACTCTTCCTTGGCCACGAGGTAGCCCCACTTGCAGAAGGCGCCCTCGGTGAACTTCATGATGTTGCCCTTGTGCACCAGCGTCACCGACACGCGGTCGTTGTCGATCGCGTAACGGATGGCCTTGCGCACCAGGCGCTGCGAACCTTCCTTGGACACGGGCTTGATGCCGATGCCGGAACTGGAGGGGAAACGGATGGCGGTGACGCCCATCTCGTACTGCAGGTAGTTGATGATCTTGTGCACCTCGGGCGTGCCCGCTGCCCACTCGATGCCGGCGTAGATGTCCTCCGTGTTCTCGCGGAACACCACCATGTCGGTGAGTTCGGAGTCCTTCATGGGGGTGGAGACGCCCGGGAAGTAGCGGATCGGACGCACGCAGGCATACAGGTCCATGGTCTGGCGCATGGCCACGTTCAGCGAGCGGATGCCGCCGCCGGTGGGCGTGCCCAGGGGGCCCTTGATGGAGACCACGTAGTCGCGCATGGCCATGAGGGTCTCGTCCGGCAGGAACTGGTCCTGGCCGTAGAGCTTAACGGCCTTCTCGCCGGCGAAGACTTCCATCCACTCGATGCGGCGCTTGCTACCGTAGGACTTCTGCACTGCGGCATCCACCACCTTCTGCATGACGGGGGTGATGTCCATGCCGATGCCATCACCCTCGATGAACGGGATGATGGGCTGGTCGGGCACGCTGATGCTGGAGTCCGGGTTGGCGCGTACGGGCTCGCCCCCGGTGGGAGGCTTGATCTTGTCGAATTTCATGGATCGGACCGGCAGACCGGCACGCGGGATCGCGTGGCCGTGATTCTAACACGCCGGGACGGACCGTCTTATGACAAGGGCTTGCGCAGAAAATGCGCACGCCGGTCAGGGGAACCGGCGTGCGTCCGCTTCCGGGTCAGGCGCCTGCGGACGCCTCAACCGGCGGCTTTGAACTGAGCCTCTTCGGTCGAGCCGGTCAGGGCCGACAGGGATGACTGGCCGTTAGCGATGGCCTGGGTCACGGCATCGAAGTAGCCGGTGCCCACCTCGCGCTGGTGGCGCGTGGCGCTGTAGCCCTTGGCCTCGGAGGCGAACTCCGCCTGCTGTAGCTCCACATAGGCGGCCATCTGGCGCTGCTTGTAGTCGGCCGCCAGCTCGAACATGCCGTGGTTCAGCGAGTGGAAGCCCGCCAGGGTGATGAACTGGAACTTGTAGCCCATGGCCCCAAGCTCCCGCTGGAACTTGGCGATGGTCGCGTCGTCCAGGTTCTTCTTCCAGTTGAAGGACGGCGAGCAGTTGTACGCCAGCAGCTTGCCTGGGTGCGCCTTGTACAGCGCCTCCGCGAAGCGCCTGGCCTGGGCAACGTCCGGCTTGGAGGTCTCGCACCATACGAGATCCGCATAGGGTGCATAGGCGATGCCGCGGGAGATGGCCTGGTCGAGGCCCGGTTTCACGCCGAAGTAACCCTCGGTGGTGCGTTCGCCCGTGAGGAAACCCCTGTCGCGGGGGTCGACATCGGAGGTGAGCAGCCCCGCCGCGTCGGCATCGGTGCGCGCCACGATCAGGGTCGGCACGTCCAGCAGGTCCGCCGCGAGGCGCGCCGCCGTGAGCTTGGCGACGGCTTCCTGGGTGGGCACCAGCACCTTGCCGCCCATGTGGCCGCATTTCTTGGCGGAAGCGAGCTGGTCTTCGAAGTGCACGCCGGCGGCGCCCGCCTCTATCATGCCTTTCATGAGTTCGAAGGCGTTGAGCACGCCGCCGAAACCGGCTTCCGCGTCCGCCACGATGGGCGCGTACACGTCATCGTGCTCGACGCCCTCGGAAGTGAGTATCTGGTCCAGGCGCTGGAAGGAATTGTTGATGCGCCGCACCAGGGCCGGCACCGCATCCGCCGGATACAGCGACTGGTCGGGATACATCTGGCCGGCGGTGTTGGAGTCAGCCGCCACCTGCCAGCCGGAGCAGTAGATGGCCTTCAGGCCCGCTTTCACCTGCTGCATGGCCTGGTTGCCGGTGAGCGCGCCCAACGCGTTCACGAACTCCTCGTTGTGCAGGAGGCGCCAGAGCTTCTCGGCGCCGCGCCGCGCCAGGGTGTGCTCGATGAGCACGCTGCCCCGGAGTTTCACCACGTCCGCACCGCTGTAGCCGCGCTCCACGCCCTTCCAGCGCGGATTGTCGCGCCAGTCGCGTTCCAGTTGTTCCGCCGTCTTCAAGGTGCTGGCCATGGTGATACCTCCCGGTTAATCCAAGTCGTGATAGGCCACTGTCGTCAGGAATGGCTCGAGCCGTTCCGAATGTGTCAGGTCGTTCAGGATCCCTGTGGCGCGGCTGATCTCAGCCTGCTGCGCGGCGGGCGCGAGCTTGAGCAGGCGCGCCTCCTGTTCCACGATGACCGCGTCGATGCGCTCCGCGTCCAGCGGTTGGCCGTCTTCGAGGCGGGTATCGCCCCGGTGCAGCCACTGCCAGAGCTGGGTGCGGGATATCTCGGCTGTGGCGGCGTCCTCCATCAGGTGATGGATGGGCACGCAACCGTTGCCGGCGAGCCAGGCGGCGAGGTAGAGGATGGAGACCTCGACGTTGTTCTCGAGGCCCTTCTGGGTGATGCTGCCTTCCGGCACCGCCAGCAATTCAGTGGCGCCCACGCGCACGTCGTCACGCTTCTTGTCCAACTGGTTCGGGCCCTTGAGGTGCTTGTCGAAGATCTCCAGGGCGATGGGCACCAGCGCCGGGTGCGCCACCCAGGTGCCGTCATGGCCGTCGCCCGCCTCCCGCTCCTTGTCGGCACGCACCTTGGCGAGGGCGGCATCGTTCGCAGCGGGATCGTTCTTGATGGGGATCTGGGCCGCCATGCCGCCCATGGCGAAGGCGCCGCGGCGGTGGCAGGTCTTGATGAGGAGTTGCGAGTAGGCGCGCATGCAGGGCGCGGTCATGGTGACCTGGCCGCGTTCCGGGAACACACGCTCCTTGCGCGCATGGAGTTTCTTTATGAAGCTGAAGATATAGTCCCAGCGCCCGCAGTTGAGGCCGACGATATGGGCCTTGAGGGCGTGGAGGATCTCATCCATCTCGAAAGCTGCCGGCAGGGTCTCGATGAGCACCGTGACCTTTACGGTGCCGAAGGCCAAACCGAGTTCAGATTCTGCGCGGGTGATGACGTCCTCCCAGAGGGCCGCCTCCTCGCCGGATTCCATCTTGGGCAGGTAGTAATAGGGGCCGGAGGCGCGCGCCTTCAGGGCCGCGGCGTTATGGAAGAGATACAGGCCGAAGTCGAACAGGGCTGCCGGCACCGGCTCACCGTCCAGCAATGCATGTTTCTCCACGAGATGCCAACCGCGCGGGCGCACCACCAGCACCGCGGGCTTATCGCCCACGCTGTAGCGCTTGCCTTCCGGCGAGGTGAAGTCGATGGTGCCGCGCACCGCGTCCATGAGGTTCAGTTGGCCATCCACCACGTTGCGCCAGGTGGGCGCCAGGGAATCCTCGAAGTCAGCCATGAACACCTTGGCGCCGGAGTTGAGCGCGTTGATGATCATCTTGCGTTCCGTGGGTCCGGTGATCTCCACGCGCCGGTCCTGGAGGTCGGCGGGGATGGCGCCCACGCGCCAATCCGAGTCCCGCACTTCCTGGGTGTCGCTGCGGAAGGACGGCAGTTCGCCCTTATCGAAGCGGGCTTGCCGGGCCTCCCTGGCCGCTAGCAGCTCTTTCAGGCGAGGCTGGAAGCGATGAGCCAGATCCGCGACGAAGGCCAGGGCCTCCGGGGTGAGTACTTCCGCATCCCTGGAGCCCCTACCCCCCCTAATTTCCAGGGTCGGTAGGTGGTCTGCGGCGACTTTACGGATAGCTGATTCCACTGAATTTCCCGGTGAATCCTGGGTTTTCATGACCTTAGTCCCTCGCTTGCATATAAAGAAGACAATTGTTTCAATTTAATCCATTGGAAATTTAAATAATCGAACAAATGGCCAGCCGCGCACCACGTCAGTACCAGCATAACCGCCTCGCCCAGTTGAGGGCTTTTTGCCATGCGGTGCAGCAGGGCAGCATCTCCAAGGCAGCGGAGAAGCTCGATCTTGCGCAGCCTACGGTCTCGTTGCAGATCCAGGCGCTGGAACAGGAACTGGGCGAACTCCTGTTGGAGCGGCGTGGCCCCAAGATCTCGCCAACACCCGCGGGCACCGCCCTCTATGGACTGGCATTGCCGCTGGTACAGGGCATGGACACCCTGCCCCAGACCCTCGCGGACAAATTCGGCAAGCTCGACAGCGGTGAGATCAACATCGCCTGCGGCGAGTCCACGCTGCTGCATCTCCTGCCGCCCTACGTGCGGGAGTTCGCACAGTCCTATCCCGGTATCCATCTCCGATTGCACAATGTGACCGGCCGCAACGGCCTCGCGATGCTACGGGCGGACGAAGTGGACTTCGCTGTGGGCTCACTGCTGGAAGTGCCGGATGACATCCTCTACGAGCCGCTCTTCAATTATGAGCCCATGCTCATCACCGCCATGGACCATCCGCTGGTGAAGCTGCCGCGGGTGACGCTGGAGGACATCGCGCCCTACGGCCTGATCCTGCCGCCCCAATTCCTGTCCACTCTGCGCCGCGTGAGCGAGGTATTCCGCAAGCACGGCCTCGAATACAAGGTGCGCCTGGAAGTGGGCGGATGGGAGGTGATCAAGCGTTACGTGGAGGAAGGCCTCGGCATCTCCATCGTCACCAGCATCTGCCTGCGCCAGAGCTACCGCCTGCGCGCCATCCCCATGAAGCAGTACTTCCCCGAGCGCACCTACGGCGTGGTGCGTCGCCGTGGCAAGTTCATGACACCCCAGGCCAACCGATTCATCGAATCCCTGCAGAATCCGGCGGCGCGGGCACCGTGATCCTGCTATTCAACAAGCCCTATGGCGTCGTCTGCCAGTTCTCCGGCGAGGGCCGCGCCACGCTCGCGGACTATATAGACGTGAAGGATGTCTATCCGGCAGGCCGCCTGGACACGGATAGCGAGGGGCTGCTGGTGTTGACGGATGACGGGCGCCTGCAGAACCGCATCAGCCACCCCCATCACAAACTACCCAAGATCTATCTCGCCCAGATAGAGGGCATACCCGACGCGGAAGCGCTGGAGAGACTCGCCAAGGGCGTGAAGCTGAACGATGGCCCCACCCTGCCCGCCGGCGCTCGTAGCGTGCAACAGCCTGAATGGTTGTGGACGCGTGATCCACCTATCCGCTTCCGCAAGCGGGTAGCAGACTCCTGGATAGAGCTGACGTTACGGGAAGGCCGCAACCGGCAGGTGCGGCGCATGACCGCGGCGGTAGGGCATCCCACCTTGCGACTGATCCGCTGGGGTGTGGGCGACTGGAACCTGGAGGGCATACCGCCCGGTGAATACCGGGTGGTGGGCTGAACGCCTATTTCTTCTTGGTGCGGGCCACGATGCGCATGGCCATCTCCAAGGCCTGATCGTAGTTGAGGCGCGGGTCCACCTGCGACTTGTAGGCCCGTTCCAGGTCCGTCTCCGTGAGGTTGCGGGCGCCGCCGGTGCACTCCGTCACGTCGTCGCCCGTCAGCTCGAAATGCACGCCGCCCAAGTGGGAACCCAGTTCCTCGTGCAGGGTGAAGGCTGTCTCCAGCTCGCTCAAGATGTTCTCGAAGCGGCGGGTCTTCAGGCCGTTCTTGGTGCTCTCGGTGTTGCCGTGCATGGGATCGCAGATCCACAGCACCTTGCGGCCGCTCTTGCGCACGGTCTCCAGCAGCGGCGGCAGCTTCTCGGCGATGTTCTTGGCGCCGAAGCGGTGGATGAAGGTGAGGCGGCCCGGCTCGTCGTCCGGGTTCAGCACGTCCATCAGCGCCAGCAATCCCTCACCGGTCATGGCAGGGCCGACCTTCACCGCCACCGGGTTGGCGATGCCCCGGAAATATTCCACGTGAGCGCCGCCGAGCTCAGCGGTACGCATGCCGATCCAGGGGAAGTGGGTCGCCAGGTTGTACCAACGGCCGGTCTCGGCCACGAACTGGGTCTGGGCCTGCTCATATAAGAGGTGCAGCCCTTCATGGCTGGTGAAGAGGTCGATGCGCCCGCTCTCCGCCAGGGTCTGGCCGGAGATGGTCTCCATGAAGGTGAGGGAGTCCACGATGGATTGCACGATGCGGCGGTACTCGGCCTCGAGGGGCGAGTTACGCACGAAGTCGAGATCCCAGTATTCCGGGTGATGCAGGTCGGCGAAGCCGCCATCCACCATGGCGCGCACGTAGTTCAGGGTGAGGGCCGCGTGCTCATAGCCCTTGAGCATGAGCTGTGGGTCCGGGGTGCGCTCGGCGAGGGTGAAACCCGAGCGATTGATGAGGTCGCCCCGGTAGCTCGGCAGGCTCAGGCCCTCGCGGGTCTCCATGTCCGTGGAACGGGGCTTGGCGTACTGCCCGGCCAGGCGCCCGACGCGGATCACTCGCTTCTTGAGACCGTGCACCAGCACCAGACTCATCTGCAGCAGGATCTTCAGCTTGTTGGCGATGGGCTCGCCGGTACAGTCGTCGAAGCTCTCGGCGCAGTCGCCGCCCTGCAGCAGGAAGCGCTCGCCGCGCTGGGCTTCCGCCAGCTGGGCACGCAGCTTGTCCACTTCGCCCCAGGTGACGAGCGGCGGCAGGCGCCGTATCTCTCCCAACACGCGCTCGGCAGCGGCGGTATCGGGGTATAGCGGCTGCTGGCCGGCGACGCGAGTGCGCCAGCTGTCAGGCTGCCAGGGATGCAGGAATTTGCGGTCCATACGGGCCCGCCATGCTACACGGCGCGGCAGGCAGGGGAAAGCGCGGGGTACGACTGACGCGCCATTTGTGGCAAAATTACGCGCTTTTCATCCGCCCAGCGCCCTCGAGGCGCGTCCGGTGAGCGTCATGGGTTGGCGCGCTCCGGGACCACAGTCCATCTAGGAGATTAGTCCATGCATCGCGTGCTCGTCCTCGGCGCCGGCAAGATCGGTTCCCTGCTCTCCGGCCTCCTGGCCTCCTCCGGCGACTATGAGATCAGCCTCGCTGATGCCAACGGCAAGGCCGCCGAGTCCGTGGCCGCCAGCCACAAACAGGCCGGCATCGCCATCAAGGCCTTCCAGGTGGACGCCTCCAACAAGGCCGCCCTCGAGGCCCACCTCAAGTCCCATCCGGCCGACGCGGTGATCTCGAGCCTCCCCTACTTCTGCAACCCCCCGGTGGCCGAGGTCGCGCGCAAGCTCGACATGCATTACTTCGACTTGACCGAGGACGTGGAAGTGACCCGCGCGGTGACCAAGACCGCCCAGGGCGCCAAGACCACTTTCGCGCCGCAGTGCGGCCTGGCCCCGGGCTTCATCAGCATCGCCGCCAACGAGCTGATGCGCCACTTCGACGAGATCCACGACGTGAAGCTGCGCGTCGGTGCGCTGCCGCAGAATCCCGGCAACATGACCAAGTACTCGCTGACCTGGTCCTCGGACGGCGTCATCAATGAGTACGGCAACACCTGCTACGGGATCGTGAACGGCAAGGAAGCGGCGCTGATGCCGCTCGAGGGCCTGGAGACCATCCAGCTTGAAGGCAAGCTGTACGAAGCCTTCAACACCTCCGGCGGCCTGGGCTCCCTGGCCGAGACCTATGCCGGCAAGGTGCGCAACATGACCTACAAGACCATGCGCTATCCCGGCCACTGCGAGGTGATGCGCCTCTTGATGAACGACCTGGGCATGAACCAGGACCGTGACACCCTGAAGCGCATCCTGGAGCGCGCGGTGCCGCGCACGGTGCAGGACGTGGTGCTCATCTACGTGTCCGTCAGCGGCATCCAGCACGGCAAGTTCATGGAAGAGAGCTACGCCAACGCTGTGTACCCGCAGGAGATCGCCGGCCACCTGTGGTCCGCGATCCAGGTGACCACCAGCGCCGGCATCGCCGCGGTGGTGGACCTGGTGATGAAGGAGCCGGCCAAGTACCAGGGCCTGGTGATGCAGGAGCGCTTCAGCCTGACCGACGTGCTCGCCAACCGCTTCGGCAAGGCTTATGCCCAGGCCGAGACCGCCGAACTCTCGGCGCGCAAGGTGCGCACCGGTGAAGCCGCCAAGCAGTTCGTGGCCTAAGGAGATATACGTGGCCGACATACAGAAGATACTCACGAACCTGGGCCTGACCCAGGACAACGCAGGCACCTGGACCACCACCGGCGGCTGGCGCCGGAGCGCCGGCGGCAAGGTCATCGAGTCCATCAACCCGGCCACGGGCCAGGTGATCGCCAAGGTCCATTGCGCGACCGAGGCGGACTACGAGCAGGTGATCAAGGACGCGGAAGCGGCCTACAAGCTCTGGCGCGAAGTGCCGGCGCCGAAGCGCGGTGAAGCCGTGCGCCTCATGGGCGAGGAGCTGCGTAAACACAAGGATGACCTGGGCAGCCTCGTCTCCCTGGAGATGGGCAAGATCAAGCCCGAGGGCGACGGCGAAGTGCAGGAGATGATCGACATCGCCGACTTCGCGGTAGGCCAGTCGCGCATGCTCTACGGCCGCACCATGCACTCGGAGCGCCCGCGTCACCGCATGTCGGAGCAGTGGCTCCCGATCGGCATCGTCGGTGTGATCTCCGCTTTCAACTTCCCGGTGGCGGTGTGGTCCTGGAACGCCTTCATCGCCGCCATCTGCGGCGACGTGACGGTGTGGAAGCCCTCGCCCCGCACCCCGCTCTGTGCCGTGGCGGTGCAGAACATCGTGAACAAGGTGCTGGAGAAGCAGGGCCTGCCGGCTATCTTCAGCATGTTCATCGACGGTGACAACCGCTTGGCGGAGCGCTTCGTCAAGGACGAACGCGTGGCGCTGGTGTCCTTCACCGGCTCCACCGCCATCGGCCGCAAGGTGGGCGAGATGGTCGCCAACCGCATGGGCAAGTCCCTGCTGGAACTGGGCGGCAACAACGCCATCATCGTGGACGAGACCGCCGACCTTAAGCTGGTGATCCCGGCCGTGGTGTTCGGCTCCGTCGGCACCGCCGGCCAGCGCTGCACCACCACCCGCCGCCTGATCGTGCATGAGTCGCTCGTGGACAGCCTCACCCAGAAGCTGGTGGCGGCCTACAAGCAGGTGCGCATCGGCGACCCACTCGACCCCTCCACCCTCATGGGTCCGCTCTGCAGCCAGGATGCGGTGAACCGCTACCAGGCGGCCATCGAGGCCGTGGGCAAGGCCGGTGGCCAGGTGCTCACCGGCGGTAAGAAGCTCGATCGTCCCGGTTTCTTCGTGGAACCCACCATCGTGCGCGCCAAGAACGAGTGGGACATCGTCAAATCCGAGACCTTCGCGCCCATCCTCTATGTCATGTCCTACAAGACGCTGGATGAGGCCGTGCGCATGCACAACGACGTGCCCCAGGGCCTGTCCTCCGCCATCTTCACCACCAGCGTGAAGAACGCCGAGTTCTTCCTCTCGGCGGTGGGCAGCGACTGCGGCATCGCCAACGTCAACATCGGCACCTCCGGCGCCGAGATCGGCGGCGCCTTCGGCGGCGAGAAGGAGACCGGCGGCGGCCGCGAATCCGGCTCCGACGCCTGGAAGCAGTACATGCGGCGCCAGACCAACACCCTCAACTGGTCCGACTCCCTGCCGCTGGCGCAGGGCATCAAGTTCGATATCGGTTGATACTGCGGGTCGCAAGTGATATGAAAGAGACGCCGCGGTAATACGCGGCGTCTTTTTATGTAAAGGATCCCCCGTGCTCAACCTGGATCTCTTGCTGCTCGCCATCCTGCAGGGCATCAGCGAACTCTTCCCCATCAGCAGCCTCGGGCACAGCGTGCTGGTGCCGGCATTGCTGCACTGGCCCATCGACCGGGACGCGCCCTGGTTCCTGCCCTACATCGTGGTGCTGCACCTCGGCACCGCCGCTGCCTTGTTCATCTATTTCTGGAAGGATTGGTTCGCGCTCCTCGGCGGCACGCTGGCCGCACGCGGCAGCCTGAAGGATCCGCAGGCAAGGCTCTTCTGGCTGCTGGTGTTCGGCACCCTGCCCGCCGCCATCCTGGGACTCCTGCTGGAGCACAAGGTGCGGGAATTCTTCGGCGGCTTCGCGCTGGCGGCCGTGTTCCTGATGGTGAACGGGGTGGTGCTGCTGGTGGGCGATCGACTCAAGTCACGCGTGGGTTCACCGAAACCCGAATCCCTGAGCTGGGGCAAGGCAGTGCTCATCGGCTGCGCCCAGGCCCTCGCCCTCATCCCCGGCATCTCCCGCTCCGGCGTGACGCTGGTGGCGGGAATCATGGGCGGGCTGGATTACGCCGCCTCCGCCCGCTTCTCCTTCCTGCTGGCGACGCCCATCATCGGCGCCGCCGGTGTGTTGGAGATCCCCAAACTCCTGCATCAGCACGAGTCGCTGCCGGAGGGTTTGCTGCTGGTGATCCTGCTGGGGGGCGTGCTCTCGGGCGTCTTCGCCTGGTTGAGCACGTGGTTCCTCATGAGATGGTTCAAGTCCCATGAGCTGATGGCTCTGCGCCCCTTTGGGATCTATTGCCTGCTCGCCGGCGCTGTCGCGCTGCTGACCTTGGTGTTCTGAATCAGTCGGTGAGGAAATAAGGCAGGTCTAAGACGGGACTCTCGAGGCCCAGACGGGTGATCACCGCCGTCACCTGGCCGCGATGGTGGGTGGCGTGATTGAAGGCATGGGTGAGCTGCAGTGCCAGCGGGTATTCCCGGGCCACACCCTCGGTATCCACGTAAGGGTTCGGCATCTCGAAGCGGCGCTCATCGAAGCTCTTCACGAGAGCCTGCAGCACTTCTGCTTGGCGAATCATCTCATCCGCCAAGCGCCGACGTTCCTTGACCAGTTCCTGATCCAGCCCACCGATGGCGAAGGGTCTGCCTGTAAGGCGCCCGTGCCACAGCAGGTCCACCAGCAAGAGATGGTTGAGCGTGCGATGCACGCTGCGGAAGAACAGACCCTGGTCGCCGTGATAGTCGGCGTCGCTCATGGGCTCCAGGGCCTTGAGCAGGCGACGGTGGGCCCAGAGGTGGTAGCCCACGAAGGCGGCGAAGTATTCCGACTGCCTCACCTCAGGCTTCCTCGAAGCGATTCTTGTCCCGGTTCTTGCGGACCTTGAGTGCGTCGAAGACACGGCCGTTCATGAAGATATAGACGCCTGGCGGCAGGGTCTGGGCCGCTGCCACCGCGCCGCCGATGTTGAAGATGGCATCGCTGCCGCGGAAACGCGCCGGGTTCAGCGAGCCCGTGAGCACCACGGTCTTGGCCGGGATACCCTGCAGGGCCTTGGCGGTATCGGTCATGGTGTCGGTGCCATGGGTGATGAGCACCCGCGCAGCGGCATCGCCCGCCACCGCGACACGGATCGCTTCGCGGTCCGAGTCGGTCATGTCGAGGCTGTCCTTCCTCATCAGCGAGGTCATCTCGAACGGGAACGCCACGCCCATCTCCCGCAGGATCTCACCGATCTGCGGCTCGCCCACTTCGTACTCGCTCTTGGCGTCGAAGTAGATCTTGTCGATGGTGCCGCCGGTGGTGAAGATTCGCAGCTTTTCCATGGGTGCGGGTCTCAGTTGCCGAAGGACGGCGCCAGTGTGTTGCCGTTGATGGGGATACCAAGATACAGGAAGAAAGTGCGGTGCCCGGACTTGCCTGCGCCGATACCGAAGTACAGGGGCCCTGCGAGGGTGTCGGCCCCGATCAGCACTGTGCCGCCATACTTCATCCCCGTGTCATCTGGGCCGAGGTTGGTGTTACCCCAGACGTTGCCGGCATCCAGGCCGAAGCCGAGGTAGAAGCCGCGCCCGAGCCCGGTAGGCAACATGCCGGCGCGCCAGGCATAGATGCCATGGGCGTCGAAGATGCGGTCGCCGCGCAGCTGCCCCTGGCGCTCACCCGCCAGCGACAAGAACCCACCCAGCTGGAACTGCGCATACAAGGGCAGCGGCGTGTGGAAGTTGCTGCCCGCCTCCATCAGCAGCAGGAAGGCGCCGCTGTCGGTCGGAAAGGCCTTGCCGTAGGTAGCGTCAACCTTGCTGTAACTGGTGTCGCCCCCCACCGAGTGGCGCGGGAAAGCGCCGTTTATGAGCGCATAGGATCCGGTGGAGGGGAAGCTGCCGTTGTCGAAGGTGTCGAAGCTGGCCAGCAGGCGCGGCCCCACCAGGGTCTCACGGAAGGTCGGCAGCGAGGCGGGATCACCGATGCGCGGCTGGGACACCAGATGCCCATACAGGAGGCCTGCGCGGATCTCGCCCACGTCACGGATGTTGAAGCCGAGGTCCAGACCCGCATGGGGGAATACGGTGCTGTACTCGGCGATACGATCCTGGCCCTGGAACACATCGAAGGTCTCGTTCAGGTACTCGGCATTGGGGGCGACGAATACCTTGGCCTTGTAGTCCAGTGGTTGGTACAGCTCGGTGTAGTAGAGCCTGGTCTTGCCCACCTCGAACTGGTTGCGCCACTCGGCGCCGAGGCTGTCGATCTCCGACTGGGTGAAGTTCGCCAAGAGCTCGTAGGTGCTGTCCCCTTCGAAGTCGTCGCTGATGTGGATGCCGAACTGGAGATAGTTGGGGCGCCAGGGCTTCGGTTCAACCGTCACCTGCAGTCCGGTGCGCCCTTCCTTGTGTTGCAGGCTGGCATCGACCCGTTGGAAGTAACCCAGGTCATAGAGCCGGCGCAGCCCGTCATTGATGGCCTTCTGATCCCAGGTATCCCCCGGCTTGATGCCGAAGCGGGCGCGGATGAGCTCGGGCGAGATGGGCCCGTTGCCGCTCACGTCCACGAACTCCACCTTCACCGGCTGCTCCGGCACCCGGCGAAACTGCTTCTGGTAGGCGGCGTAGTCGGCGTCGGAGAGCATGAGGTCCGTGCGTTGCGCGAGCGCCGTGTAGGCCTGTTTCTCTCCGAGCTTGATGGCCTCGCCCATGCGCTGGAAATCGGTGGGGCCGATGTCGCTCAGGTCAGGCTCCAGCAGCGCGTCCGCGGTGCCGAGTGTGGCGATGGAATCCTTTACGTTCTGGATGCCGTAGAGCTTCAGCACCTGCAACGAGACGCTGAACACGTCGGTGAGGTCGTCGCCCTTGGAGAGCTGGGTGGCGATGTCCACGGCGATGACGTAGTCGGCCCCCATCTTGCGCGCCACGTCCACCGGCAGGTTGCGCGAGAGGCCGCCGTCCACCAGCAGGTGGTTGCCAATGTGCACCGGCGGGTAGAGACCCGGCACGGACATGCTGGCGTGGATGGCATCCGCGAGGGTCCCGTGGTCCAGCACCACCATGTTGCCGTTGGTGATGTCGGTGGCGACCGCGCGGAACGGTATAGGTAACTTGTCGAAGTCATCATCCGGCGTGAGCGCCACAGTCAGCACGTTGAGGATGCGGCCCGGCGCGTTGCCGTTGGCGATGCCCTGGGGGAAGAAGTATTTGTCGCCGGCGTAGCCGAACTCGACCCGCAAGAGGTACTTGAGCTCGTCTTCCTTGTCCTTGTAGCTCAGCCGGCTGCGCGGCGGGCTGTTGGCCATGTCCGCCTGCAGCGATGGCTGGTTCATCTGCATCTCAAGGTCCTCGGCGGTCATCCCTGCCGCGTACAGACCGCCGATGATGGCACCCATGCTGGTGCCGGCGATGCAGTCCACCGGGATGTGCAGCTTCTCCAGCGCCTCGAGCACGCCGACATGCGCGGCGCCGCGGGCGCCACCGCCGCTCAGCACCAGGCAGACCTTGGGCCGGTGCGGCGCACCACCCACCTCGTCCGCTGGCGAATCGGCGCGCGCAACCGTGCCGCCGGCGAGCAGCGTCAGCAGGAGTGCGCAGGGAAAGATGGCTCGCATCGAGGATCGCCTTTGAGATGCGGGCATTTTACCGAAGGCGGCCTCTGCGGTGTAGCGCGGAGCGGCCGCATATCCGGCACTGTTAAATGAAAAGCCGCCCAGGAGGCGGCTTTCCGTCGGCGAGCTGCCTAAAGCTTACTTCGCGGCGTAAGCCAAGCTGAATGCGCCGGGTCCGACGTGGATGCCCGCCACGGTGCTCATCACCGACAGCAGCGGATCCACCTTGTGGGCCGCGCAGGTCTTCACGAACTCGTCGTAACCGGGGAACGCCTTCACCTCTTCCGGGTTCCCGGCATAGCTCATGCACACCACCTTGGTGAGCAGGCCCTTCTCCACCGCCTGGCTGGCCGTGGCGAACAACTTCTTCACGGCGCCATCGAAACCGCGCACGGTGTCGACCGCTTCGGTCTCGCCGCGATACACCTTCAGGATGGGCTTGATGTCGAGCATGGTGCCCATCTGGTACTTGAGCCAGCCGACGCTGGCATCGCCCTTCTGGTGGGCGCGCGAACGGACGTAGTACAGATCCTTCGGCACGAGGTAGGCATGCACGTCCTGGGAGAAGCTCTCCACGTGCTGGCGCAGACGATCGAAGGCCACCTCGGCCTGGCCGCCCTCGAGCAGGCGCAGGGCTTCGTACACCACCACGCCTTGGCCCGTGAACAGGGTCTTGCTGTCCAGCACGCGCAGTGCGAACTGCTCTTCCATGCCGGCGGCGCGGCGCCGCTCCTTGTAGCCGGAGAGGATCATGAAGGACGCCTTGGTGGCGTTCTCGAACACGGTGCTGCGGCTGCTGGAGACGGTGATGACCAGCACGCGGTCGTATTTCAGCACCAGCTGGTCGAGGAACCAGTCCTTGATCGCCTTCACCGACAGCGGTGCGGTGGTGATCTCCAGTTCCTTCTCCGCCACATAGCGGCGGTAGAACTCCATGGTCTGGTCGGGGTCACGCACATCCTTGAAGTTCATAGTGCCGAACTGCATGTTGATGGGCATGATCTCGAGGCCATGCTGCGTAAGGAAGTTACGCGGCAGGTCGCAGGCGGCGTCGACGACGATTCCGATCTTCTGAGGCATTGTTATCGCTCCCGATCGTCTGAATGGCCCCATCCGGCCTTGCCGGATGCCCCGTCACCCCCGGGTCACGGACCATTTAACTTATATTACGGCTCAAGATAGCACAGCCCAGGCAGCTTTTCCCAATGGGCATGCGGGGTTGCGGGCTTTCACAGGCCCTGTTCCTTGGCCTCATCCCAGTAACGGTCCATCTCCTCAAGGCTCGCCTGTGCGGGTTTCCTGCCCTGCTCCGCGAGACGCATCTCCAGGTGGCGGAAACGACGCTCGAACTTCCGGTTGGTACCGCGCAGCGCCTGTTCAGGATCCACACCGAGCTTGCGTGCCGCATTGGCTACCGCGAACAGGAGGTCCCCCAACTCATCCTCCAGCCGCGGCTTCGGTGCCGAGCCGGCCACCTCCTGTTCCAGTTCCGCGAGTTCTTCCCGCACCTTGGCGAACACCGGTGCGAGTTCGGGCCAGTCGAAGCCCACCCGCCCAGCCCGCTTCTGGAGCTTCTCGGCACGGGTGAGTGCGGGCATCCCCAGGGGTATGCCATCCAGCACGCCCACCAGCTGCTTGGCGGCGCGTTCGCCCGCCTTGCGGGTCTCCCAATCCTTCGTCTGCTGCGTCGAGTCCTTCATCTCGCCCGAGCCGAACACATGCGGGTGCCGCTCGGTGAGCTTGGCGCCGATGCCGGCGGCCACGTCCTCGAAACCGAACAGGCCCGCTTCCTCCGCCATGCGCGCGTGGTAGACCACCTGCAGCAGGAGATCACCCAGTTCCTCCCGCAATGCCTCCATATCCTCACGCTCGATGGCATCGGCCACCTCGTAGGCTTCCTCCACTGTATAAGGCGCGATGCTCCGGAAGGTCTGCTGCTTGTCCCAGGGGCAGCCCCGTTCCGGATCCCGCAGCCGCTCCATGATCTCCAGCAGGCGTCGCGTCTGGTTCATGTCAGGTCCTCTGCCGTAAGCGTGTCCAGGAAATTGACCAGCATGGCCGCGGTGGCACCCCAGATCACGTGTTGCTGGTATTCGAAGAGGTAGAAACCCACCTGCTGGCCGCCGAGTTCGCGGCTCTGTATCTGACGGTTGGCCTTAACCATGAGGAAAGCCAGGGGCACCTCGAAGACCTCCGCCACCTCGAGAGGATCCGGCGCCAGGGTGAACCCGGGCCGCACCAGCCCCACCACGGGCGTCACGGCGTAGCCGCTGATGGTGAGATAGCCCCGGAGGTAACCGACCACCTCCACGTAGTCCGCCCCCAGGCCGATCTCTTCATGGGTCTCACGCAGGGCTGTCGCCACCGGGTCTGCATCCATGGGTTCCCGGCCGCCGCCGGGGAAGCTCACTTGGCCGCCATGGTCATGGAGCGCATCGGTGCGGCGGGTGAGCAGGACTGTGGGATCGCCGGGATGAGTGACGAGGGGTAGGAGTACTGAGGCGGGACGCCAGGGCTGTTTGGGCAGATAGCCGGGAGGCAGATCCCCCAGGACCCGGCGGGGCGAAAAGTCCGTGGGGGCCTGGCTGCCCCCGAAGCGGCGGTGGATGAATTCCGAAAATTTACCGTCGTTTAAGTCCATCTTATCAATCAGTTACCATCAGTCTTAAAAGTAGATTCTTATTCCTTGATACCGCCCTTGGTGAGCTCCGCAGGATCCAAGAGCTCCTTCAACCGGGCTTCCGAGAGATCGGTCATCTCTTTCGCCACGTCGAGGATCGGTCGCTTCTGCTTATAGGCCTGCTTCGCGATGGCGGCGCCCTTCTCATAACCGATGACCGCATTGAGGGCGGTCACCAGGATGGGGTTCTTGTCCAGGGCCTCCTGCAGACGCTCCGGGTTCACGGTGAAACCCTTGATGGAGTCGTCCGCCAGGGCCCGGGCCACGTTGGCGAGCAGCTCGATGCTCTCCAGCAGGTTACGGGCTATGACCGGCAGCATCACGTTCAACTGGAAGTTCCCGGACTGGCCGGCCACGGTGATGGTCAGGTCGTTGCCGATGACCTGGGCTGCCACCATGGCGGTGGCTTCCGGGATCACCGGGTTCACCTTGCCGGGCATGATGCTGGAACCGGGCTGGAGCGCCGGCAGCGCGATCTCGCCCAGGCCCGCGAGCGGGCCGCTGTTCATCCAGCGCAGGTCGTTGGCGATCTTCATGAGGCTCACGGCCACGGTCTTGAGCTGGCCGGAGAGCTCCACCGCCGCATCCTGGGAACTCAGAGATTCGAAGTAATTACCGCTGGCCTTGAAGGCGATACCGGTGCGCTTGCTGAGCTCAGCGGCGATGCGCTGGCCGAATTCCGGATGGGCGTTGATGCCGGTGCCGACGGCGGTGCCGCCCTGGGCCAGCGCGTTCAAGCGCGGTGCCGTGGCTTCCACGCGCGCCATACCGTTGCGGATCTGGGCGGCCCATCCGGACAGTTCCTGGCCGAGGGTGACGGGCATGGCGTCCATGAGATGGGTGCGGCCTGTCTTCACGACCTTGGCGGTCTCTTTCGACTTGGCCTCGATGGCTTCCGCCAGGTGTTTGAGAGCCGGCAGCAGCTTCTCCTTCACCTCCAGGGCGGCGCTCACGTGGATAGCCGTGGGGATGACGTCGTTGCTGCTCTGCCCCATGTTCACATGGTCGTTGGGGTGCACCTTGGCGGATTCGCCAGCGCGGGCGCTCGCCAGATGGGCGATCACCTCGTTGGCGTTCATGTTGGTGCTGGTCCCGGAGCCGGTCTGGAACACGTCCAGGGGGAAATGCCGGTCGTGCTTGCCCTCCGCCACCTCCAGCGCTGCCGCCTCGATGGCCTTGCCGCGGGCGGCATCGAGCACACCCAGGGCCTGGTTGACGGTGGCCGCGGAGCCCTTGATGAGCCCGAGGGCGCGGATGAAGGCGCGGGGCATGGCACGGCCGCTGATGGCGAAGTTATCCACCGCCCGCTGGGTCTGGGCGCCCCACAGGGCATCCGCCGGGACCTTGATCTCGCCCATGCTGTCGCGCTCGATCCGGAAAGCCTTCTCGGACATCGTCTGCTCCTCAAGAACCGGTCTAAGGAAAGCGGAATAACACGCTGATTCGATAGTATAATTATCGGATACAGGATGGGGTAAAACCGCGATTCGGTTATTATCCGCCATTCCACTTGGGGATGCACGATAGCCCATGGAACCCTCCACCCTCACCGCCCTCTCGCCCCTGGACGGCCGCTATGCGGCCAAAACCGAGGCGCTGCGCAAGTTGTTCAGCGAATACGGCCTCATGCACCAGCGGGTGACGGTCGAACTCGGCTGGTTCGCCGTGCTCGCGGATGACGACGGCATCCCCGAGGTACCGCCACTGTCCGATGAGGACACCGACTACATGGTGAACCTGATCCGCGAGTTCAGCGTGAAGGACGCGGAGCGCATCAAGGAGATCGAGGCCACCACCAACCACGACATGAAGGCGGTGGAGTACTACATCAAGGAGCAGATGGCCACGCGCCCCGCCCTCAAGGACGTGAGCGAGTTCGTCCACTTCGGCTGCACTTCCGAGGACATCAACAACCTGGCCTACGCGCTGATGCTGAAGCACGGCCGCGAGAGCGTGCTGCTGCCCATGATGGAACGCATGATCGAGCGGCTGCGGGCCCAGGCGCGGCGCCACGCAGACCTGCCGATGCTCTCCCGCACCCATGGCCAGCCCGCGACGCCCACGACGTTGGGCAAGGAACTGGCCAACATCGTTCACCGGCTGCGTCGTCAGTGCGACCAACTTAAGTCGGTGGAGCTGCTCGGCAAGATGAACGGCGCGGTGGGCAACTACAACGCGCACCTCGCCGCCTACCCGGATGTGAACTGGGAAGCCTTGAGCATCAAGCTGGTGGAATCGCTGGGCCTCACATGGTCCCCGTACACCATCCAGATCGAACCCCATGACTACATGGCGGAGTATTTCGACGCCCTGGCGCGTTTCAACACCGTGCTGCTGGACGCCTGCCGCGACATCTGGGGCTACATCGCCATCGGCTATTTCAAGCAGAAGCCGGTGGCCGGCGAGGTGGGCTCCTCCACCATGCCCCACAAGGTGAACCCCATCGACTTCGAGAACGCCGAGGGCAACCTGGGCGTGGCCAACGCATTGCTACGGCACTTCGCGGAGAAGCTCCCGCTATCGCGCTGGCAGCGTGACCTCACCGACTCCACGGTGCTGCGTAACGTGGGTGTGGGCATCGGCCACAGCGTGCTCGCCTACGAATCCTTCCTCAAAGGCCTGAGCAAGCTCGAGGCCGACGCGGACAAGCTGGCGGCGGACCTCGACGCCAACTGGGAAGTGCTGGCGGAAGCGGTGCAGACCGTGATGCGCCGCCACGGCGTGCCCGAACCCTATGAGAAGCTGAAGGCCCTGACCCGCGGCCGGCGCGTGGACGAGGACGCCATGCGCGACTTCATCAAGGAACTGGAGATCCCCAACGACGCCAAGGCGAGGTTGCTCGCCATGACACCCGCGAGCTACATCGGGCTCGCCGCGAAACTCGCCAAGGAAATCTGACATGCGTACCCCCGTTCTACTCGCTTCACTCCTCATGCTCGGCGCCTGTGCCCACGCGCCCTCGACCGGCGTCGGCGCAGCCATGCACACCGAAGGCACCCAACAGGTGGGCTGGCAGCAGGTGACCACGGGCGACGGCGACCCGCTGTTCGTGGTGCGCAGCGCCGGCAACACGCCTTACTCGGACATGCTCAAGGTGGCCGAGGGACAGGCGGAGAAGCTGTGTCCCTACGGCTACCGCGTCACCGACGTGGAAGGCAACGACCAACCCCAAGTCGATACGCTGAGCCCGCGCTTCGTGCTGGCCGGCGAAGTGCGGTTCAAGGTGCGCTGCTACGAGAAAGACGGCGGCACCCCCTGAGGCGCGCCGTGCGCCCCGTCGAATCACCCACGCTGCTCGGCGGCCTGAGTCCGCGCGAGTTCCTGAAGCAGCACTGGCAGAAGAAGCCGCTGCTGATCCGCGGCGCTTTCCCGGGGCTGCCCCCACCGATCTCCGCCGAAGAACTGGCCGGCCTCGCCTGCGAGGAAGGCGTGGAGTCGCGGCTGGTGGAACAGACGCGCAAGGCACCGGGTTGGCGCCTGCGGCATGGCCCGTTCCTGCATAAAGACTTCAAGAGACTCCCCAAGAGCCGCTGGACGCTGCTGGTGCAGGACGTGGACAAGCACGTGCCCGCGGTGGCGCCGCTCCTGGAACCTTTCCGCTTCATCCCCGGCTGGCGCATCGACGACGTGATGGTGAGCTACGCCGCCGACGGCGGCTCAGTGGGCCCGCACGTGGACGCCTATGACGTATTCCTGCTGCAGGTGGAGGGCATGCGTCGATGGGACATCAGCACCCAGCGGCAGCCTGAGCACACCGCGCCGGGCCTGGAGCTGAAGCAGGTGCAGGCCTTCGCGCCGGAGGAGAGTTGGCTGCTCATGCCCGGCGACATGCTGTACCTGCCGCCGGGTGTCGCGCATCACGGCGTGGCTTTCGGCGAGTGCATGACCTACTCCATCGGTTTCCGCGCCCCCTCACAGGCGGAGATGCTGGCGGACTTCGCTGCGCTGATGATCGAAGGGGCCGAGAGCGGCCTGCACTACACGGATCCGGACCTGGTGCCCGCCGCCAATCCCGGCGAACTCACGCTCGAGGCACGTGCCCGTGCGCGCCAGATGCTGCGCGCGCAGTTCAAGCCTTCCGACGATGCCCTGGACGTCTGGTTCGGCCGCTTCATGACGGAATCTAAACCCTGGCTCAAGCCCGTGGCGCCGGCGCGCCGCACCAACGCTTCCAAGCTCAAGGCGGGCATGGAACGGCGGCGACTGGGCTGGCATCCGGCAGTACGCGTGGCCTGGTTCAGCGCGAGGCAGTCCTGCCATCTCTTCGTGGACGGGGAGCATCATCCCTTGCCGGAGCGGCTGACGGGTTTCGCGGAACTCCTGGGCGCGTCCCGCGCTCTCGACACGGAGAGACTGCAGAGACTCGCGGCCAATCCCCAGGTCCAATCGCTGTTGTTGGCATGGCTCGACGCGGGCCAGCTGGTATGGGATCCATGAACCGCGAATTCCACCTGCGCCTCGCCGACTGGGAGCGTGAGCGCGAGGCGATGCGCGCCGTTCGCACCGAGGTGTTCATCGTCGAGCAGCAGGTGCCGCAGGAGATCGAGTGGGATGACATGGACCCCCTCTGCGTGCACGTGCTGGCCTTGGATGCGGATGGCACGCCCATCGGCACCGGACGCCTTACCCCGGACGGCAAGATCGGCCGCATGGCCGTGACGAAGGATTGGCGCAATACCGGCGTCGGTGCTGCACTGCTGCAGTTCCTGGTGGAGAGCGCGCGCCAGCGCGGCCTCCCCTCCTGCCGCCTGAATGCCCAGAGCCACGCGCTCGGCTTCTACCGCAAACATGGCTTCAAAGCACACGGCGAAGAGTTCCTGGAAGCCGGCATCCCGCACCGGCACATGCAGAGGAGCCTCTAGATGGAGACACCCCGCAGCGATACCTACAAGCGCCTCGAGACCCTGACGGACAACCGCGAGGCTTCGGTGGCGGTCGCAGCCGTGGCCACGCGCGGCCTCGCGCTCTTCAGCCGCGACCTGGAACCGCTGCTTTACGACAAGGAGGAGTTCATCAAGGTGGTACAGGCGCTGGCTGCCCGCTCGCGCATGAGCCGCATCCGCGTGGTGAGCATCGACCCGGGTGCCTCCATACGCGCCGGGCACCGGCTGATGAACCTGGCTCAACGCTTCAGTTCCTATATAGAGGTACGCCGGGCCGCCCACGACCATGCGGCGCTCGCCGAGACCTATCTCATCGCCGACGAGACCGCATTGCTGTTCCGCCCCATCTCCACCCGCTACGAAGGTTACGCCGACGTGCATGCGCCCCTGGAAGCGCGGCTGCACCTCAGGGACTTCGAGGGGATCTGGGAGAAAGCGGAACCGGATCCTGAGTTCCGGAGGCTCGGCATCTGATGGTCTGGAAGCCTCACGTCACTGTTGCCGCCATCGCCGAGAGAGACGGCCGCTTCCTGGTGGTGGAGGAGGAAGTCCGCGGCAAACGCGTCTTCAACAACCCTGCCGGTCACCTGGAGCCGGGCGAGAGCTTCATCGACGCGGTGCGCCGCGAAACCCTGGAGGAGACCGGCTGGGAGTTCACGCCGGATGCCGTCACCGGCATCTATCTCTGGAAGAACCCCGAGGTGGATGCCACCTTCCTGCGGGTCGCCTTCCACGGACGTTGCCTGCGCCATGACCCCGCGCGGCCCCTGGACAAGGGCATCGTCGCGCCCCATTGGCTCAGCCGGACGGAACTCGCGGACGGCAAATACGCGTTGCGCAGCCCCATGGTGCTGCGCTGCATCGATGACGCCCTGGCGGGGGCCCGTTACCCCCTGCAACTCCTGAGTCACGTCACGGACCTGGAATCCCTGCTCGTCTGAGCTTGGACCGGACGCCTGCATGGGTCCAGCGTAAAATACCCCTCATGTCTTCCGTCCCCTCCTCCACCCGCGTCATCGTCGGCCTCTCCGGCGGCGTGGACTCCGCCGTGGCCGCGCTGCTGTTGAAGCGCGCGGGCCACGCCGTGGAAGGCCTGTTCATGGACAACTGGGAGGACGGCGAGGACGAGAGCTACTGCACCGCCGCAGAGGACTTCCAGGACGCGCGCCAGGTATGCGAGACCCTCGGCATACCGCTGCACAAGGTGAACTTCGCCGCCGAGTACCGGGAGCGGGTGTTCAAGCATTTCCTGGAAGGCTATGCCGCGGGGTACACCCCGAACCCGGATGTGCTCTGCAACAGCGAGATCAAGTTCAAGGCTTTCCTGGAGCATGCACTGCGCCTGGGCGCGACGCGGATCGCCACGGGGCACTATGCGCGCCTCGCGCCCGGCCCGGCGGGTGTCAAGCTGCTGAAGGCGCTGGATGATTCCAAGGACCAGAGCTACTTCTTGCATGCCGTGCCCCAGGCGGCATTGCAGCGTGCCCTCTTCCCTCTGGGCGAGTTGCTGAAGACCGACACCCGGGCCCTGGCGCGGGAGGCGGGTTTCGCCAACCACGCGAAGAAGGACAGCACCGGAATCTGCTTCATCGGCGAGCGCCGCTTCACTGAGTTCCTGGGCAAGTACCTGCCAGCCCAGCCGGGCGACATCGTGACGCCCGAGGGCCGCGTCATGGGCCGCCATAACGGGCTCATGTTCTACACCCTGGGCCAGCGCTCGGGCATCGGCATCGGCGGGCAGCGGGACACGGCCGCGGAACCCTGGTACGTGGCCGGGAAGGACATGGAGCGGAACCGCCTTTTGGTGGTGCAGGGCCATGATCACCCGGCCTTGCTCAGCGGCGGACTCACGGCGACGCGGCTGCGCTGGGTAGCCGGCGATGCCCCCGTTATGCCCCTGCGTTGCGGCGCCAAGACCCGCTACCGGCAGGCGGACCAGGCCTGCATCCTCGCGCACATCGCGGATGGCCGCGCCAAAGTGGAGTTCGACGCGCCGCAACGGGCGTTGACGCCTGGACAATACGCTGTTTTCTACCGTGAGGATGAGTGCTTGGGCGGCGGTGTCATCGAGGCCCCGGCGGTCATAGACGCCGGACAGGGTCTCCGCGCGAGCGCGGTCTGACCTGCCTCGGACGGGACGCTTACCTTATAATAGGCATCCTCAGTGCATCCCTTCCCCGACGGCATGTCCGCGTACCCAAAGCCGGCCCCGACGGGGATCATCATCCCTAACCGGAGGCGTCATGCAGGATAGCTTCAAGTCGCGCGCCACGCTCAGCGTCGGCGGCAAGGACTACGAGATCTTCAAACTGGACGCGCTGGAGGCCAAGCACAAGGTCTCGCGGCTGCCCTACTCCCTGAAGATCCTGCTGGAGAACATGCTGCGCCTGGAAGACGGCGTGAGCGTGACCCACGCCGACATCGAGGCGCTCGCGTCCTGCGACCCCAAGAAACTCCCGCCCCGCGAGATCGCCTTCACCCCGGCTCGCGTCATCCTGCAGGACTTCACCGGCGTGCCGGCGGTGGTGGATCTCGCCGCCATGCGCGACGCCATGAAGAAGCTCGGCGGCGACCCCAAGAAGATCAACCCGCTGTGCCCGGCGGAACTCGTCATCGACCACTCGGTGATGGTGGACTATTACGGCAACAAGGAGGCCTTCGGCCTCAACGCCAAGCTCGAGTTTGACCGCAACAAGGAGCGCTACGCGTTCTTGCGCTGGGGCCAGAACGCCTTCCGCAGCTTCAAGGTGGTGCCGCCTGACACCGGCATCGTGCACCAGGTGAACCTCGAGTTCCTGGCCCGCGTGGTGTTCGTGAACGACCAGGGCCAGGCTTATCCCGACACCGTGGTCGGCACCGATTCCCACACCACCATGATCAACGGCGTGGGCGTGCTGGGCTGGGGCGTGGGCGGCATCGAGGCGGAAGCCGCCATGCTCGGCCAACCCTCCACCATGCTCATCCCGGAAGTCATCGGTGTGCGCCTCACCGGCAAGCTAGCCGAGGGCGCCACCGCGACGGACCTCGTGCTCACGGTCACCGAGATGCTGCGCAAGCGCGGGGTGGTGGAGAAGTTCGTGGAGTTCTTCGGCGACGGCCTGAAGCACCTGCCATTGGCGGACCGCGCCACCATCGCCAACATGGCGCCGGAATACGGTGCCACCTGCGGCATCTTCCCCATCGACGAGGAGACCCTCACCTATCTGCGCCTCACCGGCCGCGGCGAGGATGATGTCAAGCTGGTCGAAGCCTATGCCAAGGCCCAGGGCATGTGGCGCCATGACGGTCAGGAAGCGGAATACACCGACGTGCTGACGTTGGACCTCGGCTCCATCATGCCGTCGCTGGCTGGCCCCAAGCGTCCCCAGGACCGGGTGCTGCTCGGTGACATGCAGAAGAACTTCCGTGGCGCCTTGGAGAAAGAACAGGCAACACGCAAGTCTGCTGGACCCACGGACGTGACCCAGGACGGCCAACACTTCAAGCTCGCGGACGGCGCGGTGGTCATCGCCGCGATCACCAGCTGCACCAACACCTCCAACCCCGCGGTCCTGGTGGCGGCGGGTCTGCTCGCGCGCAAGGCGCGCGAGAAGGGCCTCAAGGCCAAGCCCTGGGTGAAGACCTCGCTGGCCCCCGGCTCCAAGGTGGTGACCGAGTACCTCAAGAAATCCAACCTGCAGGCCGATCTCGAGTCCATCGGTTTCTTCCTGGCGGGCTATGGTTGCACCACCTGCATCGGCAACTCCGGCCCGCTGCCGGACGCCATCAGCAAGGCGGTGAACGACAGCAAGCTCTCGGTGTCGGCGGTGCTCTCGGGCAACCGCAACTTCGAGGGCCGCGTGCACCAGGACGTGCGCATGAACTACCTGGCTTCGCCGCCCTTGGTGGTGGCCTATGCCTTGGCCGGCAGCACGGACCTGGACCTGACCCATGATCCGCTGGGCACCGGCTCCGACGGGAAGCCCGTGTACCTCAAGGACATCTGGCCCACCCAGAAGGAGATCCAGGCGACCCTCGCCGGCTCCCTGGACGCGAGCATGTTCAAGAAGTCCTACGGCGACGTGTTCCAGGGCGACGAGCGCTGGCAGGGCATGCAGGTGGGCACCGGCGACATCTACCAGTGGGAGAGCGGTTCGACCTACGTGCAGAACCCGCCCTACTTCGACGGCATGAGCAAGCAGGCCCCCGGCATCCACCCTATCAAGGGTGCGCGCTGCCTGGCGCTGTTCGGCGATTCCATCACCACCGACCACATCTCCCCGGCCGGCGCCATCAAGAAGGACTCGCCCGCGGGCCGCTACCTCATGGACCATGGCGTGCAGCCGGTGGATTTCAATTCCTACGGTTCGCGCCGCGGCAACCACGAGGTGATGATGCGCGGCACCTTCGCCAACACCCGCATCAGGAACGCGATGGTGCCGGGCGTGGAAGGCGGCATCACCATGCACCTGCCGGACGGCGCGCAGATGCCCATCTACGACGCAGCCATGCAATACAAGCAGGCGGGGGTACCGCTGGTGGTCATCGCCGGCAAGGAATACGGCACAGGCTCATCGCGCGATTGGGCCGCCAAGGGCACCATCCTGCTGGGTGTGAACGCCGTGATCGCCGAATCCTTCGAGCGCATCCACCGCTCCAACCTGGTGGGCATGGGCGTGTTGCCCCTGACCTTCGCCGGCGGCGACAATGCCGGCAAGCTGGGCTTGGACGGCTCCGAGGTCTTCGAGATCGATGGCCTCCACGACGGCGCCAAGGAAGTCACCGTCAAGGCCCGCAAGACCGATGGCAAGGAGCTGAGCTTCAAGGCCAAAGTCCGCATCGATACTCCCAAGGAATGGGAGTACTACAAGAACGGCGGCATCCTTCACTATGTCTTGAGGCAATTGGCAGCCTGATTGGCATCCTGGGCCGGAAATAAAAAGCCCCGCTTCGGCGGGGCTTTTCTTTTCAGGTAGCGCTCCGGTTCAGAATGCGTAGCTCAATCCTATCCGCGTCTCTTCCGTGGTGAAATTGGAGCGTTCATAGGTGACGTCCACGCTCAGGCCGTAGTCGAAATGGTGCTGCACGCCGATGCCGTAGATGAAGGCATTGCCGCTGGTGTCCTTGAGGAAGGACAATCCGGGAGAGCCGATGTTCCAGGCCAGCACGCCGGCCCGCAGGATGCCGTCCAGGTCCGGCACCAGTTCCATGCGACCCAGCACTTCCGCCGTAATGCCGCTGACCTTGGGGCAGGAGAACGAGGCCGGGCACTCGGCGAGGATGAAGCCCGTCTGGCTGAAGGCCGTAGGAGTGCCGTAATCGTGGTAGCCCAGCTCGATGCCGAAGTGCGGATCGAACTGATATCCACCTGACAGGCTGACGGCGGTGTCGGTGCCGTTGATGCCTCCGCCGGACCCGCCGCTGAGGGAGATGCTGCCCTTGTCCACGGAGACGTGGCCGACGCCGGCGCTCACGTAGAAAGGCGTCGCGTCGTCTGCATGGGCAGCGCCGGCGGACAGGGATGCGAAAGCCAGGAGCACGGCGAGGCGTTTCATCGTGTGGAGTCCATAGGAAAAGGGTGTTCCATATTCTACTGCACCGAAAAAGAAATACCCCGCGTAGGCGGGGTATTTCTAGGATCGGAACCTGATCCGGTTCAGTTCTTCTGGTCTTCCGTCTTCCAGACCACCGGCTCCCACTTGCCGGACGCATCGAACTTGGCACCGATGTAGTAGGACTTGCCCTGCTCCACGGTGATCTTCAGGTCATGCTGGTCCTGGCCGTAGCCGGCGCGACGCTGCATGCCCGGGATGTCCGCCAGGTTCACGCTCTTGGCGAGTTTCACGCCCAGGGTGTAGTCGCCGGGCTTGACCCACAGCATGCCCTGGTCGTTGCGGTTGGTGAGCTTGCCGTCCACCGTCCAGACCTGCACCGGATACGTCTGCTTGGCGGTCTGGTCGACGTTGAGATACAGCGTGCCATGCGGATCGCCCTGGGTGCCCAGGAACGGGGAATCCGATGCCGCCATGCCGGCCACGCTCACCAGGGCGAGCAATACCGCCGTCACGACCGCGAATCTGCCTTTAGAAACCTTCATAAGCGACCTCCTGCTGCTATGCGTTTGCGCCTCATCACATAAGACTGTCCCGCTCATGCGGGTATTCCAGGTATAGAACGTAGCTCAAGGATGGCGCGATGACACGGGGTTTCGGGAAAATTCAGATATTAATCATCTTCTGGCCATGATCTGCACCCATGTTACCGCCTGTTACGGGGGGCGCACTGGCCGGATCCGGACCCGATCAGAGCGGAGGCACAGCCCTTGCCACCGGCCGCGCCGGATCGCGTATCCATTCGCTCCAGGAACCGGCATAGAGGCGCGCTCCCTTGATGCCGGCGGCTTCCATGGCCAGCAGGTTGTGGCAGGCAGTGACGCCGGAGCCGCACATGTTCACGAGTTCGTCGGCCCGGCACCCGTGTAGAAGCGGCTCGAATCGCTGACGCAACTCCGCCGGGCACTTGAAGCGGCCATCCGGCGCCAGGTTGGTGGCGAACGGCAGGTTTAGGGCGCCCGGCACGTGCCCCGCGACAGGATCGATGGGTTCCTCCGCGCCGCTGAAGCGTGCCGGGCCGCGCGCGTCCAGCAGCAGGCCATGCTTGCGCCCGCGCACAAGCTCCAGCACTTCAGAGGTGCTGAGCCAGGCCTCGCGGTCCGGCTCACGGTAAGCGAACTCTCGGGGCTGCACGCGCGGAGGTTCCGCAGTCACCGGATGGGCTTCCTTCAGCCACTGCTGCCAGCCCCCGTTCAGCACCGCCACCTGAGTGTGCCCGAGCCAGCGCAGGAGCCACCACAGGCGTGCCGCATAGGCGCCGCCCGCATCGTCATAGGCCACCACCTGCGTCTCGGCGCCGATGCCGGCGCGGCCTAGCACCGCCGCGAGCCGCGCAGGGTCCGGCAAGGGATGGCGCCCGGTATCGGGTGTGAGCGGACCGGAAAGGTCCCGCTCCAGGTGCATGTATCGTGCGCCGGGGATATGGCTCTCGGCATAAAACCGCGGACCCGCTTCGGGATCCGTGAGCACGGAACGGCAATCGCACACCACCCAGGCCGGATCATCCAGGTGCGCGGCGAGGACTTCGGTCTCGACCAATGCATCGAACATGGGTCCAGTATAGACCGGCCCTCTCCCGTTTCCGGTCAAATCGCAGAGAGCGGGCATTGGACCTAATCCGGTCCCGCGCTTTCCGTCGTGCAGCGGTGCTATCGTTATCCCAGCTAGCTCAGGAGACCGCACCATGGCTTATCGCACCATCTTGCTCGCCTATGACGGCAGCCCCGAAGGCCGCCGTGCGCTGTTGGAAGGCGTGGAGATCGCCAAGCATTTCAAGGCCAAGACCCATCTCCTGGCGGTGATCTCCGGCGTCGCTGGCACGCACGTGGCACAGGGCATGAGCAACGCCGAACCCATGGAGCGCACGCTGTTCCACCGCAATACGGTCGACGAGGGCGTGCGCTACATCAAGCGCCATGGCCTGGTCGCCGAGGGCCACACGGTACACGGCGAGCCGGTGGAAGAGATCGTGAAGCACGCCAAGCAGCTGGCTGCGGATCTGGTGGTGATAGGCCATCGGGAGGAAGGTTCATTGTTCCGCTGGTGGGTGACACCCACCAGCCAGTCCTTGCTGGAGAAGCTCGGTTGCAGCCTGCTGGTGGGCCGCCAGGAATGCGACGACAGCGTGCTCGGCAGCGGGATCTAGATCAGCTCCACCCAGGCCGGCACATCGCGCCAGGACTCGCCCAGTTCCTGGTCCAGTTCATGGCACTTGGGTTCGAACTCCTGAACCAGTTTCCAGAAGCGCGCCGAGTGATCCAGATGGCGGGTATGGGCCAGCTCGTGGATCACGAGGTAGCGCACCAGTTCCGGCTCCAGGAACATGAGCTTGTAGTTGAGACTGAGGGTGCCGCTGGATGAGCAGCTGCCCCAGCGGCTGGTCTGGCCGCGGATCTGCAGGCGCTTGAAGCTCAAGCCCGTGGCATGGCAGACGCGCGGCAGGTATCCGGAGAAATGCTGCCGGCCCCGCTCCATGAGCCAGCGGCGCAAGGCCTGGCGCGCGGCGCGCTCGTCGTGGCCGTCGTAGTGCACCGTGAGGGTGCGGCCAGTGGCGGTGACCCGCGCCCGGCCGCCCTTGCGGTTGCGGTAGCGCACCTCCCAGTGCTCACCCGCACCGCGCAACTCCAGCGCCGTGGGCAGGGTCAGGTCAGCATCCGCGATCTGCTCACGCATGCGTTGCCAGGTGTCGCGGATCCATTGGCGGTGGTGCGCGACGAAGGCACGGGCACGCTCACGGCTCACGTGCCGCGGGATCACCACCTCGATGCCGTTCCAGGGTGTTATGTGCACCTGCAGGGACTTGGCGCGCGGGCTGCGGCGCCAGTGATAGGCCAGATGTGCGTGCATCATGCCGTCGTTCTCCACGGGACGCGCCGGCATGGGCGCCCCGCCATCGTTATGCCTGCCGCTTCTCCGCGTAACCGTATTCCTCGCGCGCCGCCAGTACCGTCGATTCGGACTCGAACAGTTCCGGCAGCACGAACTCGAACTCATGCCTGTGCACGGCGACGATATCGCCGTGCTTCAGGGCATGATCGCCGGCCACCCGTTCGCCGTTGACGAAGGTGCCGTTGATGCTGCCCTGGTCGGTGATCCAGAAAGAATGCCCGCGGCGCTCGATGAGCGCGTGGCAACGTCCCACGGTGGGCTCGGCGGCCAGCACGTACTGCACTTCCGGGTCGTAGCCTGCGACACGGCCGATCACGGTGGCCTTCTCGCCCAGCTCATAGCGCTTGATGTCGTTGGGGTTGCTGATGTCGTAGAGCACGGCCTGCAGACCGTCCACCGCGCCAGGATCGGCGGACTTCTTCGGCAGCACGTTCTTGAGGCCGCCCTTCTTCCAGATGTAGTAACCGCCGCCACCCAGCACCGCCAGGAGCACCAGCACCACCAGCACCACGATGAGCGTGCGCCAGGAATCCTCCTCGGCCTGCTGCATGTGCGTGAGCGGGGTGTTGAAGCTGAAACCCTGGGGGCCCGCGGCGGGCGCGACCGCAGCGGGTTGCTGCAGGTTGCCCACGTCCTCGGGCTGCGGCACGGGCTTGGCGGTGGTGAGGATGTCGCTGATCTGCTTGTAGATGCCGGCGAGGTCGCCGGCCTGGTAAGCGCGGTAGTAACCGGCGCCCGTCTTCTGCGCCAGCTGCTGCAGGAGCTCGTAGTCAGCCTGGTCGGTGAAGGCAATGCCGAAGATGCGGGTGCGCTTGGCCACCGCCTCAGGGATCAAGGACTGGATGATCCAATGGATCTTGTCGCTGTCGCGGGAGGCGTTGCCCACGTCCACGTAACCGTCGGTCATGAGCACCACGCAACGCAGCGCGTCCGGGCGGCCGTGGGTGTCGATCTCGTAGAGCGCCCGCTCCAGGGCGGCACCGGTGTCGGTCCACTGGCCCTTGTAGTCGAGCTTCTGGACCGCCGCCTGGGCCTCAGCACGGGCGTTATCGTCCAGCGGCGTTAGCGGCATCAGCACTGTGGGGGTGTTGGCAAACTCGATGATGGAGAGGCGTACATCGCCCTTGAGGCCCTGCACGAACTGGGTGACGGCCTGGGGAGCGAGGCGGCTGGGGTCGTTGGCACGC
>Ga0265334_10000086_pt1 | contig 66712 bp, 56 predicted proteins | sample 42023metaG_FD_192442 | JGI IMG/M metagenome (GOLD analysis project Ga0265334, IMG submission 192442) | Rhizosphere microbial communities from Carex aquatilis grown in University of Washington, Seatle, WA, United States - 4-20-23 metaG | ecosystem: Host-associated > Plants > Roots > Rhizosphere...
ACTGCCGGTTGAGCCATCACCGTTCAGGCCCAACTCGTAAAACTTCAGCGAGGTGCCGAGGGCGGCCTGGATGGGGATGCCGGAAACGCTGGCGCCACCTTTAAAACCGCTGCCCAGATTGAAGCTGTCGCCGTAGTAAGCGGCATCGTTGCTCAGTGCCGAGGCGGTCAGCGAGCTGGTCGACGACTGAGCCGTCAGATTGATCGCATTGATATAGGGATCGAGAGAAGCGACCTGCGTCAGCTGGTCGTTGGAGACCGAACCCACCTTACCGACACTCGTGCCCAACGCGGCATTCGAGGTGAAATCCGCGTTGTAGGTATTGGTCGTGCCGTTGGAATTCTCGGCGACGACGGTGTACTGCAGAGCATCGCTGCCAGCGGCGGTGACGAAGCTCGTCCAGTTCGCATCGCTGGACAGGTCGTAGCTGGACGACGCGGTACCGGTGAACGAGTTCAGGTGCAGACCGGTGTCGTAGACATACGAGGTCTGGTTGGTGACGTCTACCACGTTCAGGAACACCGAACCGTTACCCGACTGGCCGTTCGCAATGCTGGTGTTGGCGAATGCCGAACCGGCGGCGGCAAGAGCGGCCACTGCCGCGATCGCCTTGAGCTTGAAAGGTACTTTCATTGATTCACTCCGATTTTTAAACCTAGGTTAGTGCGATTGCATCCTTTGCAGACTGCGCAAATTACGTCCGACGCACACTGGCGAAACCCCCACAACCTAGGGCACACCGCCGCCAGTAAACTTCCGACGCGAGGCGCATAGTGCCCGGCTTAAATTTCAGTACTATTAAGATCTGAAGACAGTTTTAGCTTTTCGGTGCGATAGAACCGACTAACGGCGAAGCCGTGGCCCGCTCGGGGAACACGGCGATGAGGCGCAGGGACAGCACTCCGCCTGGGAAGCGGCTTGCAACTTATTGAAATAATTAAGCTGACGCCCTGCCCGTACTTGAACCGATCTAAATTGAGAGAGTCGGCTAGCTTGAGTGGGATGCTCCGACTTCAGTCAGGCGCGCCAGCAATGCTGAACGCGCCATCGAGGCCACCGACAGCTCGATCAGGCGATCGATACGCCAGCGCAAGATGTCATACGCGCGCCGGAATTCTTCCTCGGTATGCGGATCTGGAACACCCCAGTGCACCTTCAGCGGGCTGCCCGGGTAGTACGGACACTGTTCGCCAGCCGCCTGGTCACAGACCGTAATCACCAGATGGATCGGTGGTGCGCCTGTTGCGGAAAACTCATCCCAGCTCTTGCTGCGCAGCCCTTCGGTCGAAATGCCCTCTCGCTTGAGAAGGGCAAGCGCCAGCGGATTGGGCTGACTCTTGGGATAGCTACCCGCCGAATAAGCGTGGAAACGCCCCGAAGGACCAGCGAGATGATTCAAGGTCGCTTCCGCGAGAATCGATCGCGCCGAATTTCCCGTACAGAGAAAGAGAACGTTGAATGGGGAAGCGATCATGGAAATTTCTCTGCTCAGCGTGAAGATCGGATTCAAATCGAATGAGACGTCAGCGCTTCATTCGCGACCACCGCCGCGTCCGTGCGCCTATACAGCCAGCCATCCAGCGCACACGCCAAAGCAGCGCCCACGAGCTGCGCTGCGATGAAGCCCGGTGCGTCCTGCGGCCGGATCCCGGCGAAGGTGTTGGTCAGCGAGCGGGCGACGGTTACGGCGGGATTGGCAAACGACGTCGATGCCGTGAACCAATAGGCCGCGACGATGTATACCGCCACGGCATACGGCACCGCCGCAGGACGATGGCGGATACAACCGAAGATGGTCGTCAACAAACCGAACGTTGCCACCACCTCGCTAAACATCAGCGGCGCCCCCGGTCGCAATTTTTGCGACATCTGTACGATCGGCTCCCCGAACATCGCGTGCGCGACCCAGACGCCAATGATGGCGCCCACGCACTGAGCCACCAGGTAACCCGCAACATCGGACCACAGGTGACGTCCACGTCCAGCAAGCGCCAGCGTGACGGCGGGATTGAAATGAGCGCCGGAGACCGGGCCAAAGATCAGGATCAGCGCGATCAACGCGCCTCCGGTCGCAATGGAGTTTGCCAGCAGAGCGACGGCGATGTTACCGCCCGCCAGCTTCTCGCCCATGATTCCCGAGCCGACGACGGCCGTAAGCAACAACGCCGTTCCAACAAATTCCGCAACCGTGCGCCGTGTAGAGTTCATCACTTGCCGATCTCTTGGATACGCATTTCCATTTTGTACTACCCACAACAGGTGTTGGCTTTAGGGCGAGGAGCAAAATTCACCGGTTGCTCCGGCACGCAGCAGCCGGCCTGAGCAGGTTCCGATGAGACAGAGTGCTGGCCGAATACCGGAATCTCGCCGAGGGTGTGAAAGGTTTCCCAAGCGATCCCCTGTGGATCCTGCACCCAGTATTTATCGGACTTGGCATAGCAGCAGTCGGCTCCGGTCTGGTCGAGTGCCTGGATATCCGCTTTGGCCACCTGCTCGCGCAGCACTCCCAGCTCCTCGTCCGAATCGACCTGGAAGCCAAGGTGGTTGACTCCAGCCACGCCGCCACGCTCGGAAATAGCGAAGTTGATGCGGGGATCGTCAAGCATCCATTTGGCGTAATCCGGCTTCTCCACTGATGGCGGAACACCGAACATTGCCGAATAGAAACGGACGTTATTTGCCAGGTCGTCTACGGATACATGGACGTGGAAGCGTTTCATACGAGTACCTTTTTGCGACGTTTCACGGGTTTCTTCGGGGCGCAGCCAACACCACAGGCGTCCGGCTGGCCTCGACAGCAGTTTTCAGTGAGGTAGGCGATCAGCGTATTCACCGTCTTATAGTTCGCCGAATACCAGATAAAGCGGCTTTCCTGCCGCGTCGTGACGAGCCCGGCGTGGCTCAGCTCCTTGAGATGGAACGACAGCGTCGCTGGAGGAACATCCAGTGCCTCGCCGATCCGTCCCACGGTCACGCCATCGGGACCGGCCTCGACGAGGTAGCGGAAGACGGCAAGCCGGGTGCCCTGCGCAAGGGCTGACAAAGCGGCGATGACATCGCTTGTTTCCATAATTCCATATTCATGGAATTATCGATCAATGTCAACACTCCTTGCGTGAACGCGGCTCAGCTCAGAAAGGATTCACTTTTGATGCTTGATTTGCTCCAGCGCAGTGCGGGCCTCGTCGTCGCCGGAGAACGACTTCCCGGAAGCAAGCGCCGCTTCCAGATTCTTGCGCGCATTCACCAGATCGCCGGTTTTGAACTGCACCATCCCAAGGTGGTACTGGAGAACCGATGAATTGGGCGACCTGTCCACCGCCTGTTTCAGAAGCATGGCCGCGTCCTTGGTATCGCCGCTCTTGAAATCGACCCAGCCGCGGGTATCGACGAACGACGAATCCTGGGATTTTTCCAGCAGCGCTGTCAGCTGCTGCGCCCGCGACAGGCTCGCGGCATCCGAGCGATGGTTGACCAGCAGCATGGCCAGATTGTTGGCGGCGACCATTGAATTCGGATTGCGCTTGATTGCACTTTCATACACCGCGATTGCGTCGTCCAGCCGATTCATGTGCTCGTATAGCAAAGCCAGATCGGTAATCAAACCATTGGCATCCGGGTTCTTTTCGATACCTTGCGACAGAGTCGCAGCGGCCGCGTCCTCGTGTTTGGCAGCGATCTGAGTCCGCGCCAGCCCCTGGTACAGCAGCCACTGACTGGGCTGTTTCGAGATGGCATCCTGATATACCCGTGCGGCATCGTCGTACTGAGCTTGCGAAAAGAGCAGTTCCGCCTTGAGACCGCGCGCGGTGATGTCATCCGGATATTTTGCGATCACCGCGTCGAGACGATCCATCGCGCGCTTGGGCTGCTTGCGCTCCACATCCATGCGCACGACCGCTGCTAACGGCTCGGCTGCCTGCGGCTGTATCGCCAGCGAGCGCTCGAAGTCCGCCGTCGCGGCATCGAATTTCTTCTGCTCCTTGTCCACCAGGCCGGCGAGATAAAACCCGAGCGGATTGTCGGCATGCTTATGTTCGAGATTCTCCGCCGTCGCGCGCGCAGCGGCGTAGTCTTTCTGAGTCATTTGCGCCCGGAATAGCTCCTCGACCAGAACCAGCTTGTCCGGCGCTTCGGACACCAATTGTTCAAGCAGCGATCTTGCTTGCTGGATCTTGCCGGAGTGCTCTTGAACTTGGGCAAGATCCAGCCGGATTTCGATGTCCTTTGGATTAGCTGCGGCTGCCGTGTTCAATACCTCTTCGGCCAGCTGCGGCTCGTCGTTTTGCAGGTGCGCGCGCGCCAGCGCCCGCGCCACGGGCAGAGAACCGGGTTGATCGCGCAAGACGGAACGGAAGTCGGTGATGGCGGCCGGCATGTCGCCGTGGGCGAGTTCAATGTTGCCGCGCATGGTCAACGCGTCGTTGTCACGCGGATTCTCTTTCAGTACCTCGTTGATAAGCGTCTGCGCCTGCGCGGCGTCATTGCGCTTGAGCATCATCTCCGCCAAGTGGTCACGCGCGGTGAGACCGTCGGCACGCACGCCTGCGTGCGCGATCACGGCACGGTAGGTGCTTTCGGCCTGATCCGGCACATTCTGCGCCTGCAGATAATCCGCGTATGCGAGCTTGAGCGGGTCATTGTCCGGCTCCGCCTTGATGAACTTCTGCATCTCGGCCACTGCCTTGTCCTTGCCGCGCTGATCCGCCAGCAATCCCACCAACATCAATTTGGGCTTCACTTCGTCAGGAGCTGCCGCAATCGCCTCGCGCATGGTGGCTTCGGCGGCATCCACATTCTTGGTCAACAGGTAGAAGCGTGCCAGAAGGTAGCGGCGATCAAGGACCTTGGGCTCCAACTCGATGGCTTTCTTCAGCTGCGTTTCGGCTTCATCGAAATGCTGCTGATCCATGTCGAGATCGGCCAGCACGATGCGCAAATCGACATTGTCCGGCAGACGTTGCACACCCGCGCGCACTACGTCGATGGCCTTGCCAGCTTGTCCCTGGCGCTTGTACAGGGATGCCATCAGCGAAATGGCGTAGTCGTTGTCGGGTGCGAGTTGCAGCGCGGTTTCGGCATCATCGACCGCGTCCTTGAAATTGTTCAATCGTGCCTTGGCGGCGGCGCGGACAACGAGCAGATCGGCATTCTTCGGTTCCATGGCGAGGCCGGTGGCCACCAGTTCCAGCGCTTTGTCAGGAACGCCTCCAAGCACATATAGACGGGCCAGCGCGGCACGCGCGGTCTGATTCTTCGGATCCAGATCGACAGCCGCCATGTACTGTCCGGCGGCGCCGCGCGGATCCTCCAGCTTCTCCGCCACCTGACCTGCGAAATAGTGGGCCCGCGCATCCTTGGGATCGATCTGCATTGCATTGCCGAACTCGACGCGAGCTTTTTCATACTTATGCTGCGCGAGATATTTTTCGCCGTGCTTGATGTAAGCCTCTTTGCGCTCCTTCGCACCGCCGCACCCTGCCGCAAGTGCGATGAAAGAAGAAAACGTGACGACGCCAAGCCAGCGAGTTTTAGTGGGCATGATTTATTCAGAGGGAATCAAATGCGGGCGGACGCAGCTTTTCTGTCACGCTGCCCCAATCAACAGATCCGTGCGGTGGAACAATTCATCATAAAACATATTGTTTGAAATCTCTGTGTCCCTTCAGGCGCTGCCGGCGACACAGACGATCAGGAACACAAGTGCGGTGGCACTCAGAGCACGCCAGTGTGTACCGGAACCAATGCTTAGAAACTCTAGACCGTAGAGCAGAAGTATCATCTTGGCGACCGAAGCGCCCAATGCCTGGGGGCTGGCAATCGAATCCGGCAGATTGGGCACGGCAAGTGCCATGAAAATCACGAGCAGATCGAGCGAGGTCACGGCAAATCGGCGGTCCTGCGACCAATACAGGCGCACCAGCACCGAGAATGCCAGCACCGAAAACAGCGCCAGCTTCAAATAGTGCAAAGAGTACTGTCCTTGCGCACTGTAGCCATCCGCATATACCGCGAATACCGCGCTCACATAGAGTGCAGCCTTGTCGATCCAATTCGCGACGGGCTGTCGCCAGCGCAGCGCCAGATTGAGAGCCAGTGTGGCTGCACAAAGACCGATCAGGACGCGCAAATCCGAACTCAAGGAAGTGAGCCGAACAATTACGACGACGCCGTAGATGACAATCGCAACGCTCATTGCATGGGTGCACCAGCGCGGCAGGCGCGTCGGCGTCCGCAGCCAGAGAATACTTCTGCCTAGTGCCGACGTCGGTTCAGCCACGCTCGGAGAAGCCACACGCCGCCAGCGCCACCCGCGTGCGGCGGCGACTCGCAACGAGGAAATGATGAGGCCGGCGAACGCTGTGAATACCAGCACAATTCTGAGATCGGACTGATAACGCATGAACCAGGCCGCGACGAACAGTAGCGCCTGCATCAGATAAATCACGATGACTGCTTCGTGATGATCGAAGCCCAACGACAACAGCCGGTGATGAAGATGCGTGCGGTCCGCCTTGAACGGCGAATGACCGGCAAGTGCGCGCTCCGTCATCACCGTCAAAGTGTCCATGACCGGCACCCCGAGCAATAGCAGCGGCAGCGCGGAACTCAAAGGAGCATTGGGATCCTGTGTCAACGATACGGAAAGCACCGCCACCGAAAAACCGAGAATCTGGCTTCCGCAATCGCCCATGAACACACGCGCCGGATGCGTATTGAAGCGCAGGAAGCCGAGGATTGAACCGGCGGTCACCAGTGCCACCGGCGCGACGAACGAATCGCCGACCGTGAGCGCCAGCAGTGCGAGCGCTCCCAAGCACAACAGAGTCATTCCGCCGGCGAGTCCGTCAAGCCCATCGGAGAGATTGATCGCGTTAGTTGCGCCGATCAGGAAGAAGAATGTGAGCGGATTGGCAATCCAGTTCGGTAAAGGCAATCGATCCGAGACCGTGATCGAAGCGACGCTCACCCCACCCCACACCATCGCAATCACCACGGCGATGGCCTGGCCGAGAAACTTCGTTCCGGCACCCAGGGTGGCGCGATCGTCCCACACCCCGAACACGAGAAGAACCAAAACGCCGGCGCAAAACGCCTGCAGCGACCGGTCGAAATGACCCCACAGCGCGAGTGCCGCGAGAACACCGGCCGCCATGGCGATACCGCCGACACGGGGGATTGGTGTCGTGTGGACCTTTCGGCTCTCCGGTTGATCTAGAATGTTGGCGCGGCCCGCAAAGCGCATCAGCGGCGGGATGAGCACCATGGTTACGGTCATTGCCACGACGAAGCTGAGCATCAGATCCATTGTCGATCGCTCAGTCGGGAACAAATTTGTCGAGCAACGGTGCCGCCTGTCCCACGAACTTCACCAGCTCATGATCGGCATCCGCAGCGGTCTGGCTGTCGAGCAAAGGCACGATCACGCGCACCAGTGCACCATCGGTACGATGAAGCTTCAAAGAATCCAGGAGCAGGTACCATTTGACGAGATACTCATTGGTAATCACTCGTCCGCGCTGCTGGAACCAGTAGTACACCAGTTGCCGCTGCGTCCCATATTCGATCACCACGCGATTGACGCGCAGCGGATGCGCACCGACATGAAGCGGACTCAGATCCTCTTGGCTGAAGCTGGTAATGCGCCAGCCGCCGCCCGGTAGGCACGATCGTGGCGAGTGCACCGACTCGCCGGCCGCTTGCGAGTTGTACCACGCCACATAGAAGTTGATTGGCGCCGCGCCGGGACGCGAATAGTCGGCCAGCAGGTAGTCGTCGAGTTTGAGCTGATCCAGATACGCTTGCTCCATCGCGACCTGATGTCCCTGCCAGTCGCCGATACTGTTGGGGAAATTCGCGAGCATGGCGCGCGAGGGAATGGTCTCGATACGCTCCGGCAGCATTGAAAACCCCGCCGTCAGCACGGCCAGGAGCAGCAAGCTGGTAATCAACTGCGGCGGAACGGGGTTCAGAATCTTTTTCGCGTTAGCCGGTGTTGGTGCGGGAAAATCGAGACCGAATACTTCGCGCCAGGGCCGGTGATCCCGGCTGAAACGATTCAGCACCTTGATTTCAAGAAGCAGCACCGCGATGCTGGCCATGAACACGACCCATCCTTCGAATTCGTGGATGAATCCTTCTGCCATCCGCGTTCCCCAATGCTCGACGAGCACGCCGATCACACCGATTCGAAAGCTATTCATCAGAATGGTGATGGGAATGCTGGAAAGAAAGACGACGACGCGCTTCCACATCGGGGCGTTGAAAAAGTACGCCACGATCACGCCGATCGTCATCAACGGGAACAGATAGCGCAAGCCACTGCACGCTTCCGCGACCTGAAGCTTATAGCTGCCGAGATCGATGACGTTGCCTTCGACAAAGACGCTGATTCCAAACAGACGGATAAATAGAACCCCGAGCTGCGAAGAAATCAGCTGCAGCTGCGCAGAAAAGTTCTGCAACAGAAACTGCGGCAGCGGAATCATGAACAGCAACAGCAGCAGCGGCATGCGGATCAACTTCACGATCCGCCATCCCACCATGGACAGCACCAATCCGTAGAGAATGATCAGCAGCGCATACTGCTGGAACACTTGCAACGTCGCCAAGCGCCCCAGCACTTCAAGGGCGACGCCCATTCCTACCACCACCGGCCCGGCCCATGACCCGTCGAAGCCTGTGCGTCCGATAATGTCCTTCCGCTGCCAGATCAGAAAGGCAACGATCGGAGGAATCAACAGTGCATGGCTGTACTCGTCACTGCCAAGCCACGAGCCCACCATATAACCCAGGCCGCCCCGGCACAAATAAACCGCGATTCCGAAAGCAGCCAAGATCAACGGCCACGTAGACCGAGGCAGTCCGTAAAAGATGGGATAGGAACTGTCTAGTCGCTGACTCATTCGGGCAATCAGTAAACGATCTTTATATATAACTTCTGTTTCTGTTGTATGACGCTCGCCCAGCGGGGCACACCGCCACCTCGGCGACGAACGTGAAGGTGAGCAAGCGGTTTCCAAGATGCCCCGAATGCGTCTGCAGCACCAATACTGGAATTCCCCCAATTCGCGGCGCGCGCAAACCACACCGCTATTCTGGCACCGGTTGCACTCTGAATTGTTCCGATATGCCAATTAGTTAGTTCGATATAGCCAGAAAAGACGGCGCCGTCCGGCAACTATTTGGTGAGTTTCTTATTGATTGCCGTTATCCTAAGGAACCGTTTTGCTCCACGAGCATGCCGCGCCGGATATACGGACGGATCACGTCTCTCGGAATGAACTTCGGATCCCAGATGACACTGAAAGATAATTGTCACATTGCACCGGTATTGTGCGCGAAGGGGCGTGATTGGGTTTTGACGATACCGATGCAGTTTCGCTTGTCGATGAAAAAACGATTACGAGGTCATCACTCGCCGACCTTCAAGATGATCAGACAATTTGCCGCGCTCGAAGGCACGTAGGATCCAACGTCTCCTCTCGCAGCAGCGATACCGGCGTTCTCCCAGTATGGAAGTCTCAGTATTATTTTATTTGGTATGGCGCAACCATTTCGGAGAGTGCGGGCAATTAATTTCAATTGTCGCGTGAATATTTATATTGCCGCGCAATTATCAATATCGCCTTTCTCAGCTTCCACGCTCCATCATCGGTACTGAAATCGGTATTCGCAAAATCATGCAGATGTATTTACCCGCTCATAACGCCTCCGCGCTACCGCATGCCGCGACGGCGAGCTTGCGCATTCTGCATGTGGCGCCCAATTACTATCCCGCGGTCCGCTATGGGGGCCTTATCCGATCGGTGCAAGGGCTCGCAGAAGCTTTGGCGCAACGCGGCCATAAGGTCCACGTTTACACCACAAGCGTAGATGGCGACGATGATCTCGATGTTCCGATCGGCTGCCCCGTCGAAATCGGTGGCGTGTCGGTCTACTATTTTCGCGTACCCGCGATGCGCCGCCTTCACTGGTCGCCGGAAATGGGAAAGCGACTTGAGGAAGCCGTTAGAGAATTCGATGTAGTGCATCTGCACTCAATCTATTTATGGCCAACTTGGGCGGCAGCCCGCGCGGCTCGACGGAATAATGTTCCTTATGTGGTTTCACCGCATGGAATGCTGGTGAGCGATCTCATTCGCGGCAAAAACCGCTGGATAAAGACTGCTTGGATCAATTTGATGGAACGTGGATCCCTGAAGCGGGCGTCAGCGTTGCATTGCTCGACCGATTGGGAAACCAAGCAGGTCAACGCCCTCGGACTCCCACTACCGACCATCTCGACCATTCCGCAGGGTGTCGTTTGGCCTGATGAGTACATACCACTTTCGGACGGCCCGTTCGCTGATATCTCCAAGCCCTATGCCCTATTTCTCGGCCGCATCAGCCGGGAAAAGGGGCTGGATCGGCTGATCTCCGCATGGAAGTGGGTATCGAACCTTGACCTTGTCATTGCCGGAAGTGGCGATGAGCATCTACAGCGCAAATTGCAGAGCGAACTCGCAACCGCCGGTATGGCGGATCGCGTCCGCTTTGTCGGTCACGCTAGCGACACACATAAGTGGGCACTGCTCAAGAATGCCGAAATGCTCGTGCTGACCTCCTACAGCGAGAATTTCGGTTACGTCGTCGCGGAGGCCATGGCAATGGCGTGCCCGGTCGTGATCACGCCGGAAGTCGGCCTCGCAGCGCTGGTCCGCGAATCGGATGCCGGCATCGTCGTCGACGGGGAACCACAAAAATTTGCCAAGACCGTATGCGCGCTCCACGCCGATGAGACACGGCGTCATGCTATGGGTCTACGGGGACGAGCGGCGGTTGGCGACTCACTTTCATGGACCGCGGCAAGCACTCGGATGGCCGCCTTATACAAAAGCATTTCCGCTGGCGCGGAGCATTGATATGAATTCGATTGCGATGGGTATCACATTGCCGCAAGGTGGCCCATGAGCCGATCGTATCCGTATCAGGTATCCAACATCACCTTGGGCAATAAAGCCCTGCGCGGACTGTGGACGTTCGTCTGGCTGTTCTTCTACCGACCCAGTCCACGACCATTTCATGCCTGGCGTCGATTTCTGCTACGCGCATTTGGCGCCAGAATCGCTGCGGGAGCACGGCCATATCCCAGTGCCAAAATATGGGCACCGTGGAATCTGAGCATGGCCGAATACAGTTGCCTGGGTGATGATGTCGATTGCTATTGCGTAGCACCGATATCACTGGGCTCCCACGCTACGGTCAGCCAATATAGCTACCTATGCAGCGCCAGCCGCGACTATCGTGATCCCGCTCTGCCGCTGGTTATCGCGCCGATCGTCATCGAACGGGAAGCGTGGGTAGCCGCGGACGTCTTCATCGGTCCGGGGGTAAAAGTGCATGAAGGCGCGATAGTCGGGGCACGCTCCACCGTGCTCTCGGATGTCCTGGCTTGGACGGTGGTTGCCGGATCTCCTGCGTTGCAGCGAGCCATGCGTCCCAAGTTCGAACGGAATCATGAGTAGCGAGACCCGATCGTGATTCCGACCAAAACGATATTTCGATTCGCACGGCATGGGTGGCCTCGTCATCCAGTTGCTGCGACAGAATCCGCCCTCCGCTTAAAGCACATATCCGTCCAGCCATTCGCCGGGCATCTCGAAGGATTCGGCGCGTGAATCGCATTGCACTGTATGCAGCGATAAATGTCTGCTTTTTTGCATTAGTCGCCTGTGGCTTCTTATTCGGACCCGCAACCAATGTGCATCCGCTGTATCTGCTTCTGCTATTTGTCATCTGCAGCAGCCCTATGCTTGACATGCGGCAGCTGAATGATCAGTACGCAGTTTTGGGCTTTTTTTCCGCCTTCTATTTCGTTCTCTACGGCGCTCTCGATTTTTCACATCTGATATTTCCTCAGCCACATTCCTTTGCGCCCAGCGGCAATTCGTTGAGTTCTGACGGAGTTCTGAGTAACACAGAGCTTGTCATTCTCACCGGTGGCGCATTTGCCCATATTGCTTATCGCCTCATATGCCGGCTAATACCCGGATCGAATCAACGCCTGTCCATGGACTGGCCGGAGCGCACGCTCGTACTTTGGGGATCGATTCTTTGGGCAGTCAGCACATGGCTCGTCTGGAAACTGAATGTCCAGATTCTGGTGCAGGTTACAAACTCCGTTGTCGCCGATGCATATTCACGTCTGAATGGACTACAGATCGCCGCCTTCATGCTCGCCGGATATTTTCAGCCCTTGGGAATCGTCATCCTCGCGTATGCCCAAAGCAGGTATCGTCGCCCGTACATGATGCCACTTCTGATAGCGATGATCGGAACCGAGATGGTTTACGGATTCATATCGGATTCCAAAGGCCAGGTTCTTATAGGTCTCGCGCTTATCGCCATAACGAAAATGCTAACAGATGGCAAAATCCCGTTGGCGCGGCTCGCGGTCCTCGCCATTATCATCACCATAGCCTTCCCGATACTGCAGGCGAACCGCGTCATACGTAGCGAGTACAGTGAAAACCACGCACAGGCCGCACAGCAGATCGGAAAAACCTTGGAGCGGGCACTTGAGGCAAAGAAGGAAGTGACAACGGGATCCGATCGCATGGATACATTCTTGGAGCGCATGTCCCTGAAAGACAATGTTGATCAGATCGTCTCAAGGACAGGGCACGACATACCATTTCAGAACGGTCATACGTTATTTCCTCTTATTGCCGTATTCGTCCCGCGCTTGGTCTGGCCAACGAAGCCGGACGTAAAAACGGGGCAGCTATTCAACAATGTCTTTAATCTGGCTGATAGCGACAACGTCTATATATCAACATCACACCTGGGAGAACTCTATTGGAACTACGGGTGGAGCGGAGTAATTGTCGGCATGCTAATCATCGGGCTGCTTCTGGGCTTGGTGGGCACACTATCCAATCTGTCACAATCGATAACAATTACCCGCATTCTAGTATTGCTTGCGACCGTTAAGCTGATTGTTTTGGGCTTTGAAAGTACAATCGCCACGCAGTATTCCGTATGGGTACGATCGATTGTCGGGATTGGCGTGATGCACCTATTGTTTGCCAGACAGCTGTCATCCGCGGCAAAAATACGGTCCGATGCGTCTGCATACGTGAAATCGAACGCCACCATGGAGCCCGAATCGCCATTCCCGAACCTTATGCGGTGACCGAAAGCAGGATTCACTGTGGACGTGCACGTCGCTAATCGGGGCTATTGCTATCCATCCGAAACAATGCGACCCCCGAAAATATAGCGTATACCGGAGTTAGAATTCCGCAAATCCTGCCGACGTTGCTTCCAACGTTCGCCGCGATTCCCATCGCGAAGAGCATGACGCTTACGACGATAAGCGTTGGCAGCCAGAATTTCTGATCTGGCATTCTGTGAATCAAGATGAGACTTAGCACCATATAGATCGCAAAGATATTTTGTGACAGCAATCCCTGAAAAAGGAGGCTGCCGGACAATTTGAAGGACTTAAGCGTATCCAACAGCGAGTGTAAATTCATTTGCTCTTCAGATCCGCCCACGCCCACCAGCTTGCGCATGGCGATATATGCGCAGAAGCAAATGAGAGCCCAGAGAAGTATCGCCGCGTTGAATCGACGATCGCCGTACTTTGAAACATATGCACAGGCAGCGATGATCGCAAACACAATTATAAGTGTCTCGCGTTGCAGGATTGCCAGGGCGATGACAATGGCCAGTGCTCCGCGATGCTGCTTCATATAGGCGACGAAGCCGCATGCCATTAGTAGCCAGCTGACACCCTCGGTTAGTCCTGTAAGCACAAGCGATTGACTATGAAAAGACAAGATACATAGCAGTCCTCCCATCGCCGGGAAGGCAAAGCTATTTGTCCGAATCAGTATTTCGACGGCAAGACCTGCGACCCATGAAGCCGCGATGAGACATAGATAATTGCTGAAGATAGCCGCAAAAAAAAGGCGCTGGTCGTAAGCGGGGTTGTGAAGCCGGATATCGTTCGGGTAGTAGATTCCTATCGCATAGACCGTATGAGTAACGAGTGCGCTCAATTGCCTGAAAACAAACGGCGCCTTCGTAGCAGAGAAGTCGAGCGGATGCTCGTACATCGGGTAGTAACTGAAGAAATCAGTGCCCCCGCTGGCGGGATCGTAATTCTTATACGAGAAGTACAGCAAGCCGTAACTGGCAACGATCAAAAAAGCGAGTCTTCCGAGACCTTGACCCACCTGCGAAACGTTCATGACGCAACTCCGAACTGCCCGTATACGTGGAACCGACAATTGCTTGATCGCATGGGAAAGGCCATCCGCAAATATGTATTTCAGCGTCACCAACCCAATACATGCTTATGCCTTCGCAGCGTACGCAACATCAGAACGGGTCCGAGTGCTTCGGCGAACACCAGAGAAGCAGCCGCACCACCAGCATCAAACTTCAATATCAACAGGGGCAATAGGAGAATATTAAGAATTCCAACTAGCAGATATATCCGAAAAAGCTGCCGGGTGAGCCCGACATTTACCATAACGATCTGGGCGAGAATCGTGGCAATCGTGACCAATAAGGGAACGACTGCCATGATTCGTACGACCGGTATCACGCCCGCATATGCCCGCCCGCCCATGAGATTGACTACTGTAGGCGCAAAAATGCCAAGCATCAGCGACGCAACCGCGATTGCGGGCAGAACCAACCAGCTGACACGTCGCAATAACTTCCAGGCCTGTTCTCGCCGCTCCGCGAAGAGAAGACTTGCCCGCGGAAATATGGATTGAGTAACTGGGCCGACGAGACTTTGCAGCGCGAACACCAACCTGTTGGCTAGACTGTACATCGCGACCGATTTTTCGCTGGACATGAGACCTAGCATAAAAGTGTTGGTATTAAGGTACAGCGTCGTGGATACTGTGGCCGCGAACATCGGCCAGCTATTTCGAAACGTTTCTTTGATATTTGCGATCGTCGGCCTGAAAAAATGAGCAGGCGCTAGCGGCTTGCCGAGAACAAGAGCAGCGATGACGCCGAACAATTGCGATGCCGAAAGTATGAGCGCAGCGATTATTGCGTCCTGCGGCGACCGAACAAAAATGACTGCGCTCCCGAAAGTCAGGCATTTTGATATCGCCTGGATCAGTGCGATTTCCTTCAGTCTCTCCAGCCCTTGAAAATACCATTGCGGAAACACGAGATTCCCGACGACGAGGAGGCTGGACGCAGCAAATATTGGCCAGTTCTGCCGGAATGCGGGCGTGAACAGTATTACCGCGCAAACGAGGATGGCGCTGACCAGAAACAGGACCGCTTTGGCGGCCATCGTAGTCCAGTAGATCCTGGCGATCGCGACCGGGTCGTCGCGTACGACCGATATATCGCGTGTGGTCGTCAGATTGAAACCAAATTCGGTGACAATGCCAGCGTAGCCCATCAGAGATTGAGCAAACATGATTGAACCATATCCCACTGGGCTCAGTGCCCGCAGTAGAAATGGCAGCATCAGCAGTGGCAGGAGATAGTTGAGACCCTGCACGGCGTAAAGGGACAGCGCGTTGCTAACGATCCGTCCTCGAAAAAATCGTGGTATTGCGCTGGTCAATTGGTTATTGCTGATCAGAAGTTTGCATCCGGCGGTCATCGCGTCCGTCGCTATCACCGCTCCGATCCGCTCGGTGCAAGCTGCGATGAGGGTATTCCGATACCGGTATTTGTCACGAACAACTTACACAAGCCCAAATTCCCTGGCAGAGGTTAACACAGGTATATGACAGCATTCCGACGGCTTTCTGCATCGGCGGTCATAACTTGCGATACCTGACAATTGGTCGACAGGCTATTCTTCCAGTGTCCACTTCGGCATTTCCTTCAGACAGATGAGCCTTCGCATACCTCCGGGCACCCCCAGTGAAGCAGATCCAGCCGTTGCGATCATATTGGTGAACTGGAACAACTGGCGTGACTGCATCGAATGCATCGATTCGGTGGCGGCACAAAATTATGCGAATTTTCACATCTTCGTGGTAGACAACGATTCGGCCGATCAGTCAATCGAGCGCATCGCGGAGTGGTGCAGTAAGCCCCAGGCGATGCCGAGCTGGCGCAGACACGAAGGTGTCGACCGGATAACCGACAGCGGCGGTACCGAGTCGATCATGGTTCGAATCGCTGATCGTCCCTCTGAAGCCCTGCCCCATGCGCCTGCAGAATGCCGCATTACGCTGATTCGTTCGGGTAGCAATCTCGGCTTCGCTGGCGGCTGCAACGTGGGAATTCGCGCCGCCGGGCTGGATTCGTTCCATTTCTTCTGGCTTCTCAACTGCGATTCCGCGGTTCATCGCGATGCACTGAAAGCACTGACACACCGAGCGCTGCGAAATCCGACAATTGGAATTGTCGGCTCCACCGTTCGTTATTACGACACTCCCGAAGTCGTTCAGGCTTTGGGCGGTGCCCGCTTTAATCCCGCAACTGCCTCATCCTGGCATATCGGTCTGGGGAGCAAATTAGAAGAGATTCCAGGAGACCCAACCCAGGTCGAGCATGAAATGGTTTATGTATTCGGCGCTTCGATGTTGGTATCCAGTCGGTTTGTCAGGGACATAGGTCTGATGCAGGAAGATTATTTCCTGTACTTCGAGGAATTTGACTGGGCCATGCGCGGCCGTGGCCGTTATACGCTCGGCTATGCGCCCGACAGCCACGTGTTCCATAAATCCGGCGCCAGCAGTTCGAAGGTGATGCCCGCATTTACGGCCAACCTATATTACCGAAACCGTATTCGATTCATGAGTCGCTTTTTCCCGGGGTTCCTGCCCGCAACCAACCGAGGCCTGACTCTGGAATTGTTCCGTTTCGCGATGAAAGGAAACTGGCGGCAGGCGCGCGTCATCGCATCCGTTTTATGGAACGCGCGCCAAATTGCGTCTCAAGCAATGGCTAAAACCAACGACTCGTAATTTTGGATGCGGGGATTTATTTCATCGGATGCGTATCGGCGCCGTCAGGCTGAAAGCATTCGCACGCGTGCTGAACTCCAGATGGACAGACGCGCGTCGTCTGAGAGCCTCCATCATCGAACGGTGTATTCACGTTGACGCATGAATTCGCATAGAGAACTGTGCGCCACACCATTCCCGATTGATCCAGGTTGATCCCGATGCGTCGATTTGATGGCCCCTTTCCACATACTCTGCGCGCAGTCGTTCCGGCGATATCTTTGATCAGATTGTGATGAACCAGCGTATTGTCGACCACCATCCAGTCATGCGGTGGCGGCCCGTCCCACCAGGCCCGTGGAAACGAGATCGCACCCCCGTGTTCGCCGTCGGCATGGATGATCGTGTTGTGGTCGATCGATATTCCGTAACCCAAGGTGGGTGGCGGAGATCCCGGCGTCGCCGCAGCTGCTTGGGCCCCCTGAATTCCCGACGAGCTGCAATCCGAATTCCAATCGTACTCGCCATCGATCGTATTCCCTCGTATTTCGAGAAACGATTGAAAAAATGTCCATGAAGTAAATTCGGGATGCCCGGGCTCCACCGCACTGTAGTTCTGCAGGAACAGGATTCCGTCCGTATCGTATTGTTCGTTGCCCTCCACTACGGAATCGGCGGTCTGAGCCCAGAGACCAATCACCCCCCCTTTCCGGGCCGTGGGGTTGCTTTTCCTGCAGAGCGGCCGCCGATGATCAATGTGGTTTCCGACGGCGTAGACCTGCCAGAATTCGCGTCCGACACTGATGCGGCTCAGTCCCGCTTGCGGTTCCACCTCCCACGCCGGCGTCACGGTGAAAGTGATTTGCGAGTTCGTCTGATCAACTCGATAAGCGGAGATCTTGCGCGCCTGCCCCAGGCCCTTGCCCTGTCCGACTTGAATCCAGTGTCCGAGGTAGTAGCTCGCAAGTGGAACCTCGCGATCATTCTGCTTATGCTCCAGAGGCCCGTCCACCGTCACGGTATCGGACGACGCGCGCAGTACCGTGCGCGCCTTGTCGAATGCAAATGTATTGCCGTTGTTGTCATAGGCGATTGCCTCGCCGTCGCCGCCCCTATCGCCGGTACAGAGTGCCGTGTTATCCGATATCAGCGTCGCTTCGTGATTCTCATTCATGTGCCAGAAAAAAGCGGCGCGCCAGCCCGTTGGATCATCGGGTGAGTACAGATACTCCCGCGATGCACCATCGGCCGTGTTGTGACTGAAATCCAAGTGATAGGACGCGCCAATTTCGCTAGCGACAACCTGCGGACCGCTTCCGGGCTTGAATGTGTTGTATGCAATTACGGAGTCGTCGACCCGAAACTTGTAGGTCATGTCATAACGATCTCCCGCAAGTTCCAGATTGGCGTCGTAGCCACCAAAGATGTTGGCGGTTACGAACAAGCGTGCAATCGGCAGCCCGCCATCCGCGATCGCCGGATGCACACGGCTGAAAGCATTTTCAGTAATGACTACGTCGTCAATGCTCTTTATGGCATGGGGATCGCGCGGATCAACGCGATTGTAAGTTCTGCCCAATCGCAGCGCGGGATCGAAAGGCTCACCGGGCCTGTGAATACCGGCGTCCTCGAACGTCAATCCCTGCACTGTGTTTCTGCCGAGGAGCGTGAACATTGGCTGCGTGGCAGAGGCGTTCCATTCCGGATGTCTGATCAGATAAGCGAACTTCGCTCCCGCACCTTTCAGATTCACGCCACGCGGCAGCAAAATACCGTCATCAGCATCAATTCGGCTTGAAACGCTACGTGCGAGATCCCACGTTCCTTTTCCAAGAACCACGGTTCCGCCGCCCGCTGCTGTGGCAGCGTCGATCGCACGAAGGATGCAGCGCGTGTCGTCGAGACCGTCATCGGCACGGCAGCTTCCAAACTCGGTCGCACTGATGTCGAACTCGCGGGTCGAAAGGGGATCAGGGCGGACCGTAAAAGTGCCCGACAGCGAGATCCAGCTGATGCCATCGCGGCTGAGGGAGAGCCGGTATTCACCCGGCTGCAGGTGTGGCGGCAGTGGAACCGTAGCGATAAAACGATCGAGGTGGGCTGCAGGCTTCTCGTCTGACCGCACTTTCAGCGTAAGATTCTGCGGTCCGGTCAACTTTATTTCCGTTGCTGCGCCTGGCGCATGATCGAGATTGCGCCCGACTAGCTTCAACTCCCTCGACAACGAAGCGATCATGCCGGCTTCGTACACATAGGCCGGTGTAAACCACAGGGGACGCGCATCGTTGATCCTGATACCGTTACTCCACTCGCCCGCCTTGTTGCGGACCCAGACCGCATACGATTGACTGGTCTCCAAATCCGCTGGGAGACGAATAGTCAAAGAATAAGGAACATTGGCGGCACTGACGATCGGCGCAACTCCCGATTCCGCGGACGACCGCGTAATAGGCACTGCAGGCGGAACCAACGCTTTCGTCGTATCCGCGATCGCAGCATAAACGACTATGTCGTCCGCCGCGAAACCATAGCCGGGAAGCAGCAGCAAATCGTCCGGCTCACCGCGCACCGGGCTCTGATAAGCAGGCAGGCTGTAGATCCGAGGCGCGGCTGCCCATATCGGACTGGCGATGCTGATGGCGAGCGCCGCCCATACAACACCCTGACAACACCTTTTCAAGTTAATCTTCTCGCTGTCACATTTCTGACGTATGCTTCTAAATTATTAATTATCGCGTCGCCTGAAGCTTCGGTAGGCACCATACCAAAGGACTCAGTCCCATACGACGGCAACATGCTACTGGTTAACCCTGCGGTCCTATTGAGTAGGTGCCTCACCACGAAACCATGGAATTGCAGAGCTCGAGCGTCAATCGCGCGAGGATAGCAGCGGCGCGCTTCTCGAATATGATCACGAATATCGCATGAAAAAAAAGAAGCTCGCGATCATCTCGACGCACCCCATCCAGTACAACGCCCCTGTATTCCGTGCATTGGCCCAATCGGCCGAGATTCAACCAAAAGTCTTCTATACGTGGTCACAGAGCGCCTCTGGCACAATATTCGATCCCGGATTCGGGGTTGAACTGCAGTGGGATATTCCACTGCTTGAAGGATACGCCCATGAGTTCATTCCCAATGTCGCCAAGAGGCCTGGAATCAAACATGTCTTTGGCATCCGCAATCCGGGGCTGAAGAAAGCGGTGAGCGAATGGGACGCGGATGCTGTTCTGATTTATGGCTGGAACTTTTTTTCACACCTGCAACTCATGCGCCAATTGAAAGGCAGAATTCCGATCTTCTTCCGCGGCGATTCGACACTTCTTGATGTAGCTCCTCCGCTGCGACGCTTCGCCCGAAAATTGGCATTGACATGGGTCTATAAGCACATCGATATCGCCATCGCGGTCGGCCAAAACAATGCGGACTATTTCGCATGGTGCGGGATTCCGTGGAATCGAATTGCCTTCGCGCCGCATTCTATCGATACCCGGCGCTTCATTGGCTCGACGAAAGCTCATGCAGAGCAAATCCGCACGTGGCGCAAGCAGCTGGGAATTGGCCGCGATGACTTCGTCTTCGTCTACGCGGGGAAGTTCATCTCCAAAAAAGATCCAGTCCTGTTGATCGATGCCTTCATGCAGCTTTCGGCTTCAGCCCATCTGGTTTTCTTCGGTGATGGCGAGCTTGCACGCGAACTTGAGACCCGCGCAAGTGGGCATTCAGCAATTCACTTTCTCCCGTTCCAGAATCAGAGCGCCATGCCGGCGGTCTATCGCCTCGGTAACGTATTTGTGCTGCCCTCGCGAGGGCCCGGAGAAACCTGGGGTCTGGCTCTCAACGAAGCAATGGCTAGCGGACGGCCGGTAATCTCGGGCTCCAAAGCGGGGGCGGCACGCGATCTGATCATGCCGGGAGTGAATGGCTGGATCTTCGAGTCTGGAAACCTGCGGGCTCTCATTGCGGCCCTTCAGACCGCTATTGATTATGGTCGCGACAGACTTCTGGAAATGGGATGCGAAAATCAGAAAATCAGCAGAAACTGGTCGAGTGAAGACACCGCCAGACGATTTACCGAGATCGTCCACGGGGATCTATCTTCACGCCGCGGAAGCTTTGAATGAATCACAGGCCCCTAACGGTATGCCAGCTCTTCCGCAAGCCGGATGCGTTCTTCAGCATCGAGCGGGTGTTCCGGAAAATCGAACAGTCGCTCGATGAGCACGTTTCCATCGTGCGATGGGGCGCGCCTGAGGACCGTTTCACTCCTGCCGCGATCTTACGCAACCTGCTCTCTGCAAGCACGTGCGAGGCGAACGTCTATCACGTTACAGGCCACCTCCATTATCTGGTGTTGGCATTGCCTCGCCGCCGTACTATTCTCACAATTCACGATTGCGTTTTTCTCTATCACACAACCGGCTGGAAGCGCAGGTTGCTCAAGCTTGTTTTTTTGGACATTCCAGTCCGTTACTGTCGGGTCATCACGACCGTTTCAGCGGCGACCAAGACTGATATCGTCCGTCATACAGGCTGTCGGCCGGACAAAATCGTCGTCATACCCAATCCGGTTGATGACAGCGTTTATCACTCGCCTCTGGACTTTAACGGGGAAATGCCTGTCGTACTGTTCATCGGCAGCACTCCTCATAAAAATCTGCGGCGTGTTGCCGAAGCGCTAAGCGGACTTCGCTGTCAACTGGAGATCGTTGGGAGGGTCCCGCCCGATATCGCCGAGCTACTGCATCGACGAGGTGTTCGTTACAATCAACAATGCGATCTTACGGACCTCGAAATCGCCCGAAAATATGCGGAAGCCGATTTGGTGCTCTTTCCGTCCACGTTTGAGGGTTTCGGGCTGCCGATTCTTGAAGCACAGAAAGCGGGAAGACCTGTAATCACCAGCGACATTGGCCCCATGAACGAGATCGCTGGATCTGGTGCCTGTCTGGTTGATCCTTTCGATATCGAATCGATACGAACGGGAATTCTTAAAGTGATTTCCGACAGTGGCTATCGGGAACAGCTCGTTAAGAAGGGACTTGAGAATCTCGAACGATTCAGCCCACAGGTGATCGCGCAGCAATATCTAGCGTGTTATCGTCGATTGACCTGAGTTCATCGGGTCAGGTATCGGTCACGAACCAGCCGCAGCGCATACAAAGCCAGTATGGTTGGAAAATAAAAGCTCCCCCCTCCGGAACTTCCACCACCACTGGACGCAGGTGGGTCCTGCATCGAAATCATGAAGACGGTACCGGTACCGTTGTCACCGCCGCTGTAGGTGGTTCCGTAAAAATTGCCGTCTCTCCCCTGAACGACGCCGGCAAACGGATTGCTCCCATCAGATGCCGCGCCGCCGAAACTATAGAGCGTGGTCAACTTCCCATCCAGGGTCACTTTGAAAAAAGTACCCTTGTTGCCGGCCCCGCCACCGTTGGTGGTTCCATAAATATTTCCATCACTGCCCTGAGCGAGATCAGCGTCGGGATAACTACCGTTGGAATCCGAAGTATCGTTTCCGAAGCTGTAAAGCGTCGTCAAAACACCGCTGGTGGTAATCTTGAATATCGTACCCTTATCTTTGCTGCCGCCCCCGTTGGTTGTCCCATATAAACTTTCATCACTACCGAGCATCAAACCGGCCTCAGGATTGGCGCCATCGGATTCAGCGTTACCGAAATCGTAGAGTTTGGCAAATGTTCCAGCTCGTGTGATCCTGAAAACCGTACCATTTCCATTGACGCCGCCACTATAGGTGGTTCCGTAGAAGCTATTGTCGTTGCCAAGCCTTAGACCAGCAGCGGGATTGCTCCCGTCAGCCGTCGCCGTCCCGAAGCTGTAGAGTGTGGTGAATTGACCATCGGCAGTGATTTTGAAGATCGTGCCTAGGGCATGCGCCCCCCCGCCCAGCGTCGTTCCATAAAAATTTCCGTCACTACCAAGAACCAATGTTCCTTCTGGATTTGTTCCGTCCTGCAGATTGATACCGTCGGAATCACCGGTTCCAAAGTGATGCAGGATCGTCAGCACGCCCGCGGTCGTGATTTGGAATAGGCTACCATTTCCGGTCACTCCACCATTGAGTGTAGTCCCGTATAAATTGCCATCGCCACCGACAAGCAACCCCGCGGCTGGATTGGCTCCATCGGAAGCAGAACCGCCAAAGCTATAAAGCGTGGTGAACTGTCCAGTGGACGTTATCTTGAATATGGTGCCCAGGTCGTTCGTACCGCCGGATTGCGTCGTTCCATAGAAATTGCCGTTCGCGTCCTGCACCAGATCCGCCACCGGACCGCTGCCGTCCGAGGACGCCGGGCTACCGAACTCATGGAGTGTTGCAAACAACCCGCCAGATGAAATCTCGAAAACAGTGCCTGTGCCGTTGGAACCTCCTCCCAGTGTTGTTCCACGAAAATTCCCGTTCAAATCCTTGGTAAGCCCGACCACCGGAGTGGAACCATCCGATCCACTGCCAGTGAAGTTGTGCAGAATCGTCAACGTACCGGTCGGCGTAATCACGAAGACGGTTCCCAGTCCGGCAATGCCGCCACCGCCCTGTGTGGTTCCGTAGAAATTATGGTCATTACCTTCGATAAGCGCCGAACGGGGAAAAGCGCCGTCATTTGTTGAAGAGCCGAATGAGTACAGCGTAGTCAAAGTCGTTCCAGTACCGTCGGTGACGACGGAGAAAGCCGTACCGCTATCGTTATTAACACCACCGTTTTCGGTCGTACCGTAGAGCTTTCCGTCGCTGCCGATGATCAGCGCAGCCTCAGGTTTTGCACCGTCGCCAACGACGCTGCCGAAGCTATACAAGGTGGTTAGCGTACCGTTTGACATGATTCTAAATATCGTGCCGATATTGTTGGAACCACCGCCCTCCGTGGTTCCATAGAAGCTGCCATCATTTGCACTGACCAAGCCAGCGGCCGGATTGCTGCCATCTGATGCGCTAGTCCCGAAGCTGTAAAGCGGGGTCAGAGATCCAGCGATTGTGATTTTGAACACGGTGCCTAGGTTATTCGATCCACCGCTATAGGTCGTTCCGTACAAACTCCCATCGTTTCCCTGGACCAATGTGCTGTCGGGTCCCGCTCCGTCAATGGCGGTAGTACCGAAGCTGTAGAGCGTGGTCAGAGCACCGGCGGGAGTTATTTTGTAAATTGCACCTTTGCCATTGGCCCCTCCTCCTTGAGTGGTTCCATATAGGTTTCCGTCGCTGCCCTCGATCAGTCCGCCATGGGGATAGAGTCCGTCCTTGGTGCTGCCACCAAAGTTATACATCGTCGTCAGGGTACCACCGGGCGTGATCTTGATTACAGTTCCCGCATTGTGCGTCCCGCCGCTGTAAGTTGTTCCGTAGAAATTGCCGTCGCCCTTCAATACCAAGCTTGCAAATGGATTCGCTCCGTCAAGCGCGCTGCCGCCGAAGCTGTGAAGAATCGACGTCGCCAGCGTGTCGGCTTGAGCAACCGACATGAGGATTGCACCAATGGTGCCAATAAGAATCTTCATCCAGCACCCGGCACCGGACGCTGCGCGCTTTTCATGAACAGCATGGCGCCACCGCTTTACCTCTTCTCTTTGCAGCATTTCCACTTCCGCCCCGCCTCGTTTTCGCCACGCGTTAATTCGCACGGCTGTTTTGTAAAGTCGCCAAGTCATATCCCAGCGCGCGTCATATGCCATTTTAAGATCTTAGTTACTTTTTGTTACACTTTTTTGAAATATAAAAATGTAATACTCATAGAACCGATTGAAATCAAAATAAGAAGAGTGCGGTTGTAATCGTTTGGTAAAACATCGCGATAAGTCAGTGGACGTGAACGAATTCAGAAAGCAATTCCATCCATTGTCCGGCTCCGCGCTCCACCGTGTAGGATTCGATGAACAACTGGCGAGCGCGCACGCCCATTTCGTCTATCTCGTTTCGACTCGCCTTCAATTTCACGATGCAATCACTCAGAGCCTTGCCGTCACCCACTCGTACCACGGCGCCCAATCTTGAGTTCTTAATGATTCTCGCCAGTTCGCCGTCCGTGTCACCAATGAAAATCAGCGGCCGACCGACGGCGAGAATGCCGTAAAACTTGCTCGGAACGATAAGTCCTTCCAGCGCTGGTAAAAGGCAGGCAAGGTGGATATCGGCTGCCGCCAAACTGTCAGAAAGAATCTCTCGCGACTGATAGGGAAGAAATTGGACGTTCGTCAGTACCCGCTTTGCGACTTCATTGCGGAAATTCGCCATGTTCGCGCCACCTCCGATCATGAGGAAGGTAATTCCGGAATCCGCCGGCAATTTCTCTGCCGCATCCAGCATCGTATGAAAGTCGTGTGCGCGGCCAAGATTGCCGGAATAGCTGACGACAAACTGATCCTTAAGTCCAAGGCTGCTTCTGAGCTGGCTTGCGTGCGACGGCAAAGGTTCAATAGCGCCGCCGTCGGCCCAGTTCTCGATAATCCTGATTCGATCAAGTGGGATGCCGCGGGCAGCCACGTAGTCACGCATACGCTTCCCCAGCACAACATTTACGCGCGCAGTTCGCAACGAAGCGTCACGTACACGACGCAAAACCGCATCCAGTCCCTTCGGCAGCGGATTGGCATCAAGGTGAGAGGCGACTTCGGGAAAGATGTCCTGAAGCCAGTTGATCAGCGTCGCTCTTCGCAGGCGCGCCACAATCGCAGCGATCACCGAGATCAACGGTGGATCGGTCTTGGCAACGATCACATCTCCTGGCCTGGCAAGGCTAAGCAAGGCTATCGCGGCGGCCAGATAAAAGCTGACGTAGTCGATCGCCCGTCCCGTCAAACGCCCCCTTCCAAAGCTCGACGTCCAGACCCGCCGAACATGAATCCCTTCGACGATATCGACGGCCGGCAGATTCGCACTGGGGTCCTCGTAAAGTTGGCGCGAACACACTATATGCACATCAACGCCGCCTTGAACGAGACGGCGCGTCAGATCGAAAAGAATCTGGCTCGTCGCCGACATATCGGGATAGAAGTAGCGGTTGACAAATATCACCCGGCGTGGCGACGAAGGAGCGCTCCGCGAGGTATTGGCGGTTTGCATGTGTATTTTGGCGCCCGGGATTTCGTCAGCGATAGGGAGCGGCCAGCGGCTCGCCCAGAAACAAACCTTGTCCAGGCATTGCGACGCTTTTCCAGTACGATTCGATGAGAGATTCGCCATCCAGATAGCGCTTCATCATCAAACTGACATTTGGAAATTTCGCAGTGAAATTGCACGGTTCGACAACAGTTCCATAGCTTCCCGTAGTCCCGGCCTCGAGCCACCGCAGGCTGCTCATCTGCCCATGGCCAGCCAGATCGCCCCCAAACGAGGTCAGATGGTCACCCACTGCACCCGGCAGAAAGCGATCGGTGTCGAGTCCACGAACATCCGGTGCGCCAATGAAGTAGAACATCACGTCCGAGCGGCCGCGCATATCCGCAGCCTTAACGATTTTTACCCTTATGCGATTTCCCGCAAGAAGTCTTGCATCCTCATAGCTTGCGGCGCGTACGTTTCGATTCACGTCATCGGTCGAGACGAGATAGGCAGTGCCCAGAGGATGGCGACCATCAGCGGCGATGCCGCGATCGATGAGTTGGCGCGCCTTGGCGAAATTCCTTGCCGCAATGCTCATCGTGGGACGCCAGCCCAGGTCGTCGAATGGTCGTCGACTGTTCGAATCGAAATACGGACTCAACCTTGTCGCCGCACAACCTGAACCGCAGAATTCAGGATTGAATCCAGCGGCAAACGCGGTGGTGATCGACATGCACTCGACTCGATACGGGCTTGTCCAGGTGAGCACGAATGCCTGCACCGATGGTGGCGTCTTCGAATCCACTTCTGCTTTGAGCCCGGCAAACTCCGCGACGCTCATCGCAGAGCGTCCTGTAGCGAAACGAACTCGGATCACATTTGCCGCCGGAATCCGTCGCCGGGCCTGGTAGTACGCTCCGACAGCGACACTCAGCGGATCCGATTCATTGATGACGACGGCCATCTCGTTCGGTCCCATTACCGCCGTCCGCGCGACAGCTTCGGACGTGCAGTGAAACAATCCGATGGCGCCCACTAGCATCTCAAAAAGAAGAGGCGCGGACGCACACCCGGCGCTCCACCTCGAACACATCCACATTAATCGATCTTCCCTGTCGCTTCGGCCGCCAGTGATATCGCGGGAAATAATCCTCCTGCAACGCGATCGGCAACCACTTGCTCGGCCACGCCGATGTCGATGCACGAACGCTGGTCCGCAAAACCATATACCAGCGCCATGTCGAGCAGTTGATTGATCAGCCGCGGGACCCCTCCGCTTCGCGAGTGAACCAGATCGACTGCATCCTGTTCGATCAGGCCAGGATCTCCGCCCGCCACCGTCAGCCGGTGACGCACGTAGTTTCTGGTCTCAGCCTGATTCAGCAGCGGCAAGTGATAGTCGATACCGATGCGCTGCGCGAATTGGCGCAGTTCCGTGCGCCTAAGCGTGTCGCGCAGCTCCGGCTGGCCGACCAGGATTGTCTGCAATACAAAATGCTTGTCGGCGTTGACGTTGGATAAAACCCGCAGTTCTTCGAGCATCAAAGCATCGAGATTCTGCGCCTCGTCCACGATCAGCAGAACACGCCGCCCACTCGCATATTCACTTAGAAGGAAATCGACAAAGGTGCGATAGAGCTCAGCGTCGTCCTTCTTATCGAAATCGAGGCCATACGCCAGGCACACCCACTGCAACAGCCTGCCGAAATGGCGATTGGTATTCGAAACCAAACCGACGCGCGTATCCGCATCGAGCCGTGACAATAGCCGGCGAATCAGCAAGGTCTTTCCGGAACCCACTTCACCCGTCAGCAGGCAAAAGCCTGCCCGGTTCAGCACGCCATATTCCAGAACCGTCAGTGCGAGTTGATGATGACGCGACGGATACAGGAACTCCGGATCCGGCGTGAGCGCGAAAGGTCTTTCGCGAAAGCCGTAGAAGGCTTCGTACATGATGATCTTTAGTACGCCGTACCAGAAGATGTGCGCGAACCGTTCAGAACGGTTCCGACGATCGGGAGTTGGTTCAAAAGACCGATCGATCGCGTCACCCCGTCGCGCCGGGTGCGTCCTTCGCTGACGACCATCAGCCCGGCCTGCACATGGCGCGACAGCATTAGCGCATCATCGGCCTGGAGGACCGGCGGAAGATCGAAAATTACGATGCGATTCACATAGCGCCCGCGCATTTCGGCCATCACCTCCGCCGTCAGCTTTTCCGCGAGCAGTTCGGATGAATGCTCGACTTTGTTCCGTGCAGGAAGAAGCGTCAGCCGATCATAGCCCGCAACCTTGACCATGGCTTCGTGAATTGGACGGCGTGACTGCAGGCAATCCTCGATACCCACCTGCGGCTCAAATCCAAAACGTCGGTGAATGCTCGGGTTTCTGAAATCAAAATCCACCAGTAAAACCGTGCGTCCGCGCTCGGCGGCGATGGCGATCGCCAGATTGATCGCCGTCAGAGTTTTTCCGGAAGCCGCCTCCGGGCTCAGGATTGCAAGTGTATTGGCATTCAACTGATCGAGGCGCTTGACGACTTGCGTGCGCAACATCTTGTACGACGCTCCATGCTCTCCGGCCGCTCCGGGTGGAAGAATGCGCTCACGCTCCTGCACAGCGGGATTCAGTTCGATCACCGGCATCTTAAACGGCGGCATACCGGAGAATTCCGTCGCGCCGGCATCACTGGATTCGGGCTTGGCAATAGCAATAGCCGCATCCAGCGTTCCCTCACGCTGTGCGCGCGCTAGCTCCAGTGCCCGAGTAATGCGTTCCACGATTCGCCCCCTAACTGCCCAGACGACGCAGGACGACTTGCCAAAGCACGTCGAGCGGCCGATAGAAAAAATGCGTAAGTGTCAATACGACAATTAGGGTGCCCAGTGTGCCCGCGAAAGTCATTCGACGCCGTCGCACGCGCGCGGAACGATCGACGCTGGTCTCAATCATCGGCACGATCGCCAGCGGTGGCACTGCGAGGAGCGCTTCGAGATCGGAACCATTGCGGATACTGTTATCGAGTGCCTCAAGCAGCATCACGATGCCAACCGCAGACGCCAATGCCAGAACTAGACCAAGAACAATAATGGCGACACGATTCGGGCTCGCGGGTTGCTCAGGTGGAATGGGGGGCTCAATGAGCGTAAAACGCTCGCCTTTGCGCTCGTCTTCAAGACTCTTGGATTGCTCTGATTCGAGTTGCTTCTGCCTTGCCACACGGTAACTGACCTGAGTGTTCTCAAGTTCCCTCACCAGTTCCGAATAGTCGCGCTCCACTCCTGGCGCGCGTGCTAGCCGCTGCTCGAAATCACCCATCTTCGCACTCAACTCATCGCGCTTCTTCTGGAGCGCGGCACGCTGATTCACGGCCGCTTCACGTTGTGCTTTGATTTCAATGAATGCCGGATTATCTGGATCGGCTATCGCAGCCGAAGAAACCGCGGGATTGGCTGCGGCCTTCTGGATCTGCGATTGCAGTACCGCGATCTGCTTCTGAAGACGTATCACATCGGGGTGACTGTCAGCGTACTTCTGCTTGGCGGCCGCCAGCTCCGCCTGCGCGTCCTCCATCTGGCGATTAAGATCATTCATTGAATTGACCAGGCCCGTATCTTTCTCAAGACCGGCGATCTCGCGCTTGAGTCGTAAAACATCGGGATGGTTCGGGGCGTACAGTCCTCTGACCCGCGCATACTCAGTTCGCAGATATTTCAATCGATCCGAGGGAGACAGCACACGTTCGCCAGTCGCGGTATAGACCTGGGAACTGGGGCTGATCTGCGCGAGCTGTGCGCCCAGATACACGATCTGCTGATCCTGAGAGCGAATCTGCGTATCGACATCACGCAGCTCACTTTCCGTACTATTCATGAGCTGCGTGTTAAGAATTGACTGATCGGGAAGGCTATTCAAGTGCTCTTTCTTGAATTGAGCAATGGCAGCTTGTGTCTCATCGATGTGCTTGCTGAGCCGATCGGCCTCGCCACCGAGAAAATCAGCCGCACTGGCTGCATCCTGCTGACGACTCTCGATATTGACCTGCAAATAGAGGGAAACCAATTCGTTGGCCACACGTGCAGCCAGATCCGGAGAGCGATTGCTGTATCCGACCGAGAAAGCGATGGTGGCCTTGGTAGGACGTCCGGCTTTTGGATCGATGACATCGGCGCTGATCATTTCGAAGCTGACGTCATCCCGCATGCGCTTGATAATCTTTTCCCGCGGTGCGCTCTGGCGCATCTTTGAATAGAGGTCGTAACGATCGATGATCTTGAGCAGGTTTTCGGTCGTCATGACCCGCTGCGTAATCATGTGGATACGTTCGTCGGCAAAGCTGGTAATCGCCGAGCGAACGAGATCCGGCGGCAGTTCCTGCTGCTCAATTAGTATGGTACCGGTGGCTTTGTAGGTGGAAGGCCAGGCAAACGCCGCCACGATGCTGATAACTACAATCGCGGCAAAAGTCAGCAGCATGGCGGAACGGCGCCTGCGCAAGGCGCTTAGCATCTCGGTGATTCTGACCGGCTGCGCATTCTCCGTCATTTCGACCTCTGCAAAGCTCTGTTCGCTAACACTGGCGGCTCCGCTGATCACTAGTGAATCCTGTAGGGAAAGCCCGACCAGACGATACTGATATTGGCGCGATAGCCTTGCGCAATACTGGTTGGCGAAGGCGAAGAACTGACAAACTGGCGCTGATCCTGAAGGGCAAGCGAAGTACTCCAGCTTGGCGCGAACCGCCACTGACAGTCGATCTCCACACTGTAATAACGCACAGTGTATGGGCTTGTTCCTCCACCGAAAGTGGTCAACAAATCCCGGTTTTGGCTCAACTGTCCAGACAAACCGATCGTCAGCTGCTCGGTCAGCGCATCGCCCACGCTCAACAGTGCTTGATCGCGCTTCGTCAGCGTACCACGCCCTGTCGGTATCACCGCCCGCGATGCTCCCGCGCCAAAATTGACGAGTTCTCCGGATCTTTGCGCATTGACCCCATAAACGACGCCGTTCTCACTTCCAGCATCCGATTCGACACGGGACGGGCCCAGTGACGCCGTGATAGTCCATAGTTCACTAAGCAGCCTAGTGACACTTGCGTCGAGCGAATAATTGGTCGTCCTTGTGTCCAGCTGCGAGACGCTGGATTGTCCAACCGATGCATCGATCGCCAGCGTTGTCCGCTCGGATAAGGCATAAGAGCCCTTCCCGTCCGCTGAACTGTAGCGATAATCCACGAGGCCCGTGTGTGTCGCATCATCATAGTGATTGGCGGACCACAGCATCTGCGCCGACGCGGATAGCCGCTCGGTTATCTGAACCGTCGGTCCAAGCGTCACAGCGAGACTCTCATGTCGGCGATTCGCATTGGTCAGGCCGGTGAGTCCAATTTCGCTGGTTAAAGTAGTATCCCTCGCGGCATTGATTCCGGCGGACCATGTCGACGATTCGGCTTTGTAAGCGGACGCGATATCAAGGTACTCATTATTCTGATTAAGTAGCTGGTTGTATCGATATCGCGCGAAGTAAACACGCGGATCGATTGTCAGATCCAAGCGGTCAGCGTGACGCACAACGCCGGCCGAAAGCTCTGACGTAAGGTCTTCGGTTCCGGACGTATACCGGTTCGGATCGGACGGGGGCGCCAGCAACGGGTTGTCCACATATTCCAACCCGAGACTCGCGCGCGGTGTTATGTCCCATTCGGTCGCACGGGCCGGCGGCACAATAGAAATTGCAGTCATAGTTGTTACGACCGTCGCCCCCATCGTCCGCCACAGAACCCGGCTCACGGAACAACGACAGTATCGCCGCTATGCAGCAGAACATTTTGCTCAAGAGCCTTGCCACTCTCGATATCGTGATAGCGGAATGAAATAGCGGTCTGCTTGCCTGCGTTCCGCCTGAGAATGCGAATATCGTTGAGAGAGGCGAACGGAGTCGAGCCTCCGGCCAATCCCAGTGCTTGCATGACATCGGTCGGCCCCAACAATTGATATTCGCCGGGCTTATTCACCTTGCCGACTACAAATATGCGGCTGCCACCGATCTGCTTGATGGCGACCGTCACGACCGGGTCGGAAATATATTTGCGCAGACGCTGATCAACCAGAACCCGCACGTCATCAACGCTGCGGCCTGCCGCCTGCACGTCACCGGCCAGGGGGAACGAAAATCCGCCATCCGGACGTACTAGCACATCCATCTGCAGGTCAGTTTCCTTCCAAACCGAAATGGCGAGCAGATCGCCGGGTTGGATCTTATACATACCGCTTTCCATTGCATTTTCCGGAGGCGCTTCCGTTGTCTGCGCTTCAGGCTTGTTGGGTAGTACCTGGGCATCGGTTTTCGGCGTTGGCGCTGCGGGAGGAGGAAGCGAGTGCACAGGAAATACATTACTTTCGTCGGCTGCTGGAACGGATCTCGGTAGCACAATCAAGGCTGTCAGGATCACGACCATCCAGACGGGGAATGCAAGAGCGCGAACGGCTTTGGTAATCATTGATGTTCGACGAAAGATCCGGTACCCGATGAAAGTCCGGTCCTTGGTGTGTTATCGCGACTTGTAAGCCGATTGCTCGAAAATAAGCGGCTCAAGCTCGATTTTTGTTTCGGCGAGCGAAAATTCCTAGCCCGCCGATCCCGGACAATAACAACCAGCCCGCGGCGGGAAGCGGAACGGGTGTCGTCGCGGCAGTGAGCGGGATAACTGTGTGTGTCGCCGAGAAACTGAATATATTCGTGTAAATATTCACCTGCTTCCCGACATGCGGCATCGCCATGGAATCGGCAAATAAAATGAGCGGGTTATGAATAGAAAACATTCCTATGGTCAATCCCGAAGAAGTGCTGCCGAGATCGTTGCCGCCGTCGTTGAACGCGAAGCTGCGCCCTGATACGGTCTCGCTCAATGGGAAGCTGGCCAGTACGACTGGACTTGCCTGACGATCGGAAGAAACCGAATCGGCCCGAGCCAGTGTTGACATGCCCATCAGTCCAGCGATCAGGAGAATCCCCGACACCGGGTGCATCTGCTGTTTCATCACCTGCTCACCTTAGTCTTCGAGCTCCTATGGAATTTCGCCACTCGCCCGCATTTCAACCGCGCCTTTCATTCGGATATCACCCGCGCAGTTACGCACTGTATGCGACAAATATTGCGGAACTGTGACAATAGTGTAAGTGCTGAACTGCTTGGCCAGCACGGGGGTTTTAAGACGATTTAATTCGCTGCGGCGTAATGAAAGTAATAAGCGAAGCCAGGCACAGAGGGTGTAGAAGCTCTGAGAAGATGCATCCGCTGTATCACTGCTCTGGCGAGGAAACCAAAGTCGGTAAGCCATTGCGGCACCGCAAAATGCTTCAGCGTCGGCAGATCGCCTGATTTTCCAAAAACCAGCGATAGGTCCCGACAATGCCTTCCGCCAGCGAAACGCGGGGACTCCAGCCGAGCGCTCTGAGCCGCGTTACGTCGAGCAGCTTGCGGGGTGTACCGTCAGGCTTGCCGGTGTCGAATATGAGGCTCCCGCCGAAATCGACCGTCCGGCTGACCAGTTCCGCCAGCTCGCGAATCGACACATCCTCCCCGCACCCAACATTGATCGGCTCCTCACTTTCATAGTGCTCCATGAGGAAAATACAGGCATCCGCCGCGTCGTCTACATGCAGGAACTCGCGGCGCGGCGCGCCGGTTCCCCACAGGGTGACGCTATCGGCACCCCGCTCTCGCGCCTCATGGAAGCGCCGGATCATTGCCGGTAGCACGTGCGAGTTCTCGAGATTGAAGTTATCGCCCGGACCGTAAAGATTCGTCGGCATAGCCGAGATCGCATTGAAACCATACTGACGCCGGTAAGCCTGGGCCATCTTGAGGCCCGTGATCTTGGCGATGGCATACCATTCGTTTGTAGGCTCCAACGGACCGGTCAGCAGCGACGATTCTTTAATCGGCTGCGGCGCCATTTTCGGATAGATGCAGCTCGATCCGAGAAACAGCAGCTTGCGAACGCCGTGCCGGTGCGCCGCATCGATGACGTTGGTCTGCACCAGAAGGTTCTCGCGGATGAAATCCGCCGGGTAGGTGCTGTTGGCGTGGATGCCGCCGACTCTGGCTGCCGCAAGAAAAACGTGCTCGGGTCGGCTTTCAGCGAAAAAAGCGTTGACCGCAGCCTGTTCAGTCAGATCGAGTTCCTGGCGAGTACGCAAAAGCAGTTGATCGTAACCGCGGGACTTCAGAGCCCGCACGATAGCGGAGCCCACCAGACCCCGATGACCAGCAACAAAGACACGTGCGGAGCGGTCCATTCAATGCGTGCTTAAATCAGTGACGGGAATGGATTTTATAGCCATTGCGCGCGATTAGCGCGTCGCGTTTCGCAAGTTCCAGATCGGCCTTTACCATTTCGCTCACCAGCTGGTCGAAACTGGTTTCCGGCGCCCATCCCAGCCGGGTGCGCGCCTTAGTTGCATCGCCCAGAAGGCTGTCAACTTCCGTAGGGCGAAAATAGCGCGGATCGATCTTCACCACGACTTTGCCGTTGATGGCATTGATGCCACGCTCGTCCGGCCCTGCACCGTGCCATTCTATGCGCATCCCCAGTGCGCTGCCCGCGCGCGCAACGAACTCGCGCACCGAGTGCTGCTCACCACTGGCGATGACGAAGTCGTCAGGCTCAGACTGCTGAAGCATCAGCCACTGCGCCTTTACATAATCGCGGGCATGACCCCAGTCGCGCGACGCATCGAGGTTGCCGAGAAAGACACAATCCTCCAGTCCTTCGGCGATTCTTGCTAGCCCGCGCGTGATCTTGCGCGTGACGAAGGTTTCACCACGAATCGGCGATTCGTGATTGAAGAGGATGCCGTTGCAGGCATAAATGCCATAGGCCTCGCGGTAATTCACCGTGATCCAGTGTGCGTAGACTTTGGCGGCACCGTAAGGAGAACGCGGGTAGAAAGGCGTGGTTTCCGTCTGCGGGACTTCCTGAACCCTGCCGAACATCTCCGAGGTTGAAGCCTGGTAGAACCGCGTTTTCTTCGTCAGCTGCAGAATCCGCAACGCTTCGAGCAGCCGCAGCGTTCCGAGTGCATCGGCATTGGCGGTATATTCCGGGGTTTCGAACGACACTGCGACGTGGCTTTGCGCCGCGAGGTTATAGATCTCGTCCGGCTGCACTTGCTGAACGATGCGAATGAGATTGCTCGCGTCTGTCAGATCGCCGTGATGTAGCGTCAGGCGGACGCTGGGCTCATGCGGGTCCTGATACAGATGATCGATGCGATCGGTGTTGAATAACGAGCTACGACGTTTGATGCCATGAACTTCGTAGCCCTTTTCCAGCAGCAATTCGGCAAGGTACGCTCCATCCTGACCGGTAACACCAGTAATTAATGCGGTCTTGCTCACATTCCGTCACTCGAACGAATTTTATACATGGCACTAAGGTAGCCTAATAAAGCCAATGAGTATCACGCAAAAACATTTCATTTTGATTATTCATTTAGAAATAACCCGCGGTTATGCCAGGGTTTGCCTCAACGAATAAGCGTTTCTGTATGCCTGTATGCGAGGACGCCCTCGCCCGACTATGCGATTGACCTGCCGCGGTGTGCGTCCCAGCTCGTGCCTAAACTGTGGAATTGCGGGCGCGGATGCCGGAAATCACCACGACGTCCTATCCCCGCACCAGCAAAGCTGTTATCACCCGCGTAGCCTTTTCTGACGATCGTGTCGATGGCGAGCCATTGCTCTCGAACTATTCGGCACGGGAGCCAGTCTAATGCGGGCGCAGCATACATCTCGCGCCAGAAGTGAGATAGCGCTGTACCTTTGTAATCAACACATACATGACGTGCATACCAGGACGGTTAAAACATGGATAGTTCAATAAACTTCAAAACCATCTCTGTTGTTTTGCTGGCGTTCTTGACGTTGAGCGTCGCGCATACGGCCAGCGCCGACACGGTCGAAGCCGGTGGAATTCCAGTCAGCGAAACAACTTATTGCTGTGCGGTCCCGATTGCTACGAATGAAATATCGAACACGCGTGTCGATGCGAGCAGCACTCAGTTCGATTTCGCCTTTATAACTGACTATCAAGCCGCCTCTGCAAGCTTTAGCGCCTATAAATTCGTTTTCGGCTCCGGAGGCGCTTTTTACAGCTTCGCCGCTGTCGGCCCCTCGTCTGTGCTAACACCGGTCAGCTTGCTTATCGACGCTGGCAAGATTGATATCAATTTTCCTGGCTTGTCCGTAAGTTTGAATTTCATCCCCGTCGCCTCAGTTCCCCTGCCCAATTCTGCGTGGCTACTGCTTTCAGGACTCGTGGGGTTGACATTGCTGTTTGGGAATTTCAAGGGAATTGGCAAGGTGATCCGCAACGGGACGTCGTTGTCCCATCTCCGTGGACAAGCGTGGGTTTGACGCTCAAACGACCAGCAACCCGTGTGCGCCGCCGGTGAATGACGAGCCGCTGCGGACTCTGAGATGTCTACGCGACTTGCAGACGCCGAGCATGACGTAGGACATCGTCGACGAGCGCAGCCACCAATTCAATGATTGACTGCGGGTCGCGGATATCCCACGCCCGTTGCAGGATCGGAGGACGGCCATTCCGATCAGATTTCGGGATTTCCCAATCAAGCCGAGTTCGCAGATTGTCTATGACCCTCTGCGGCTTCTGATCCTGGGGAAATATCAGCTGAAGTTCTCGGCGTAGCGTGGCAACGAAGATTGAAAATACACAGACCCACGAATTTCTATGCGCGAGATGGAGGAATATTCAAGATGGACACACTGAAAATCGCGGCAATCCTGCTGATCATCGCTGGCGCCCTGGGTCTCGGATACGGCGGATTCAGCTATACCAAGCAGACTCATGAAGCGGATGTCGGCCCGCTCCACATGTCGGTCGATGAAAAGCAGCATGTCAACGTGCCCATCTGGGCCGGCGTCGGTGCAATCGTGATTGGCGGATTGCTGCTGGTTTCGCGCATGAAAACCTAGCGACCGACCTGCGGTTCCCCGGCTGGGGAACCGACCGAGAGGACTCACTGCGGGATTCCATCGATATCCGATGACCTGCTGCCGCGCACACAGCGCTAAGCGGTGCGCTCTTTGGCGGCTGCGCGCATTGCTGTGTCCGATATTTCCTTACTGAAGACTTCAGCGATCCGGCCGATAACAGCCTAGACCATCGGCGGCGACCTGTTTATTGACGGTTGGCCGCAGTTGTCTCATCTGCCGGAGCAGCGGGATGTTGAGCAGTACAGCAGATGTCACGAAATCTGGTGGCGACCATCGAATTCCTTCATGAGAACGGCGCTATCCAATCCCGTCAGCCATCCGAATCCTGACCTCTTCCGCAAGGTCGCGGTGGACCGGGTCCGCCTTCTCTATGACCACGCTCGTGGCGCATTGCTTGCAACCGCCGTCGCATCGCTGCTGCTGGTGCTTGCGGTATCGAAAGCACAGCCCAATCGCGCACAGCTGCTGTGGCTGCTGGGAATTTACGTCGTTCTCGCCATGCGGGCACTGGATGTCGTGGCGCAGCGGCACGCGAAAAAAAAGAGCCGCGAGCAACCCCGCTACTGGCTGGCACGCTTTGCTGCCGGAGTAGTAATCACGGCGCTGACCTGGGATGTGTTCGCGGTGTGCTTTCTTCCGCACTTCGACGCAGCGCGGATCAGCATGGTAGCAGTCACATTCGCGGCGCTGGCTGGTGGCGGCGTGGCGTTTCTTTCCGCCCAACGCTGGCTTGGCGTGACCTACGGAGTGCTGCTGCTGGTTCCAGGTTCCGCCATGCTGATGATCATGGGGGGACTCAACAATATGGTCCTCGGCGCGCTGGGCTGCGTCTTCGCAGCAACCATTTCGACACTGGTGGCCAGCGCCCATCGCAGCGTCGTCCACGCCTTGTATTTGGCGCACGAAAATGAGCAGCTACTCGTCGAAGCTGAGGGCCGGGGTTTGGAAACGGAGCAGCTGAACGCCGAACTATTGTCCGCCCGACAACAGCTTATTGACGCCAATCACAGTCTCGAAGACCGGATACTGAGACGTACTGAGCAGCTCGAACGGGAAATTGCCGAACGCAAGGCTTACCAACACGAACTGGAACAACTTGCCAACCTCGATCCGCTGACTCAGCTTGGTAACCGCTCCTATCTCATGCGCATGGTGGAGCAGGCGATCGGTCGTGTCGATGAATCTGGCCAGCGGCTTGCGATCTGCTTTATCGATCTTGACCGGTTCAAGCAGGTCAACGATGGTCTCGGCCATGCGGCGGGCGACCGGGTTTTGCAGTTCATCGCACAAAGGCTCGAACTCTTCGCGGGGGAGGGATTGGTTGTCGCTCGCTGGGGCGGCGACGAATTCATCGTGATGCAGCCCCGGGTATCTGATCTCGATGCGATCTCGTCACTCGGAGAAGAGCTCGTCGCGGTGCTTAATCAGCCGATCGAGCTGGAGCAGGGCTCAGTGCTGATTGGCGCCAGCGTTGGCGTAGCAATTTTCCCGGAAGACGGTGAAACCCCCGAAAAGCTGATCGAGAACGCCGACCTGGCCGTATACCAGGCGAAGAAAGACGGACGCGGCATTACGCGCATCTACCAACAGGAATGGGGCGTGCGTGCACGCGAAAAACTGATCATGGCGCAGTCACTTCGGGATGCGATCCTGCAAAACCGGCTGCATCTGCATTTTCAGCCGATCGTGGATATCACGCTCAGCAAAGTTATCGGTATGGAAGCCCTGTGCCGCTGGAGCGATCCCATACATGGCACCATCGGACCGAGTGACTTCATTCCAGTCGCCGAAGAAAGCGGGATCATTTCCCCGCTCGGAAAATGGGTGCTACAGCGTGCCTGTGAATCCATACAAACGCACCTGCCGGGCGCCGATGATTTGAGCCTTGCGGTGAACGTATCGGTGCTGCAATTGCTGGACAAGGAATTCCTGCAAACACTGGACGCGATACTGGCAAAAACCGGCTTCATGCCGCAGCGCCTGAAGATCGAGATCACCGAAAGCCTGTTCGCCGAAAATACCGATCAAGTGCTGAACGTATTGCAGGCGCTGCGACGCCGGGGCATCCGTATTTCCATCGACGATTTCGGCTCCGGCTACTCATCGATGGGATATTTGCGGAAATTTCCGATCGACATCCTGAAAGTGGATGGCTCCTTCGTGCGCGATCTTGATCAGGGTGGCGAATCGATCATCGCCGCGGTGCTGTCGATGGGTCGCAGCCTTGGGCTGGACGTGATCGTGGAAGGCGTCGAAACCGCCAGCCAGTTCGAACGCATCACCGCCCTGGGGGCCGAGAAGCTGCAGGGATTTTTCATCTCCCCCGGCCTTCCCGACAAGGAAGCCTTCCGCGATTTCTCCGGCTTTTGGACCCCTCGGCGGGCGGAAGTTCCGGAAGCGCGGCAATCAACCGTGGGTTGAGCCGAATGCGGCCAGCCGTGCGGCTGCCGCTATCATGGTGCAATGGAAACGTTGACGCCGTCGCCCGTACATCCCGTCTCGCCGGTGGACCCCGGGTTGATCGAAATTTCCCTGAACAAACTTGAGCAATTTTTCAACTCGCTCGACCCGTCACCGTTCTACTCGAAGGAGCTTGACGCACATGCGGAAAGCTATCTGCTGAGCTGGGTACAGGACGTGCCGCACAGGGTGCCGCTGCGGCTGCGGCTGCGGCTGCATCTGGACAATCTGCCGTCGGATCCTGATGCGTCCGAGAGGACTGCCACAGACGTCGAGCATGCAGTGCGCGTACATTTTCTGGAACGCGCCCGGCTGACTCGCTTCGAACGACGTCAGATGCTCACTATTGGTCGCATCAGCTTGCTCATTGGTATTGTTTTCACTACCTTTTGTCTTGCTGCTGCGCAATTTCTCGCAGGCATGCTGTCCGGTTTCGTTGGTCAGGTCAGTGTCGAAAGCCTGACCATTCTGGCCTGGGTCGCGATGTGGCGGCCGCTCGAAATCTATCTGTATGGATGGTGGCCGCTGCGTGCGCGCGAGAAGAATTTTCTACGCATGAGCCATATGCCAGTCCAGATCGTTCCCGTCGGAAAGTCCCAGGTTGCTTCAACGATCAGCTCGATCCGTTAACGATCCGCAGACTCGTCTCGATAGCGGGCAAATCCGTACTCGCAAAAGAGTCGTGGAAAATGCAGGGTAAAATGCCGCTCCGCCTCAACGAGCACACCGTGCACAGCCCCCATCCGAATCGCCCCGCGCAGTCGATCGCCGCAGAACGCTACCTCGGCCGGCGCGCCAATCTGCTGCTGCTGCTGCTGCTGACTGCGTTGACTGCCTATCGCATTATCGTGCTGCACTGGGCGGGCTTCAGCCTCTATGTCGACGAAGCGCAATACTGGACGTGGGCCCAGCATCTGGACTGGGGCTACTATTCCAAACCACCCGTCGTCGCGGCAGTGATTGCGGCGACGACTTCAATCTGCGGCAATTCCGAGCTTTGCGTCAAAGCCGGCAGCCTGATTCTCTATCCGCTGGCAGCTTGGCTGATCTTTGAAATCGCACGACGCCTGTTTGACACGCGTACGGGTTTCTGGTCGTCCATCATCTTCGTGACCCTGCCCGGCGCCGCATTCTCGGCGATGATCATTTCCACCGACGTGCCGCTGTTTCTGTGCTGGACACTTGCGCTTTACGCCTATGTGCGTGCGCTCGACGGCGACCAGTGGCGATGGTGGCTGCTTGCCGGTGTTGCCGGCGGCATCGGCTTGCTGACCAAGTACACGATGGCAATCTTTGCCGTCTCCGCCCTGCTGCACTTGGCCGCCTCACGCGATCTTCGTCACCACCTGCGCAGCCCCAAGTTGTATACGGCGCTTGCCCTAGCAGCCGCCATTTTCGCGCCGAACCTGTGGTGGAACGCCGCGCACGATTGGCCAACACTGCGGCACACGACGGAAATATCCGGTCTCGAACAGCGGCACGGCTTGCAATGGCACGAATTCTTCGCCTTCCTGGGTGGACAGGCCGCGATTCTTGGCCCGATCTTCTTCGCCGTCTGGCTTCTGCAACTGGGACTCGGCATGCGCAAGTGGACGGCCGATCCCCGTTATCGGCTCTTGGCCTGCTTCTCTCTGCCGTTCCTTGCCATCATCAGCATCGAAGGATTGTTCGGCCGTGCCAACGCCAACTGGGCGGCAATGACCTATACGGCGGCGACGGTGTTCGTGGTCGCGCGCATGATCGATAAAAAACGCTGGGGATTGCTGGTGGCAGGCATCGTGCTGAATCTCAGCGTCACTGCCATCGCTTATCACTACGATTACCTCACACGGCTGGCCGGCATCGAACTCGACCGCAGGATCGATGTCTTCAAGCGCGTTCGCGGGTGGGATGATATCGGCAAGCAGATGTCCGGCATCAAGGCGCAGCACCCTGACGCGCTGCTGCTCGCCAACGATCGTGACATTCTCGCCGAACTCGAATATTACGTCCTGCCCCATCCGCTCGACGCGGTGCAGTGGAATCCGCGGCATGTGATCGACAGTCACTATGCGCTGACGACAACCATGAACGACAAGATCGGGCGCGATTTCCTCTATGTCACACGTGCGCCGCGGCTGCCGCCGGAAGTCTTCAACAGCTTCACTTCCGCGCAACCCTTACCTTCGCTTTACGTCGAAATCCATCCCGATTACGTGCTCGATTTCAGCGTCTGGCTGCTAAGGGATTTCCGAGGCTATCAATGACGGAGCCGGCGGACCACGCCGAAGGTCTCAATCGCCCGCAGAAGATCGCGGCCGCCGTCATCGGCGCGGCGCTCATCTGGGGTTTGCTTCCGCAGTTCGATCTTGGCGTGTCCGCCCTGTTCTACCGGCCGGCAACCGGCTTTTTCCTGAGCCACGCGCCGCCCCTGCGATGGATCTACGCGGGCACACGATGGTTCGTCGGAATATTGGCCGCACTGCTCATCGCGGCGCAGTTATACACGATGCTGCCGACGTCTCGGCTGCAGCCGGCATGGCGCGGACGTTTCGCGTTCCTGATCCTGGCGCTAGCCATCGGCCCCGGTCTGATCACCAACACCGTGCTGAAAGATCATTTTGGGCGGCCGCGGCCGGAACAGACGGCCGATTTTGGAGGCCATATGCACTACGTGCGGCCTCTGATACCCAGCTTCCAATGCAAGCGCAATTGCGCGTTTCCGAGCGGGCACGCGGCGGCCGGGTTTTACTTGATCGCCGGCGCATGGATCTGGCCCCGCCGCCGCCGGACCTGGTATATCGCCGGCTGCACCGCTGGCGGTCTTATCGGCCTGGTGCGGATCGCACAGGGCGGACACTATGTCAGCGATGTGCTCGGTGCGTTCGCCGTCGTCTGGGGTTGCAACGAAGCATTGTTCAGGACTATGCGGACACGAGGCTGGGTGTCTCCCTGCGGTGATGAGGCGGATACACGGGCCGCGTGATTGCCATCATCAAATCGCATCGCATGTAATCAATCAATAGCGCGGTTTGAACCAATTATGCGTCGCCGCCCCGTAATTCGCGCACGCGCGCTTCCAGCGCCGCCGCAGTCGCCTGCATCGGCGACATCGGGGCATCGAAGACCAGTCCGATCCGTGCGCGGAAACGTCGCGGCAGCCTCGTGCGACCGAGCCGTCCGTCGCGCCGCGACCACATGCTGCCCCAAAGATTTTTCAGTGCGGCCGGCACCACCGGCACCGGCGTGCGCGCGAGGATGTTTTCGATACCGGACTTGAACGGCTTGATCTCACCATCGAGGGTCAACCCACCTTCCGGAAAAATCCCGATCAGCTCTCCGTCCTTCAGCGCCGCATCAATGCGCTCATAGGCTTCGCGCAGCAATTTCTCGTCCTCCTTGGCCGGCGCGATCGGAATCGCTTTCGCGGTGCGGAAAATGAAATTCAGGATCGGCGTCTTGTATATTTTGTGGTAAACGACAAAACGCACCGGCCGGCGGATAGTGCCGCCGACGATCAGCGCATCGATGAAGCTGATGTGATTGCAGGCAATGATCGCAGCACCTTCTTCGGGAACGTGGTTGAGCCCGCGTGTATCAATTCGATAAAGCGTATTGATCAGTATCCAGACCAAGAACCGCATCAGGAATTCGGGCACTAGCGAATAGATGAACAGAGCGACCGCCGCGTTCAAAATTGCTGCCGCCAAAAACAGCTGCGGCAGCGTCAGTCCGACCTTCAGCAGGACGATCGCGAAGATTGCAGACGCGATAACGAACACGGCGTTGAGAATATTGTTGCCGGCAATAATGCGCGCACGATGCGACGGCGCCGAACGTGATTGCACCAGCGCATACAGCGGCACGATGTAGAAGCCCGCGAACAGACCAATAAACGCCAGATCCCATAGCACGCGTTGATTGCGCACCTCATGCAAAAACGGCCATACGTGAATGCCCTGCACTGCCGCGATACTCGGCGCAGAAAAATACAAATCGATCCCGAATAGCGTCATGCCGATCGAACCGAGCGGCACCAATCCGATCTCCACTTTGCGTCCCGAAAGGCGTTCGCACAGTAGCGATCCAATACCGACACCGATCGAGAACACCAGTAGCAGCAAGATTACCGATTGCTGGTTACCACCGAGAACTGTCTTGGTGTAATTCGGCAGCTGGGCGAGGAACAGGGCGCCATAGAACCAGTACCAGGAAATGCCGAGCACGGACAGGTACACCGTGCGATTACCGCGCATGTAGCTCAGATTGCGCCATGTTTCGCTAAATGGATTCCAGTTAATCTTCAGTTCCGGCGCCGTCGGCGCCGTGGCAGGCACCGCCCGCGCGGTGAGATAGCCCAGCACCGCGATCGTCAGTCCGATAAAACCTACCCACTCGATGCCACCAGCGCGAGCGGCAAGACCGGTGCCGACCAGCGCGCCGATCAGGATGATCAACGATGTCGAGGATTCGATGAGTCCGTTGCCGCCGATCAGTTCATCCGCATGCAACTGCTGCGGCAGGATCGAATACTTTACCGGCCCGAACAACGTGGCGTGTATGCCCATCAGGCACAGCGCGGTCATCAGCAGCGGCAGCGAGCGCTGCTGAAAACCAGCCACAGCGATCACCATGATGCCAATTTCGAACAGCTTGATCAGTCGGATCAGGCGGGACTTCTCGATCTTTTCGGCAAGCTGTCCCGCCAGTGCGGACAGTAATACGAACGGGCCGCTGAACAGAACTGCCATCAGGCCCACATAATGATTGATCTGGGTAGCAGTGAGGCTGGCCATGCCGAATGTGACCAGAATTCCCATCGAGCTCTTGAGCAGATGATCGTTGAACGCACCGAACATCTGTGTGAGAAAAAACGGACCGAAGCGACGCTGGCCCAGCAAAGCGAACTGACTATTCCCTTTCATGGGACTCTCTGAAGATGATTGATTGGAAGTTGAGGGCGCGAATCCGCGCATCTCACGAAGCGTCTTTATTAGTTCTTATAGCAAGGATCAAGGCGCTCCAGCTTGCGAATCAAGCCCGGCCACATCAAGGCACCGCCGAGCCCTTTGGTTACCTGCACGGCCTGCTCGCGAATGCCGTCGAGAATCCGTTGCGAAATCGATAGCAGCTCGCCACCGCCAGCCTGGGCGCGCACCTGAATCATGCATGCCGCCTCGAACATATACATGGCCAGAAATGCATCGGGAATCGAGGCGCCGACCGTCAGCAAACCATGGTTGCGCAGCATCAGAAAGACATTCCGGCCAAGATCGCGCACCAGCCGCGGCTTCTCGTCGTCCAACAATGCCACTCCCTCATAGTCGTGGTAGCCAAGCGCGGCGAGTACGAACAGCGACTGTTGCGATATCGGCAGCACGCCATTTTTCTGCGCGGACACCGCAACGCCGTTCACGGAATGCACGTGCAGGACGCACTTGGCATCGTCGCGTGCGGCATGAATCGCGCTGTGAATGGTGAAGCCGGCTGGGTTGATGAAGTTGGCTGTCTTCATCACCGTTTTGCCGGCCAGATCGATCTTGACTAGCGAACTGGCGGTGATCTCGTCGAACAGCCAGCCGTAAGGATTGATGAGAAAGTGATGCTCCGGACCTGGCACGCGCGCCGAAATGTGCGTGAACACCAGATCATCCCAGCCGAAATGCGCGACAAGCCGATACGCCGCCGCCAATTCCACTCGCAGCTTCCATTCCTCCGGTGATACCTGGTCGCGAACGCTGGGCGCGTTGTCGGGCTGATTCATCAATCATCTCCTCGCAGTTTCCGAAATGGTCCGCCCATGTAACATTCCTCGATCAAAAACCGGCCTGTTTCTGACATGGGCTGTGACGCCTACAATGCCAAACTTCGCGGCCGGCGTCGCCGGTCGCCTAGGGCCTGTTAACAATTACTTGGATCGCTGCGACGTAGACCGTATGGGCACAGCGCAAGGAACGAGCGACGTGGTGTACTTGAAGTACAGGAGGAGTGAGAGACGCGGCGCTGTGCCCATACGGTCCCGTCCCATCGGCGCCGACACGGTGTTTGCGCAGCAATGGGGCGGGAGGCGCCTAACCGGTCCGCGTCCGGCTACGCCCCGGCCCGGCGTTGCCGGGCGTTCGCCGCGCGCGAAGCATTGCTTCGCGCACAACGCGCGGCTCACCCACCCCACGCTCGCTGCGCTCACGACACCGTGCCGCGGGCCTGGGTTGCGCCCAAAAGGGCGCCATGCCGCGTTGCGCCTCGCTCATGTGGAGTCACCACACTTCGCTCAGCGCGCCAGAAGGCCCTGCCACGGTGCCGCGAAGCGTGGGTGCGGGCAGGGCCGCCCTGGCGCCCTTTTGGGCGGCAACGCAGCGATCCAAGTAATTGTTAACAGGTCCTAACATCCGGAGAAAGCATCATGGCGAAGCCGGCCGCCTACTTCACGCCCGCCACTTTCAAGTTCCTGCGCGCACTGGCGCGCAACAATTCGCGCGAATGGTTCGCCAATCACAAGGCGGACTACGAGAAATATCTGCGCCAGCCGTTCTTGAGCCTCATCGCTGACCTGGTCGAACCACTCGCGAAGATCAGCCCGCATTTCGTCGCCGACCCCAAGCCCGTCGGCGGCTCGCTGTTCCGCATCCATCGCGATACGCGCTTTTCAGGAGACAAGACCCCGTACAAAACCTGGGCTGGGGCTAAATTCTTTCATACCCGGCATAAGGAGCTGATGGGCGATACGCCGGTGTTCTATCTGCATGTCGAACCCGGCGAATGCTTCGTCGGCGGTGGGCTCTGGCATGCACAGCCCGAGGCGGTGCGCCGCGTGCGCGACTACATGGTCAACAATCCGGCCAGCTGGAAAGCAGCCACGCGTTCGGCGGCGTTCAAGCGCGTCTATGCGTTGACCGGCGAAGCGCTGTCACGGCCGCCGCGCGGCTACGATCCGCAGCACGAACTGATCGATGACCTCAAGCGGAAGGATTTCGTCTGCGGCGCACAGCTCGACGACGCCACAATGGCTTCACCAGCCCTCCTGAAAACTGTCGTACAGCATTTCCAGCGCGCCGCGCCGATGAATGACTGGCTGTGCGGCGCGCTGGATCTGGATTTCTGAATTTGCGCAGCACCATCGAGCCGTAGGACTTGCGCTCGCTCCAACTATTATTGTTTGCGAGCGGCGCGATGATACGAAGATGCGTTCGTATGGTCAGCCTGGAATTGCGGATAGAGCACTCTGCGTGATGTGGCCGCAAGTTTTTTGCCGAAACGTCTCAGCCGAGAGCGGCGAGAATCACGCTCGACGATTTGAACATTGCGCCGACCGCCAGACCTTCCACCAGTCCCAGGATCCCAACGCTGTCGTGCGTAACCACGGCGGTGACGGTGCGTCCGCCGGCCAGCGTCAGTGTGACTTCCGAATCCACCGGGCCGTCGTGGATGTGCGTCACCGTTCCCCATAATTGATTGCGCGCCGTCATGCGACCGTCGCGGTCAATTGCGAGAATGATCGATGACGCATTGACGAATGCGTGGACCTCCATACCGATCCGCAGATTCATGCTTTCAGCACTCTCTCGCGTGATCGTGGCAACCAGCTCGTTGGCGTCGTCGAGCCGCAGGCAGACCTCGAAATTAACCTCGCCACCGCGCAGCGCCGAAATTGGACCGGCGAACTGATTGCGCGCGCTGGTCTTGATCGAAATCCTACGCAACATAGCCTGGAACTGACGCACGTCGCCTGCGCCCGACTCACCCATGCGTGCCCACAATCGTTCCAGCGTCTCCTGATATTCCTGCTCCATCGTGCGATACATCGCGACCATGCGGCGGCCATAGTCGGTGAGCTGCGTACCGCCACCGGTTCGTTCGACCAATGGATGCTCGGCAAGATTATTCATCGCGCTGACTGCGTCCCACGCGGCTTTGTATGACAGCGGAACCGACTTGGCTGCCTGCAGGATCGATCCCGCCTGGCCGATCGCTTCCAGTAAACGGATGCGGGTATCACCGAGAAAGGTACCGGATTCGATATCGACCGCGAGCCGCCCGTGCGGCTTCGATGGTTTCGCGCGCTGCGATTTCACGATGCATCTCCAGTAGCCGGGCCGAGCCCGTTTTCAAAGCACCGGCGGGCTCGCGCGTTCGTTATGTTTTTGTCTTTATTTTCATTCCGAACATTCATGCTGAACCCGGCGGACTTCGGTGATTACTTCATAATAAACTGTTTATTAACAATCGTATAAATAATTAATTCGACATGAGCATTAAATCTGCTTACGCTATATACATAGATATATAACCCATACCTTGATGGCAGTAACCAGAGGCTTGATAGGTGCCGGGTGAAGCCGCCTGCCGACTGTCGAGAAAAAAGGTCCTCCATGAAAACCAGCGCACGCAACGCCTTACGCGGCGTTGTCGAAAAAGTGGTCGACGGCGCCGTCAATTCCGAAGTGATCCTCAAGATCACCGATGACCTGCGCATTGTGGCCATCGTCACCAAGCACAGCGTCATTGATCTTGGCCTCAAGCCCGGCCGCGAAGCGGTAGCGCTGATCAAGTCGAGCTTCGTCATTCTCGCGCACGCCGGCGAAATCGGCCGCACCTCGGCGCGCAACGCGATCAGAGGCGACGTCCTGCGCGTCGGGGAAGGCGCGGTATCGAGCGAAGTCACGCTCGACCTCGGCGGCGGCAAGCAACTAGTCGCCATCATCACCAAGGACAGCGCAACGTCGCTCGCTTTCAAACCGGGTGACCCGGTGGTGGCATTGGTCAAGGCACCGCACGTCATCCTCGCCGTGGACTAATTCCCACAATCCAGAACTTCACTTATGAAATCCTTCCTCAGATATCCCTTGAAACATTCTCTCCGACTGGTGTTGAGTGCTGCGCTGGCAATGTCGTTCGCATTGCCCGTAGCGGCCGACGAGACGCCCGCGCCGGTCGTCGTGTTCGCCGCGGCCAGTCTCAAGAACGCGCTCGATGACGCCAAGACTGCGTGGGAACACAAGAGCGGCAAAACCGCGGTCGTCAACTATGCGGCCAGCAATACGCTCGCCAAACAGATCGAGCAGGGTGCGCCGGCCGACCTGTTTTTTTCCGCCGACGAGGACTGGATGAAATACCTGTCGGACAAAGGTCTGACGCAGAAGGCCAGTGAACGCGCACTGCTGGGCAACACGCTGGTTTTGGTGGCGCCGAAATCGTCCACCGTCAGCCTGCACATCGCCCCTGGCTTCGCCCTCGCCGCGGCACTCGGCAGCGGACGGCTGGCGATGTGCAATCCTTCGGTGCCGGCAGGGAAATACGGCGCTGCCGCGCTGCAATCGCTGGGCGTCTGGAACAGCGTCGAAAGCCACACCGCGCTTGCGGACAATGTGCGCGCCGCGCTGGCACTGGTTGCCCGCGGCGAAGTACCGCTCGGCATCGTTTATACGACTGACGCCAATGCCGAACCCGCGGTGCGTGTGGTCGATACCTTCCCGGAGCACTCGCATCCACCCATCGTCTATCCGGTGGCACTACTGCGCGACTCGAAGAATACGGCCCCGAAAGAGTTGCTGGACTTTCTCGAATCGGCCGAAGCCAAAGTCTATTTCGAAAAACAGGGCTTCAGCGTCATCGCACACTGACTGTTTTGACGTGTTCTTCCAATAACTCCCTCCTCTCATTCTGGAGCAAGCCCCGTGCGCAAACTCATTTTCCCCTCCGTGGTCAGCCTGTTTTTTGGCATCGTCGCGAATGACGCCGTACAGGCCGACACCGCGTCGACGACCGGCGGCATCAGGATCAGGTCCGACGATGGCGCATTCGAGGCCAACCTCGGCTCCCGCTTACATTTCGATGTCGTTTCTCTGAGCCCGGACAGTGGCGCCTTCCACGGAACCGCGTCCAAGTACTACGGCAGTTCATCTCTTGACAATACCAGTGGCGCCTATCTCCGCCGGGCGTTTCTGTCCTTGTCCGGCAAGCTCTACGGCTGGGAATACAAGATCGATGAAGATCTGATGGGCGGCGAAGCCGGTTCCGGCACATCCTCGACCACGACGACGACCAATAGCTGCGACACCACCAAGACCGCATCGACGTCAACCGATATTGCCTGTACGACTGGCGCTGGAAAACCCGGCGTCCTGAGTACCACTTCGACTACGACGACAACCACGTTCACTCCCGCTGCCGGCTTCCAGGAAGTCTATGTGGCGCATTCGTTCTTCAGCGGAGGCACGATCTACATCGGTCAGCATAAGCCGTGGCGCAGCTTTGAAGAGGCTCAGAGCAATAACGAAACTCTGTTCATGGAACGTCCGATTACGTCGGGCAGCGGCATTCTGGCGCGGGATTATCAGGACGGCGTCTTCTACAAATACGTCAACCAGGATCTGAATCTGTGGGCGGGTGCGTCGGGCTACAGCCTGTCGAAAGCCGGGCAGTCCAGTACAGAAGGCGTTGGCGGCAACGGCCGTGTCGCATGGGCACCGATCAACCAGCAGGGGCAACTCGTGCACGTCGCGTTTTCGTATTCATCGGACCACGCCGATAATGGCTCCGCGATTGCGCCCAAGTACACGTATGGAGGATACAAGCTCGGCACTACGGATTCTTTTACGTTTGCCAGCTATGGCAGCAGAACGTCCTCTTCCGTTTTTGCCAACGCCACGGCCAACATTTGGACCGGCGAACTCGCGGGTATCTATGGTCCAGCGTATCTGGAAGCCGAGTACGCGCATGAAACGCTCGGGGCCGACGCTGTTGGAGCCACTGCGGCGTCAGGCTCCAATTTGAGCGCTTACGATGTGCAGACCAGCTATTTCCTGACCGGAGAGTCGAAAAGCTATCGTCTCTCGGAAGCAGTGGTAGCCGGCAATCCCAAGCCGCTACACGCCTACGGCGCCGTCGAACTCAAGGCACGTTACGAATATGCCCGCAACGGTAATGCGACAAGCGGCAATGCCGGAAAGGCGTGTAGCGTGACAACGAATAACGCGCTGCCGGCATCTCCCGCAGTCAGCAAATGCTCAGTGGCTGATTGGGCACTCGGCGTGAATTACTACGTCAATCCAAACGTCCGTTTCATGCTCGACTACATCAAGGCCCGCGCCGATCTGGGTAATGCCGGGAAGGACGAGCCCCAGACCATCGCCCTCCGCACGCAGATCAATTTTTGAGCAATTTTTGAGCGAGAGCCAAACCGGTTTCCGCAGCCGCAGGCCTTCTGTGCGCAGGCACCGTGGTCGGCGGGGCCTGCTAAATTGGGCATATTGATCGAAAAATCAGCAGCGACCGTCTGCCCGTATTGTGGGCGATCGAGGGTGGGCGCGTCGGTAAAAATTGTGGGCGACAAGACCGCATCAACAGCGCGTGTTAACTAGTATTAACCTTGCACCCATTCGTAGGCCGGACAACATGCCGCGCGCCCAATCTTCAATACGCTACTACACCTACACCCAGGGAGTTCCCAGTGCCAGCGAATCCAAGTGAGCTGCTGAAGTGCAAGGCGGTCTTTTTGGACGGCCAATTGCCGCTCGGTGTCAGGATGCTCGTGGCGTTTGCACTCGTACTGCCGCTTTTGGGTATTCCAAACACCTACGGCGCTGAATCCTTTACCAATCAGCGCCAGCTAGGACTCAAATATTCATCTCTGGCGCAGATCAACACGGACAATGTCAAGAATCTGCAGCTGGCGTGGGAATATCACACCGGCGAGCCTCACAGTACTTCAAAAAAAGTGCTGGAAGCATTTGAGGACGAGCCGAGTTTGATCGAGGGAAATCTGGTGGTATGTACTCCCACGCGGCGCCTCATCGCTCTGGATCCGGCAACCGGAAAGCAGCGTTGGCTCTACGACCCGAAGCAAAAGATTGTAGGCATGAGGAAATGCCGCGGGATATCGGCGTGGACGGACAATCTCGCGCCCGCGGATGCCATCTGCAAGACGCGGATTTTGCTTGGTACGGCGGATTATCGTCTGGTCGCCGTCGATGCGAAGACCGGCAAGCCGTGTACGGAATTCGGCGTCAACGGCGAAGTCCAGATGAAAATAAGCAAGCCGGAGATCTGGGATGGAGAGGTGTCAGCGGCCTCGCGTCCCGCCATTGTCAACGGCGTTGTCGTCGTCGGCTCGACGGTGGCGGACGATCAGCGCTTTGACGCGCCGAGTGGTCAAGTATTGGCGTTCGATGTACGCAGCGGAAAGCAACTCTGGGCGTTTGATCCTCTTCCAAGAACATCATCCGATCCCGCTGCAGCCACTTGGCTGAAAGGCAATGCCGGCGAGGAAGGTGGTGGCAATGCGTGGGCCGAAATGGCGGTGGACGAAAGTCTGGACTTGGTGTACGTGCCCACCACCAGTCCCTCCGTCGATTTCTATGGTGGGCTGCGCCCCGGTGCGAACGCTTACGCCGATTCGATCGTGGCTCTGAAAGGATCGACCGGTGAAATCGCCTGGTACTTCCAATTCACTCATCACAACATATGGGATTTCGACACGCCATCGCAGCCGCTGCTGATGGACTTGCCTTACAACGGCAAGACGGTTCCGGCACTGGTACAGACCCTCAAAACGGGTCTGATTTTCGTTTTCAATCGCAAGACGGGGGAGCCGCTGATTCCGTTCGTGGAGCGTCCGGTGCCGCAACAAGGCGCGGTGGCCAGCGAATGGCTGTCGCCAACACAGCCGTTCCCGGTTGGCATGCCAGCTCTTTCCCCACAGGGAGTTACTCCGGACGATGCCTGGGGCTTTACGCCCATCGACCGCTGGCTATGCAAGAAGCGGATCGCTGAGCTGAATTATGGTCCGATGTATACGCCTCCCAGCGAAAAGGGCACGGTCCTGACACCGGCGCCGGCCGGTGGTCCAAACTGGGGTGGCGGCGCCTATGACCCTGCGACGCACATCATGGTGGTGCCCTCCAATCGGGTTCCGATGATCGTCACGCTTGTTCCCCGCGCAAGCGTCAAGCTCGACGCGAGTCAAGCGATCGAGACGCGGTCCGCGATGCTCTTCCCTACCGAGGGGACTCCATACGTCACCAAATTGGAGCCATTACTTTCACCGCTTGGCACTCCATGCACGGCGCCGCCTTGGGCCGCGCTGACCGCGGTCGATCTTTCGACCGGCACGATACGTTGGGAAGTTCCGCTGGGCAGTATCGAAAAGCTGTCGCCAATACCGATCCCTTGGGAACTGGGTACTCCGGGCGCGGGTGGTCCGCTGGTTACGGCGGGAGGCTTGGTATTCATCGGCTACACCCTGGATGACAAGATCAGGGCATTCGACCTGCGCACCGGAAAAACGGTCTGGAGCGCGTCCATGTCCGCGGACGGCATGGCGACCCCGATGAGCTATGAGGCGAACGGCGAGCAGTTCGTTGTGCTCACGGCAGGCGGTCACAGCATGTACGGGACACCCTTGGGTGACTCGGTGGTTGCATACAAGCTGAAGCACTGAAAACACCGACCCAGGGTGAGGTTCGAGGAAATCTTGTAGGAGATGCTTTCGAGCACCAAGGTCATGAACATCAGCCCTTCGGGGGATACCGGTTGCCAAGCCCGACCACCCGACGGCAAGATTGATCTCGCGATAAAATAGTCCAAGTCTCGGCATGAGCGAGGACAAGAATTGCCGGTGACCGAACCTTTGATCGACCGCGCAGTTCTTGTAGCAGAATGTGTAGCTGTTCCAGAAATGACAGCACTGCTAGATCTGTCAAAACAAAAAGGCAAGATAGTCTCGACACCGACGTTCCAATGCTTTCATCGCAAATCGATCTCATGCTCGTCAGCATGCTGTCGCAGATGGAATCATCCTTGGCTCGTCCGGCACGATGACGCGCCAGCCCGGTGACGTTGGTCGTGCGGATAAAAGTATGTGTCGATCTGGCATAGCTCGCCGACGATACGATTCTGCTGAAAACTTTAGGGACAGTGAAATTCTAGAGGGATGCCATGACTGAGATTTCGAGTGTAACCAGCGAAACTGCGGCGCAGCCGGGCGTCCTCAAGCCCGCCGCAAAATCCGCCAAACCGTCGCTGCTGGGGCGTTTTGCGGCACAATATGCTGATATATCTACGCCGTTCGAAGTGATCCTGCCGGACGGGCGCACCGAACTATTCGGCAAGGGCGCACCGACCTTCACGCTGACCATCCGCAACGACAACGGCTTGCGCGCCGTCACCGGCCTCGATGAGGGACGATTTGCGGACGCCTATCTGGCCGGCGATATCGATCTCGACGGTGACATGATCAAGCCCTTCGAGCTGCGCGGTTCGATGAAGGACTTCCATCTGCTGACAGCAGCCTGGCGCTTCATCCAGCCGCTGATCTTCGGGCAGGTGCACACCAACAAGCAGGCGATCACCGCGCATTACGATATCGATTCCGATTTCTTCCTCGCATTCCTCGATCCCAAGACCCCCTGCTATACGCAAGGTGTCTATGAGAGCCCGGACGAGACGCTCGACGTCGCGACGCTGCGCAAATTCGATTACGCCTTCGAGAAGCTGAAGCTGAAGTCCGGCGATCACATCCTGGAGGTCGGTCCCGGCTGGGGCGCCTGGTTCGAATATGCATCGGCGCGTGGCGTCGATTGCACCGGCATCACCATCTCCAAGGAATCGAAACGCTATCTGGAACTGCGCGCCAAGGAGCTCGGCCGCAGCTGGACGGTGATCGAATCCGATCTCTTCGAATACACCACCGACCGGAAATACGATGCCATTGTGATCATGGGCGTGATTGAGCATCTGCCGGATTATCAGCGCGTGCTCAAGAAGTTCATGACCCTTGTCAAGCCTGGCGGGCGCATCTTCCTGGACGGCAGCGCCTGCACCAAGAAGTTCGAACTCTCCTCCTTCATGGTGAAATACATCTACCCCGGAAATCATTCGTTCCTCGTGTTGCACGATTTTCTGGACAAAGTAGCGAAGACTCCGCTACAGGTCGAAGAAATCTTCAACGACCGTATGAGCTACTACTACACGTTCGTGCAATGGGCCAAGAATTTCGACGCGAACAAGGAGATGCTGGTAAAGCGCTTTGGCGATTTCAACTTCCGCCGCTTCCGACTTTATCTCTGGGGAGCATCCTACGAGTTCCTGAGCCGGAGCCTGGACTGCTATCGCCTGATCATCCAATACCCGGAAGACGCTGCGCCGAAATAGCGGGACTTTCCAAGGGCCTGGCTCGCGGAGCCGGGGCCAGTCCTTGCCGTGCCCGTGCCCGTGCCCGTGCCACTGCACCATCGATCGCGATCGCACGATCGTACTGTTGTGTATGCCGCGAAGTGATCATCCAGGAGGTGCAGCGAATGCTCATGGGGATAAGGTCTGCATGAAACTGCGACGCCGGGTTATCCCCGCTATCCCGCGCCGCCCTGCATCTCCCGCGCCGACCAGCGTACAAACATCAGCAGACTGATGAATTGAATCGTCGCGATCACACTTAAGGCCACGCCGATCGTGTGGCGCGCATGTATCGCATAGCTTTCGGCGAGGAGGCCGGCAACGTAGAAAACGAGCAGCAGACTCGCCCATTTCGCGGTGTATAGATCTCCGCGCAACAAGCCCGGCAGCGCCACCAGCAAGGGCAGACTCAAAAGCGATCCGGCCACCGCGCCGCACCACCACAGCAGACCACCGATCAGTGCGAACTCGCCGGCGACGGCACCGGCGAATGCGATACGGCTCAGACGCATCATCGTGACAATTTCCTGGCGATCGTGGCGACGCGGCGTCCGAGCGCTTCGGCGAGCAAGCGCTCATCGGCACTGAGCGGATTGGGCTTGACGCCGGTTCCGGCGACATGGCTGGCGCCGTAGGGTGAACCGCCGCCCGTGGTGGTGTTCAGCGCCTTTTCGGTATATGGCAGACCGATCAGCAGCATGCCGTGATGGATAAGCGGCAGCATCATCGACAGCAGCGTTGATTCCTGGCCGCCGTGCTGGCTACCGGTGGAAGTGAACACTGCCGCTGGCTTGCCGGCCAGCGTTCCGGACAGCCACTGCGCCGCAGTCGAGTCGAGAAAGTGCTTCATCGGTGCGGCCATGTTGCCGAAACGCGTAGGACTGCCGAGGACAAGACCGGCGCATTCTTCCAAGTCGTTGGCTGTGACGTAGGGCGCGCCGTCTTCGGGAACGGGCGGCGCAGCTACCTCGGTGACCGGTGCCACTGGCGCAACTGTTCGGAGGCGTGCTTGCGTGTCGGGAACAGTGGCGATTCCGCGCGCGACGTGTCGTGCCAGCGCAGCCGTCGAGCCGTGCCGCGAATAGTAGAGAACGAGAATCTCGATCATCACACTTTCCCGCCCTTTGCCGATTCTCCCGATCGCTCCCCTTCCGTCGGCTCGCGATAGAACATTTTCTCCCACTGCTTCTGCTTGGCTCCAGCCTCGCGCAGGAATGGCGCCAGTAGAATGAGATGGAGAAAACGCAGATTAAGCCAATGCCAGGGCTGGCGTAACGGACGCGCAAAATCCACAAAAAGCACCACACGATAGCCATTGGTCTCGTTCCAGACTTCGTGATTGAAACTATCGTCGAAAATCAAGCTCTCGCCTTCTCCCCATCGGTGGAATTCGTTGGCGATGCGGATCCGGCAGCGCTCGCGCGGTTCGGGCACGAGCAATCCCAGGTGATAGCGCAGCACGCCATTGTAGGCACCCCGGTGCGGCGGGATATGTTTGCCCGGCGCCAGGATGCTGAAAAACGCGTTGCCAACGTCGGGAATTTCACGCAGCAGCGCCATCGTCTGCGGACAGCGCCGCGCGTTCTCGTCGCAGTCGCGGCCGGCGCAGATCAGGAAGAATGTCTTCCAGCCGTCATCGCGTGTGATAGTGCCGGCTTCTTTGAGAATCTCGTGAAAACTCGGCATGCGATCGCGGTAAACCATTACCTTGTCAAGCTCAGTGCGAATCTGACGCCATTGCGACTGGATTCGAGGTACCCAGTAAAAATCACCGGGATCGTATACCGGGACGTCAGGCAAGCATGATTTTATGGCGACGAACGATTCCAATCGCCCTTGGAGGGAGAGTCCCAGTCGCCCGAGTACCGATTTCGGGAGACCCTGTGTGTGCTGACGCGATCGGTAATCGACGGCGACGGGCGAGTCAGGAGACGGGAATTGGCCAGCGAGATCGTTAGGCATTCGAGTTACGCAAAAATTATGGATCCGATTCTGAATTCCGGGAAAACGCAGGCGGCACATGACCGCGGGGACCGCGAGCGTGTGGAGTTTAACGAAACCAGCCGACCTTCTGTCCCCGACCAGCGGCGCATAGGACCTCTTGCGAACACAGCTGGTGGACGGTAATCTGTACTGACCGGTCGGTCAGTCCCGATTTGTCCCCCGATTCAAACTGATTCGATTTCATCCGTGGCTGCTCACACTCCGAAACCTGGTGCACAAGCGATAGCCGATGCGGCGATTGACCTTTTCTCGAAGGAAAAGTTCGAGTCGGTCTCGGTCGCGCAGATCGCAGCGGCGGCCGGGGTGTGCAAGGCCAATGTGTTTCATCATTTCGAATCGAAGGAAGCGCTGTATCTCGCAGTCATGCGGGAAATCAGTTCATTTCATCTGGAGCAGGTGGAAGCGCTGCTCGCGGACCCGGCACCCAGCACAGAAAAACTGCGCCGCCTGCTGGTGTTCGAGTTGAATAATATGATCGCGGAAGCACAGCGCACGCGACTGATCTTGCGCGAGTGCATGGACGATGGGCATCCGCATGTACGCTCCCTTGTGCAGAAGGTGTATGACCACAACGTCCAGACCCTCATCGCGCTGTTCGAGCAAGGGCGCGAACGCGGTGAATTCCGGGCCGACATTGAACCGGCCTGCGCCGCCCTGCACTACACGGCGCTCAAACTGCTGTTCTTCCAGTACAACGAGAGTATACGGCAGCAGCCGGAAACCGCGCATCTGCAAGATGTCGAAACATTCGCCGAGCAAACTTGCGGATTGTTGCTGCGCGGTTTATTGAACGCGCCAGCGAAAGCGGCTTCCGGGCCCAAACCGAGGGTGCGTGCACCGCGGAAAATCAGGAGTTCCTCATGAGCCATCACGATATCGCTGCGAAATTACTTGCGGTAACGACCGCTGCCGCCGCGACGGCACTCGTCGCCGGTTGCGCAGTGGGGCCGGATTTCAAATCGCCGGCTGCTCCGCAAACCGACCGATACACAGCCGAACCACTTGCCGCCGCGACCGCAAGCACCCCGGTAGGAGGGGGCGAAAGCCAGGCATTTGCGATCGGCAAGCAGTTGCCCGCCCGCTGGTGGACACTGTTCCAGTCAGATGCCTTGAATCGGCTGGTTGATGAATCCTTCAACGGCAGCCCGACCGTTGCCGCCGCCGAGGCGACGCTGCGACAAGCCCGCGAAAACATGACGGCGACGAATGCAGAGTTGCTGCCTTCGGTCGATGGCACGGCTTCGGCGACGCGCCAGAAAATTTCCGGCGCGCAGTTTCACGGCAGTCCCAACATCTTCAGCCTGTTCGATGCGTCGGTCGGCGTGTCCTACGGCATCGACCTGTTCGGCGGTGCACGCCGCGCGGCGGAAGCACAACAAGCGATGGTCGAATATCAGCGCTTCGAACTGCAGGCGGCTTATCAGACGCTGGCTGCGAATGTGGTGAACGCAGCGGTGGCCGAAGCTTCGTTGCGTGCACAGGTTGCGGCGACCGAGGACATCGTCGCGGCATTGCAGCACCAGATGGATATCACTGAAAAACAGTATGTGCTGGGTGGCGCGGCTTATAGCGACGTGCTGAGCGCGCGCTCGAATCTGGCGACACAGCAGGCGTCGTTACCGACGCTGAGCAAGCAGCTCGAACAGACCCGGCATCGGCTGGCGGTATATCTGGGCAAGCTGCCGAGCGAGTTTACTGCGCAGCAGTTCGATATCGCAGATCTGAAACTGCCGCGCGAATTGCCGGTCACGGTTCCTTCCGAGTTGGTGCGCCAGCGGCCAGACGTACGCGCAGCCGAGGCACAGATGCATCAGGCGGCAGCCAATGTGGGGGTCGCCACCGCCGAGATGCTGCCCAGGATCAGCATCAGCGGTAATTTCGGCGACGAGGCCGCCAAGGTGGGAGATCTGCTATCGAGCGGCATCTGGAATGTCGGCGCCAACGTCACGCAACCGATTTTTCACGGCGGCGAACTACGTGCCAAACGCCGCGCTGCTGCGGATGTTTACGATATAGCGACGGCTCAATACCGCCAGACTGTCCTCTCCTCTTTCGCGGATGTTGCCGATGCCTTGCGCGCGCTCGAAGCGGATGCGAGCGCGTTCAATGCGCAATACACGGCGTCCACCAGTGCCGAAGCGAGTCTGCGGCTGGTTGAAAAGCAGTACGCGCTCGGCGCGGTCAGTTACTTGAACCTGCTTACTGCACAGAAGCAATACCAGCAGGCACACATCGGCTACGTGCAGGCGCTGGCGAGCCGCTACCAGGACACCGTGGCGCTGTTCCAGGCGCTCGGCGGCGACTGGAGCGAAGCGCCTGCCAGCACCGTTGCGGCCGATCACTGATTCCACCCTACCGTCCTCAAATCTGGAGCAATGAATGAAGCGCTGGTTCACCATGATTGGAGTCGTGATTTTGATCGTCGTCATGCTTGCCGGGGTAAAAAGCTTCAAGATGTTTCAGATGTTCCAAAGCTTCAAAGCGATGGGAGAACCGAAAGCGACCGTATCGACAATCGGAGCTGCTTATCAGGACTGGCAGTCAACACTGTCCGCGGTCGCCAGCGTGCGTGCCCAGCGCGGCTCGGATCTCAGCGCCGAGGTTGCCGGCATCGTCGATGAAATCGCGTTCAACTCCGGCGACGAAGTCAAAGAAGGCGAGTTGTTGATCAAGCTGCGCGCGGCCGACGATCTGGCACGTCTCGATTCGCTGAAAGCCACCGCGGATCTGGCTGCAATGAACTACAAACGCGATCAGAGCCAGTATGAAGCCAAAGCCATCAGCCAGGCTGTGCTCGATGCCGACGCCGAAAACCTCCAGCGCGCGCAGGCAGATCTGGCGCAGCAGCAGGCGCTGGTCGATAAGAAATTCGTGCGCGCCCCATTTTCCGGCACGCTCGGCATCCGTAACGTCGATCGCGGACAGTATCTGAATCCGGGCACGAAGATCGTCACGCTTCAGCAGCTCGATCCGCTGTTTGTGGACTTCAATCTGCCGCAGCAGGCACTCGCGCAGATCAAGGTCGGACAAAGCCTCACCGCCGCCATCGATACGTGGCCGGATCTGAGTTTCAGCGGCCACATCTCGGCAATTGAACCCCGTATCGACACTGACACGCGTAACGTGCAGATCCGCGCCGTGGTCAACAATCCGCAGCATAAGCTGCTGCCAGGCATGTATGTGCGAGTGATGGTCGGCATCGGAGATCCGCAAAGCTACCTGACACTGCCGGAGACAGCGATCACCTACAATTCCTACGGGGAGACCGTATATCTGGTAGTACCCAAGAGCGATGTCAAAGCGCCTGCGGATCATTCGTCCGGAACCGCGGCGACCGCCAAGCCCGCACGAGGCACCACATCTGAATTGATCGCCAGGCAAATCTTTGTCACCACCGGCGCGAAGCGCGGCGATCAGGTCGCGATTCTCAAGGGCATCAAGGAGGGCGATGAGGTCGTCACCAGCGGCCAGGTCAAGCTCAGGAATGGCACTACGGTGGTCGTCGACAACAAGGTTCAGCCGTCGAACGACGCCGCTCCCACCCCTCAAGAATATTAGGGCGATGACATTCACCGATATCTTTATTCGCCGGCCGGTTCTGGCCAGCGTCATCAGCCTGCTGATCATGGTGCTCGGATTGCGCGCGCTGTTCGGCTTGCCGATCCGCGAGTACCCCCAAACCGAGAATGCGGAAGTCATGGTGACGACCACATACTACGGCGCTAGCCCGGAGGTCATCGCGGGATTCATCACAACGCCGATCGAAGCTGCGGTCTCCGAAGCGCAGGGCATCGACTATCTCACGTCTACTAGCACCAGCGGTGTTTCGACGATCACGGCGAGGCTGCGCCTGAACTACGACTCGAATCGCGCGCTGACGGAAATCAGCAGCAAGGTCAATTCGGTGCTCAACCAGCTACCGCCGGAAGCACAGCAGCCGAGCATCACCGTGCAGATCGGCGACACCGTCGCCGCCATGTATATCGGCTTCAACAGCGACTCGCTGGCGCCGAATCAGGTCAATGACTATGTCGCCCGTGTTGTGCAACCGAAACTGCAAGCAATACCCGGGATGCAAAAAGCACTACTCCTCGGTTCGCGGCAGTATGCAATGCGCATCTGGCTGGATTCCATGAAGCTCGCCGCGGTGGGCCTTACCGCACAGGACGTGTTCGCGGCCCTGCAAAGCAATAATTATCTGTCCTCGCTTGGCACCACCCGCGGACAGATGATTGCCATCGACCTCACAGCGAATACCGATCTGCACTCGGCCGAAGAATTCGGGGATCTGGTCCTCAAGCAAAAAGACGGGGCGCTGGTGCGCTTGCGGGATGTCGGCAACGTCGTGCTGGGTGCCGAGAATTACGATGTCGATGTGCACTTCAAAGGCAAGCCGTCTCTGTTCATCGCCATGTTCGTTGCGCCCAACGCCAACATCCTTACAGTCATTGGCGAGGTGCGCAAAATCTTCCCGGACATCGTCGCGCAAATGCCAGCCGGGCTGCATGCCGAGATCGGCTATGACGCCACGGGATACATCAAATCTTCGATCGACGAGGTCGTGAAGACGCTCGTCGAAACCCTGGTGATCGTTACCCTGGTGATCTTCCTGTTCCTGGGTTCGGTGCGTTCGGTGATCATTCCGGTACTGGCGATGCCCCTGTCGCTGATCGGCGCCTTTTTCGTCATGTTGGTGATGGGTTATTCGATAAATCTGTTGACACTGCTCGCACTGGTTCTGGCCATCGGGCTGGTTGTCGATGACGCGATCATCATCGTCGAAAACGTCGATCGCCATCTCAAACTCGGCGCCAAGCCACTTCACGCAGCCATCGCCGCCGCGCGCGAATTGGCGGGACCTATCGTCGCGATCTCGGTCGTGCTGATCGCCGTTTATATTCCGATCGGATTCCAGGGTGGCCTCACCGGCGTCATGTTTTCGGAGTTCGCCTTCACGCTGGCCGGTGCGGTCGCGATATCTGCGATCGTCGCGCTGACCTTGTCGCCAATGATGTGCGCACGATTCTTAAAGTCCGAACACAGCAGCAACGCGCTGGTCCGAAGCATCGACCAGAACTTCAATTGGCTCACGCGTCATTACCATCGCATCCTGACCGCGATGATCGAATCGTGGCGCGCAGTGGTTGCGTTCGGTGTTGTCGTCATCGTCCTCATCATCGTCATGCTGATGGTTCCGATGCCGTTCGGTGTCATGCACGAACTGGCGCCGGCGGAAGATCAGGGCATGGCGTACAGCGTGCTGTCCTCGGCGTCGGATGCGACGCCGGAACAGGTCGGGCTCTATTCGCACCAGGCATTCCTGGCCATGAGCTCATTGCCCGAGTATGAAAACGCCTTCCAGTTTGACGGCTATCCGACCATGAATCAGGGTTTCGGGGGAATCGTGTTCAAACCCTACGGCGAGCGTACGCGCAAAGTGCCGGAGATCCTGGCCGACTGGCAGACACGCTCCAACCAGATCGCGGGCGCCAAAGTCGTTTGCATCAATCCGCCGGCACTGCCGGGCAGCGGCGGCGGTTATCCAACACAGTTCGTCATCAATACGACCGCATCGTTCGAGCAACTCTACGGAGTTTCTGAAGCATTCCTTGCCAAAGCCCAGGCAACCGGCAAGTTCTGGCTCGTCGATTCCGATCTCAAGATCGATAAACCGCAGACTCGGGTGATCGTGGATCACGACAAAGCGGCATTGCTGGGACTGACCGGCAAAGACATCGGCGGCGTCCTCGGCGGCATGCTCGGCGGTGGTTATTCCAACTACTTTAGTATTTCCGGACGCTCGTACAAGGTGATGCCGCAGGTACGGCAAAGCGAACGTCTCAACGCAGAACAGTTACGCGGTTATCAATTTCGCACCGCGCAAGGCACCATGATTCCAGCCTCGACGGTTGTCTCTTTGAAAACAGAAACGACGCCCGAAACAATCAATCATTTCCAGCAGTTAAATTCGGCGACAATCAACGCGGTATATTTGGGAACACAGGGCGAAGCGCTGGAGCTGCTCCGCAAAATCGCGGCGGAAACATTGCCGAACGATTACACCATCGACTACGGCGGCGAATCGCGCCAGTACATGCAGGAGTCCGGTGGCTTCTTCATGACGATGGGGTTTGCGCTGATCATCATCTTCCTCACGCTGGCCGCTCAGTTCGAAAGCTTCCGCGACCCGCTCGTCATCATGATGTCGGTACCGATGGCGATTTTCGGCGCGATGATCTTCATCTTCGAAGGCTATGCGACGCTGAATATCTACACACAGGTGGGGTTGGTGACGCTGCTCGGTCTGATCGCCAAGCACGGCATTCTGATCGTGCAATTCGCCAACGATCTGCAAACCCAAGGCATGCGCAAACGCCAGGCGATCGAGGAAGCCGCCGCGATCCGTCTGCGGCCGATCCTGATGACTACCGCGTCGATGGCGCTGGGCGTGATTCCGCTGGTGATCGCCAGCGGTGCCGGCGCGGTTGGCCGCAATCACATGGGGCTGGTCATCGCCGCCGGCATTTCGATCGGAACGCTGTTCACGCTGTTCGTGGTACCTGCCATGTATCTCGGCATCGCGCGCGATCACACCGCAGACCGCAAGGCCGATGATTCGATGCCCGTGCCCAACGAGGCGTGAGTTATGAAAGAAATTCCCATCGAACCGCTGACGAAGCCCTTTCCTGGCCATACCGGCATGCCGTTCGCCTGCTCAACTTGCGAGGCCAGGTCCGCCAGCATCTGCAACGGCCTCGCGCCGCCAGAGTTCGACCAGATGACGCGATATCTGACCCAGCACGCATTAGCCGCGCGCGCCCCGCTATGCAGCGAAGGTGACGCCGCGAAGCTGGTCTACACGGTAACAGCAGGTTCGCTGCGCCTGTTCCAGTTGCTGCCGGATGGACGCCGTCAGATTGTCGGCTTCGCGTTTCCTGGCGATTTCCTGGGCCTTACCTCCGGTGGTCTCTACAACGTCAGTGCCGAAGCGTTGGAGGATTCGCGCGTGTGCCAGCTGCCACGCGCCGAATTCACCCGTTTGATGCAAGTGATTCCGGATCTTGAGCATCGCGTGCTCGCGCGCACCGCGGCCGAACTCGTGCGTGCGCGCGAACAGATGGTATTGCTTGGCCGCAAAACCGCCGGGGAACGCCTCGCAACATTTCTCCTGCAGATGGCGGCCCGTATGAAGCCAGCGCGACCGGATATGCCATTGCGGCTGCCGATGACGCGAGCAGATATCGCCGACTATCTCGGGCTGACCACCGAAACGGTGAGCCGCACATTCACGCGCTTGCGCGCTCTGAAGTTGATTGAACTGCCTGGGAACGACGAGGTGCGCCTGCTGCGCCCCGAGCTGCTGGAAGGGATCGCGAGCGGCAAACGCGGAAATACACGGTCACCATAATCCCGCCGCGCGGCCGCCAAGCCCGCAAGCGACCATCAGCATGACCGCCGCAAAGCCTTTTTGCAGATGAGGGCCGGCGACCCGGTGCGCGACTTGGCGCGCTGCCAGCATCCCCACCAGCGCGCCCGCCATGAACGGAGCCGCGCGGTCCCACGGCAGTCCCGGTCCGCCTAGCGCGGCGAACACTACGGTGCCGGTGGCGACCAGTGCGATGGTCATCAGCGAAGTCGCCACGGCAGAATTCATCGATAGCGGACTCACCGCGCGCAGCGACGGTACGACGATGAATCCACCGCCGACACCGAGCAGGCCGGACAGCAATCCGGTCAGCGCGCCGATGCTGCCGATCACCGCCGCCGTTCGCGGTGTCCAGAGCAGGCGTCCGGTTTTCGGGTCCAACTGGCACAGGTGGCCGGATGATGCGGCACCCTCGCCGGTCACCGACGCGCGGACAACATCGCTGGCGTCCGATGCGGCCCTCGCCTGCCGCCAAAGGCGCACGGCGACGATCACCATTATCGCGGCGAAAAGTCCGTCCAGAAGCGCAAGGGGGGCATGAGCGGAGAGCATGATGCCGGCCGGGGAAAACAGCGTACCCACCGCCCCCATCAGCATCGCCGCGCGATAACGGACGTAGCTACGCCGCCACGCGGTGTAGACGCCAAGCGCGGATGCCGCCGCCACCGCCAGGAGCGCTACCGGCACCGCCTGCGGCACGGTCCATCCGAAGGCGGCCATCAGCAGTGGCACGGCAAGCATGGAGCCGCCCGCACCAGTCAGCCCCAGCACAATGCCGACAATGGCGCCCAGGGCAAGGCCGGTGATCAGGAAATCCATTGGCAACTGGCGGAGTGAATATCAAAGAGCTTATCGGGCGCGGACGGGGTTTATGTAGGCTTCGTTGGCCCTTCATACACGTTATGCGGCTTGCAAAACCCAGCGCGCGAGTTGAGCAGCCGACATCAATCCCGCCTGCTGCGCGACGACGCGACCGCTTCTCAACACCGCGAAATTCGGGATGCTGCGCACACCAAAGCGGCCGGCGAGCTCCGGCTGCCGTTCGGTATCGACTTTTAAAACAATCGCGCGGCCCGCAATATTCGCCGCAACCTTGGCGACTTCGGGCGCAGCCATACGGCAGGGTCCGCACCACGATGCCCAGAAATCCACCAGCACGGGAACCGTGGCGGAATCGGTGATCGCAGTAAAATCCTCGGCGCCGACATCGAGCGGCTCCGCGAGAGGCGGCAATTCACGCTTACAGGCGCCACAGCGACCGATGTCGGCGAGATGCTTCGGCGGCACACGATTACCGGTGCCGCAATGGGGACAATTGCGAATCATGGACACATACTCCCTCATCTGAATGGCGCCGCAATTGATTTCGATCAATAGCGCGCACTGCGTGTTCGTGCAGGCTTGCGCCAATATGAAAGCCACCTGTATATTAACATAATCTAATTTAGATATGTATAATATTTATGCTATGGCAATACCTTCCCGATCCGAATTCTCGGCACTGCGCCGCCCAAAACTGCGGGCGGCGGAGATGGAAGGCCACGCGAGCGCTGCCGCCAGCCTGCTGCGCTCGCTGGCGAATCCGAACCGCCTGATGATTCTATGCACGCTGACTGGCGAGGAGCTTTCGGTCGGTGCGCTCAACGAACGCGTACCGCTGTCGCAATCGGCGCTTTCGCAGCATCTTGCGGTGCTTCGAGAGGAAGGCTTGGTAACGACGCGACGCGAGGCGCAAACGGTCTACTACAACGTGCCCGACGGACCGGCGCTGCGGATCCTTGATGTGCTCTACGACGCCTACTGTGGCCCGCATCCCGGCCCACGCATGACCAAAAACCGGAAAGGAAAGAAACTATGAACACCAAAGCAGAAGCGAATATCTGGCTCGACATTCCCAACGTTTGCACGCCAGCCGACGGGCTTTGTACCGGCGGCCGTCCGCAACCAGAGCATCTACAGCAGGCCAAGGAGCGCGGTGTGCGCACCATTGTCAACCTATGTCCACACAGCGAACCCTGCGGCTATGACGAACCAACGCTGGTGCAGTCGCTTGGCATGCATTATGTGAATATCCCGATTGCCGGCCCGTCCGACTTGACCGACGCCAACGCGCGTCTGCTCGCATCGACACTAAGCGAAGCCGGTGCCGGCCATCCCGTGTTGGTGCATTGCGCGAGCGGCAATCGCGTCGGCGCACTGTTCGCTCTGAAAGCACGCTATGTCGATGGCCTTGGCATCGACGAAGCATTGGCGGCGGGCCGAGCTGCCGGACTTAAGGCAATGGAACCGATCGTGCGGCAGATACTTACTGCTTGATCATTGGGCTCCTGCGCCGTCCACCGTCATCTCGACCGAGACACGCTTATGAACAAAAGCTATCGCGAAATTACCCAGTCCGTCTCCGCGTCCCTAGCCAAGCTGCGCGCCGACATCCCGGAGACCACTAAAGGCTTCAATGCGATGGCGCGCGCGGCTACGGCGCCAGGCGCGCTCGATGGCAAGACCAAAGAGCTGATCGCGTTGGCGCTCGGAGTCGCCGCGCACTGCGACGCCTGCATCGGCTTCCACATACAGGCACTGATCCGGCTTGGCGCCAGCCGCGCCGAGATCGAGGAGGCACTGGGGATGGCGGTATACATGGTCGGTGGTCCGTCGCTGAT
>Ga0265334_10000087_pt1 | contig 66703 bp, 55 predicted proteins | sample 42023metaG_FD_192442 | JGI IMG/M metagenome (GOLD analysis project Ga0265334, IMG submission 192442) | Rhizosphere microbial communities from Carex aquatilis grown in University of Washington, Seatle, WA, United States - 4-20-23 metaG | ecosystem: Host-associated > Plants > Roots > Rhizosphere...
ACCGAAGCGGCGATCGATGCCAGCGGCAATTTAGTCATGGTATGGCCGATCCAGCGGCAGGACCTGTCCCAGGCCATGGTGGCCCGGTTGATAACGGCGCCTTGAACAATTGACCGGTAAGCGCGCAGGAATGCCCGCGCAGTTTTGTGCCACAGCGGAATACATCCCCAAGCCCGAGTAGGCCAGAATAGCTGCGCAAGCAACGTATTCTGACTTCCGCGAGCTAAGCGAGCTGGCTTCGGCACATGCGTCAAGTAAGGCGTATTTGCTTGCCGTTTGATGTATCCGACAGAGTCGCGTGCGCGGTGCGCACTCTACGCTCATGTCCCACTCCAGCCGCATTGCAGTGCAAAAATTGCAGCGACCGGAGGTTTTCCTTACTATCTGTATTAATGTAAGGACATGCCATGTCAGAAGCCACCGTCACCAGCAAAGGGCAAATCACCATTCCCGCCGATATCCGGAAGGCATTGGGATTGACGGCTGGTGAGCGTGTTGTGTTCACGCGTCTGGATGACGGAACAACCGTCATGCGGAGCAAGACCCGTTCGATCCTGGGCTTGAAAGGCACGCTCAAGCCGCGCCGTGGATCGCATAAAGTGGCCATCAAGGATATGAAGATCAGTCGGCGCTGATGTCTGGTCTGGATACCAGTGTGCTGGTGCGCTGGTTGATCGACGACGATCACCGGCAAAGCGGGCGCGTGCAGAAGGTTTTTGAATCCGCCCGGGACAGTGAAACGCAGTTGTTTGTTCCCGACACGGTGATGCTCGAACTCGAATGGGTGCTACGGGCGCGGTATGGCTTCGACAAAGCGTCGATCCTCAAGGCATTGAACGCCTTGCTGGAAACCCACGAGCTTGAATTTCAGACGGAAGCCGCGCTCGAACGCGCATTGCATTTTTATCGGCAAGGAACCGCGGACTTTGCGGATTGCTTTCATGCCGGACTGTGCAGCAGTGCCGACCGTGCGCCCTTGCTGACGTTTGACGAAAAAGCGGCGAAGGTGCCGGGTGCGCAATTGGTGAATAGTTGACCCTGACCATGGCTCGTAGGATGCGATGAGCTTGCGAATCGCATCGACCGTGTGGTGATCCTCTCGAACGGTGCGATTCGGCTTCGCCTCACCACACGATCAATCGAACGTTCGCTCTCCAGCATCCACCGGGGGCAACACACCGACCAACGCAGTGTTAGCGAATCCTATTTCCTGCGTCGGCTGCAGCCGTAGAGGAACATCTGCACCGATGCATCGACGTGCGCTTCCAAACCGGAACCGCGTGGGAACGGCGCGAGACCGAACATCTGCGCGGTGTGCGGACGGCCCTTCATCAGTTCGAAAAACTGCGCGGCTGAGAAGTCAGGATCAGGACAGTCGAGGCGCCCGGCTTCCGTCTGCAACTGCAGGTAGCAACTGAGCATCGTGCGGCTGCGCTGCGGGCCACGCTCGAAGAAGCGCCGCGCCAGCTCGGGAAAGCGCTGCGCTTCGGCATACATCACGCGGAACAGGGCCAGGCGGTCGTCGTCGAGCATCATGCGCAGGTAGCGCTTGCCGATCGCGACGAGCGTTCGCTCCACATCCTCGTCCGCTACTTTCGGAATTTTCAGGTCCTTGGTGAACTCTTCGGAGTGCGCGGCAAGGATGTCGAAAAACAAGCCCTCCTTGCTACCAAAGTAGCTATACAGGCTGGCCTTGGACCCGCCGCCGACACGGCGCATTACCTCTTCGATGCTTGCACCCTCATAGCCTTGCTCCAGAAATACCTGGCGCGCCGCTTCCATCAGCGCCTGCCGGCGCTGCTCGCCACGCTCAGTGTGGGGTTTGCGGTTGACTTTCATGAGTGGCGCGAAGCAAAATAGAATGTAACGTTCATTACACTATCAGCTCCGATGCTTTCCGCGCAAGCGCGCCGCGAAGGAAAGCGATAGCAAGCGCTGTACAGAAAACCCCTGGTACGAATTCAATGGCTGCCCGCAAAGTGTCGCTGCGCATCATGCTCCCGCTGCTGGCACTGGCCGCGCTGGCCGGCATCACGCACTGGTGGTTCGTCGGACGCTTCGTGCAATCCACCGACGATGCCTATGTCCGCGCCGACATGAGTGCGATCACGCCGCGCGTCGGCGGCGAGCTGCTGGCGGTGCATGTCGTTGACAATCAGTCGGTGCACAAGGGTGACGTGCTGGTCGAGATCGATCCGCGCGACTATGCCGCGCGCTTGGCTAATGCGCGTGCGGCCGTCGCCGCGGCACAAGCAGCAATCAGAGCAAATAGCGCACAACTGACGTTGCAGCGGTCGAACATCGAGCAAGCGCGCGCGACCGTCTCCGCGGCGCAGGCTGACCAAGTGCGCCTGGAGAAAGACTGGAACCGTGCCGATGAGTTGGTGCGCGACGGCGTCGCCACCCACCAGCGTCTGGATACTGCGCTGGCCGCGTACAAGAGCGGCGACGCCAACGTTGCGCGCGCCGTGGCGGGATTCCAAGCCGCGCAGGATCAGGTCGCGGCGTTGCAGGCGGAGGGCGCACGCCTCAAGAGTCAGCTGGACGCACAGAAGTCGATGGCCGACCTCGCGCAGATCGACCTCGACGCGACCACGCTGCGCGCACCGATCGACGGCGCCGTAGGCGATCTGGCGGCGCGCGTCGGGGAGCGCGTGGCGCCGGGCACACGCTTGCTGTCCCTGGTGCCGCTGCAGTTGGTATACGTCGAAGCCAACTTCAAGGAAACCCAGCTCTCGCGCATGGCGGTGGGCCAGACAGCGCGGGTCAAGGTCGATGCTTTTCCAGGCCGCAGCGTGAGCGGACACATCGACAGCTTCTCGCCGGCCAGCGGCGCCGAATGGTCGCTGCTGCCGCCGCAGAACGCCACTGGCAACTTCATCAAAGTCGTACAGCGCGTATCGGTCCGGATCGCACTTGATGTCGATCCGGAACTGCGTGGCCGTCTGCGGCCCGGCATGTCGGTGGTCGCCACCGTCGACACGCGCAGTGCCGCGTCTGCGGCGCAGCCGCAGGTCAGCGCGCGCTGAGATCTTGAGCCGGCGATGAACCAGGGCGTCTTCAGGGGCGGCGGCGGCGAGCTCGCACCCGAAGAATTGCGCCGGCTTCAGCGCCGCGCCTGGTGGGGCTACTTGGCTTTGGTGATCGGCAACTTCATGGCGATCCTCGACATCCAGATCGTGGCGAGCTCGATCAACGAAATCCAGGCGGGTCTGTCCGCCAGCACCGACGAGATTCAGTGGCTGCAGAGCTCGTACCTGATCGCCGAAGTGATCGGTATTCCGCTATCGGCTTATCTGTCGCGCCTGCTGTCGACGCGCGTGTACTTCGTCACCTGCTCGGTGGGCTTTGCGGCCGCCAGCGTCGGCTGCGCGCTGTCATGGAGCCTGGGCTCGATGGTGATATTCCGTGTGCTCCAGGGCTTCCTTGGCGGCGGCATGATCCCCACCACCTTCGCCACGCTATACATCCTGTTCCCGGAGGAGCGACGCGTCGTGCCGCGCGTGCTGTCGGGCATGATGGCCATGAGCGCCTCGGCGCTGGGACCAACCATCGGCGGCTTTATCACTGGGCTGGTCTCCTGGCACTGGCTGTTCCTGCTCAACCTGCTGCCAGGCCTGGGATGCGCCTACGCGGTGTGGCTGCTGATCGACATCGACAAGCCGCAACCGGAAATGCTCAAGCTCACCGACTTCTGGGGCTTGGCGTTCATGGCGCTGTTCCTGGGGTCGATGGAATACACACTCGATGCCGGCCCGCGCAAGGACTGGATGGATGACGACGCAGTGGCGACGACCGCGGTGCTGGCGGTCATCGGCGGCACGCTGTTCTTCCACCGAGTACTGAGCACGGCCCACCCGATCGTCGATCTGCGCGCCTTCCACAACCGCAATTTCGCGATTGGCAGCTCGATCTCGATGCTGCTCGGCATGATCACCTACACGCTGGTTTACCTGACACCGCTGTTTCTGGGCCAGGTGCGAGGATTCAGCCCGCTGCAGATCGGCCAAGTGATGCTGTCGCAGGGTGCCGCGATGTTCTTGTCCGCACCGTTGGCCGGACGCCTCATACGCATCATGGGGCCGCGCTCGATGATGGCGCTGGGACTGACTCTGGTGATCATCGGCACTCTGCTCAACACGCGACTGACCGCCGACTGGGGCATTTGGGAGTTCTTCGTGCCGCAAGTGCTGCGTGGCTGCGGCTTCGTCATCTGCTATGTCCCGACGAACGACGTGGCGCTGGGCACGATGCCGGCGCACGAGGTAAAGAATGCCTCCGGTCTGTACGCTGTCACCCGCAACATCGGCGGCGCCATTGGCCTGGCTCTGCTCACTACTCTGATCAATCTGCACAACTGGAACCACTGGCAGGCGCTAGCGCAAAACCTGCGACTGTCGCGCGCGCCAGTGCGCGACGCGCTGTCCAGCATGCAGCATGCACTGACACCAGAATTGGGTAGCCACAGCGGCGCCGCCGCGGTCAGCTGGCTAGCTCAGATCACCGCGCAACAAGCAGCGGTGCTGACCTACGCCGACATGTTCCGCATGCTGGCATATCTGGCGATGGGCGCGCTGTTGCTGGTGTCCTTGGTAGCCAAGCCTCAGCGGCACATCGAGGACGCGGTGCCCTAGGGCCCTCGTTTAAGAGCTGCCCGCAAGATCCGTCCGCGCGCTCCGGCGCAGAGCCGAATTCGGCTACTTCGCCCAGTCCTTGTAAAACTCCGGCAGATCGCTGGAGCACTTGGCGGTGAACTGCGGATCGCGCTTCTCGATGAAGGCGCGCACGCCTTCCTTGCCGTCTTTCTGGCTTGAATAGAACACCGCGAGGGAATCGACCTTGTGCGCATCCAGTGGATGCGGCAATGCGGAATTGCGGTACATCATCTGGCGCGTAAGCGCGACCGACACCGGCGAGCGCTTCTGCGTGAACTGGCGCGCCAGCTTGTAAGCTTCCGGCAACAGCTGCTCCGGCGGCAGCACGCTTTTCACCAAGCCGCCGCGCAGCGCCTCTTGCGCATCGAACGGCTCCGCGCTGTAGCACCATTCCAGCGCCTGCGAAATTCCGACCACGCGCGGCAGGAACCAGGTCGAGCAGGCTTCCGGCACGATGCCGATCTTGCCGAACACGTAACCGATGCGCGCCTTGTCGCTGGCCAGACGAATATCCATGGCCAGTATCATGGTCGCGCCGATCCCCACGGCCGGGCCGTTGATCGCGGCGATGACCGGTTTGGTGCAGTTGAAGATCGCCAGCGTCACGCGCCCGCCGGTGTCGCGCACGCCGTCGCGGATCGCCGGGTCGTCCAGGCGCTCGCTCATGTCCCGCAGCGTCGGATGCTGCGACTCGTCGAGGCCAAACACGTTGCTGCTGCCCACGGCGAGGTCCATGCCCGCGCAAAATGCGCGGCCGGCACCAGTGACGACCACGGCGCGTACCGCATCGTCTTTGCTTGCACGCTGGAACGCCGCTTCCAGCTCGCGCGACATCTCTACGGTGAAGGCGTTGAGCCGATCGGGACGGTTGAGCGTGAGTGTCAGAATGCCGTCATCGACCGACCAGTTCAGGGTGTTGTAGTTCATCAAATTCTCCGTAAGTTTGCGGAAGGCTAACGTTTCCAGGGATCTCACGCCAAATTCACGTGCCACACGCCGACCCGTTACACGCCAAGTGATCCGGCACAACTTTTCAAGCGGTTTTCCGGGAGCCGATTTGTTTAGACGGGGCACTGAGCCGCGTGGTCTAGAGCAATAAGGGACTGGCAGAGGCAGGCAAGTTGGGCTGCGCTTCGGGTCATCTGGTAACCGGGGGTCGAAGGCATAATTGTGGGTGCTAGCATTAGTCAGAGCCGGGGGAGTCGTTAATGAACAAGACGTTGATCGTCGGGGCGAAGATCTGGGACGCCAGCGGAGAGGCTGCGTTCCCGGGTGACGTTCTCGTCGAGGGCAATCGGATCCGGTCAGTGTCCAAAGTGCCAGGACAGCTTTCGCGAACAGGCTGCCAAGTGGTCGATGGGCAGGGAATGACGCTGATGCCGGGCATGACCGAAGGTCACGCGCATCTGTCGTTCGAAGCGGTCACCTCGACCGAAGACCTGATCACGCCGCCGCCCGAAGAACATACGCTGCTCACGGCGCGCGTCGCCAAAGTGCTGCTGGATCATGGCTTTACCAGCGCCTGGGGCGCTTCCGAGGCCAAACTGCGACTTGGTGTTGCTGTGCGCAACGAAGTCGACGCCGGCCGCCTGCCTGGCCCGCGCATCCGCGCCGGATCGCTGGAGATTTCCGTCACTGGCGGCATGGGCGACGAGAGCAAGCTGCACAACCCGCGCAAGGGACCGTCGATCATCGTCGACGGCCCGGAAGAAATGCGCAAAGCCGTGCGCCTGTGCTGCCGCGAGGGCTGCGACAACATCAAGCTCGATGTCTCCGGCGACCCGTTCTACCCGAACACGCCGGCGCACACGACGCCGATGTCGTACGAGGAAATCCTCATGGCGGTGGAGACGGCTCACGCCTACGGGCGCAAGGTCAATGCCCATACGCGCTCGATCGGCGGCAGCCAAGCCTGCCTGCGCGCGGGCGTCGACGTGCTCTTTCACTGTGAGTACTCCGACGAAAAGACGCTCGACATGTTCGAGGAAGCCAAGGATCGCGTCTTCGTGGTGCCGACAGTCAGCCTGTTCCATTCGATCGTCAAAAACGAAGCTGCCGGCGCCGGCCTGACCGCGGAAATCGGCGGCTACATGGGCATCCCGGCGCTGCTCGAAGCCTCGGCCAAGACGCACACTGCGCTTCGCAAGCGCGGCATCCGCCACCTCATCGGCGGCGACTACGGCTTCGCCTGGAGCAAGAACGGCACCAATGCACGCGATCTGCAGTTCTTCGTCGATTACTACGGCTATACGCCGGCCGAAGCGCTGCGCTGCGCCACGCGAAATGGTGGCGCACTGATGACCATGGGCAGTGACGAAAAATTGGGCAAGGTGAGCGAGGGATATCTGGCGGATCTGCTGCTGGTCAACGGCGATCCGCTCACGGACCTGTCGCTGCTCCTGAACCCCGACCGTCTGGTCATGATCATGAAGGGCGGAGAGCTTTACAAGAACACCAGCAGCGCCGTGCAACGTCGCGCTGCCGCTTGAAGAATTTTGTCGCAATAAGCTTTGGAGAATATCGATGTCTGCTGAGATAAAGGAAGACCGTAAGGCCGCCCCGCTCAAAGGTGAAGCCCGTTGCCCGGGCGCGCCGAGCACGCAGGAAATCATTGCGGCCGATAAGGTTGAGGCACCCCGCTGGGTGCGTTCGGAATCCTACGAATTCCTTGGTGACGAAGACATCCCTACCGATCGCTACATCGATCCTGCCTACGCGAAGAAGGAACTCGACACCCTTTGGAAGCGGACGTGGCAGTTCGCCTGCCGCGAAGAGCATATCCCGCAAGTCGGCGACTATCACGTCTACGACCTCGCCCACTATTCCTTCATCATCACGCGGGTCGCGGAAAACGACATTCGTGCCTATTACAACGCCTGTCTCCATCGCGGGACCAAGCTCCGTGCCTCGGGCACCGAGGGCAATGCGGAGGAGTTCAAGTGCAGCTTCCACGGCTGGAGCTGGAACGTCGACGGCACACATAAGGAAACGGTCTGCAAGTGGGATTTTCCCCACGTCGATTCCAAGAAGTTCTCACTGCCGCAGGCCAAGGTCGAGCGGCTCGGCGGGTTCGTGTTCATCAATCTGGATCTGAATGCGCCTGCGCTCGCCGAATATCTCGGCCCCGAAGCCATGGCACATATCAGTGCCTGGAAGCTCGAGAACCGCTACGTCTATCTCCACGTCTCCAAGAGGCTGCCATGCAACTGGAAGCTGGCGATCGAAGCGTTCATGGAAGCCTATCATGTGATCAATACGCATCCGCAGGTCGCGGTTTCGAACGGCGACGCCAATACGCAGTACGACGTCTATGGCGAGCATGTGGATCGTTTCATCTCGACGCTGGGCGTACTCAGTCCGCATCTTTACGGTAAGCACACCGAACAGGACATTCTCAACCAGTTCACGCTGGGCGACGCGGGCGCGCTCGGCGATACGAAACGCACGCTGGGCAAGGACGGCACGGCGCGTCAGGTCATGGCCGACATGTTTCGAGGCATGTTCGAGAAAGCAACCAATAGCGATCTCAGCGGAGTGTCAGATTCGGAGCTGCTCGACTGCTTCTCCTACACACTCTTCCCGAACACCTTCCTCTTCCCGGGCATTTCGCTGCCCATGGTCTATCGGTTCCGTCCGGACCTGCGTGATCACCGCAAGTGCATTTATGAAGTTCTGTTCATGCGCCCGGTGCCGGTCGACGGCAACCGCCCGATGCCAGCCGAGCCGATCCATCTCGCCGACCATCAATCATTTACAGAAGCCGCGGGCATGGACCCCGGGTTCGGGGCGATCCTCGACCAGGATACGGACAATCTCATCCTCCAGCAGGAAGGTCTTGAGGCCAGTGCGAAGCACGGGCTGACGCTGGGCAATTATCAGGAGATCCGTATCCGGCATTTCGAGCGCATCATCGACAAGTACGTCGGGCAAAAAAAGGGCTGAACAAAAGGGCTGATATACAGAGCAGGTCACGAAAACACAGCTCAAGCGAAAAACATTTTTCGCTGCGTCCAGTTTCTCTCCCCCGGAGCGCACTGCATTTTCGTCGGGACAGTGGCCGAGGTTCGTCGCCACGGCGAGAGTAGTCCGGGACACATCCGGAGGGGCGTTATATCTTTGCGATGCGGTGCTCATGATTCCAAACGAGGGCGACGGTTTATCGACCGTCGCCGATTTGTTGCCGGCTCGAATACCGTCTCCAATCGAGCCCATAGAGAAAGAAACTGAAGGTAAGTGACCGTGTCGAGTTCATTTTCGCGCGTATTGCAAATATCGGAGTTGCCGCCGGGGACCAAGAAGCCGGTCAACGTCGAGGACAAACCTGTTCTCCTCTGCAACGTGAATGGCCAGCTGTACGCAATTTCGAATGTCTGCTCGCACGCGGAAAAGCCGCTGGAGCGTGGCCGTGTGGGCAATGGCTGGATCGCGTGCCCCACTCATGGTGCGCGCTTCGAACTGGCAACGGGTCGCGCGATGTGCCTGCCCGCGGTCAAACCCATCGCCACCTACGAGGTTCGCGTCGTCGACGAGTGGATAGAGGTTCTCGTATAAATCGTGAAGACTTCGCGGATTCCAACGCAGTGGGACGACGTCACACCCGAGTGGATGACGGCTGCGATCGCGAGCCGTTGCCCCGACGCGAAGGTCGACGAGGTGAAGCTGGTCACCCGGGACGATGGTACCAACCGGCGCGCGCGCTTCAGTCTGAGCTATGCCGCTGGCTCCGGGCCCAAAACCGTATTCCTCAAGGCGCACGCTGCCCGGCACCGTATCGTTCATCTCCGCAACGGCAATCTTTTTAACGAAGCGCGGCTGTTCGCGTCGGGAATGCCGCTCGCCGTGGACCACCCCATTGTCTACAAGGCGATCGTCGACTGGCTGCGGCTGGACTTCCTGCTCGTGATGGAGGACTTGCGGCAGCGCGGTGCCGACCCGAGGGACGCCACGCGGCCGCTCAGCGTCGAACAGGTGGCGCATGGACTGCGCGGTCTGGCCCGCGTGCATAGCCAATACTGGGGCTTCTCAGGCAAAACCCATCCGAAGCTGGGCTGGGTGAAGACCTGGAAACCCAGCAAGGGCTGGCAGATCGGACTCAAGAAGTGCGTCCCGATCGGCCTGAAGCGCGCCACGGGTCAACTTCCCGGCGAAGTGGCGAAATATAGCGGCGGCGAGATCGTCGATCTCTGGACCCGCTACGTGGCGTCCCTCACGCGAGGATCAATGACTCTGCTGCACGGTGACGCTCACATCGGTAACACCTATGTATTGCCAGATGGCGGCGTGGGCTTCCTCGACTGGCAGGTCGTTCGCCGCGGCGAGTGGTCGCAGGACGTAGGCTACTTTCTGATCGGCGCTCTCACCGAGGAAGACCGGCGCCGCAGCGAGACAGCGCTGCTCGAGGAGTACCGCAAAACACTGGAGATTCCGAAAGACCAACTACCGTCCGCGGACGAGGTGTGGCTGCGCTATCGGACGACACCTGCATATGGCTTGGCCATCTGGCTGTCAACGCTTGGCACCGACGGCTACCAATCCAAAGAGGTTTCTTTGGCCTTGTCGCAGCGATTTGCATCCGCGTTCGTGGAGCTTGACACTCTGTCGGCATTGGCCAGCATCGGCGCTTGAGCTAGCATCGTCGCTCCCAGAAAACAAAAGCGATCCGATGAGTTCAGACCCAACGCCCGAAGCACTGCGCATGGAAGTCAGATCTTGGCTGGAACAGAACGTTCCGGCCGGCTGGCGCGCCGCCATGACGGGAACGGATCAAGAGGCTTTCGTACGCGCGCAGCGTGACTGGTTTTTCAAACTCGTCCAGGCCGGTTACGCCACACCGCACTGGCCGCAAGGCTGGCCGGGCGGCGGTCGTTCCCTGGCTGAGCAGAAGATCATCTACGAAGAAGTTGCGCGGGCGGACGCGCCACGGCTGATCTTATACTTCGTGGCGCTCTACCATGCCGCCTGCACCTTGATGGAGTGGGGCTCAACCGAGCAGAAGGAAAAATATCTTCCCGGCATTTTGAAGGGCGATGTCTGGTGCCAGGGATTTTCCGAGCCGAACGCCGGATCCGATCTCGCATCCGTAAAGACGCGCGGCGAACTCCGCGGCGACCGCTACGTCATCAATGGGCAAAAGACCTGGTCGACCATGGCGCAGTATGCGGACCGCTGTCTGCTATTGGTCAGAACCGGCAAATCCGAGCCGCCGCAGGGTGGCCTGACCTACCTGCTGCTCGACATGCGCAGCAAGGGTCTGTCCGTGCGGCCGATCGCCCAGATCACCGGCGACGACGAGTTCGCCGAGATCTTCTTCGATGACGTCGAGGTGCCGGTTGAGGCCCGCATCGGCCAGGAGGGCGAAGGCTGGGCCGTGGCGCAATCGACCCTGGCATCGGAACGCGGCCTTACGCTGGTGGAGCTGACGCAGCGCATGCGCTACTCGCTCCCGCGCATCGCCGCGCTGATGCGCGAGCGTGGCCGTGCCGAAGATCCCGCGCTGCGCGGGGAACTGGGCAGGCTCATCGCCAAGGTCGACGCGGCGTGCGCGCTCGCCGATCGCTACCTGCTGAAGCGGATCTCGGGCGAAGAAGCGCCGGGCGATGCTTCGATCGTCAAGCTGTATTACTCGCGGACGCTGCGCGAGTTCACTGCGTTGGGGCTGCGCATCAGCGGCCTTCAGGGTCAGTATCGCGAGGACTTCACGCGCGGCGGCGGCCAGGAGACCGGCAATTGGGCCGTCGACTTCATGAACTCCTATAACTGGTCGATCGCGGGCGGCAGCGACGAGATCCAGCGCAACATCATCGCCGAGCGACTGCTGCGAATGCCACGCGAGCCGAAGAACTGGCAACTGCCGAGCGACCGCTCATGAACACCGATCTGAACGAGCTTCGCGATTCGGTGCATCAGGTTCTGAGCGAGGGTGGCCTCGCTGCGGGCGAGGATAAAACCTGGCCGCTCGTCGTCGAGCTGGGATGGCTGCTGGTCGCGCTCCCCGAAAAGCTGGGCGGTCTGGAACAGGGTTTCCCCGGCGCCTGTGCGATTCATACCGAGCTGGGCCGCAGCTTGGCGGCCGCGCCTTATTTGCCTGCGATGCTGGCCATCGACGCGGTCTGCCGCGGAGGATTGGCCGACCGCGAGGCTTGGGTAGAACGTCTTACCTCCGGCGATTTCATAACCGCTCCACTGGCCGAGTCCGCGACATTCATTACGCGGGCGGGCTCTGGCAAAACAAAGCTGAACGGCCTGGCAACCGCTGTTCCCTCCGCGAGCAAAGCCAGCCATGTTCTCATCTGCGCATCCGAGGGAGACTGCGTTGCGCTGGTGCCCCTAGGGCAGCCGGGTGTGGAACTGATCCGGCGTCCGACCTGGGACGCGACGCGGTGCTTGTTCGATCTACGATTCGCGGACGTCAGCTTGGACGATAAGCTCGTTCTCGCCCGTGGTTCCGCTGCGAGGGAGTTGAGCCGGATCATTTCCACCGAGCGCGATTTTGCCCTGGCTGCGGACTGCGTCGGCGGTGCCAGCGCTCTACTCGACATGACAGTGGAGTATCTGCAGACGCGCCGGCAGTTCGGGCGCCCCCTGGCGCTGTTCCAGGCGCTCAAGCATCGTTGCGCCGATCTGAAAGCGTTCACATCAGCCGCCGAAGCGCTACTTCTGGATAGCTTGGGCCGACTGGGCGATCAAATCGGAGGTCCTGAGGCCGAACGAATGGGCAAGACTGTGAAGTCCTTGGCCTGTTCGGTTTATTCGAAGGTTGCCGAAGAAGCGCTACAGCTGCATGGCGGAATCGGAATGACCTCGGAACACCCTTGCCATTTGTTCCTGAAACGCGCCTTACTCAATGCACATCTGGGCAGGCGCTGCGACAGCTACGAGCTCGACATTGCGGCCGGTCTGCTAAATTGATTTTGTAATTAGTGGCAGATACGGAGATGGTCGGCGCGACCGGCAACATTTTCAGGAATCTTCATCTTCGGAAATTCCAACGAGGCCGATCTTCCGCCAGCCGTGCTCAGGGCAGCACCGATCTTCACAACCTCACACTGTTTAGCCCGTTAAGTCGCAGTGAAACTGCCGCCTGAGACCGCGAATTCGGGGCTCGCCGTACGGTAAGTATGTACTTGGTCAACGAGCCGGCGACCTTACGTTTGGCCGCCGGCGCTGTTACCGCTTTTTGCGATCAGGTAATGCTTATCGACTCATTTATCCCAGTGATACCCGAGCGACATGCCGAAGGTACGAGGCTCGCCATAAATCGAACTCTGGAAGAAGAAGACGTTCCATTCGTTGCTGTTGGAAAGGCGATACGTGCGATCGGTCAGGTTGGCACCGAAGAGCTGCAGATCAAACGCCGAGCCATAGATGCCGCTCCAGCCGAATCCGGCGTTCAGGATTCCATAGGCACCAAGCCAGGCGCCCGGTTCATCTTTCGGTTGCGAGGTCGCCGACGAGTACTGGCGGTCTGTAAACGAATAGGTGACCGATCCGTCCATCTTGCCAAGGGCTTCATCCACCGGCACTTGATAGCGCATGGAAACGCTGGCCTGATGCCTCGGGGTGAACTGGAACGGGACGCACGCGAGGTCAATATGTGTGGTGGTTGTCGCCGTGCTGCTTTTCACCGTCTGACCCGTACAATCAACGGTCGCAATGCCGTACATCGATGTGTACTTTATGTCGAATGTGTTGTATTTACCGTAGGTGTAGGAATAATTTGCGGTCACGGTAAAGCCGTCGAACGGCTGCACGGTGGCATCCGTTTCAAAGCCCATAATCGCCGCACTGCCGGCGGTATAGGTGGCGCCGCCGAACGCACCGTGATAGCTGTCTCCCGCTGTCCTCTGCATGTTCGTGTAATCGGTGTAGTAAAGCGCCGAGTTCACGCGGAAGGGCATGTCGCCAATTCTGAAATCGGACTTATTGCCGATTTCGTAGTTCATGACGAATTCCGGTTTGAACGTGTAGTTGTCCGGATTGACCGCAATGGGTGAAAAGCCACCAGCCTTGTAGCCATGGCTGATCTTGCCGTAGAGCAAGGTGGTGGGAATCTTATAGTCTACGCCCGCTGTATAGGTGATTGCCTCGCTCTTAACTCTGGCACCATGCACGTCGCCAGGAATGATTGGGGTGGTGCCCGCGGGAAGGAAGGTCTGAGTTTGAGCCTCGCCGTCTTGATCGTCGATGCTGTAGCGAATGCCGAGGGTGGTGTTCAACCCATCCAACGCGTCTAATATTGCTCCCATGTCCTGGGTACCCTGGGCATAAGGTCCATATGAGCGGCGGCTGATACTAAAGTTCTGGCGGGTATTCGCCACACCGAAGCTTATCGCTGAATTCTGCTCGGTTCCTTGCGGCGCCAAATACTCGTAGTAGGTGCCGCCCACAAACTTGAGGCTATGGTTGAAGAAATTACCTTGAAGCTGCGCCTCTTCCGTATACGTGGCGATATTGGAGGAATCGGTGTCGCTCGGCGAACTGATGTCATTGAGGGCTAACGACGAGCCATCAATGTCCCACTTATAGGTGTGCTTGTAGAGCGAGTAGCTACCGATGTTGCGCAAGGTGATCAGATCGTTAAGCTCGTAGCTGAAGCTGTCGATCAACGCCTGTGTGTCGAGAATGTCGTCCGGGGGGGTACTCAGCTCAACCGATCGAACACCTCGGGCTTGTTGCGCAGTAAGCACATCTTGTCCGCAGTTATTAATGGTCGCTCTATTGACGGTGCCCCCAGCAGCAGCTGCAAATACGCACCCCAACTTAAGCGTAATCGCGGGGTTATACGTTGTCCCCGCAATGGTAATTGGGAATGAAACCGTTTGCGGCTGGTTGTTGATCTGCTCAAGAACCTGCGAAGTACCATTGTCCGCACTGTGCGTGTAGTAGCCCAGCAGGTAGTTCTGAATTCCGTCCGCCGGTTTCCACATCAGGCCCATGCGCATGGTGCGGTAGCCCTTGTTGTCGTAATCCTCGCCGGTTACGGCGTCTTTGGTGAACCCCTTGCGCTCGTAAAACTTCGTGGCCAGGCGCAGGAACAGCTTGTCTTCGACGACGGGCACGTTGACGATCCCTTCCACACCCTTGCCCTGAAAATTGCTCGCTTCCCCCTTGACTGACGCTGAGTAGTACGCGTCTGGCTTATGCGGCTCCAGCAGCAGCGCGCCACCGGTCGTGTTGCGTCCAAACAGCGTTCCTTGCGAGCCTTTCAAAATCTGGAGATTGGACAGATCGAAGAATTTTCCGGGGCCGCCCTGGCCGTTGCTGATCTGGTCGGACGGCAGCGGGACTTCGGCGTAATACATGATCACGCCGGGGCTGGCACCGAAGGTCGCGCCCTGGCCGCGGATGGTCGGCGTTTCCGTGTTGCGTCCCTGGCTGTTCGAGTTGATGACCAAGGACGGTACGCGGCCAGCGAGATCCTGTCCGGTGGTGATGTTCTCGCGCGCCAGGTCCTTATCGCTGAATGCGGAGATGGCAACCGGCACCTTCTGCAGATTTTCCGCGGTACGCCGCGCGGTCACAACCACTGTTTCGATCCCCCCGGTCTGCTCAGCGGCTGCTGGCGGAGCTCCAGGAGCAGGGGCGGCTTCAGGGCCCGGTGCTGCCGCTTCCGGAGGAGGAGCGGCTTGCGAAGCTTCAGGAGCGGGGGCGCCTTCAGAGCCCTGCGCCGCCGTTGCCCCTTCGGGAGAAGGAGCGGGTTGTGCAGCTTCAGGAGCAGCGGGGGTGGCTTCAGGGGCCTGCGCTGACGTCGCCCCATCGGGAGAAGGAGTGGGTTGTGGAGCTTCAGGAGTAGTAGGAGCGACTTCAGGGGCCTGCGCTACCGCTGTCGCTTCTGAGGTAGCGACAGGTGGCACGGCGGCATCTTGCTGCGGGTCGCTGCTCGGGGCTTTTGGTTTGGCTGGGGCAGGTGCGAACTCGATAGTTTGCGGCTCTGTTTCAGGAGCTGCGGCGGGAGCGCCTGCATTCTGCTGCTGGTGATGGGTCTTTGCCACGGCGGCCAGAGGACCGCCCAGTCCCAAGCTGGCAGCCATGGTCATTGTTGCAGCGACCACGCCCTTTTTCATACATCTCTCCTCAAGTTTGAAATTCGCCGCACACCGAATTCTGGCCGTGCAGAGCCGAGTTCGCAGTTGTAGAAGTGTGGGTTACTACTGTGGCTACGAAATTGTCACAGCCTGTACACAAAACTCCCCCATCACCAGCGCGTCGCTGCGCGATCCTATCCCCGCGACATAATGGTCACATTCTCAGTATTAATCAACAATGCTGATTAATCAACGCTACTGTTGCCATCGAAACTCATGCTGCAGTATGAATATCACATTTGGGAATGGATATTTGCCTGTTTACGCACGGATATTTGTCACTACGCACACGAACTGCGGCGATGCGTATGAATAATCCACACGGTTGCCGTGGATTCGAGCAAAAGTGCCAGCATCGGTGCTCATATAGGATCGATTTGCCGCCGGGGAACGCGGTCAGCATGCAGAAGTATTGGCAGAGCCGGCGGCAGCCTTTCGCACTTCAAGGACTGCCCAAGGCCACAGCGTCACTGATAGAGACGCGATGCAAGATCATGCCCACTCCGCTACGCTTGAAAATCCAACGTGGCCATGCATCATGTGCCGCCTGCAATCCACTCGTACCAGAGAGCAAAAATGAAAATTGATTCCTCACTCGCCGCCGTCGTGACCGGCGGTGCTTCGGGCCTTGGGCTGGCGACCGTGAAAGCGCTTCGGGCCGCGGGAGCAAAAGTCGCGATCTTTGATCTCAACCCGGAGACGGGGGAGAAGGCGGCCGCAGAAACGGGCGCCGTTTTCTGCCGCTGCGATGTGCTTTCAGACGAAAGTGTGGACGAAGCCTTTGCCAAGGCACGCGCGGCGCAGGGCCAGGAGCGCGCACTGATCTGCTGCGCCGGCGGTGGCAATGCGATTTCCACTGCGCGTCGCGACAAGACCACCGGCGAGATCAAGATCTTTCCAAGCGATCAGTTCGAATGGGTACTGCGCCTCAATACTGTCGGGACTTTCCGCTGCATCACGCGCGCCGCCGCGGGCATGATGACGCTCGATCCGATCGACGGCGAGCGCGGCGCGATGGTCAACACTGCCTCGGCCGCCGCCACTGAAGGACAGATGGGACAGGCCGCTTACTCCGCGGCGAAGGCCGCCATCGTCGGCATGACGCTCACCATCGCGCGTGATCTGGCGCGAGAAGGTATCCGCGTCAACACCATCCAGCCGGGCATCTTCCAGACGCCCGCAATGGCGCGCGCGACCCCGCAGATGCTGGAAGCGCTGGGCGCAATGGTGCCGTTCCCGCAGCGCCTTGGCCGCGCGGAAGAATATGCCAGCATGGCAATGGAAATTGTCCGCAACGGCTATATCAACGGCGAAACCGTGCGGCTCGATGGCGCCATCCGGATGCAGCCGCGCTGAACGGTGTTGATATGAATGGTCGGCACCACTGGCCGTTCTCTAGAACCACTTCAGTGATAGCAGCGCCGCGCCGGCTGTGATTGAGCAGACGCCGGCGCGCCTTTGCCGTTAGCTAATTTCCCCGATCCGCACCCAGCGCCGTTCTTGCGCGGAGCGGCGCGCTGCTTCCAGCACGCGCTCGACTGTCCATGCCTGCTCGAAATCCGGACTGGCCTGGCCGTCGCCGCGTATCGCCTGAACCATCCGATTCATCGACAGCGCCATCGGATGCGAAGCATTCGGCTCCACTTCGGAATCGATCCCGACCTCGGGTGTTTTCAGCAATCGTTTTGGAATCTCGACTTTTTCTATCCCGGCCCCACCCAGTGTACCGGCTTGCAGCGTGGTATCGCGGCTGGTGGGAAAACTGGGCGCCCTTGCCACGAAACGGCCCTTGCTGCCGAAGGCCTCCAGGGTCCAGCCTGGTGTTAGCGTCGCGCTCCAGGACACCTGCAACTGGATGACCATGCCGTTCTTGAAGCGCAGCAGCAGGTTGGCGAAGTCGTTGGTTTCGGGCTTCAGCACATTACCGTCCGGAAAGCGCCATTCCTTCAGCAGCTGGCCATCATGCGCAACCAATTCCTCGATCTCACCGAACAGGAAGATGAGCATGTGCAGCGCATGGCTGCCGAGATTGCGCATCGCGGAGACACCGAGTCCCGCCTGCCAGAACCAGTTATACGGAAAGTGTGGATGAGGCTGATTGAACAACCCCAGATTGAAAATGCAGGTGCCCGCGAATGGCTGACCCAGGAAGCCGTCATCGATCATCTCTCTGGCCAGCCGGTGTGCCGGCAGCCACTGCGAGAAAGCGTCGACGATTGCGACTCTGCCGCTCGCGGTCCAAGCATCGCGTAGCTCGCGTGCCCGATCGATATCGGCAGCGAATGGAATGGCGTTATAAACGTGCTTTCCATTGCGCAGCGCCGACAGCACCATCGGGTGCCGGATGCTCGGCCGCGTGCCGCAATCGACGATGTCGATGTCCGGATCGGCGGTCATCGCCGCCGCGTCCCAGAAAGCGTGCTCAATTCCGAATTTCTTGGCCGCGGCTTCGGCGGTCTCCTGTCGCGAAGTGCAGATGCCTACCACTTCGATACCCGGCACAGCGCGCCATCCCGGAAGGTGGGCGAAGGCGCCCCAGTTCGCGCTGACAATTCCAACTCGCAGCTTCTTCATCAATATTCCCATTCATCGTCGCAATAGCCGGCTCCCGCCGGTGCGGCGAGGAAGACAATGTCTCAGACGCGCTCGATGATGATGGCCGGAGCCATGCCGCCTGCTGCACACATAGTGATCAGCGCACGCTTGAGATCTCGCCGCTCCAGCTCATCGAGCACGGTGCCGATCAGAACCGCGCCGGTGGCGCCGATCGGATGGCCGAGCGCGATGGCGCCGCCGTTCACGTTGACCTTGTCACGATTCAGGCGCAGATCGCGGATGAACTTCTCGAGCACCACAGCGAAGGCCTCGTTCACTTCCCATAGGTCGATGTCGTCCTTGGTGAGGCCGGCCTTGGCCAGCACTTTCTTCGCCGCTGGCACCGGGGCGTTCAGCATCAGAGTGGGATCGTCGCCCATGTTGGCCGTGGCCACCACGCGCGCGCGCGGCTTAAGCCCGTGCTTGCGGGCGTAGCTTTCGGATGCCATCAGCAGCGCCGCGGCGCCATCGACCACGCCTGAAGAATTGCCCGCGTGATGGAAATGCTCGATCTTCAGATCGGGATAACGCTGGTTGATGAGCTGACGGAAAGTGGTGCCACTGCTGTTCGACGGCATGTCGGCGATCTGCGCGAAGCTGGGCTTCAGCGCCGCCAGATCGGCAGCCGTTGTCTGCGGGCGCGGATGTTCGTCCTTCGCCAGAACCACCTTGCCCTCGTCGTCGACCACGGGAACGATGGACCGGTCGAAGTACCCGTTCTTGATCGCGCGGCCGGCGCGCTGCTGGCTCTCCAGCGCGAAGGCGTCGAGCGCCTCGCGGCCGATGCCTTCCATCGAGGCGATGGCGTCGGCGCACAGACCTTGATGCGATTGGGGATGCTTCCGCTGCAGCCGGGCATTGCCCGAGCCCATGGACAGCGGCTTGAGGCCGGCCGCCATTTCCTGCTGAGAAATCGCGGTGATCAGCGACATCATTTCGGTACCGCCGGCGATGATCAGATCCTCCATGCCGGAGCGGATCTGCGCCGCTGCGAGGCTTGCGGCGGTGATGCCGCTGCCGCAGAAGCGGTCCAGCGTAACGCCGCTGACACGGATATCGAAGCCGGCGTCGAGCGCGGCCATACGCCCCATGTCGCCGCCCTGCATGCCCTTCTGCGCGCTGGTTCCCCAGATCACGTCGTCCACATCCGCAGTATTCAGGCCGTTGCGCTCCTGAATCGCCTTGAGCACCGTCGCCGCCAGATGCTGAGGATGCAGATGAGCGAGGGCGCCTTTGCCCGGCTTGCCAAGGCCGCGCGGCGTGCGCACGGCGTCGATGATGAATGCTTCGGACACTTTGATTTCCTCTATTTAATTCGGGGCAGCTGTGAAATGAATGAAATTATACGGGCTGTCTATGATTGGTCGACAACGTTGTTGAGCACAAGTAACCCGCCGGCGCTCATGGCGTGTAGACGCTGAGCGGATCGCGATGTGGATCGGGTGTCTCCGCGCGCCAGCGGACGGAACCGAAGGGCCGCTCCAGCCGACGGCGCACGCGCCCGCCAGGGTCTGCGGTGTGAAACGCATCGGCCATGAGCTGCAACTCGCGGTCGGCAGTGGTGAAGCGAGTGCGCAGATGAAGATAGTCGGCCCAGGTCGGACAGTGATAGCGCTCGGTCCAAATTGCAGGATCGGCAATGTCGCGCGACAGCGACCAGTCGAATGCGCCGTTTCTCTGCCGTGCACTCTGTAGTTTGAGCATGATCTCGTAGAACTGGCGGGCCTGGGCATGATCGACGCGGTAATCGATTTCGATGACGATGGGACCGCTGCGCGAGGTGATCGCGAGTGCGACCTCCGGCTCAGTGCCGATGCCGATGACCTCGACCTCGCCCTTCGGCAGATGCGGCAAGGGCAAAACCAGACTGATCAACGGCGTCAGCATGATCGCGATTCCGGAAACGATGAGCGCATTGCTCACGCCCCAGTGCACGGCTGCCTGCCCCCACACCCAGGCACCGAGCGCGATTCCGCCGGTAAGCGAGGACTGGAACCAGGCGAGCGCCCGCGCGTTCACCCAGCGCGGCGCGGACATTTGCACGCCGATATTGAACAGTGGAATCAGCAGCATATAGCACGCACCGGTGACCGCCAGCAGCGCGATGCTGAGCGCAAGACTGTGGCTCATGCCAAGCAGCAAAACCGTTGCACCGCCAAGAATCAGGCACAGACAGACCGCATGCTCGACTTTCAGCCGTTCCCGTGCCTGGCCGACCAGCATGGCACCGATCACCGAGCCCACCCCCTGCGCTCCAAGCAGCAGGCCATAAGTGCTTGCATCGCCCTTGAGCAGATCACGCGCGACCAACGGTGTGAGCGCCCAGGTAGAGGCGGCGGTAAGCCCGAAGGCGAAGGCGCGGACCATGACTGTCCGGATCGGCGGCGAGTGGATCGCATAGCGCACACCCGAGACGATTGCGCGGTGGAGTCGCTCTGGCGGAAGGCGAGGTGGAACGTGCTGTCGCTTCCAGAAAAAGAAGGCGGCCAGCAACGGCACATAGAACACAGCATTGACCGCAAATGCGGCCATAGCACCCACGGTGGCGACGATGACGCCACCCAGCGCCGGACCGAAACTGCGGGCGATGTTGTAGCTGACCGAGCTCAGCGCGACCGCGGCGAGCAATTGATCCGGGTTGACTTGTTCTCGAACCGAGGCTTGCCACGCGGGTCCGTATAGCGCCACGCCGGTACCGATCAACGAGCAGAAGGCGAGCAGCACCCACGGCGTGGCCAGCCCCAGCCAACCCAGCACCGCGAGCGTGGCCGCGCACAGCATTGCAAAGCAGAGTCCGATCAGTGCGACCTTGCGCCGATCGAACATATCGGCGATGGCGCCGGCCGGAACCGCCACCAGCATCAGTGGCAGCATCATCGCGGTTTGCACCAGCGCCACCATGGTCGCCGAAGAGGTGAGCCGGGTCATTTCCCACGCAGCGCCGACGCCCTGAATCAGCTGACCAAAGTTGGATAGCAGGCTTGCCACCCAGATCATGCGGAACGTGGGCTCGCGCAGCGGCTCCAGCATTTGCCAGCGTCTGATCGGCGGCGTGCTGCTGGTGTCAGCCATGGCTCGTCTTGTCCCGAACGCTTCAGGGCCCGACGAGCTTGTCGACGAAGCGGAATACCGCATCGTTGAACGCATCGTTGGCGTCGCCGGCAACCATATGGTGCGCATCGGCGATGTCGATGAGCTCGGCATGGGGCACCATCACGAGAAACTCGCGCGCGCTTGCGTCGCTCACGATGCGGCTGCGGCTACCGCGCACGAGCAAGGTGGGGACTTTGATCGCGCGCGCCGCGTTCTCCAGCGGATTCGGTCCTTGTGACTGGGACTTGGATTCGGCGTTCCGACCCATCTGCATGAAGGCAGGATCCCAATGCCAGTAGTAGCGGCCGTTGCGCAGGCGCAGATTGCGCTTCAACCCAGCGGTGCTTTTCGGGCGCTGCCGGTGCGGCAGATACGCCGCCACGGCATCGGCCGCTTCTTCCAACGAGGCGAAGCCATCGGGTGCGCTGTCCATAAAAGTCATGACCTCTTTCGCTCCCTTCATCTCGATGCGTGGCGTGATGTCCACCAGCACCAGCCCGCGCACCACCGGCGGTGGCGCGGCGGCGATGAGCATGCTGACGAGTCCACCCAGCGAAGCACCGACCAGAATCGGTTCGCCGCCGATCTGTTCGATGACCTGACGCACATCGGCCGCGAAGCGGTCGAGCGTGTATTCGCCGTCGGGTGACCAGCTGCTGTCGCCGTGGCCTCTGAGATCGAGCGCAACTGCGCGGTAGCCGCGCTTGGCCGCCTCGTCGAGAGCACGATCCCAGCTCTGCCGCGTCTGCCCGCTACCGTGCAGGAACAGGATCGGCGTGGCGGCATGCGCTGGGCCTACGGCGTTCGCGACGAGATCAAGCCCCGATCCGCGCAGCGTAAGCCGCTCGACAGCTTTCATTGAAAGTCTCCTCAGTAGTGCCATTGGAAAGTCGGTTGCCCTCGCCGTCTAGGCGCGAGTCACCAAAAGGTGCGCGTGGAGTTGCAGGGACAGACGATCGGCAGGCGACTCGCGTATGCCTATCTAAGTTTACACACCGGCAATGTTCGGCTGCTAAACAAGACCCGTCATGGCTCGCCGCTACAAATTGATGGTGGAACGGTAATAATGAACGGACCTTCAAACTGCCAGCTGGCGCCCTGGAAGTAACACTGCGGTTTTTGCTGACGGCACAAGACCGCGACGATGAAGCGGAGGAGGAGCAAGTTGATTGGCGCAGATCCGCTGGACCTTGGTGGTCAGATCGCATTCGTCACCGGCGCGGGCCAGGGCGCGGGCCGCGCGATCGCACTCGCACTGGCGCGTCACAACGCCGGCGGCGTCGCCGTCAACGATTTCGTGCCGGAGCGAGCGGCCGCAGTCGTCGCCGAAATCGAGGCTTTGGGCGTGCGTGCGTGCGCCGTTCCGGCCGATGTGGGTGATCTCTCGTCGGTACGCTCCGCGATCGAAAAGGCTTCCACGCTCGGACCGGTCACAATCCTGATCAACAACGCCGGCAACGCCGGGCCCAACGCCACCATGCGTCGGTCTCCATTGTTCTGGGAGACACAGCCCGAGGATTGGGATCGCTATTTCCGCACGAATCTGCACGGCGTCATGAACTGCTGCCATGCCGCACTGCCGAGGATGGTGGCACAGGGCATGGGAAGGATTGTGACCATCGTCTCGGACGCCGGTCGCGTCGGCGAAGCGAGGCTGGCGGCCTATGCAGCAGCCAAGGCCGGCGCCGCTGGTTTCATGCGCGCCATCGCGCACGAAGCAGGTCGCTTCGGCATCACCGCGAACTCCATCTCGATATCCACTCTAGAGCCGGCGATGGACGAAGCGGCCAAGGCGCAGTTTCTGGCGAGCGATCAGGCAAAAGCCCAACTCGCGCGTTACGTGATTCGCCGCTTCGGCAAACCGGATGATGTCGCCAACATGGCTCTGTTCCTATGCTCCGACGCGGCGGCATGGATCACTGGACAGACCTATCCGGTGAACGGTGGCTACAGCTTCGCAATGTGATTTGTCCAGAGCAGCAAAGCGAATAACGCTGCCACATAGACTCTGTTGCGTTTTTGGGTCTCATGGGAAATACTCCGAGCTTGCTTCGCATTAGTGCATTTTATCTATTGAACAAGCGCATGATTTCCCGGTCTTCGGCAGACCCAATCTTCGCCGAAGAATGCGCAATACATGGACGTTCAGCCCGTCGAATTTCGAGGAGAAGTTCACATGAGCGGAATCAGAATCACGAATGCTGAGCGGCACATCGCGCTGCCGGGCCGGCCCGCAACATCCCACGTCACTTCCGGCGCGACGCTCTTGATTCAATTATTCAACACAAGCATTGACGAGTGACCGGGTGTCCGGGGAATTCGGAGTAATGGAGTTGTTGCCGCCATTGCGAGAATTCGACGCGCGCGCGCAACTATCCTGAGTGGAAATTTTGCAGTGCATGGGCTCAAACAGTTGTAAAGCACAAGTCGGGGCGTCGATGAGGCATGAGTCGGATAGCCGCAGCGGCGATGTAAAAAAATGGTCCCGTCATTACATGTAAGTTCAATATTTGGGAGCATGAGAAATGAGGAAATTTTCCAAAGTTCCACTGCTGGGTCTTGCCGTCCTCGCGATCGCGCCAGCATCGCACGCCGACGTTGCGTTTCACGGTTACGGCCAGATCGTCGCCGGAACGGTGTTCAGCAATAACCGCACGTTCCCGACCGAAAGCGCGGGCTACAAATATCACGCGGATCCGACGTTCACGCCCAACTCCAATTTCGCTCTGCAGGCGACAGCGCCGCTGGACAATTCCATCAGCGCCACCGCGCAGATTCTGGCGACCGGAGATAATGACTTCCAGCCGAAATTCCAATGGGCTTATTTGAAGTACCAGCTCAATGACACTTTCGCGCTGAAGGCTGGCCGCTTGCAGTTGCCGTTTTATCAATACTCCGACTTCCAGTCCGTCGGCGAAGCCTATCCGTGGGTATTGCCGCCCGAAGCGGTTTACTTTTCGCAGGCCGCGACGTACGACGGCCTGAACTTGAGCGCGGAAAAGAGTCTGGGCGACTGGTACTTATACATGCAGGCCATCTACGGCTCTTTTGACGAGACCTCGGCCGATCCCGTTGCGACGGCGAGTGGTACCGTCAACACACAAGTTTTCATACATAGCCATAATCTCACCGGGTTCACGCTCGACGGGTCTTACAACGATTGGTTGAGCTTGCGCGCCGCTGTATTTGCCGAGAAATTGACGATTAGCGGTGATGGCACGAAGGATAGCAACGGCATTCCGATCAATCCTCTCGATCAGCTAGCCGCTCTCGGCAGCGTTTTAGGAGGCGAAGCGCAAAAGCAACTCGTTGCCAGCGACGACCCCAATATTTATTACGTCGCATCGGCGCAAATCACGCGGAATAATTGGCTGTTGATTGCCGAGTACCAGGGTTTGCAAAGCATCGCGGGCGCCAGCGGCGTTTCACCTCAAATCAGTTCTGAATATGTGACCGTGGGCTATCACTTTGGAAAGTTGTTGCCGCTGGCCACGTTCGGCCATCGCAACCAATGGTTCCGGGCTGATAAGGTCAAGGAGGCACTCACTCCTTCTCAAGCAGCCATTTTCGACCCTATCGTTGGCGGGCTCGCTGGCAATCCCGGTTTCCGAGACAAAGATTATTTCTACGAAGTCGGGCTGCGTTATGACCTGACCCCGACGGTAGCGCTCAAGCTCGATTACACATTCTACGAATCGCACTACAAAACGTCGGATTTTCCCGAGGCTATTCAGCTTGCGCCGACCACCACCAACCCGCCGGACGCCAACCGCTTGTTGGCTGCCGTTACTTTCTCGTTCTGATCAGGGGAGGAGCTCAACATGAAAGCTTACAGCAAGTTCCTGCTCGCTCTCCTGGCGCCGATGATGGTCAGTGCAACGGCCTACGCGGCCGGAGTGGTGGTCGTGGCCAAGGGATCGGACATCGCCTCTCTCGACGCGGAGACGGCGAAAAAGCTCTTTCTCGGTCGCACACCGCAACTAAGCGGCCAAAACGTCGTTTTGTTGTTCCAAAAGGACGGTTCGGCTCGCGAGGAGTTTGAAACAAAAGTTCTGCAGAGATCGGGTGCGGACCTGACCGCATATTGGTCCAAACTGATCTTCACCGGCAAAGCCAACGCACCCGTCGAAGCCGGGGGTGATACCGATGTCAAAGCCAAGGTGAACAGCACACCGGGCGCCATCGGCTATATCAGCGAAGGCGCTATCGATGGATCAGTGAAGGTGCTGTACAAGTACTGAGTTACGGTTATAGCGTTTGATACGGGCCGGCTGCCCTCCAAAGTAGCCGGCCTTTTTTATGCGGAAGCCCGTCACGCTTGCGCACAAAAACGATGACGTGCTTGTTCCACAACGCTCGAGCGCGTGTTGCGCTTTTGGATCACATAGGAAATACTCCATATGGACTAGGTGTTAGCGCATTTTGTCTGAATGCGCCGGCGCTAGTCGGCTGGAGCTCAGACTTTGCTTCGCCGCAGAATGTGCGACGCATTGACGTTCAGCCTGTCGAATTTCAAGGAGAAGTTCACATGAGCATAATTCGAATCAAGAACGCTGATCAGCACATCGCGCCGCCGGACCGGCCGTAACACGTCAAGCCGCTTCTGGCACAACGTCCGACACAACGCATTACTTCAACACAAGCACCGCTGCCTAAGCGGACGTCCGGTGAATTCGGAGCGATGGAGCTGGTACCACAGCGAGAATCCGCACCTACGCCCACTTAATTATCGATTAGAAATTTTAGCGTTGCGTGAACGCAGCAGCGTACGGTTCGAGTGGTCGTTTAAATGTTAAAGCAAGTTGGATGTCGATAAAGCACTTTAAGTCGGATAGCCACGGCGGCGATTTACGAAATGGTCCCGTCATGCATATAAGTTCATCATTTTTTGCTGGGAGCATGAGAGATGAGGAAACTTTCCAAACTTCCACTGCTGGGTCTCGCGTCTCTGGCGATCGCATCGCAGGCGCATGCCGACGTCGCATTTCACGGCTACGGCCAGATCGTCGCCGGAACGGTGTTCAGCAATAACCGCACGTTTCCGGCAGAAAGTCAGGGCTACAGTTATCACGCCGATCCGACGTTCACGCCCAACTCCAATTTCGCTCTGCAGGCGACGGCGCCGCTGGACAGCTCCATCAGCGCGACCGCGCAGATTCTGGCGCGCGGCGACGATGACTTCCAGCCGAAATTCCAATGGGCCTATTTGAAGTATCAGCTCAATGACACTTACGCACTGAAGGCCGGCCGCTTGCAACTGCCGTTCTATCAATATTCCGACTATCAGTTTGTCGGCGAAGCCTATCCCTGGGTAGTACCGCCCGAATCTGTTTACTTCACGCAAGCGACTCACTATGACGGTCTGAACCTGAGTGCGGAAAAGAGCTTGGGCGACTGGTATTTTTATATGCAAGCCATTTACGGCGCTTTTGAACAGAGCGTCAGCACTCCCGTTACGACATCGAGTGGCACGATTTCCGTAACCGATCACGTGCATGGTCACAACCTTACTGGCCTGACGCTCGACAGTTCCTACAACGACTGGCTGAGTCTACGAGCAGCTGCATTCGTCGAAAAGCTCACCTTTGAAGGTGATGGAAATCCGAATAATCCCGTCAGTCAGATAGGCTTGCTCACCAGTCTTTTTGAGGCCGCGGGCTACAACGATACGGCGAGAGCGATTACCACCAGCAACGACCCGAATTTATATTACGTCGCTTCCGCACAGATCAATCGCCATAACTGGTTGCTAATCGCGGAATACCAGGGATTGCAAAATATCGCAGGTGCTAGCGGCGCCTTCACGCCTCAAATCTCATCCGAATATATAAGCCTGGGCTACCACTTCGGAAAATTGTTGCCGCTCGTCACGGTGGGCCACCGCAACCAATGGATGCGCGCCGACAAAATGAAATCCTCGCTTCCACCCGGTGCGCAGCTGTTACCAGGTCTTTCGGCGGATTCCGCGATCGACGCGATCGCCTCGAATCCACAGTTGCGATTGAAGGACTATTTCTACGAGTTCGGCGTGCGCTACGACCTGACGCCCACGGTGGCGCTCAAGCTCGATTTCACGCACTACGAATCAAATTATAAAACGAGCGACTTCGGGCCCGCCGCTGCTGCGTACGTCAATCCGCAGGATGCCAATCGCCTTCTCGGCGCCGTTACGTTCTCATTCTGATCAGGGGAGGAGCTAATCATGAAAACCTATAGCAAGTTCCTGCTCGCTCTCCTGGCGCCGATGGTGGTCAGTGCAACGGCCTACGCCGCCGGAGCCGTGGTCGTGGCCAAGGGATCGGACATCGCCGCACTCGATGCGGAGACAGCAAAGAAGCTCTTTCTCGGCCGCACGCCGCAACTGAGTGGCCAAAACGTCGTTTTGTTGTTCCAAAAGGACGGTGCGGCTCGCGAGGAGTTTGAAACAAAAGTTCTGCAGAGATCGGGGGCGGACCTGACTGCGTATTGGTCCAAACTGATCTTCACCGGTAAAGCCAACGCACCCGTCGAAGCCGGTGGCGATGCCGATGTCAAAACCAAGGTGAACAGCACACCGGGTGCCGTCGGCTATATCAGCGAAGGCGCTGTCGATGGGTCGGTGAAGGTGCTGTGCAAGTACTAAATTACACTCGTTGTCATAGTGTTCAGTACGGACCGGCTGCCCTCCAAAGTAGCCGGCTTTTTATTGGCGATATTATACTTGACGTACCCACTCTCAAGGCGTAGACTTCTTCTCATACCGGAGTCGCCGCCATGTCCATTCTTTCCGCCGAACACTTCCACAACGAAGAAGCCGCCTACGAATTCGTAGAGGGCAAGCTGTGGCCAACCGGCCCGGTTTGCCCACACTGCGGCGGCACCGAGCGCAATGGCAAGATGGGCGGCAAGAGCACCCGCATAGGTGTCTATAAGTGCTACGACTGCCGTAAACCATTTACCGTCAAGGTCGGCACCATCTTCGAGTCCAGCCATGTGCCGCTTCGCCTGTGGCTGCAAACCATCTTCTTGATCGCGTCCAGCAAGAAAGGCATCAGCTCGAACCAGTTGCACCGCACCCTTGGCGTGACCCTGAAAACCGCATGGTTCATGAGCCATCGCGTCCGCGAAGCCATGAAGGATGGCGGCTTGGCGACCTTCGGAAGCGGCGGTGGAGTGGTTGAAGTCGATGAAACCTTCATCGGCCATGACAAGGAGAAGAAGCCGCGCGGCGTGAAGAAAGGGCGCGGATACGAGCATAAGAACAAGGTTCTGTCCCTCGTTGATCGCAGCACCGGCCGCGCTCGTAGCATCGTTGTGGACGATCTGAAGGCAAAGACCCTGCTGCCGATCCTGCAAGCCAACATCGCGCCGGAAGCCCGCATTCGCACCGACGAAGCCGGCCAGTATCAGCGCATCGGTGATTCCTTTGCGGATCATCAGATCGTGCGTCACGGCGCTGGCGAGTACGTTTCCCGCCACGATGTTTCGGTGCACACCAACACCATCGAAGGATTCTTCAGCGTCTTTAAGCGCGGCATGAAGGGCGTCTATCAGCATTGCAGCCACAACCATTTGAACCGCTATTTGGCGGAATTTGATTTCCGTTACAGCAACCGCATGGCACTCGGCGTGGGTGATACCGAACGTGCAGAACGCATCCTTAAGGGCGCGATTGGCAAGCGGTTGACCTATGAAACGACTTGTTAATGAGGAAAGCTGGCGCAAGCCAGCATGGAGGCGGAAGCGTGAGCGCAAAGAAGAAGCGTGAACCCGACGACAAAGAACAGTCGCAGAGGTTCGTTGAGACTGCGAAGCAGGTTGAAGTGGATGAGAGCGGCAAAACATTTGAGCGCGCACTCGATGCTTTGTCTCCACACAAAAGGACAAAGGCCGTCCCGAAGAGGTAGCCATTTTACTTGTCGCTATTATTGTTAGGGACAATCTTGCTTCCATCCCACTTGCTGCGGAATGTTTTGTGGTGTTTCTCTAGAGCCTGATCATGTTCATTTCCTTCTGAGAATAAAGCTTTTAAATACGAATCTCGTCTTTCATTCTCCTTTGCTGGATTGTAATCGACGGTTAAAGCGCCGCCCTCTCTCAAAATAATGTAAGAAAAATAGTGTTGATGCGACATAAGATTTAAAAAATCTTTACGCGGTGCGCGATTATTAAAAACCTTGTCTTTTAGGTGCTTCGTGCATTGCCAAGCAAGTAAATCAGCTGCCTGTAATAGGCATACTTCTTCTTTCTTCGCAAAAGTATGCGACGCGTACGCTGGTGGGAGCCCCATTTTTTGAATAAAAGCACTAGCCTTAGCGCCGTTCTTATGGCCACTTTCAAAAAAGAGAGCCACTTTATCTTGCGGTGTCACGACAATATTTGTCATGCCCACGAGGCATACATCGAGGCAAAAGGTATAAGGGTCTAAGACGACCCCTTGTTCGTGCCTCTGCGGATTGACGATAGCGGCAAATCCGAAAGCCGTATATTTTTTCGTCAGATTAATGAATTCTATTTCGACGCTTATCCTTTGCTGCTTAGTAAGTTTTTCAAATACTCCGCTTCCGTGCGCGCAATCGACCATATGAAAATACGGGAGTGCATATCTGGTAAGGATGGAGCGCCATTCTTTTTCCATCAGCTGAGCTAAATCAGATCGAATCAAATATCCAGCGACACAAAGAACCCGCGATCCATCGTCGCATCCGCTCTCGTCAAGATACGCTTCGTAAATGGCCATCACATAGCCGCCCTGTGGAAGGAGAATATCCACGAGCCTGCTAAAAATGGTGGTATCTGAGCCAGGCTGCGCAGTCATAGACTACGCTCCTGGGTACGTGAAGTACAATATCGCCTTTTTATTGCCCTTTTGGTTTTGCCCAACAGTCGGATAATCGGATCTGTCCCGCGAACGCTACCGGCCTTTCTGAGGGACGGTGAAAGCGAGATATGATATTCTCTGTTTCATAATTATAGACTTATATAAGTTCTAAATTGAAAACAGCAAGATAGCTGTGCATCACCGCTCCCCCGTCGGCTTGTCTTTATTGCCGCGACGTTTGAGTGCGAGCAGGAGGAACGTCATGAACAGAACTCAACCACGCCATCTGCATCGATGGTGGTACCTGCCTTTGCTGTTGCTGGTCGCCAACGGATGCACGCCGGGCTCTTCCACTGTGGCCGCGGACGCCAGCGCAAAAAGCTTCGCGCAATGCGGACCGGGATCGCTACCCGAAGGTTCGATACAGGGAGAAGTCCCTCTGGCGGACCGGCGGAACGGCAGAAATTTGCAGGGCTATCGCTGTAATCTTGAACTCGTCGGCCAATATCAGGGCCAGGGCGCCAGTTGGGTCAACCCGTCCTTGGGGCACTGCGCGTACATGGCGACGAGTGATTTGGGACAGTCCAACAACCCCTCTCCCGGCGTACAGGTGATCGACGTCAGCGATTCTTCCGCTCCCACTCTTTCCACAACCTTGACCAGCCCCGCGATGCTAACGGGACCGTGGGAATCGCTAAAGGTCAACGCGGCCCGTCAGTTGTTGGGGGGCGCCGCCGGTGGTCTGGTCATCGGCGCCGGCTTCTTCGACGTCTACGACATCTCGGGCGACTGCGCCCATCCTCGGCATCTGAACGTCAACAGATCCGGTGTCGAAATCCCGGACAACTGGCTGGGTCACGAAGGCAATTGGTCGCCGGACGGGCTGACCTATTGGTCCACCGGTCTGGTTGCAGGCACGCTGACGGCCATTGACGTCAGTAATCCTCAAACACCAAAGATCCTATACATCGGCCACGCCGGCGCTCCTTACAATCATGGCCTTGCTATTAGTGAAGATGGAACGCGCCTGTATATGAGTAGTCTGAGCCCCGCTGGCGTGTATATCTATGACGTCAGCGACATCCAGAACCGGGCCCCCACGCCGACTATTACACTGATCGGCCAAGTGACCTGGGCGGATGGAGGAGGTACGCAGCATGTAATTCCGGTGACTTACGGAGGGAAACCTTATCTAATCGTGCCTAGCGAGCTTCAAGAGCAGGGCATATATTTCATCGACATCTCAGACGAAACCCAGCCGAAAGTTGTCTCTCAGCTGAGACTGCAGATTCAATTGCCCGAGAATTTGGCGCTGTACAAGCAAGACACGGCCGGTGACGGCTTGTTCGGCTACGAGGCTCACTACTGCACCGTGGATCGCAGCGATAGTCCCACTGCGCTCGCCTGCGGCTTCCTTCAATCAGGTGTGCGGGTTTTTAACATCGTCGACCCGCTAAGTGTTCATGAAATTGCTTATTTCAATCCTCCGGCGCAAATGGGCAAGGCGGCAGAGCTTCCCGGGTCCGAGCACGGGGCCGGATGGTACAAAGTTCCGATGTTGTCTTTAATTCTTTTCTCCAAGTCCACGCCGTCAGCGTTAGGTTTGGACTTGTATCGTCCGAGCGCGAATGACATCTCCGTCGCCGGTCGGATGTTTGATGTTCGTGACTCCAATCCGCATGGTGACTCCAGCCCTAGCCCCGATTTGTACGCTGACTGGTGTTCTTCGCCGCCGCGCTTCGTCGGCGATCAGCTATGGGTGACGTGCCAAGACAACGGATTTATGGTGCTGAAATTCACCAATGGGGTTTATCCGATCCAATGAAGTCCGGCAGAGGTTCATCTGCGATGCAGCGCTCAGGACGGCCTTGATTGTCCGTACGAGGCAAGTGGCTTACGGCGATGGGCTTGGTCTTGGCGGCGGGCGCTGGATTCTGCATGGCCTTATTGATGCAGCTTTTTCAAGTCATGCCGTCGCAGTTGCGCGCGAGCGCCGCGGCTCCCATCCCGGGGCCGGTGGATGTCGGATTTGCGCAATTCATGATTGTGCATCACGACCAGGCGGTGATCATGAGCCAGATCATCGTGGCGCATGGACAAAGCGAAGTCAGCGGGATGGCAATCTCCATTCAGGCCGCACAACTGCTTGAGATGGGGCAAATGAGAGGCTTGTTGTCGTCGTGGAATAAGCCCTTCCTGCCGTCGTCCAAGCGCATGAACTGGCTGCTCCTCGGCAAGATTAGCCCGGACGCTGCCCTTTTGCGTTACATCGCTGACTGCAACGCGTCGCCCGGTGGCATGCCGGGACTTGCAACGACGGAGGAGCTGAACCGTCTGCGCGAACTCGATGGAAACGCGCGCGATCTGCTGTTTCTTCAGCTCATGATCCGCCACCATTCAGGTGCATTGCCGATGGCGCAATTCGCCGCCCGGAACGCCGATACTCCGCAGATCAGAGGGCTGGCGACACAAATTCTTCTTGATCAAACCGTGGAACTGAACCGTATGGAAGCTCTCCTGAAAATGCATGGGGCTGCATTGAAAAGCACCTCATCCCTCGCGTCGTCAGCCACGCAGTGAAGAACTCATTGGAAACCGGGCGGGGCTGAGGCTTTTCTCAGGCGCAGGTTCGACACCAGATCGAAAAGTGTCTTACATGTCGTCTGTTAAACTGGAGTCCTTATAAGCGCCATCCGCGTAAGGGCAGATGTGAATGCGTTGCGAGTCAACAACGCTGTTGACTTGTTGTGAGCGAATCTTTAGCGTGATAGACGCGAAAACGAGAGTAAGTTGGGCATGAGCCAGGCAGTCACAGAATCAAATCTCACGGTTCCCTCAGTACATCATTGGATCGGCGGCAAGGCCGTTGCGGGCGCGACAGCGCGCGCCGGCGATGTCTTCGACCCGAGCACGGGTCTGGTCAGCGCGCGAGTGCCTTTTGCCTCCGCCGCCGAGCTCAACGCCTGCGTCGGGACCGCTAAAGCGGCGTTCAAAAGCTGGGCTGCCACGCCGCCGCTGCGGCGCGCGCGTGTGCTGTTCGCTTTCCGTCAGTTGCTTGAACGGGCCAGCGATGAAGTTGCCGCCGCGATTTCGCGCGAGCACGGCAAGACGCTCAGCGACGCGCGCGGTGAAGTCATGCGCGGGCTGGAGGTCGTCGAATTTGCCTGCGGCATCCCGGATCTGATCAAGGGCGAATTCAGCGAGAACGTCGGTACCGGCATCGATGCCTTCAGCCTGCGTCAGCCGCTGGGTGTGGTTGCAGGTATCACGCCGTTCAATTTTCCGGCGATGGTGCCCTTGTGGATGTTTCCCGTCGCGCTGGCCTGCGGCAATACTTTCATTCTGAAGCCTTCGGAGCGCGATCCTTCGGCGTCGCTGGTGCTGGCGCGCTTGCTGCAGGAGTCGGGACTGCCCGATGGCGTGTTCAACGTCCTCCACGGTGATAAGGAGGCTGTCGACGGATTGCTCAATCATCCCGACATCGCCGCGATCAGCTTCGTCGGCTCCACGCCCGTCGCCCGCCACGTCCATCAACAAGGCACGCTGAACGGCAAGCGTGTGCAAGCGCTCGGCGGTGCCAAGAATCACATGGTCATCATGCCGGACGCCGATGTTGATGACGTCGTCAACGCGCTCCTGGGCGCGGCCTACGGCTCGGCCGGCGAGCGCTGCATGGCGATTTCCATCGCCGTGATGGTGGGCGATGCATCTGCCACCGATCGTCTGCTCGAAAAGCTCGTTCCGAAGGTCAAAGCCCTGCGCGTCGGTTCGCCGTTCGAGGGCGCCACCGAAATGGGACCGCTGATCTCCCGCGAACATCGCGCCAAGGTCTGCGATTACATACAGTCCGGCGTCAGCGAAGGTGCCAACCTGCTGGTCGACGGTCGTGTCGGCTATTCGGACAAGCCGGGTGGTTTCTATCTTGGCGGTTCGATCTTCGACAACGTCAAGACCGACATGAAGATTTACAAGGAAGAAATCTTCGGCCCCGTGCTGGGCCTCGTGCGTACACCCGATCTGGAAACAGCCATCAAGCTGATCAATGCCCACCCCTATGCCAATGGGACTGCGATCTTCACACGCAGCGGTGCAGCAGCGCGTGCGTTCACGGCGGGCATCGAAGTCGGCATGGTGGGTGTGAACATTCCACTGCCGGTACCGATGCCGTTCTACAGCTTCGGCGGCTGGCGTGGTTCCTTGTTCGGCGATCACCACATCTACGGCCACGAAGGTGTGCGCTTCTATACGCGCCTGAAAGCCGTGACCCAGCGCTGGCCGCGGGATGTTGAGCAGCGCGCCGAGTTTTCGATGCCCACGATGAAGTGAGTGCTGAAGTAAGGGCGCGACAAAGGCCAGATCAAGAGGAGTATTAGGGTGAGCACCGTTCAAAACGCAAAAACCAGCCTGGGCATAGAGCCGGCGACTCTGGTCAATATCTATCGCCAGATGGCGCGCATCCGTGCAGTGGACAAGGCGATCCAGGCGGGCATGTCTGCCGGCAAGTTCATGTTTTCCTACTGGCCGGCGACCGGTCAGGAAGCCATTCCCGCCACGCTCTCGCAGCTGACCAGCAAGCGCGACTACATGGTGACCACCTATCGCGGCGTACACGACCAGGTGGCCAAGGGCGTAGACCTCGAAGGCCTGTTCGCCGAGGCCGTCGGCCGCATCGGCGGCGTCAACAAGGGCAAGGGTGGCTCGCCCCACATCTCCGACCCGACGTCGGGTTCGATGTTGACGACAGCCATCGTCGGCGCGGGTGCTCCGATCGCCAACGGCCTGGCATTCGCCGCCAAGTCGCGCGGCGAAGATCGCGTGACGATCGTCAACTTCGGTGACGGTGCGACTAGCATCGGCGCCGTGCACGAAGCCATGAATCTTGCTGGCAGCTGGAAGCTGCCGGTGATCTTCATGTGCCAGAACAATCAATTTGGCGAGTACACCAAGATCCCGGACTACACCGCCAGCAAGGACTTCGCATCTCGCGCCACCGGTTACGGATTCAAGGGCGTCAAGCTCGACGGCAACGATCCCGTCGCCTTTTACAAGGGCATGAAGACGGTGATCGACGAAGTGCGCGCCGGCAAGGGGCCGGTATTCGTCGAGGCCACAACCTACCGCCTCGGTCCGCATGCCGGCGTGGGCGATAACCACAACGCATCCGCCGAAGAATTGAAGGCCGGGAAGGACGCTTGGCCGGTTCCGCGCACGCGCGCGCTGCTGCTTGAGTCCGGCATCTGCACCGAGTCGCAACTGACCGAAATCGAGGAAGCCGCGCGCATCGAAGTCGAGACGGCAATGGAAAAGGCGCTTGCGTCGCCAGTCACGCCGAAGGAAGAAACCTTGGTCGATGTCTATGCCGACGTCAGCGATGTCCCCGTCCGCGGCCACTATCCGCGCCGTAAAGAAGAAGCGGAGCCCGCTGGCGAGCGCAAGACCATGCTCATGCTCGAAGCCGTCATCGAGGCACAAGCCATTGCGATGGAGGCGGACAAAGGCGTGTTTGCGTTCGGCGAGGACGTCGGCAAGCCGGGCGGTGTGTTTGGCACCTCCAAAGGCCTCCAGGCGAAGTTCGGCAAGGATCGGGTGCTGGACGCCCCGATCGCCGAGACGGCGATCATCGGCGCCGGCATCGGCGCAGCGTTGGTCGGCATGCGGCCAGTCGCCGAAATCATGTTCAACGATTTCGCCGGCGTCTGCATGGATCAGATCTTCAACCATGCCGCCAAGCAGCGCTTCATGTCGGGCGGCGCCACCCACGTGCCCATGACCGTCCGCATGATGGTGGGTGGCGGCATCGGCGGATTCGGTGCCCAGCATTCGCAGTCACTGGAAGCCTGGTTCACGCATGTTCCGGGCTTGAAAGTGGTCATGCCGAGCACGCCGTTTGATGCCAAGGGCCTGCTGCTCAGCTGCATTTTCGGCGAAGACCCCTGCATCCACCTGGAATCGATCAAGCTGCTGCGGGGTATCAAAGGAGAGGTGCCGGTGGGCGATTACCGGATTCCGCTGGGAGTCGCCAAGGTCCGACGCGAGGGCACCGACATCACCTTGGTCAGCTACGGCTGGGAAGTGCACGAGTGCATGGCGGCAGCGACGGAGCTGCAGGCGGAGGGCATCAGCGCAGAGGTTGTGGATCTGCGTACCCTGGTTCCGATCGACTACGCCCGCATCCTCGATTCAGTGAAGAAGACGCGCCGCGCTTTGGTGGTCCATGCCGCAACCGAATTCAGCGGCTTCGGTGCAGAGCTTGCAAGCACGATCGGCGAAGAGCACTTCTCGACGCTCAAGGCGCCCGTGGGTCGCCTCGGCGCCGCGTTCGCGCCGATTGGATATTCGCGCGATATTGAGCTCAACCAGATTCCGAACGCAAAAGCGATCGCGACGCGCGTGCGGCAGATTCTCTCCTTCAAGAGCTGATTAATTTAATTTAAGGAACGCATTCCAGATGTCGACTCCACTCACGATTCCCAAGCTTGAGATGTCCATGACGGAAGGCACACTTTCCGAATGGCTGGTTGCGGATGGCACGCAGGTCAAGGAAGGCGATCCCATTTATTCCCTGGAAACCGGTAAGTCGGTCCAGGAGATCGGCGCGCCCGCGTCAGGGAAGCTGGTTCAAAAAGTGCCGGCTGGCGGAACCCTTGATGTCGGAACCGAGATCGGAGAGATCGTTTAGCAGCCTGTTGGACTTGGGTGATCGTCGCGAGGGTTTGGGCGCGTGAGGCGAAAAATGTGCGCTTTGTTTACTGCGCCCCAACTCTCTGAGATGACGTGAACGAAGGAAATCTCGCATGAACGACATCGCACCGCCCGCGTGGCCCGCAAGCTGGCTGACGCTGTCACACGGCATTCGCAGCGGGCGCTACATAGATCCAACCTTCGCGCGCCTCGAGCACGAAAAACTCTGGAGCAAGGTGTGGCAATTCGCCGCCCGGCTCGACGAGATTCCGCAACCCGGTGATTTCACCACCTACGACGTCGGCGACCAGTCCGTGATGTTGGTGCGGGTCGACGGCGATACCGTCAAGGCTTACCACAACGCCTGTCCACACCGCGGTACCGCGCTGTCACAGGGCTGTGGGCATTTCGAGAGCGGGAATATCCGTTGCCCCTTCCACGGCTGGCGCTGGAACCTGCAGGGCCAGAACCAATTCGTGCTCGAGCGCCAGGAATTCCGCGACGGCCAGCTGCGCGACAGCGACGTGGCGCTGCGCGAAGTCAAAGTCGTGCTATTCGCCGGCTTCGTCTTCATCAATCTCAGTCCCAATCCGGAATCCTTCGACGACTTCATCGCTCCCGTGCGCCAGTATCTTGAGGACCTGGCGATCGGGCAGATGCACCACTACTGGTGGAAGTCGGTCTCGGTACCCGCCAACTGGAAAGTGGCGGTGGAAGCCTTCCTGGAAACCTTCCATGTGCCGGCCACGCATCCACAGCTGGACGAGGTGGGACGGCAGATCATTTACGAAGGGCGTGCCGACGGATCGGGCAGTTACAAAAACGTCGGGTACGACGCCTTCCCGCACGGCCATGGCCGCTTCTACGCCGGACCGAAGTCGCCGATTGGCGGGCACGCGGAAGGGCCGGCGGGCAATCCACTGGAAGAGATGATTGAAGGCATGTCGCATCTGGTGCACGAGATGGATGCGATGGTGCTCAAGGAAGACCTGGAGCTGGTCGAGTCTCTGCGCGGCAAGCCGGTGCCGGAAGGTTCCAGCCCTGGCGCCGAATTCGTCCGCCTGCTGTACGCGCGCGCCGCCGAACAGAAGCGCCCGATGCCGATTCCCAAGCCAGAGACCGCGGCGATGTGGGGTGGCGAGGTTTACGTGTTTCCCAACCTCATGATCCTGCCGAACCTCGGTAACGCGATGATGTACCGCGTGCGCCCGGATGGGTTCGATCCGGATCGCTGTATCTTCGAGATCTATTCGACCACGACCTATCCCGCGGCAACCCCTGTCCCGCGCGCGACAGTCCAGACCATGGACGACGTCAATGATCCTGAACAGTTCCTGCTGATCCCGCGGCAGGACTTTTCCAACGTGCCGCGCATCCAGAAAGGATTGCACTCACGTGGCTGCAAGCAGGTCTGGCTCGCCAGTCACCACGAGAAGATGATCCTCAACCTGCACCAGGAATTGGATCGGTATCTTGGGGTCTGAGCACGCGACGCCGGTTCGATGCCCTCTCGTGTCGTGCTTACCCGTCCTGCCGGCTGCGGTGAATGAAGTGCGATATGAAAGGGATTGAGCCCGCACGCAAGCTTGCGGCGGAAGTAGCCGCCGTTGTGTTGGCTGCGGGCAATTCCTCGCGCATGGCGCCCCACAACAAGCTGCTGCGCGAGGTCGGCGGCGTACCGCTGGTGCGTCATGTCGTGCAGACGGCGTTGAAGGTTGTGCGCGACGTGCATGTTGTTGTCGGTCCCGATTCTCACGCCGTTCGGGCCGTGTTGGCCGATCTGCCGGTATTGCTGGTCGAAAACGCGGAAGCAGCGGAAGGCATGGCCAGTTCCATCCGGGCCGGAGTAGCGACGCTGTCCCGGTCACATCGCGGCGCCCTGATCGTGCTGGGCGACATGCCGCGAGTCACCACCCTTCATCTGCGGCGACTCATTGAGGCATTCATAACGTCCGATTACCGGAGTACCGTGGTACCGAACTTCGGCGGCCAGCGCGGCAATCCGGTGCTGTGGAGCGCTGCGTATTTCGATGAGCTACGGACCTTGACCGGTGATGTCGGCGCCCGCGCTTTGCTGGTCCGCGACGCAGCGGCACTGATTACGGTCGAGATGCCGGACGATGGCGTGCTGATCGACATCGACACATCGGAAGACTGGGAGCGTGAAAAAAATAGAGGGCTGCCATCATGCCGGTGAGGATAAGCAGCTACGAGCATTTCGACGATATGCTTGCTTGAGCGCTCTGTGTAAATAGTCAAACGGAGGCTTATGAATACGCCGCAGGAATTTCACGCGCTGCTTGATGCCTTACGGCAGTTCGAAAAATCAGGCTTTGCTGGCGGAGCGGCAATGGTCACCTTGACGCGGACCCTGGGATCCACGTTTCGCCGGCCGGGTGCACGCATGCTGGTTTGCGGGAACGGCACGGTGGTTCGAGGCCTATCCGGCGGCTGTCCCGAAGCGGACATGATCGCGCGAGCGCACGAAGTCATCGGCTCCGGGCATGCCCGCGTCGTCCGCTACGACCGCGACAGCGGACTCGATGCGCTGATCGAATTGGGATGTGGTGGTCAGCTCGAAGCGCTGATCGAGCCTTTGAATGGAGAAGCCGATCTGCGCTTTGCCTATGCAATTGAGCAATGTTTGTTGTCACGCAAATCTGGTTTTGCGGCTACTGCGTTCGCGATCGATGGTGTTGCGCTGGGCCCACGGCCGCGGCGGCTCATCTGGGGCGGAGAACTTCTACTCGACGAATTCGGCGACCCGAAGCTGACCCGTGCCGTCGTCGAACGCCAGAGCGCAGATGCCGGAAAATCGAAACGGGCTTATATCACCACGATCGAGTCGGCGCAAGGTGCTGTGGATGTGCTGCTGGAATCTCTGCTGCCTTCTTACGCTGCGATACTGGTCGGCGTGAGTGCCGTGTCGTTCGCGCTGGCACGTGTCGCTCGCCAACTGGGATGGGAGGTCACCGTCGTCGATCATCGCGACGATCGGACCATGTCGATACCCTCGGATATATCCGCGAATGTGATCACGGCACAGCCCGCTGACGTTTTACGCCGGCTCACCGTGGACGAGCGCACGGTGACCGTGGTGATGACGCACAACCTGGAACGGGACATCGACTATCTCCGCGCCCTGTTGCCGGCGCCATTTGCTTATATCGGCGCGATCGGCTCCCGGCAGCGCGCGCAAAAGCTGCTCGATGCCTGCGGAACAGCCTCATCGCGACTGCGAGTGCCGGCCGGTCTGGATATCGGTGCCGAAACGCCAGAAGAGATTGCGCTGGCAATCGCCGCGGAGATTATTGCTGTGTGCAACGACCGACAGGGTGGGATCTTGTCGGGCCGTAGCCACTCGATTCATTGACGCCATCCTAATGGTTCCAGGCGCTGGAACCATGCTCAGCGTTTATTTGCTGCTTTCCACGCAATAAGCGATATCAGATCTCAATCAATTATTGCAGCCAATCATCCAACGGTCAGCCGTTGAGTGGCGAGCTGCCGAAGTTCAGTGGATTTAACCTTGCCGTTGCCGGTTACTGCGACTTCGTCTTCGCGCAGGATGAGGACGCGGCGTGGCACCTTGAAGCTCGCCAGTTGCTCCTTAAGGAAATTACGGATCGCCGTCTCTTCGAGTACAGCATCGTCCTGCGGCACGATACACGAGACAACCATCTCGCCCAGCGTGTCATGCGGCACGCCCACGGTCTGCGCACGCCGGACGCCGGGATAATTGGAGAGGATGGCATCGATCTCCAGCGGTGAGACATTGGCGCCGCCGGTCTTGATGATCTCGGTAAGCCGCCCTTCCCAGTACAGGCGGCCGACCTCATCGACATAACCGCCGTCGCCGGTGCGGTAATAACCTTCTTCGTCGAACGTTTCCTCGGGTGTCTTGCCGATATAGCCCATCATCAGCGTCGGGCCCTTGATGCAGACTTCCCCGCGCTGGCCGCGCGGGACCACGGTGCCGCTTTCCGGATCGATGATCTTCAGGATATTACCGGGCAAGGGCACGCCGCAGCTGCCGGCGTACTGTTCGACCGAGGTGTTGGCCGAATACGACGTGTTGATCGTCATCGTTTCGGTTGTGCCGAAGGACATGGGCAGCTTCCAGTCCGTCTGCTTCACCGTGGGATGCTCTTGAATCAGCGCGCTGTTGGTGACGTAGCGCAGGCTGCTGAGATCAGACTGGCTCCAGCGCGGACTCTCCTGCAGGCGCGCCCACTGATGCGGCCGGCCAGACAGGAACGTCACGCGCTCAGTTTCCATCAGTTTCAGCGCCATTTCCGGCTCGAAGTAAGGCTGCAGCACCACCGCACCGCCGGTGGAGAGCGCAACGCCCACCACCATGGTGATATTGCCCGACCAGAAAAATCCATTCCCCGTCCAGCTGCGCACGGCGCCTTCCACACTCATCACGCGCGGCCAACGCCACCACTGAATCGCGAAAGCACGCTGCGTGTGCAGAATGCCCTTGGGAAGACTGGTCGTGCCGGAGGAAAAGAACAGACCGCCGGCGTCCGAGGGCGTCACTGCAGCAGCCCGCGCATCGATTATGGCATCGGGAATGTCGCGGCCCTTGGCTAGAAATTCGTTCCACGACTCGAAGGAGGTTGTTTGAGTATCGGCTTCGGCGCTGGTCCAAGTTGCGGAGTCGAGCCGCACGAGATGGCATAAGAACGGAAATTTGGAGGACTGAAGCTGTCCCGGAGCCGCGGTCCGGATCTGCGGTTCGATGTCGGCAAGGACGCCGCCGAAGTCCTTCTTCAGCACACGGCCTTCGAAGAGCAGGACCGACACGCCGGACACACCGACCAGGTGCTCCAGCTCAGATGCCGTGGAGAAGGTGCTGAGGGCCACTGACACCCCGCCTGCGAGCCCCGTCCCGAACACGGCCGCCAGATATTCGGGGCGGTTGGTCATCAGGATTCCGACCCGGCTGTCCTTGCCTACGCCGCAGGCGATCAGCGCCTTGGCCACTTCGACGGATTTTTTCCACAGAGTGGCGTAGGACCAGCGCTCCACCCCGCCAGGCGTGTGCATGACGAGTGCCTCACGCTCCGCAAAGCGCGATGTCACTTCGCGGAGATAAGCCGGTATCGTCAGCGCACCCATGCCGGGTTCGTCCCGCAGCGGAATGCCGTGGACAATCGACATCTGCTGCGCCGGCGCGGTGGTGCCCATCTGTTCGGCCCTGTTGCGCGTCTCAGTAGGGGAGCTGAACTTCCGCTTTGCCGCTGAGAATGGTCTCGCCTTCCTGCGTCGTCATCTTCACCTGAACCTTAACCGCAGGCATGCCGTAGGGCGACATGTCGATCTTTTCGATGACTTCGCCGTCGACATAGGTAACGTCACCCTCGAAGGCTGGGCTGCGGAAATTCGTCTGCGAGTGCCAGATGTAGCCTTCGTGGCCTGCCCAGTAGGCAATGTAATCATGGAACCAAGCGTTCATCGAGGCGCCATAGCCATAGGCGCCGCCCATGCCGATCTTCTCTGCCTTGTCGGAGTTGATGTGGCCGCTGGACGGGCCGAAGAACAGGCCGTCCTTCTTGCGCGGATCGATCTTGCCCGCCTCATGGTCGTAGGTCATGTTCTTGTCGAAGCCAGCGTCTTCCTTGGCCGGGTCATGGACGCCTTCCGGCACGTTCCAGCGCCAAGTGCCCCAGATATTCTGGCGATGGGCGCGACACTCCAGTGCGAAGGTGATGACGGAATGCGGGCCGATCACGCGGCGGGGCAGCTTATCGCCCACTTTCACCTCTTCATAACGCGGCGACTTGCCTTCGCGGTTCGAAAGAATCCAGGTCTCACGGAGCTTGTGAATCTCCGCGATTTCTTCGCTCGTCCACTTCTTGGGGCTGCGCTTTTCCTTGCCATAGACGCCGCGCTTGTTCGCTTCCTCGACTAGGTAGCGGATCGCAGTAGCGCGCTCCTTGGCGATGAGGACACCATGCTGATTGCGGTGTACCGTGTCGCCGCGCGTGAACACGGTGGGGCCCGCAAACTTGGTGTCGGCGATCTTGTAGCCGTCAAAGCGGCGTTCCTGGAACAACTTGTCGCCCGGGTGAATCTGGCTGCCATAAAACCACCACTCCTCGCCGCCGAAGATGAGGTGGCTGCCAGGAATGTTGCCGACGCAGGCAGGATGACAACCATGACCGTAATCCATGGCGACGGTGAAGGACTGCGGCGCGACGATCCCGCCAAACTTGGATTTCCTCGCGAATTCCTCGTCCCAGTGAATCGGATTGGGATAGTCCATCGCCTGCACCCAGCGACGGATGTCCGTCGCGTTGCAGGGATCCCACAGCTCGGCAAAGATGACTGGCTTGCCGACCCACTTGTCGACATCGCTCATATCGAGCTGACCGATTTCCTCTTTGGCGTTAGCAGCAGGCATTGGAAACTTCCTCTATAAAGCGTTCTGAATCAATTTCTACAAAAGGCCTTGATCGACTCGCGCAGCACGATCGCGGCTATTTATCTATATCTTGAAGCAGCGTCTCCATATCAACCGTCGCATTTCTACTTCATGCGCTGGTTGTAGTGGAGACGCCTCTTCCAGTATTGGCCGCAACTCCAGCGGCGAGGGAAAGCCATTTAAGAGAGCTCGCTCTTAAATGGCTAGAAATAGAGAGGTCAGCATCGATTTGAGTCGATAGATTGCAGCCACCACCCACCCATCGCGACTCGAGCTCCCCCAAGCACTTGCCCTTACAGCACCTCCACTCAAGCCGCGCACTCTAAACAACCGAGTGCTGCGTCATCTCACTTGTTGACGTTCACCACGATGCGACCGCGCACCTTACCGTCCATGAGGTTCGAGGCGGCGGTGATCGCACCGGCAAGACCAACCTCAACTGCGATGACGTCGAGAGCCGCGCTATTGAGATCGCGCGCCAAGCGGCTCCACGCCACCAGCCGGCGCGCTTTGGGCGCCATTACGCTGTCGATACCAAGCAGAGACACACCGCGCAGGATGAAAGGCGCAACCGAAGCCGGGAAATCCATGCCCTGCGCCAACCCACAGGCGGCAACGGCACCACCGTACTTCACCTGGGCACAGGCATTCGCCAGAGTGTGGCTGCCGACGGAATCCACCACGCCGGCCCAACGTTCCTTCTGCAGCGGCTTGCCCGCAGCTGCCAGCTCGGCCCGATCAATCACTGCCGTTGCGCCGAGCGTCTTGAGGTAGTCCGCCTCGGATGCTTTGCCGGTCGCAGCGACGGGGCGAAAGCCAGCCTTCGCGAGCAGCGCCACGGCGACGCTGCCGACGCCGCCGGTAGCGCCGGTGACCAGAATTTCACCCTGCTCGGGTTTCACCCCATGCGCCAGCAGCGCTTCGACGCACAGGCTCGCCGTGTAGCCTGCGGTCCCGATCGCCATCGCCTGGCGGGTGGTAAAGGCAGCAGGCAGCGGCACCAGCCATTCGCCCTTGAGCCGCGCTTTTTGCGCAAGACCGCCCCAGTGGGATTCGCCGACGCCCCAGCCATTCAGAACTACGCGGTCGCCGACCTTCCAGTCCGCATGACTGCTCTGCCGGACGACGCCGGCCAGATCGATACCGGGCACCATCGGGAATTTGCGCACGACCGGCGAGCGGCCGGTGATGGCGAGCCCGTCCTTATAGTTCAACGTCGAATATTCGACATCGACGGTGACGTCACCCTCGGGCAGTTGCGCTTCGTCGAGCTGGGTAACTGCGACGGCCTGACCGGCCTCGCCTTTAGTAATCAACACTGATGAGAACATTGTGTACCTGTTAGTTTAAATAGGGCTGTGAATGGGGCCAGTTGTATGCTGCTGCCCCGAACGTAAGCGGTAGAACGCCTAACGTACACGTATATCAGATACTAGCATCGTCCAGCCAGCCGCCACGCCTTGCCAGCGGTGATTTCATCACTCGACAAGTTCAATGTCGTCGCTGGACAAGCGTAACTGCACGAGATGCTAATTGGAGAAATTGCAACCCGAATCAAAGCAAAACTTAGCGGCCCGACTCCATAGTCCAAAAGCTCTAAGTGCACGTCGACTTACCTGGAGCGCTCTTCACATATACGGCGTGTCACCGCGCGCAACGTGACAACTCAAAGGAAAGTGTATGACGCCGCCGCAGTGGTTCTTTATTGTGAATCGAACAATCATGAGGGCTCTGAAAATTGATGGATCGGTTCGTGTGACGCGGATTCGTCAACAGTCGGCAGCCCTTTTGAGGAACGCTATGCCGAATTTTCCCGGATAAACGTCGGCAAGATGCGATCTTTGATTTCCGTCCACTCGTACCGTCAGCTCGGTCGTTCCGGTCGGAACTGGCCCTGACAATATCGATGACCACATTCAGCGGCGCTGCTTCACCGTCTGAGCCGATCATGTCCGCTCCCTTAATCTTCCCCAGGCCTTCCGCACGCTCATCTCGCAGCACTGTGTAATTTTAGTAGCGGCGGCGTCAGTTTGTATTGCGATGGTTGTTAACTTCGTTGGCGATCACGGCTAAATTCACTGGCGTTCTGCTGTCACAGCCCTTATTTTCGAGGCAGCAAGAGCGGGTTCCGTCTTGTTCGACTCGACTAAGCCGACCGCTTCCTATTTTGCGGTTCTTTATCCGGCCAGTTGCCGCCCCATTTCGGTGAAGACGATGTACCGCATTGCTCTCAACACGATCAGGTCTCCAGCCATGTGACGCTTGGCATCGTCTGCCTTGGAATTCTCAGCGGAATCTCTTGCCAGCTCCGTTTCTATGTCGGCGAGAAGCCTGTCGGCCGCTATCAGCAACACATTCCGCATGTGATCGAGATGACGCACTGCGGTGTCCTGGCTCAGTCCCAATACCTGGCCGGCATCGAGCACGTGTCGGCGCGTGACTGCTGCGAATGTTCCGGCATCGCCGAGACGCAGTGCGAGTCCGGTAGACGGCCAGATGGCCTTCTCATTGGCCAGCGCACGCGTGTCGTAGACCGCTGTGCAGAGCAAGTCATAAGCCGGCGCGATGTTGATGCCAGAGGAGTCCACCATGAAGGAAATATTCTTGAGGTGGTTGTCTCCATTGCCTGCCAGCACGTTGAACACGATCCAGCGATAGAGCTGCAGACGTGCCGCCGCTTTCGAACGGCAACGCTCGATCGCCTGCGCCAGAGTGTCGAGCGTAGCGCTCGTGTACTTGAAGTTGCGAGCCTTGTTGAGTAGCTGGCAAGTATCGATGACGTGCAGCCGCTTTACGTCTGCTGAGTCTCCTGCGAGACGCCGATCAAAGCGCTCGACCAAGTAGATCGGCTGCGGCGCATACATCCGTTTGACTCGCGGCACTGGCAATCCAAGTGCGCGTGCCAGCCGCATCGTGAAATATTCGTTCACGACGGATGCCGGGTAATCCTCGCCGACATGATTCGGCTTCAGGATGTGGGTCGACGGAGTGCCCGGCAAGGGTTCGTACAATTGCCCCTCTCGCAATACCACCAGCAGCTTGTGCTGCGCTCCGGCCAGCGACATCTTCTTCGGTGCGTCATGAGTCAAAGAGACTGTCGGCAGATTGTGGATGCGCTGGCTCAGCGCTTCCAGTGAGAGTGGCTGGAGCCCATGTTCCACCGATACCGGCCGGGCCGGATCAACCAGCACGAGCGCACCGGCCGATTCCGCCCCGAAGTAATCCAGCAAGCCGAAAGCGTCTTCCGCCGGGATCCGCGCTTCCTTGGCAAAGACAATCCGCAATGCTTCTTCCGGCAGCAGGTTGTCGAAGTACCACTGCACTGGGCGAACGGTGCTGCCATCTCGATGCAGGGGCTCGCTCCGCGGCAGCGCAGGTGACAGATCGAATCCGTCAGGCGATGCGCACCATTCCGCCGTGTATTCCAACTCCCAGATATCGTGGTTCTCGCGCAGCGTGCCGACGCGTTGCTCGTTTGCAATGACGGCGAGTTCGCGCGGCATCAGACCGAGTGCCGCCCGCTCACTATCTGGCCTGGAGCCATCTCGGTCACGCCTGTGGTAGCAGAGTCCTTCTTGGCCGAACGCCGCGGCTTCAGCGGTTTCACGCCAACCTTCTGCAAGCGCTCGTAGGCTGGAACGACCTCATCGGGAACATCCGCGCGCAGTTCGATTCCCAGTTCCGCCAGCAGTTTCAGAACTCGCCCCAGCTGAACGGTGGACTTCCCGCGCTCGACTTCCCGCACGAAAACCGGCCCGACGCCCGCGCTGCCGGCGACGTCGTCCATTCGGATCTTCTGCTGCTTGCGCGTAGCACGAACCAGCAATCCCAGCTCTTGAGGCGTTTTGATCGATATTTTCACGGCACAAAATCGATGTGTTTGCATCGATTATAGCCTCACAATACAGCCCGTCAACATAAATCGATGCAAACGCGTCGATTTACTTTGCAGCTCCGCCTTCACGGTCGATATCGATGCGTTTGCATCGATATTTAAGAGGCAGGCATGGCATTTGGCAGTTCCGTTTGCTCTGGCGGCCGAGCTGGGAATGCGTCCAAGCAATCGACATATTCATATTACGCGTCGATAAAAGCGCAGTTTTTAGACATATAACCCGCCAATGTCACTTCCATCGACATGTTCGACAAAGGTGTCGAAATCGGAGAGAAACATCGACATGGCTTTTGACGCGCGGCGAGCCTCCCTCATTTGATCGGCGAACAAGACGCGCCGTCACTTTCATGGGACACACATGGGCGTGAACGTGCCGCTCGAAGTTTTTGCTCGATCGGTCAGGCGGCCTGATCCAGCACCATCTGGGGATGCAGCCCGGCACGCACCGCGAAGCGTACCAGCATATCCAGGCTGAACAGGTCGAGCTTCTGCCGCACCAGATCGGAGACGCGCGGCGCCGAGACGCCAAGTACCTTGGCGGCGGCGGCCTGCGTCAGATCTTCGCGCTGAATCCAGTCCGACAGCGCGATTATTAGCTCGGATCGCATGGTCTTTTCAGCCGCCACATCGGGCGGGAAAAGGTCGTAAAACACACTGCGCCCTTCGGCCGCATTCTTGGTCGCCTTTTTTCTCATCGTAATACCCTCGTTGCTTCGCTGAAGCGCTGCGTCGCCAGTGCCAGGTCTTTCTGGCTCGTCTTCTGTGACTTCTTCTGGAAACAATGCAGCACCAGCACTTGCGCCCCGATATTCGCCACATAGATCGCGTGAAACGCTCCGGCGGTGTCGCGCCCCCGAATCTCGCGCACGCCGGCGCCGACGGTGGGCATCGGCTTCCAGTTACGCGGATCACGGCCCATCTGGACCAGGAAGAGATCGTGGCCGACCTCATCCTGAACGGATTCCGGCATTGCCTTGAGATCGTCCCTGCTCGTCCCGATCCAGCGCAATGTGATACAAGTATTTATATTATCTCTCGGCCGTCCGCCTTACTCGTCGCGATGATGTATCACCGGAATCGGGCTATTCTGCGAGTAGGCGACGAGCCGCTGTCTCGCGTATCAGACCTCCCTCGTCGTGATAGGCACCTGATTCATGGGGCCATGTGTCACGCTACGATGATGCTCTTTGCATATCCACGGCGGATGATGAGAGGCAACCAAGGATGCCCTTCAAACATTCCGGGGCACCAAAGGCACGTCAGTGTCGAGGTGGAGACATTGAGATACGTTGCAAGTAGCGATCGTCCGCCGGAATAACCGAGCGCATCAGTCTCAGCGTGTGCTGATGATCGACGTCACAGAGCAAAAGTTGTCTCGTCATTACGGCAACTTAATTCAGTTCGACCGTTCGAGGGCAGCAAGGCGGCTCTGGAGTTGTTGATGTCCTAATTTGCCGTAAATCAGGAAGTAAAAAGCACTCCGAGTGGAGAAACGCCATTGACGCTCAAGGGAAAGCGTTCCGATTCTTGGATGAGTACTTCAACAAGGAATTGCTAGCTATATGCTAGCTAGACAATTATCCGACTATGCAGAAACATCGTAACTCGTTGATTTTATGGCGCGCCCGACTGGATTCGAACCAGTGACCCCTGCCTTCGGAGGGCAGTACTCTATCCAGCTGAGCTACGGGCGCATGTGCAAGCAGGGCGCAAGAATAACCTGCGGGCGGACGGCGACGCTACTTTGATTTATCCTCGCGGCCGCCATTACGGCGCATCCACAACACAGGACTCATCCGATGAAAACGTACGATTCCAAGGCGCGATCACGCCCCCGCAATCCGCTGCATGCCCACCCGTTGCTGCGCAAGCATGCGGTACACGAAAAATCTCGCAAGGCCGAACGGCGTGCCGCACGGGTGCGCACCGGTCGGGAGCTGGATGATTTCAGCGCGTGCCTAAGCGCACGCTGAAATCATCCAGCTCCCAGAGCGCGTCACTATTGCGAATTGTCTGGAGCGGGCGCGGGAGTTCCTTCCGTGTTCGAATACGGCTGCAACTGATCCTGGCCACCGCTACCCGCCTGCTGACCGCGCCGATGCCGGCTGAAGAACTGCCACACCATATTGCTGGAGCTGAAGCGGTCGGTGTTGGGACCGAGCATCATCGGCATCATCGCTTCGCTGCCGGCCCACTGATGGCCGACGCCATCCAGTCCGCACCAGGTAGTTTCGTTGGCGCCGCAGCCCTGAAAAGTTTCACAGGTCGCGGGACTAGTGCTGTAGGTCACGCTTTCTGAGGAGCTACAGCCGTTTCTCGCCGCGACCTGCTTGGCCATTTCCAGAAATGGCCGGCGATAGGTTACGTCCGACCAGCCGCCCGTGCGTACGGAACCGCCGTCCCAGGGAATGCGCGGATCCTTGCGGCCATGGATCATCAGCACCGGCACGCGCCCGCGGGCGCTACATGAGCTGTTCATCAGCGAGCCGGAATGGATGGCGATGGCGCTGAAGATATCCGGGGCTTCGCAGTCGATGTAGTGCAACAGCATGCCGCCGTTGGAAAATCCGGTGCCATAGACACGGCTCGTGTCGATCTTGTAGTCACTCTCCATCTTGGCGACCAGATCACGCATGAACCCGATGTCGTCGACGTGTTGCTTGCGCGCCGGATCGCAGCACTGATCACCTGCGTTCCACGAGCGCTTGATGCCATCCGGATAGACGGCGATGAAGCGGTCGCTGTCCGCGAGCGTATCGAAGTGCGTCTGCTTTTCCATGATCGCGGCGGTTCCAAAACCGCCATGCAGCGCGATGAGCAGCGGTAGCGGCTTCGACTGATCGTAATTGGACGGCAGATAGACGCGGTATGTGCGCTCCAGTCCGCCGGAGCGCATTGTGTATTCCTGGGATTCACCGCCACGGCCACCCGCCGCTTGCGCAAGACCAGTGAGTAGCAATGCTCCCGACAGCACGGAAATACCCGCATACAACATCTTTTGCACAAGCGCTGACAAAGCATGTTGTCTCATTATTCATCCTCTCGATTCGCGTAGCTTTTTGGTGCAAACAGATAGTCATCCTACCCAACATGCCGCGACATGGCTGTGCACCGCATGCTCTTCTATCGTCGCTTAAGCCTTGGTAAACGTGCTGGCGCCTGCTTCGGTTGACCCGCCGCCGCACCAGAAAGTTCCGGCGCTCCGTCTTGGTGAGCGGCGCGCTATTTGCGTCCGCTACTTGGACAGGATTGTGACAAGCAGGCTTTTCCGTAGCATTGTCCTACGCCCTGCAACAGGATTCGATGACTTGCAACTTGGCATCGGCTTTGCTTGTATACAAGATAGAGTTGGTGGCTAGGGTTCCGGTTCCGCCGTTGGCGGAACGACTGGTCCGAGAGCCGCCAGCCGGATCGAATCGGTCCGGCGGCACGGCGGGACAAAAGCCCGGGAGACCTCGGTGGCCTTGATTGGCATCGTCAGGTATCTGTGTGCCCGACTCTGCCAATCCTCGGCATCAACATATTTACTTTTAAGTAATGAGGATTGGACGATGAAGACTGGCAGCAGATCCGTTCTGAAAACCCCCGTTTTGAAAACTTTGGTTGCGGGCGCGGCGCTCGCGTCGACCTTGTTCGCCTCCGCTGCGACGGCGGCGCCTAAGAAGGACTTTAACGTCGCCTGGACGATCTACGTCGGCTGGATGCCGTGGCCCTATGCCGAGCAATCCGGCATCGTCAAGAAATGGGCTGATAAGTACGGCATTACCCTGCATATCACGCAGATCAACGACTACGTCGAGTCGATCAACCAGTACACCGCCGGCAAATTCGACGGTGTCACCGTCACCAATATGGACGCATTGACGATTCCGGCAGCAGGCGGCGTCGATACCACGGCGGTAATCGTCGGCGACTTCAGCAACGGCAACGACGGCATCATCCTCAAGGACAAGACCAAGCTGGCGGACATCAAGGGACAGAAGGTCAACCTCGTGCAGTTCTCAGTGTCGCACTATCTGCTGTCGCGCGGCTTATCCACCGTCGGTCTGGCCGAGAAGGACATCACCACCGTCAACACTTCGGATGCGGACATTGTCGCGACGTACAGCGCGAAAGACACCACCGCCCTCGTCACCTGGAATCCGCAGCTGTCGACGATCAAGGCCGAACCGGGCGCCCATCTGGTGTTCAATTCCAGCCAGATTCCCGGCGAAATCATCGACACGATGGCCGTGAACACGCAGACGCTGAAAGACAATCCGGCGCTCGGCAAAGCGCTGGTCGGCATCTGGTACGACACACTGAAGGTCCTGGCCGATCCGGGCCCCGCCGGTAAGGCCGCGCGCGCAGCAATGGCACAGGCCTCGGGGGGCTCGCTGGAAAGCTTCGAGGGCCAGCTCAAGACCACACGCATGTTCTATACACCGAAGGAAGCAGTCGCCTTCACGACCAGCCCGAGCCTAGTGAAAACGATGGATCTCGTGCGCACGTTCTCGTTCGACCACGGTCTGCTCGGACAGGACGTAAAGAGCAAGGACGTCGTCGGCATCGGCTTCCCCGGCACGGCGACGCTCGGCGATGCCAAGAACATCAAGCTGCGTTTCGACGCGACTTACATGAAGCTGGCCGCCGAGGGCAAGCTCTGAGCCGAGCTTAGAGTCACAGCCGACGCCGGAGAACGCACGTGCGCCGCCGCATCATGAACATCGTCCCCGGACGCGGGGGACGCATTCTGCTTGCGGCGGTGCCGTTCGTGCTGATCGTACTGTTCTACATCATCGCGTCCGCGGCGCGGCATGCCGAGAATGAGAACGACAAGATCCTGCCGCCGATCTCGCAGATGGGCGAAGCATTGCACGGCGTCGCGTTCGAGCCCGACAAACGTACGGGGCACTATCTGTTCTGGCAGGACACAGCGTCGAGCCTGAAGCGGCTCGGCGTCGGTATCGGCGTGGCGACGCTGATCGGGCTTGTGCTGGGATTGATCGTCGGCCTGATTCCGGTGGTCAACGCCACCTTCGCACCATTGATCGCAGCGTTCTCGATGGTGCCCCCGATGGCGATCCTGCCGATTCTGTTCATCGTGTTCGGGCTCGGCGAGCTGTCGAAAGTCGTACTGATCGTCATCGGTGTCGCCCCTTATCTCGTGCGCGATCTGGCGATGACCGTCGGCAGCCTGCCGCGCGAACAGCTCGTCAAGGCGCAGTCGCTCGGCGCCTCCACGTGGCAGACGCTACTACGCATCGCGCTGCCGCAAGCGATGCCGCGATTGTTTGATTCATTGCGCTTGTCGATCTGTCCGGCTTTCCTGTTCCTGATCTCTGCCGAGGCGATTTCCGCCGAGGACGGCCTCGGTTATCGCATCTTTCTCGTACGCCGTTATCTCGCCATGGACACGATCCTGCCGTACGTCATCTGGATCGCGCTGCTCGCGTATCTGATGGACTTTGCGCTCGCGCGCGGTGCGCGGCGACTGTTCCCGTGGGCCTACGAGCGAGGCACGTAAGGATTTCATGAGCAGCTCGATCACGGTGCGCAACGTGTGGGTCGAATACGGCGAGCAGGTCGTGCTCGAACGCATCAGCCTGGACATTCCTGCCGGCGGCTTCATCGCTGTGGTTGGACCCTCCGGCTGCGGCAAGACCACCTTCCTGCGCATGCTGCTCGGCCAGGAGCGCCCGACGCGCGGCGAAATTCTGCTCGACGGGCAACCGATGCCGGACGAGCCCGGCCCGGATCGCGGCGTCGTGTTTCAGCGGTATTCGGTGTTTCCACACCTGACCGTACTTGGCAATGTGATTCTCGGGCCTGAGCTTGAAGCGTCGCCGCTGGTCGGCCACGTGTTCGGGTCGCGCCGTCGCAAGATCGTTGAGAAAGCTAAAGCGCTGCTCGACGAAGTGGGGCTCGGTGCCGCGCTGAACAAATACCCGAGCCAGCTCTCCGGCGGCATGCAGCAGCGCCTCGCACTTGCGCAGGCATTGATCCGCAAGCCGAAAGTGCTGCTGCTCGATGAACCGTTCGGCGCACTCGATCCCGGCATCCGCAGCGAAATTCACGCGCTGATGAGTCGGCTATGGAAGGAAACCGAAATCACCGTCGTGATGGTTACGCACGATCTGCGCGAAGCCTTTCTGCTCGGCACGCGCGTCGTCGTCTTCGATCGCGTGCGCAATCGTCCAGAGGAACAGCTGCGTTACGGCGCGACCGTTGCATCGAACATCGAAGTCGATCGCAAACGGCCTGATCGCGTGAGGCCGGTAGAGGAAGAAGCACTCATTTGACTGCCAACGTTGGCCGCGACCGGGACGACCCGGCCGTCGTGTGAAAGTCGCCGGGACGGCCCGGCACGAAAGGGTCGTCGACCCACGGAGAAAACACATGACCATCATTTCCGCCGACAAGGCAGCGATGATCGCGGCGAACCGTCGCCGCTACGAAGAGCTGAAAGCAGCTGGACAGGGCGCATCCAAACCGCTGCCGTTGCCGCCGCCGAGCGATCGCGCCCTAGCGAACCGTTTGGAATCCAACAGCGTGCTCCAGCGTGAAACGATTCCCGGCGGCTGGTATACGACGTTCGCGCTCAAGCGCGGTGAAGCGCTGCGGTTACTGAACACTTCTGGAACACCGGGTGTGTCGATACTGATGTGGAATGCGGATGACACTTCCGAGCGCTACAACGCCGGCGATACCGTGAAGGTGCAGTGGAGCGCGGAGCTGCGTAAGGGCCGCGTGCTGTTTTCCGATATGGGCCGCGTGATGTTCTCGATCGTCGAGGATAGTTGCGGCGCACACGACACGCTGGCCGGCGGCAGCACGCCGGACAGCAACGCGCACAAGTACGGCGACGCATCACTGCGCAACACGCGCGAGAACCTTGTGCTTGGCGCCGGCAAGCACGGCCTTGCGCGCCGCGATGTCGGTCCGGTCATCACTTTTTTCGCGCCAGTCGCGGTCGATGCCGAAGGCCGCTTCGTCTGGCGCAACGATATCGTCAAGGCCGGCGACTTCGTCGATCTCCGCGCCGAAATGAATCTGCTGGTCGCGATATCGAACTGCCCGCATCCGTTTGCGCCGGACAAAGCCTTCGCACCGGGAAGCATCGAAGTCTCGCGTTTCCGGGCACCCACTGCGAAGTCTGATGATCTCTGCCGCAATGCAACCGCGGAAGCGCGTCGCGCGTTCGAAAACACCGATCCGCTGTTCACGATGGGAGCATCAACATGAACACGATCGTTTACGACCACACCATTGCAGCGAATCAATCGTGGTCCGGCACGGTGAAGAGGGGCCAGCGTCTACGCATCGTCGATCTCGAAGGTCAGCAAGCGGTCGATACGTTGTTCTACGCCGCACACAATTTCGGCGAACGTTACAGCGCGCAGGACACCTTACGCGCGCAGGGCGCCGCGTACATCGGCAAAGGCACCCAGTTGATCTCGAATGAAGGCAAGGTGATGCTCACGGTCGTTGCCGATACCTGCGGCCGCCACGACACTTCCGCCGGCGCCTGTTCCTGCGAGGCGAACACCGTGCGCTTCGGTCATCACACGCGCTACATGCACGCCTGCCGCGAGAATTTTCTCGTCGAAGTCACCAAGCACGGCATGAGCAAGCGCGACATCGTCGCCAACATCAATTTCTTCATGAACGTGCCCGTGGAGCCGGATGGCCGGCTTGCGATCGTCGATGGCATTTCCGCGCCGGGCTCCTACGTGGAACTGATCGCGGAGATAGACGTGTTGTGCGTGATCTCCAACTGTCCGCAGATCAACAATCCCTGCAATGGCTTCAATCCGACGCCGGTGCAGGTGACGATTTTCGATGCGGCGTGAGGTGATCCGGAAAATCTCATGTTCAAGAAAATCCTCATCGCGAATCGCGGCGAAATTGCTGGGCGCGTCGTACGCACTTGCAAGCGGCTCGGCATCAGTTCGGTCGGGGTCTACTCGGACGTGGACCGATTCTCCGCACCAGTGCTCGCCGCCGACGAAGCCGTACATGTTGGTCCGCCGCCGGCGCGCGACAGCTACCTGAAAATCGCCGCGATCATCGACGCCTGCCGCAAAACCGGTGCGCAAGCGCTGCATCCAGGGTACGGCTTCCTCAGCGAGAATGCGGCGTTCGCCGAGCAGCTCGCTGCCGCCGGTATCGTCTTCATCGGCCCACGTCCCGAACATTTGCGTGCCTTCGGCCTCAAGCACACTGCACGCGAGCTGGCGCGGAACAATCAGGTGCTGCTGTTACCGGGTAGCGGGCTGCTCGCATCGATCGACGAAGCGCTCGCCGAGGCGAAACGCATCGGCTACCCACTGATGCTCAAGAGTACCGCCGGCGGTGGCGGCATCGGCATGCAGCTCTGTCACGGCGCCGACGAACTGCGCGAGCGCTTCGCTGCAGTGCAACGCATGGCGGCGGCAAGCTTCGGTGATGCCGGCGTGTTTCTCGAACGCTTCGTGGCCGAGGCACGCCACATCGAAGTGCAGATCTTCGGCGATGGCGAGGGCGGCGTGGTCGCACTTGGCGAACGTGATTGCTCGCTGCAGCGGCGCAACCAGAAAGTCGTCGAAGAGACACCGGCGCCATTGCTACCGGAAACAACGCGCCGTCGCCTGCACGCGGCCGCGGTAGTGCTCGGTCAAGCGGTGTCGTATGTGTCGGCCGGCACGGTCGAATTCATCTACGACATCGCGCGCGACGATTTTTATTTCCTTGAAGTGAACACGCGTCTGCAGGTCGAGCATCCCGTTACTGAAAGCGTATTTGGAATCGATCTCGTCGAATGGATGATCCGGCAGGCAGCCGGCGAATTCGCGCTGCCGGAGCAGAACAGCCTGATCCCGAAGGGTGCGGCGATGGAAGTGCGGCTGTATGCCGAAGATCCGCACCACGATTTCCGACCGAGCAGCGGTCTGCTCACAGAAGTGAAACTGCCGACGGACAAAGCGCGTGTCGACGGTTGGATCGAGACGGGCACGCAAGTATCGCCGTACTACGATCCGATGCTGGCGAAAATCATCGTGCATGGCGACGACCGCGCGACAGCCATTGCGAAGCTCGAAGCAGCGCTCGCAGATACCGCCGTGTGGGGCATTGAAACCAATCTGGATTATCTGCGCACGATTGCAGCGTCGGAGGTGTTCCACAGCGGCCGCGTCTCTACCGCCGCGCTGAAGCGGCTCGAATTCGCACCGGCGAGCGTGGACGTGCTCGCGCCCGGCGCGCGCAGCAGCCTGCAGGACTGGCCGGGACGGCTTGGCTACTGGGACGTCGGCATTCCGCCGAGCGGACCGATGGACGATCGCTCGTTCCGGCTCGCGAACGCACTCGTCGGCAATCCCGAGGGAGCACCCGCGCTGGAATGTACGATGACCGGACCGACATTGCGCTTCAATCGCGACGCGTTGATTGCGCTCGCGGGTGCGTCGATGAAAGCGGAGCTCGACGACGCGCCGGTGCCATTTTACGAGCCCGTCGTTGTCGTCGCCGGTCAGACGTTGACGCTAGGTGCCATCGATGGTGCCGGCCAGCGCAGTTATCTCGCGGTGCGCGGCGGCTTCGATGCACCGGCATATCTCGGCTCGCGTGCGACTTTCGATCTCGGCGGTTTCGGCGGGCACGCCACCGGGGTACTCAAAACCGGCGATACGCTGCGTCTCGCGGCGGCATCGCCGCAGTTACCACGTCCGCGCGCCGCGACGGCCGTCGAGCGTCCGCCTCTGACGCGCGAATGGACGCTGGGCGTGCTCTACGGTCCGCACGGTGCGCCGGATTTCTTCACCGGTGAAGACATCGAAACGTTTTTTGCCAGCGAATACGAAGTCCACTTCAACAGCGCGCGCACTGGCGTGCGGCTGGTCGGCCCGAAGCCGAAATGGGCTCGCACCGACGGCGGCGAGGCCGGGCTGCATCCGTCGAACATCCACGACAATGCCTACGCGATTGGCGCGATCGACTTCACCGGCGACATGCCGATCATTCTTGGACCGGACGGGCCGAGCCTCGGCGGCTTCGTGTGTCCGGCGGTGGTCGCACGCGATGAGCTGTGGAAGATCGGGCAGCTCAGGCCGGGCGACAAGCTGCGCTTCGCCCCAGTGGTTCCCTTTGCTGCGCGCCGGAAAGGAGCTGAAGGAACGGAACGCAGGAAGCGTTTGAGTTCGCCGATTCTCGGCAGCGACGATGGCGTTGTGCCCGTCGTCTATCGCCGTGCCGGTGACGACTACCTGCTCGTGGAATACGGTCCCATGGCGCTGGACCTCGCGCTGCGTTTGCGCGTGCATCTGCTCGCCGACGCAGTGCGTGCGGTAAAGTTGCCGGCAATCATCGATCTCACGCCGGGTGTGCGTTCTCTGCAAATCCACTACGACAGCACGCGTCTCAAAACGACGTCGCTGCTCGCCGCGCTCCGCGACCTCGAGCGCGTGCTGCCGCCTACCGAACAGGTCGAAGTTCCGAGCCGCATCGTGCATCTGCCGTTGTCTTGGAACGATTCGTCGATCCAGCTGGCGATGCGCAAGTATCAGGAACTGGTGCGGCCGAACGCGCCGTGGTGCCCGGACAACATCGAGTTCATCCGCCGCATCAACGGCCTCGGCTCGATCGACGACGTGCATCGCATCGTCTTCGACGCCAGCTATCTCGTACTCGGACTTGGCGATGTCTACCTTGGCGCACCGGTGGCGACACCGATCGATCCGCGCCATCGTCTGGTCACCACGAAGTACAACCCGGCGCGCACCTGGACGCCGGAAAATGCCGTCGGCATCGGCGGCGCGTATCTGTGCGTCTATGGCATGGAAGGTCCCGGCGGCTATCAACTGTTCGGGCGCACCATCCAGATGTGGAATCGCTGGCGCTCGACACAAGCGTTCGAGAAACCGTGGCTGCTGCGTTTCTTCGATCGGATCCGCTTTTATCCGGTCAGCGAAGTGGAGCTGGCAGAGGCGCGCGAGGCGTTTCCGCACGGCCGCTATCCTTTGAAGATCGAGCCGGGCACGTTCCGTCATGCCGATTACGCGAAATTCCTCGCCGAAAATCGCAATGGCATCGCCACGTTCAAGGCGAAGCAGCAAGCCGCTTTCGACGCCGAACGCGCCGACTGGAAATCGAAAGGGCTCGATACCTACGTTTCCGATGACGCCAGCGCGACCACCGCGGCGGACAACGACGATATCCCGCCCGGCTGCGCCGGCATCGCGACGAGCGTCACCGGCAACGTCTGGAAAATCCTCGTCGAAGCCGGCGATCACGTCGCGGCCGGTCAGCCGGTCGTCATCGTCGAGTCAATGAAAATGGAAATGCAGATCACCGCGACGCACGCCGGCCGTGTGCGGGCGCTGCGCTGCCAGCCCGGCCGCACCGTACACAGCGGGCAAATTGTCGTTGTCATGGAGGAAACCTGACATGTTGCCGACGGTGCTTGATATCGCCACTCTGCGTGCAGGCTACAAGGCCGGCACGTTCAGACCGGTTGATGTTGTCGATGAAATCCTGCGTCGCATTCATGCGTATCCCGATAAGGCCGTGTGGATCAGCCGCGTCGATGCGGATGCACTGCGCCGCACGGCGCGTTCGCTCGGCGACGAACCCGACGGTCGTCCGCTGTGGGGAATTCCATACGCGGCGAAGGATAATATCGATTGTGTCGAGCTGGATACGACGGCGGCCTGTCCCGCGTTCGTGTACCGACCGACCGTCGATGCGCAGGTTGTTTCCAAGTTGAAGGCCGCCGGAGCCCTGCTCGTCGGCAAAACCAATCTCGACCAATTCGCGACCGGCCTCAACGGCACGCGCTCGCCCTACGGTGCGCCGCGCTGCGTGTTTAATGCCGACTATATTTCCGGCGGATCGAGTTCCGGTTCCGCGGTCGCGGTCGCCGCGGGCCTAGTGTCGTTCGCACTTGGCACCGATACCGCGGGTTCCGGTCGCATACCCGCTGCGTTCAACAATCTCGTCGGCATCAAACCGACGCGCGGACTGCTATCGACGCGCGGTGTGGTCCCGGCCTGCCGCAGTCTCGACTGCATCACCGTATTTGCCGCGACGGTCGGCGACGGCGAGGTTGTGCGCCGCGCCGCGCAAGGCTTCGATGCGGAAGATCCCTACTCGCGGGCACGCACGTCCACATCGCCGCTGCCGGCGAATCTGCGCTTCGGCGTACTGCCGGCGGCTGAACGCGAGTTCTTCGGCGACACCGTTGCCGCGCAGCTTTATGACGCGGCGATCGATCGGCTATGCGTGCTCGGCGGCGAGCGGGTGGAAATCGACTACGCACCGTTCCGCGAAGCCGCGGAGTCGCTGTACGGCGGCCCCGCAGTCGCCGAACGTCTGGCCGGCATCCAATCTTTCTATGACGCCCATCGCGATGCGATCGATCCGACGGTCGCGCTGATTCTCGACGGCGCACTCGGCCACAGTGCCACCGATCTGTTCAAGGCGATGCACCGGCTCGAAGCCCTGCGGCGGCGCACCGATCAGGAATGGAAGAAGATCGATGTGCTGCTGCTGCCGACCGCACCGACGATTTATACCGTCGAAGCGATCCAGGCCAAGCCGATCGCGCTCAACGCGCGGCTCGGACGCTACACCAATTTCGTCAATCTTCTCGATTGCTGTGCGATCGCCTTGCCCGCGGGCTTCACCGCACGAGGTCCGGCGTTTGGCGTAACGCTGGTTGCGCCCGCGTTCCATGACGACGCGCTGGCAGCAATCGCGGATCGAATGCATCGTGCGCGACCATTCGGCATGGGCGCCGCGCGCGACGCCGTGCTGCCGGCGGCGAGTCGCGTGGAAATGAAACCGCTCGCGGAGCGGCTCGCCATTGCCGTGGTTGGTGCCCATCTCAGCGGCATGCCCTTGAATCACGAGCTGACATCAATCGGCGGCACGCTGCTGCGCGCCGCGCGGACCGCGCCGGATTACCGTTTGTACGTGCTGCCGAACACCACGCCGGCCAAGCCCGGACTGGTACGCATGCCGGGCTTCCGCGGGCCCGGCATCGATATCGAGTTGTGGTCGCTGGACGCCGCCGCGTTCGGTGCTTTCGTCGAACGGATTCCCGCGCCGCTCGGGATCGGCAAGATACGGCTCGACGACGGCGGCGAAGTCAGCGGATTCCTGTGCGAGGCACAAGCGATCGCCGCTGCCGAGGAGATTACAGCCCTGGGCGGATGGCGGCGGTACCTGCAGCGGGAAAAGAGCGCAGCGCGATAGCAGCTTCGTTACCGTGGCCGCCGCACCAGCTCTTGATGTGGCTATCGTCGGGGTGTCCATGGAACAATAGGAAAAGCCAACAGTTCAATTCAGGGGGAAAAAATGCCGCTCAAGCGGAATCTCGTGGCCGAGGGATGCCTGCTTGCAGGCATGATCGCGACACAAGCAGCGCACGCGGATGGCGTTATCCAGCGCCTCAACAATCATTTCGATGCCGCGCTAGGGATGGAGCATCTTAGCTACCACGAGATCAATCCAGCCAGCGGTCCTGTGCATAAGAACACTTTGCCGACGGGCGCCGATCTTGACGGCGAAACCGGCACTCTGTTTTCGCCCGGACTGTCGCTCGCGTTTCAACGTAACCTGTGGTTCATCCACAACGTTCGTGCGGAGGCAAGCCTGCACATGGCCTTCGGCGACGCAACATACAACGGTCATCTTCAGGATCAGAACGGCAACATCGTCGCGCCGCTCGTGGCCAGAACCGGCGAAACCTTCACAGACTTGCAACTGAAGATCGGCAAAGGCATATGCCTACTGGGAAGCGAACGCGATCTTTTGACGCCATATGCTGCCTACGGCCTCAATGAATGGCATCGCAAAGGCGCGGAAGATACGCCCTACGGCTATTCCGAGCAGTATCGCAACCGCTTCTGGGCGGCTGGCCTTCAATATCAGATCGCGCTTACCAGCAAGCTGGTACTGAAAGCGGACGGGAGTTATGGCCGCACGCTGTCGCCACGCATGAATGCTTCCAATCTTTTCGGGACGTTCGAGCTCGGCGCGACGCCGTTGCATAACTATGAGCTAGGGCTGACCTACTCCACTTCCCGCAGCGCTTATATCGGCATAGACACCTACTGGATGCGCTATGCATACAACGAATCGCCACTGGTCATCGACTACACACAGGGCATAGGGGCCTACGAACCAGGATCGAAAACCAATCGCTATGGGATTACGACCGTATTCGGTTATTCGTTCTGAGACGGAACACCAAGCGATTTTCAGCGCAGCGCACGCCGCAGGATATTTCCCGCTGCCGATTTCGGCAGCGACTCCCGAAATTCGATGGACGCCGGCACTTTGCGGCCGGTGAGATTCTTCCGACTGAATTCCTTTAGCGCGTCGGCGCTAAGGGCGGGATCGCTCTTCACGACAAACACGGTGAGCGTCGGCTCAGTCCCTGCGTGGGCGACGCCGATGCAGGCGACTTCGCGCACCGCCGGGTGTAGCGCCAGAATGCTCTCGATCTCGTTCGGAACCACATCGCCGCTCTCTGCCGTAATCAGGTCCGCCTTGCGATCAATGATCGTCACGTAACCCGTTTCGCTCATCGTCGCCAAATCACCCGTACGCAGGAAACCATCCACGGTCATCGCGTGTTCGGTATCGTCCGGCTTGCGCCAGTAGCCTTGCATCACTTGTGGACCCCGCACACATAGCTCGCCGAGCACGCCGGCCGCCGCCGGTTCGTTGTCACCATCGCGTATGGAAACAGTCGTAGAGGGCAAAGGGATACCGACCGTGCCATCCATGTCGGGTCGATGCATCGGGCGAGAGCAGACGACGGGCCCCGCTTCCGTGAGCCCGTATAGGGGCGTGATCGGAATGCCGGTAACGAGGCGCCAATTTTCGGCGACGGCATGCGGGATCGCGCCGCTCCCGAAAACCAGCTTCAGCCGCTCGAAATCGATGCCGCTGAACCCCGGTGCTTCAAGAAGTGCGGCAAATAGTGCGCCGTTGCCGGCGAACAGTGTCGCGCGCGATTCGCTGAACGTGCGCAGCAGTGCCTGAATGTCGTTCGCATCCGAAATCAGCGCATTGCGTGCACCGATCATGACGGACAGCAAGCAGTTAAGAGTCAGCGCGAACGGATCATGCAACGGGCGCGCGGTGACAATGACTTCCGCACCTTCGGTCAACCGTGATGCGAACATCGCATGGTTCTGCATGACGTTGGCAACCAGATTTCCGTGCGTGAGCATCGCTGCGCGAGCAACACCGGTGGTGCCGCTGGTGTATTGCAGCAACGCGAGATCGCTGCTGCCGAGCGCCGTCGGCTTGTAAGCGTGACGTTCGCCCTGCGTGAGGGTGGTACGAAACGGAATCGCGCCTTTCAGTGTCGGTGCTGCGCTGCGTGCACGCTTGGCCGTCATGTTCGTGAGTACTCGACGCACCGGCGGCGCCAGATCGCCGGGTTCGGTCGTCACCACGTATTCAATCGCGGTGCGATCGATGCTGGCTCCCAGCACGGGGCAGAGGCTGTTGAGGATGACGATCGTGCGCGCACCGCAGTCGTCGAGCTGCCGCTCCAGCTCGTAGGCATCCAGTTGCGGATTGATATTGACCGCCACCATGCCCGCGCGCAGCACGCCGAACAACGTCACTGGGTATTGCAGAATATTGGATAGCATGATCGCGACCCGCTCGCCTCGCTCCAGCTTGCATTCGTGCTGGAGGAAGGAAGCGAACATCGCCGCGCGCTGGTCCAGTTCCGCGTAGGTCAGTGTCGCGTCCGCGCATTGGAATGCGGTCAGCGTACGGAAACGCTCGCAGCTGTGTTCGAGCAAATCGACCAGCGATGCGTAAGCGGCAATGTTGGCGTCTGCCCGCACGCCAGGCATGTACTCGGCCACCCAGACGCGATCGTTGAGCGGGTTCACAGTCCTCTCCGTCATCGTGCCCGGCGCAGGCGCGGACACTATTGTTCTCGTGAATCGAGCTTAGCAGCGACCACCGGGGCCGAGGAGTACACGCAAGCGGCGAACCGCATGGCCGGTGGTAAACGCGCCGACGAACGGATTGCCACCGCCTATTTGGGAGCGAGCCAGTCGCGCAAGGTTTCGTCCGCACCACCGCGCGCGCGCGCTTCGACGTCGAGGATCAGCTTCTCGATGCGCTCGGCAAACACGGTGGAACGGGCCCACGACGGCCATTCACCGCGCGTGCGCAACCACAGATCGCCGAGTGTCAGCGTTGCCGGATCACGCGCCGGCAGCAGGCGCCGATCCACACCCGATTCGGCGAGCACACCGTCCGCGATCAGTTCGCTGGCCGCGCGCTCGATGTATTCGAGCGGGATACCGAGCGCGGCGTGCAACTCTTCGCGGGTCGGTGCCGGCTGCGCTTGGATGAAACGACTACCGGCCTCTGCGGCGATCAGCAGCGCGATCCACTCCGCCTCGCGGCTGCCCGGCGGCGGTGGCGTGCCGGCTTTCCGCAGTTCGCGCGGATACTGGACGTAGAACGCGAGCCGACAGCCGAGCAGCAGAATCATCCAGCTCACGTGCAGCCAGATCAGCATGAAGATCAGGATGGCGAAACTCGAATAAACAGCGTTGTAATTGCTCGCGTGTGAAACGAAGACGGCAAAGATGAGGCCGGCGAGCTGCCAGGCGATGCCAGCCACGGCGGCGCCGACTGCAGCCGCACGGATTTTGACCTCGGTATTCGGGATGTAGGCATACAGGAAAGTGAAACCGCCGGTGGTGAGTAGATACGGCGTGAGCCGGCTCACCGCGAAAATCAGCGCGCCGAACGGCTGGATCGCATGCAGATGCGCCGCGACGTGGCTGCCCAATGGCGAACTGCCGAGCCCAAACGCTGACACCATTAACACCGGCCCCACGATGAGAATCGCCAAGTAATCCCCGAAGCGCTGCTTGATGCCGCGCGCGCGCGGAATCCGCCACAGCAAATTGAAGCTCTCTTCGATCTTCTGGATCATCGAGATCGCGGTGTAGATCAGCATCAGAACACCCACCGAGCCGAGCACGCCGACGCGCATGTTGTTCACGAAGCCGATGATGTTGTGTGCCAGCACCGGCCCCTGCACGCCAAGCGGCGCCAGAAATGTTTCCAGCATGGGCTCCAGACTGTTATGGATGCCGAGCGCCTTGAGCAGCGAAAACGCCAGTGCCAGCAGCGGCACCAGCGCCAGCAGCGAGGTATAGACAAGGCTCATCGCGCGCAGGCTCACGTCGCCCTGGGCGATATCGCGCGTCAGCGCCAGCGCGTAATTCGCGGCGGTGGCGAAACGCTGCACGCGGAGTGACTGCGGCCGCCACGCCGCGAGGCGATCCTGCAAACGATCGATGATCGGCACGCGAGCTCCGTTTCGCTCAGAGAACCCGATTGTCGTGCGTCGCGCTTGCCGCTGTCCACGGTGGGTGCACTCTGAGCAAATGAATCCACAGGGTCGTGTTGCCCTTTTGTTATCCAATCCCTTTGCATTTCAAGGGTTGATAAAAAAGCCCTATTCAGAAAATCCCCGAACACTCGGCGATCACCTCAAGCGCGCGCGACTCATGTACGGCCTAAAGAAACGCAACGTTGCAGCTCTCATCGGCGCTAATATCGCGACCATCATCAACTGGGAAAAGGGCCGTACCAAACCGCCCGTACCGTCCATCCCGGCCATCATTGCTTTCCTGTGATGTGACCCCTTTCCGCCGGCGCAGACACTTTCGGAGCGGATGCTCACCAAGCGCCGCGCAATAGGCTGGTCGATCGCCGAAGCTGCTCGGCAACTTGGGGTGGATAAGGGGACGTGAAGTTATTGGGAAAAGGGAAGCATCCCATCGTGGCCGAGATACCAGAGCTTGCTGGAACGTTTCTTGGTCGGCGCGTAGCAGAGTAAGTTGTCAGGGGACATCTGTGAACTAGGTCACAAAATGAACCTACCACCTGCTTTCTCAGACTTCACCGTCCGTGCTAGCGTAACAACAAACACGCGCTGAATCCGAGTTGCATGAATGATTAACAAACGTCATGCGAGTGACGCGGCGCAACAAAACGTTGGGGGGACGTTATGAACAATCACAAAGTATTCAAACCGACTTTGCTCGCCTCGGCAGTGGCTATCGCCTTCTCCATCACACCGAACACAGTCCGGGCTGCCGGAAACCCGGTCGTGGGTCCCACATTCACGGTTCCGTTATCGAACGGAACGGCACCGCTTTCCGTTGCTCGCGCCGATTCCGGTGTCTTCATATTGGGCTGGAGAGGTGATAGCACAAGCGCCGCATCCACCACCAGCGTCCAGACTTTCAATAACGATGGAACACCGTTGAGCGCTGAAATACGCCTTGTGAGTGACCTTTTCGTATCAAATGGCTCTGTTTCGAAAATTGCCGTCGCCGCGGATCTAGACGGCGATTTCGTGGCAAGCTGGATATCTTCGAACCCCAACAAAATCTATGCGCAGCGTTTTTCCCAAGCGGGGGACGCACAAGGTAAACAAGTGACAGTCGCGGCAGCCCCTCAGACGCTCGATCTCGACTGGCAGAACGACACATTCATCCGATGGTTGCCGTAGACTCCGACGGCGACTTGGCAATCAGTTGGACTATCAATCCGACGCTGGCTTTCGGTTGGTGCTGGGGCAATGGGTACACAGGCTGGATCCACGGCTGCTTTGGCGGCAGCTCCAACATAACCTATGTATCTATATATAACACCAGCGGCTCGACACTGCAGTGGAAAGGATCGGGAACGACTATCCGCAAGCTTGGACCCGCTCCGATTGAAATCCCCGGCGGATTGCTCCCACAGTCGGGGGGTGGTTTCCTACAGCTCTCTAATACATATTCACTGACCGGCGGTAGCTCCGCCGTATCCGCACAGCCGCTGAGTTCACATGGGCAGAAAGTGGGTACCGCTTGGACAGCGACGGATCCGGGCGGCAGTCCTGAAACTGTTTCAGGAATTAGCGGTGCCGCTGCGGATGCGAATGGAAATGTTGCAATCGTCTGGCAAACCCTCAACGGTTCGGATTCCCCTATCTACGTGAGACGTTATTCTGCGAATGGAACACCGCTTGGAAACCGCATAACCGTCGCAGATCGCACTAATATCCAGTATTACAATTGCTTCTTCCCCATTGTTGAGATGGCCCCGTCGGGAATGTTTATAGTGTTGTGGGGAGAGGATTTGGGTACTTTCTGTGGAATAAAAGGCCAATACTTCAATACCGACGGCTCACCCAACGGCGCTGCGTTTACCGTCACCGATACCGACTATGTAACCTATTATGGCCCGCCCGCCGCGGCAATCGATTCCACCGGCAATCTAACCGTCGTTTGGGAAAAGACGGCGAGCGTGGGACTTGCCTCATTATTAGGACGAAACATTACTTCGCCTCACTAACCCGGATGCGTCATGAGTATGTGACGATTGCGGGCTGAAGGGGCGTGGCGTAATTTTTCCGCGATGCGGCGATCGAAAGCAGTGCTTTTCGCGACTACGGGCGCAGCACCC
>Ga0265334_10000088_pt1 | contig 65739 bp, 52 predicted proteins | sample 42023metaG_FD_192442 | JGI IMG/M metagenome (GOLD analysis project Ga0265334, IMG submission 192442) | Rhizosphere microbial communities from Carex aquatilis grown in University of Washington, Seatle, WA, United States - 4-20-23 metaG | ecosystem: Host-associated > Plants > Roots > Rhizosphere...
GCTTCACTCCCGGCGAAGCCGAGGCAGGGGCTCGCCGCATGCGGCGAGCGACCGGACAGGATGTCCGGGCTGGAAGGCACACCAGGGATGGTTAGAAGACTGTTTATAAGCGCCCGTAGCTCAGCTGGATAGAGTACCTGGCTACGAACCAGGTGGTCGGGAGTTCGAATCTCTCCGGGCGCGCCAATCAGTTCAAAAAAGCCCACCCCGCGAGGGGTGGGCTTTTTTGCTTCAATCGCCCGGAGAGGTTCGCCCGCACGCTACGCGTCCCGCTCCGCTTACGGTCCAGGGCATACATCCCTGTATGCCCGCTCGAAGCTGCGCTTCGAGCCCCGACGTTGTCGATTAGCCAGTTCGAAAAAACCGCCGGGAGCGGTTTTTAACCCCGCGTAGCGGGGGCCCCCCGAAGGGGCGAGCCCCAAGGATGGGGCGAGTAATCCGACGGGCGCGCCATAAAAGAAAAGACCCACCGCGAGGTGGGTCTTTTTTTCTATCTTCTGGTTCTTTTAAACGTGGCTGGTCGCTGCCGCCGGCGCCACGCTGGTGGCGGCGGCCGGCACGACCTGGACTCCCGTGGGGTAGGGGATGGATGCAAGCAGGGCGTGCAGCGAGGCGCCGTTCACCTGCTGTTTCAGGTAATGGCGCCGCATGTTGTTCAGGCTCTCGTTCAGGATGCTGATGGTGTTCTCATAGCAGGCGCCCGTGGAACAGGCGGTGGAGCCGCCGCCGTGTCCGTCGCCGCCCGCGGGCTGATCCCCGAGCTTGCTCTGCATGACCGTCTGCAGCAACTCCTTGTTCTGGCTCAGCACGCGGTTGGTGCCGCAGACCAGGAGCTGCTTTGCACGGGTGCCGATATCGTCGCTGAGGCGGCACACCACCACATCGGCGAGCTTTGGATCGTTCGAGAGAGGCTGGTCCAGGGCCAGTTTGATGTCCTGGAGAGCCTCATAGATCTCCCGCTTGCCGCCCACTGCGACGGTGCCGAGGTAGAGGGTGGCTTGTTCAGACGGGCCGTTGTCGGCGTTGAACTTGTCTTTCTGCAGCTCGTCGGCCGATGCGAGACCGGGCAGGCCGGTGAGCAGGAGGGAAGCGAGGAAAAGGCTGTGGGTTCTCATGGCGGGTCCTTCTCAGGGTTGGCTGTCAGGCGGCGGGAGCCAGGCAATCGGTGAGGCGGGGCGAGGACCTCGCGGCGGGCTGGGCATCGGGGCTCATATCGCCGCAGATAGAGGGCGAGGGCGCACGCGGCAACCAGGGCGCCGGCTTGGGCGAGCCCGAGTTGATGGCGGGATAGGGGATGGTCGCCAACAACGCCTCCAGCGAGGGGCCGTTCACCTGTTGCATCAGGTACAGACGGGGCTGGCTGTTGATGCTGTCGTTGAGGACGCCCACCACCTGGCCCGGGCCAGGCCGGTCACCGCAATCCCTGTTGCAGATGAGGCCGGCGGCCACGACCGTCTGCATGAGTTCGCGATTCTGTGCGAGGGCACGGTTGCTGCCGCAGATGAGCACCTGCTTGGCACGCTTGCCGATCTCGTCCGCGAGGCGGCACACCATCACGTCGGCGAACCTCGGGTCGCTGGAGAGGGGCTGCTCGAGGGCGACCTTGATGTCCTGCAGCGCTTCGTACACGCGCCGTTCGCCGTCGATGGCGATGGAACCGAGATAGATGACGGCGCGGCCGCTGATCCAGTCCTGCGGCATGGCGGCGTGGGCATCCGGCGCTGCGCAGAGGCAGGCCAGGCTGAACAGTGCGGATGACCAGAACGGGCTGCTGCGGGCCATGTCGCGCATTTCCTTGTCATGCGAACTACTATCTAAATAGTAGTTTACCCGGAGGGATTTTGCACGCCCTGGAGGAAATACAGCCGGTCTTGGCGGGAAATGATGAATTCAATTCGTCAGCTAAAGAAAGGCCCGCCTTGCGGCGGGCCAGGTTCCACAGGCCGCTGACCCGGCCTGCCCCTTGCTGAGTGGAGTCTCCAGCAAAATCAATGCAATACCGGTCCCTGGAAGTGCAGCCGCACTTTCTCGTAGAGGGTGGGCTCGGAGGACATGTTGCCCGCGTCCTCCCGCAGCTTGGCGCAACGCAGCTCGAAGGGCTTCAGGCACTCGCCCACGTAGTTGCGCAGCATGCTCTCCTGCTCCGGGCTGAGCAGCCCGCCGGCAGGGAGCTGGTCGGCGGCGATGAATGCCTCCGGGTGATGCACTGCCCAATGCAGGAGCGCGGCCCGGAAGGTGTCCCGGCACTCGGCCTGGGCCTCGTCGAAGTTGTACATGAGCTTGGTGAGGGCCACCGGCGTGACGAAGCCCACTGCCATGGTGACGGCGGTCTTGTCGATGTTGATGCGTTCGCGCAGCAGCCCGAGCAGGGTCTCCTGGCCGCGCTGGACCAGGAGGGCGAACTCGCCGGTCTTGGGGAGGGCACGGGGCTGCGTCATCTCCAGGCCGATGCCGCGGCAGCCGCGGAAGGCCGCATCACGGGCCTCGCCGTAGAGACGATTGGCCGTATGCCAGCGGATGGTGAGGGCGGCCTCGTCGTCCTGTAGCGGGTTCAGGCGCAGGCTGCCCTGCATGCCGTACTTGTTGCCGTACTGGATGATGATGTGGCGGGATTCGGGGGTGAGCTTGCTCCAGACGCGGCGCAGGCCCAGGAAGGACTTGATGTAGCTCTCCTGGAAGGCTTCGCGCGCATGGCATTCCTGCAGCACGTTCTTGAGCGTGGTCTGGGAGGGCAGCGAGACCATCACGGTGCTGCTGATGAAGTCTTCCAGCAAGGCCTTGGAGAAGGGCTCGGGCTGGTCCTGCAGCAGCGCGCGCCACGTGCCCTGGAGGAAGGCGATCTGGTTCGCATCGGTCTGGTTGGTCATGGCCTGTACCTCGTGTCCGTGTTCGGGACCGGCAAGGCCAAGCCAGGGGTAGGGGCGCGCAGGGGGCGTCCCCGGATCCGGCGGTCCCGCTACCCTGGGGCAGTTAAGCCCTGTAGGCCGGTGACTTTGCGTCCCCGTCTTTCGACGGGTTTGCCTTGGTCGGTTATGTATATCATAGCACCTATACAATATTATGTAAAGTAAAAGGGTCACAAATTCAGAAGGAGGAGTGAGGAATAAAAGTCCTTTGAAATCAGCCCATTAACCCCGTTGGGAGGCCGCCATGGGGGTAGCGGTGACCTGTGAACATCGCGCCTATGCCCCTGGAAGGCTTCCTGAGGCGTGCTTTCACCGGCGGGCAGCCCACGTGGGGGCCTGCATCTGAGGGCCTAAATCAGCACTGACGCCACCTCTCGGGTGCAGTATTATTGTCAACTGATCCCGCGCCTCTTGAAGGCACTGGGTGGTGGTCCGGGCGGGGGGTCTGGAGGCCTCCCGTCAGAGATCGCCATCCCGAATCAGGAGACATGCATGAGCATGCGTTTCGCCGCCCTCGCCATCATGATGGCCTCGCTCGCCGCCTGCGAATCCGCGCCTTCCAAGAGCGCGTGGCTGATGCAGGGCGATGTGCCGTGGGTGGGGACCGACGGCCGCTGCATGCAGCTGCGCCCGCTCGCGGCCGATGAGAAGAAAGGTTTCTGCTACGACGTGATGACCGATGCCTACCAGCGCAAGCATCACTATGAAGCGCTGGACATGACCGAGTTCGGTTTCCTGTACCCGCAGGTGCAGCCCACCGCGGAGACCGCCTACAACCTGCTGCCGCCGCCGTCGGATGTCGAACTCCTGGCCGGCGTCAACAAGGATCTGGCGCCGCTGCCCTACATCCAGCAGATCTATACGGTGCTGCCGTTCACCTTCGGCAAGGCGCACCTGTCCAGCCGCAACCGCCAGGCGCTGGATGAGGCCTTCCAGAACTGGAGGGTCCAGGGCATCAAGGTGGTCTCGGTGGCGGTCACCGGCCACACCGACAACATCGGCCCGAAGGACTACAACTTCCTGCTCTCGAAGTGGCGCGCGCAGTCCGTGTCCTACTACCTGACGCACATCGGCGTCTCGAAGCGCGACATCACCCTCGGCGGCGTGGGCATGCTGCTCCCGCATCCGGAAGCGCGTAACCCGGCTGATAACCGCTACGTGGACCTCAGGGTCTGGCTGGCGCCGCCGGATCCATCCGAGAAGCTCGCGATGCGCTGAAGGCGCCGACACGGTATGCAGCAAAAAGCCCGCTTGATGCGGGCTTTTTCATGGCTTACGGCCCGCCGGAAAAGAAGACGCCCGGGGGTCGCCCGGGCGTCTTGCTCATCCGATGTCGCCGACTCGGTTCAGGAGTTGGAGATCTTCTTGAGGCAGGTGAGCACGTCGTCGGTCATCTTGATCATGGCCTCGGGGGTCTTGGCGGGCTTGTTCACGTCCGGGCAGCCGGCCTTGGCGCCGTAGGACTTGAAGGCATCGCTGGACATCTGGCCGCGGGCCGCGTCGAGCCAGGCCGCTTCCTTCTTCAGGGAGGCGGTATAGGCGTTGTAGGTGTCCTTCTGTTCCGCCGGGTTCTTGGTGGCTTCCTCGTTGTACGCCGGGATCTTGGCGTTCAGCGCCTCGTTGCGCTTCTGCAGGTCGGCGTTGTCCGAGTTCACCTTGGCGATGTCGGTGTTCAGCTGGTCCTTCTCGGCGGTGCAGGCCTTGAACTCGTCCTGGTTCAGCTTCTTGTCGGGGCCGCACTTGGTCTGGTAGTCGCTGGTGCGCTGCTTCACGCCGTCGTTCTCTTTCTGCCAGGCATCCAGGTCGGCCATGATCTTGGACTTCTCGGTCTGCAGGGCCTTGCCGCGGCCGACCAGGTCCTTGCCCGTCTGCTGGGCGGCATCCGACTTGGACTTGGTATCCATCACTTCCTTCTGGACCGCTTCGCCGGAGCTGATGAGATTCATCACCGACTCGGCGCCCCAGGCGGCGGTCACGACGCCGAGAGCCAGGGCCAGGGAGATCAGGGGGGTACGCATGCTTTTCATGGAAACCTCGGGTTCGGGTTCAAAATCCAGGCGGATATTGTAGGGGTTGGGGCTCCGGCCACCAAGGGTCTGGGTCCCCAAAAGGGGCCTAAAACAGGCCCTCTGGGGCATATAACGCCGGCCGGGTAGCGGGGTTGTCAGGCCCACCCCAGGGGAGGGTAGCCGGGGCTAGAGGATGGAGGCGTAGTCGTCCTGGATGCGTCCCAGGTCCAGGCGGTTCAGGAAGTTGGAATAGCACATCCAGGCGGTGATGGCGTTCAAGTCGGCGATCTGGGGCGGCAGGAAGCGCGGCGGCACCACGATGCCCTCGGCCACGGCCTGGGACAGGGTGCGCACATCCTCCAGGGTGGTCTTGCCGCAGAACAGCATGGGGATGCGGTCCAGCATGCCCTTGCGCACGGCGAGGCGCATGTAGTTGTAGATCATGATGAAGCCCTTGTTGTAGGACAGGTCCTTGGTGAAGGGCGGTCCCTTGGGCGTGCTGCCGCGGAAGATGCGCGCGGCGTTGCCGTAGCTCTCCCCCTCCGACAGCCCCTGCTCCAGGAAGAAGCGGTAGACGTCCCGGAAGTCGCCGCCCTTCTCGGCCAGGTCCACCGCCTGGATGCGGTTGGCGAGGCGGCGCAGGCGACTCGGGTACGAGGCGAAGGTGATGATCTCCATGAGGATGGCGAGGCCTTCCTGGCTCACGGTGGAGGAGGGCGGACCCTTGGAGAGGAAGGTGCAGACCGGCTGCTGGCTGCCGTTCAGCGTGGTGCCGAGGTGCACCCAGCCCTCGTGCACTTCCAGCACCTTGAGGTCGCGCTCGTTGAACTTGGCCTCTTTCCGGATCTTGAGGTAGTCGGCGCCGGCGGCCGCGTCCGCCACGATGCCGTCCGAGAGCAGCACCCGCACCGTGCCGTCCGACTCGTGGAATGCGGCGTTGATGCGCTGCTGCAGGATCTCCACCGCCTGCTCGCCGGTGATGGTCTTGGGCTCGGGCTTCAGGAGTTCGCTCTGGTCGATGCTGGCGATGGCATCGCCCAGGATCTGGCCGAGGTCGGCGAGCGTGGGGCCGCCCTCGTGGAAGGCGTCGCTGGCGGAGCCGTAGAGTTCCTGGGAGATGGCGCCGAACTCGGGCGTGCCGCGCCCTTCCAGCATGCGCACCACCTGGATGTACTCGCGGCACATGCGCCGCATGATGCCGCCCAGGGAGTTGAACTGGCCGAGCTGGCGGGTGATGTCCCGCTCGATCTCGTGGAACTCCTGGCGTTTGGCGGCCGGGTCGAAGCCGAGCGGCCGCGCCGCGTAGTAGGCGTCGTCCACCGGCGGCAGTTCGCGGCCGCCGTCCTTGAAGAACTGCTCCTGGATGGAGGCGTCCCACTTGATGTGGTCGAGGATGCGGATCGGCTTCTGCGCGACGACGATGCGGTCGGACAGATCCCGCAGGGTCTGCTTGTAGTTGGTCTGGGTGTCGGCCGCGTTCATGCGGTTAGATTACTCGCCATGACCCAGCGGCGCCAGAAAACCGGGCTCCGGAAAGAAGAAGCCCCCTGGGAAGGGGGCTCCTGAGCTCAGTTGAGACGCGTCAGCTTGCGGATTTCCTGCAGCGCAACGGACAGGGATGGGAAGTCGGCGATGTTCGCCGCCTGCATGTCCGAGAGCACCCGCCGCGCGTGCTCGAGGCGCGCCGCGTGGGTCTCCAGCCACTGTTCCATCTGCTTCATGGCGGCGCGGCTGTCCTTGGCACCGTTCAGGGCCTGGGCGGCCAGGGTCCGCTGCTGGGCGTAGAGGTCCTCGCGCAGGGTGCCGCGGGCCACCGCCTGCCAGTGGCCTTCCACCGAGAGGTCCTCGATGCGGTCCCGCAGCCAGTCGAGCCCGAGTTCGCGGCCGATGTGGAAGTAGGCCTTGGCCACCGCTTCCACCGGCAGCTTGCCCTCGCGCGAGACGTCCACGATGTCGAAGCCGGCGTAGAGCGGCCCGATGGCGGCGATGCGGCGGGCGACAGCGTCCGGCACGCCCACGTCCACGAACTGCTGCATGCGCTGGTTGAAGGTCTCGGCCAGGTCGTCGCTCAGCACCGCCGGCATGTGGTTGACCAGGGCCGTCAGGGCCGGCTGGTAGAGCGGCACGGTGGCGGCGATGTCCAGGTGGTCGCGCATGTGGTCGATGAGCCAGCGGGTGGCATGCTTCAGCAGGCGCGAACTCTGCACCGCCATGGAAGTCTGCACGCTCGCCGGCACCTGGTTGTCCAGGGCCTCCACCGCGCTCCACAGGGCGGGGCTGGAGAAGCTCTCGCGGGCGATGGTGTAGGCACGCGCCACGCTGGAGGCATCCACGCCGGTCTCTTCCTGCATGCGGTGGGCGAAGGTGGAGCCCATGCGGTTGACCAGGCTGTTGGTGATGGCGGTGCAGACGATCTCGCGCCGCAACCGGTGCTTCGGCATCAGGTCGCCGTAGCGCTTCTGCAGCGGGGTCGGGAAGTAGGTCTCCAGCTCGTCCGCGAGGTAGGGGTCCTCCGCCACGTCGCCGGCCAGCAGGTTGTTGTAGATGTCGATCTTGCTGTAGGCCAGCACCACCGCGAGTTCCGGCCGGGTCAGGCCCTTGCCGGCCTTGCGGCGCTCCTTCAGCTCCTCCTCCGTGGGCAGGAACTCGATGGCGCGGTTGAGGCTGCCGTTCTTCTCCAGCGCGCGGATGAGGTAGGCGTGCTCGCTGATGCGGCCCGGCGCCTGCACCTCGGCCACGGAGATGGCCTGGGACTGCATGTAGTTGTCGCGCAGCACCAGCGCCGCCACCTCGTCGGTCATCTCGGCCAGCAGCTTGTTGCGGGCGTTCTCCCCCAGTTCCTTCTGGGTGGCCACGAGGTTCAGCAGGATCTTGATGTTGACCTCGTGGTCGGAGCAGTCCACGCCGGCGGAGTTGTCGATGAAGTCGGTATTGAGCCGGCCTCCGCCCAAGGCGTACTCGATGCGCCCGCGCTGGGTGCACCCCAGGTTGCCGCCTTCGCCCACCACCTTGCAGCGGAGTTCCGAGCCGTTCAGGCGGATGGCGTCGTTGGCGCGGTCGCCCACCTCGGCGTGAGACTCGCCCGCCGCCTTCACATAGGTGCCGATGCCGCCGTTCCATAGCAGGTCCACCGGCGCCTTGAGGATCAGGCGCAGCAGTTCCAGCGGCGGATAGTTGCCGGGTTCCATGCCGAGGGAGGCAGCGGCCTCCTTGCTCACCGGGATGCTCTTGGCGCTGCGGGGCCAGATGCCGCCGCCGGCGGAGATCAGCTTGGCGTCGTAGTCCGCCCAGGAGGAGCGGGGCAGGTTGAACATGCGCTCGCGCTCGATGAAGCTCTTTTCGGCGTCCGGGTTCGGGTCCAGGAACACGTGGCGGTGATCGAAGGCCGCCAAGAGCTTGATGTGCCGCGACAGCAGCATGCCGTTGCCGAACACGTCGCCGGACATGTCGCCCACGCCCACCACCGTGAAGTCGGTGGTCTGGATGTCGGTGCCCATCTCGCGGAAGTGGCGCTTCACCGACTCCCAGCCGCCCTTGGCGGTGATGGCCATCTTCTTGTGGTCATAGCCGGCGGAGCCGCCGGAGGCGAAGGCATCGCCCAGCCAGAAGCCGTACTCGGCCGAGATGCCGTTGGCGATGTCGGAGAAGGTGGCGGTGCCCTTGTCGGCGGCGACCACCAGATAAGGATCGTCCTCGTCGTGGCGGACCACGTCCTTCGGCGGCACCACCTTGGTGCCGCTGAGGTTGTCGGTGATGTCGAGCAGGCCGCGCAGGAAGGTCTGGTAGCAGGCGATGCCTTCCTTCATGACCGCCTCGCGGTCATTGCCCGCGGGCGGGCGCTTCACGTAGAAGCCGCCCTTGGCGCCCACCGGCACGATCACGGTGTTCTTGACGTTCTGCGCCTTCACCAGGCCCAGCACTTCCGTGCGGAAGTCCTCGCGCCGGTCGGACCAGCGCAGGCCGCCGCGGGCGACCTTGCCCATGCGCAGGTGCACGCCCTCGACCCGGGGCGAATACACCCAGATCTCGAACATGGGCTTGGGCAGGGGCAGTTCCAGCTGCGAAGGGTCGAACTTGAAGGAGACGAGGGCCTTGTGGCGGCCGTCGGCTCCCTTCTGGAAGTAGTTGGTGCGTAAGGTGGCCATGATGGCGCCGAGGAACAGGCGCAGGATGCGGTCGTCGTCCAGGCTGGAGACCTGCTCCAGGGCCGTGGCGATATCGGTGGCGTGCTGCTGCACCAGCGCATCGCGCCGGGTGCCCATGCTGGGGTCGTTGCGCGCCTCAAAGAGATGCACCAGGGAGGCGGCGATGGCCGGGTGCGTGTAGAGCGCCCGTTCCATGTAGGCCTGGCTGAAGCTGATGCCGGTCTGCAAGAGGTACTTGCAGTAAGCCCGCAGCAGCATGGTCTGGCGCCAGCTTAAGGCCGCGCCCAGCACCAGCCGGTTGAAGCCGTCGCTCTCCGCCTCGCCGCGCCAGACCTGGGCGAACTGCTCCTGGAAGGCTTCCTTGACGGCTTCCACGTCCAGGTCGCCCGGGCGGATCAGCTCGAAGTCCTGGATCCACACCAGGCTGCCGTCGGCCAGTTCCAGCTCGTAGGGGCGCTCGCTGATGACGCGCACGCCCATGTGCTCCAGCATCGGCAGCGCATCGGAGATGGGGATGGTCTGCTCGCGGTGGAAGGTCTTGAAGCGCAGGTAGCCCGGCGGCGCGGACAGCGGCCGGTACAGGCTCATGCGCAGGCCCTCGCTGGCGTTGAGCGCGTCCACCTGCTCCACGTCGAACACCGCCGCGTTGGGCTTGATGTCCTCCTGGTAGGCGGCGGGGAAGTGGTTGCCGTAACGGGCGAAGAGCTTGAGGCCGTGCTCCTCACCGCACTTGTTGACCAGCGCGTCCTTGAGTTCGTCCTGCCAGGAACGCACCGCCAGCACGATCTCCTTCTCGAGCTCGGAGCGCTCGAACTTGGGCAGCTGCCAGGGGGTGGTGCGCACGATGATGTGCAGGCGGGCCAGGGCCGAATCGGACAAAGCCACGGTGTGCTCGATGCTCTTGCCGTTCAGGGCCTGGAACAGCACCGCCTCGATGCGCTGGCGCACGGCGGTGGTGTAGCGCTCGCGCGGCACGTACACGAGGCAGGAGAAGAAGCGGCCGAAGCTGTCGCGGCGCACGAACAGCTTGACGCGCTGGCGCTCCTGCAGCTGCACCACGCCCATGGCGGTCTCGTACAGCTCGTCGGTGGTGCTCTGGAACAGCTCGTCCCGCGGCAGCGTCTCCAGGATGTGCATGAGCGCCTTGCCGTCGTGGCTGGAGGCAGGCAGCTCGGAGCGGCGCGTCACCTCGGCGACCTTCTCCCGCAGCACGGGGATGTCGCGCGGGCTGGTGTTGTAGGCGCTGGTGGTGAAGAGCCCGAGGAAGCGCCACTCGCCGGTGACCTGGCCGTCGGCGCCGAAGCGCTTCACGCCCACGTAGTCGAGGTAGCCGGGACGGTGCACCGTAGCCTGGGAGTTGGCCTTGGTGACGATCATGAATTCTTTCGTGCGGGCGCGCTTGCGCACGTCCTTCGGCAGCACCAGGAAGCTCTGGGAGACCTTGGTGTTGCTGTCGCGCAGGATGCCGAGGCCGGAGTTCGGCACCAGCTTCAGCACTTCCTCGCCGTTCTCCTCGCCGAGCACGTACTCGCGCACGCCGAGGAAGGTGAAGTGGTTGTCGCCGAGCCAGGCCAGGAACTTCAGGCCTTCGTCCACCTGGGCATCGCCCAGCACGCTGCGGTGCGCCTGCACCGCGGCCTGCACGTCCTTGAGCTTGTCCCGCATCGCGTGCCAGTCGCCGATGGTGGCGCGCACGTCGCGCATGGCGCTCTGCAGCGCCGCTTCCAGCTTGGCGAGGGTCTCAGCGCCGGCCTGGCTGTCCACCTCGATGTGCATCCAGGATTCGGTGGTCATGCCCTCGCCGCGCTCGCCGTCCACGCGGGTGAGGTTGCCGCGCGCATCGCGCTGCACGTGGTAGATGGGGTGCACGGTGAGGTGGATGCCGACGCCGATGCGGCTCAGGGTCATGGTGGTGGTGTCCACCAGGAAGGGCATGTCGTCGTTCACCATCTCGATGATGGTGTGGGGGCTCTTCCAGCCGTCCTTCTTCGGGTTAGGGTTGTAGACCCGCACCTTGGTCTCGCCCGGCAGGCGCTTGGCGCCGAACTCCCAGTGGCTGAGGACCGCGCCGTAAAGGTCCTCGGGGGACTTGGCGAGGATGTCCTCCTCGGCGATGTCCGAGTAGTAGGAGAGGATGAACCTCTCGAGGTCGGCCGCGGCGGAATGCTTCTTGGCGAGGGCGATCACCTTCTCCAGGTGCTTATCCTTCGGGGGCGATTTCCGTTGCGGCATGGCGTTCTTGGCCTTAGGCGATGGAGGTTGAAGGGGCTATTTTACTGCGATGGATATGCAAACGGCGACCAGGGGGTCGCCGTCTGCCGTTTCGCGTCATAAAGGCGTCATTGCGCCTTTTCCAGGTCCTTGATGACCGCCGCCAGCCAGCGGCAGGCGGTGCCGCCGGTGATGCAGCGGTGGTCGAAGGTGATGGATAAGGGTATGCGCTTGTGCACCTCGATGCCGCCCATGACCGGCACCACGTCGAAGCGCAGGCCGCCGGTGCCGAGGATCGCCACCTGCGGCGGCACTACCACCGGGGTGGCGTAGCGGCCGGCCATCATGCCGAAGTTCGACAGGGTGATGGTGGGATCCTTCATGTCGGCGGGCGACACGCTACGGTTGCGGGTGGCTTCCTTGATGCGGTTCAGGTCGTCGCGCAGCTGCTGGGCGTTCTTGCTCTCCACGCGGCGCAGGATTGGCACGATCAGCCCGTCCGGCGTGTCCACCGCCATGGCGAGGTCCACGCGCTCGTGGATGGTGCGCTCCAGCTTCTCGCCGTCGTACCAGGCGTTGAGCTCGGGCTCGGCGCGGCAGCCGGCGACGATGGCGCGCACGATGCGCACGGTGATGTCCTGGCCCGGCATCCAGCCGTGGATGTCCGCATCGTCGAAGAGCGTGCACTCCGCCACTTCGCTGCGGGACTTGGTCATGCTGGCGTGCATGGCGCGGCGCGGGCCGCGCAGGGGCTCGGCGACGCCGTACTTCACGTCGGTGCGCTTCGCCGGCACATCCCAGCGTGCCGCGGGCGCGGAGGGGGCAGACGCGCCGCCCTGGGCGCGCCGCACGTCGTCCAGCGTCACGGTGTCGTTCTTGCCGGTGGCCTGCACGCCGGCGAGGTCCACGCCCAGCTCCTTGGCCTTGATGCGCACGGAGGGCAGCGCCTTCACGCGCACCGGCTCCTGCTTCTGTTTCTTGCGGATGATGGCGGTCTCGGCCACCACCGCGTTGCTGGTGGGGACGTTGCCTACCACGGTGCCGCTGTCCTCGGCGATGGGCGTGGTCTTCTTGGCGTCCGGCGCGGCCTTCTGGGCCGCCGCTTCTTCCTTCTTGGCCGGAGCAGCGCCGTCACCGGCGATGTCGAAGTCCACCAGAGCGGAATGGGTGGGGATGATGTCACCGGCCTTGCCGTGGAGCTTCGCGATCTTGCCGCTCCAGGGGGAGGGCACGTCGACCACGGCTTTCGCCGTCTCTACTGACAGCAGCGGCTGGTCCACCTTGACGGTGTCACCTTCCTTCACGTGCCAGCTGACGATCTCGGCTTCCTGCAGGCCTTCGCCCAAGTCCGGGAGGTTGAACGTCTTCATCGATTAAGCCTCCAGCACCTTGCGGATGCCCTTGAGGACGCGGTCCACGCTCGGCATGTAATCATGCTCCAGCTTGAAGAGCGGCATCGGTATGTCATAACCCGTGACGCGCCCGATGGGCGCCTTCAGGGAGTAGATGGCCTTCTCGGCCACGGTGGCCGCGATCTCGGCGCCGACGCCGCAGTTGCGCGGCGCCTCGTGGACGATGACCAGGCGGCCGGTCTTCTCCACGGATTCCAGGATGGTGCCGAAGTCGATGGGCGCGACGGTGGCGAGGTCGATCACGTCGCAGCTCACCCCTTCCTCGCCCAGCTTGGCGGCGGCCTGCAGGGTCTCGTGGACCATGGCGCCCCAGGACACGAGCGTCACGTCCTCGCCCTCGCGCAGCACGAAGCAGGTGTCCAGCGGCAGGGCCTTGCCGTCGTCTTCCACTTCCGCCTTGTTCAGGCGGTACAGGCGCGTCGGCTCCAGGAACACCACCGGATCCGGGTCGCGGATGGCGGCGAGCAGGAGGCCATAGGCGCGGGACGGGGAGGAGGGCATCACGGTGCGGATGCCCGGCATGTGCGCGAACATCGCCTCGTTGCTCTCGGAATGGTGCTCCGGCGCATGGATGCCGCCGCCCGAAGGCGCGCGCAGCACCATGGGCACGTGCAGGCGGCCGCGGGTGCGGGTGCGCAGGCGGCCGGCGTGGTTGATCATCTGGTCCACGGCGGGATAGATGAAGCCGGAGAACTGGATCTCGGCGATGGGCTTCATGCCCTGGGTCGCCATGCCGATGGAGATGCCGGCGATGAGGGCCTCGGCCAGCGGGGTGTCCATCACCCGCTCCTTGCCGAAGCGCTGCTGCAGGCCGGCGGTGGCACGGAACACGCCGCCGTTCAGGCCCACGTCCTCGCCCAGCACGACCACCGAGGGGTCGCGCTCCATCTCATGCGCCATCGCCATGGTGATGGCTTCGACCATCGTGACCTTAGCCATGGTGGGAGCCCTCCTCGACCGCTTCATCGCGCTGGGCGATGAGGCCCTCCGGCATGTTGCCGAACATATGGTCGAACATGCTCTCCACCGGCGGCTTGCCGGTATCCTTATAAAGCTTGACCTCGGCGTCGACGCGCTCGGCGCACTCCGCCAGCAGGGCCTCTTCCTGCTTCTGGTCCCAGGCGCCAGTATCCATGAGGTACTTGCGGATGCGGAGCAAGGGTTCCTTCTTCCACTCTCCCTCCACCTCGCCCTTGGGGCGATAGCGGGTCGCATCGTCCGCCGTGGTGTGGTCGTGGAGGCGGTAGGTGAGGGCTTCCACCAGGGTCGGGCCCTTGCCGGAGCGCGCCTTCTCCAGCGCCTTATCCATCACGTCGCGCACGGCGATGATGTCGTTGCCGTCCACCTGGATGCCCTCGATGCCGCCGGCGATGGCTTTCTGAGCGAGGGTCTCGCAGGCGGTCTGGGCGGAGAGGGGCACGGAGATGGCCCACTTGTTGTTGCAGACCACGAACACCACCGGCAGCTGCCAGGCGCCGGCGCAGTTGATGGCTTCGTAGTAGTCACCCTGGGAGGTACCGCCGTCGCCGATCACGGTCACGGCCGCGCGCTTCTCCTTGCGCAGCTTGAAGGCGGTCGCGGCGCCGGCCGCGTGGTGATATTGCGTCGCGATGGGCACGCACCAGGCGAAGTCATGCTTGGGGCCCGAGAAGTTGTTGCCGCGCTCGTCGCCGCCCCAGAACAGCAGCACCTCGTGGGGCTGCACGCCGCGGTAGAACTGGGCGCCGTACTCGCGGTACATGGGGAAGAAGGCGTCTTCCTGCCGCATGGCGGCGCCGATGCCCACGTGGGTGGCTTCGTGGCCGAGGCAGGAGGCGTAGGTGCCGAGCTGGCCGGTGCGCTGCAGGGCGATGGCCTTGGTGTCGAAGACCCGCACGAAGGTCATCGCACGGTACATCTTCAGGAGTTCGTCCTTGTCCTTGGCGAACTTGGGCAGCTCTTTCTGCACGAGCTTGGCTTCGTGGTCGAGATACTGCTGGTACTTGATCTCGAACGTGGCGGCGGTCTTCAAGGCTTCTTGCTCCTGGAAAGCCGCCCGGGCTCTTATGGGACCTTTAAGGGGTCCTGCAGGCCCGCCGGCGGGGAGTGCTTATATAGATAGCGCCCGGCATGGGGCCGGGCGGGCGGCAATTATACATGAGCCTCCCGGCAGGCCCGCCCGGCGCAAGGGGCCCCAGGGTGGGGGTCGGGTAGAATGGCCGGATTACGGCGGCCCTGGCGGCCCGGGGACAGCATGAGCGGCAACAAACGCGACCTGGAACAGGGCATCCACCGGGACCTGAAGCCCCAGGAGACCTATTCCGGCTACCTCAAGCTGGACGTGCTGTTCGCCGCCCAGCAGCCCATCACCCGGCCGGTCCACCACGACGAGATGCTGTTCATCATCCAGCACCAGACCTCCGAGCTCTGGATCAAGCTGGTGCTGCATGAGCTGGACGCGGCCATCCGCCACATCCAGAAGGACGAATTGGAATCCTGCTTCAAGATCCTCTCGCGGGTGAAGCAGATCCAGATGCAGCTCTTCAACCAGTGGGCGGTGCTGGAGACCCTCACCCCCACCGAGTACGCGCAGTTCCGCTCGGCCCTGGGAGCGGCTTCCGGTTTCCAGTCCCACCAGTACCGGGCCCTGGAGTTCATGCTGGGCAACAAGGGAGCGGAGCTGGTGGACGTGTTCCGTTACGACCCCAAGGTGCACGCGCTGCTGACGGAACTCCTGAACCGCCCCAGCCTCTACGACGAGTTCCTGCGTTACCTGAAGCGTCGCGGGCTGCCCGTGCCGGCGGAGCGGGTGGAGCGGGACTGGTCCCAGCCCTACGAGCGGCATCCGGGTGTGACTGCCGTGTTCAAGCTGATCTACGAAGGCACCCGTGAATGGTGGGACGCCTACGAGATGTGCGAGAAGCTCGTGGACGTGGAGGAGTATTTCCAGCTCTGGCGCTTCCGCCACATGAAGACCGTGGAACGCATCATCGGACACAAGAAGGGCACCGGCGGTTCCTCGGGGGTGAAGTTCCTGGAGAAGGCCTTGAGTCTGACCTTCTTCCCTGAGCTCATCGATGTCCGTACGGAGATCAGCGACCTTAAGTAGCTGATTTCCGGCGGTTTGGGGCGGTTCCCGCCCCGGCGGTATAATGTCCAACTCGTTGATTTTCCAGCCCGGCGGCCCAGGCCGGCGGGTAGCACAGAGGTAGCAGAGATGAGCGCACAGCCCAACGTCGGCATCAAACCGGTGCAGTTCGAGAACCCCATGGGGGTGGACGGCTTCGAGTTCGTGGAGTTCGCCGCGCCCCAGCCCAAGCTCCTGCACGATCTCTTCCCGCGCCTGGGTTTCACACCCGTGGCCAAGCACAAGAAGAAGGCCATCACCCTGTATCGTCAGGGCGAGTGCAACTTCCTGGTGAACGAGGAACCGAACAGCTTCGCCTCCGACTTCGCCAAGAAGCACGGTCCCTCCGCCTGTGGTTTCGCCATCCGCTTCAGCAAGCCCGCAGCCGAAGTGAAAGCAGCTGCCCTCAAGAACGGCGGCGAGACCATCGAGTCGCTGGAATCCACCAAGGCGGTGGAGGTGCCGGTGATCAAGGGCATCGGCGGCAGCATGCTGTATCTCGTGGACCGCTACGGCGCCAAGGGCGAGGTCTATGCCGGTGAGTTCGAGTACCTGCCCGGCGTGGACAAGCACCCCAAGGGCTTCGGTCTCACCTTCGTGGACCACCTGACCCACAACCTCTACTTCGGCAACATGGAGAAGTTCGCGAAGTTCTACGAGCAGCTGTTCAACTTCCGCGAGATCCGTTACTTCGACATCAAGGGCGTGAAGACCGGCCTCATCTCCAAAGCAATGACCGCGCCGGACGGCATGGTGCGCATCCCGCTCAACGAGTCCAACGACCCCAAGAGCCAGATCAACGAGTACCTGAACGAGTACAAGGGCGAGGGCATCCAGCACATCGCCTGCTTCACGGACGACATCTACACCACGGTGGAAGCCATGCGCGCCGCCGGCATGAAGTTCCTGGACACCCCGGACGCCTACTTCGAGATGGTGGACGAGCGGGTGCCGAACCACGGCGAGGACGTGCAGCGCCTGGCCAAGAACAAGATCCTGATCGATGCGGACCGGGAGACCAAGAAGAAGCTGCTGCTGCAGATCTTCACCCAGAACGCCATCGGCCCGGTCTTCTTCGAGATCATCCAGCGCAAGGGCAACGAGGGCTTCGGCGAAGGCAACTTCCAGGCGCTGTTTGAATCAATAGAGCGCGATCAGATGAAACGCGGTGTCCTTTGAGAATTCTTCGTTAAATGCGGGACCTGTGATGAAGCGCATTAGTGATACATCTCTGGTGCTATACGCAACGGTGATTTATGCAATCAGCGCTTTATTGCTTCCGGTTATTTTTGAGTTATGGCAGCACGCTATCGTTGGAAGCAGAGTGATACCTGGCGAGGCTGACGCGATTGAGTCAATGGTTAGATGGCCAGTCGTCGCGATATTGATTTTACTTGCTTCAGTTATTCCGGCTCTGATGCTGTTAACGCGCTTCTCTAAATTTAAATTATTGGTTCTTTCTCTATTTGCATCTATTTTTGCCGAAGCGTTAATAAGCTGCGTCATATTTTGGCTCAATAGCCATCCGATGCCAGCAGGTTATTCGACCCTTGCAGCCATCAGGAATCTGAACTCTTCGAATACCTGGCCTTATGAAGCGGATTGGCACCTAGTCGCTTCGCTACTGAGAATTGCCATACTTCCCTTATCTGTTCTTGGTATGGGCATAGTTGGGTCGTTCATGCTTAAGTCGTCATTCGATAAGAATCTTAAATCGGCAGTGAACTAGGAGCCGGGCATGAGCCAGAAAATCAGCGCCATGGAACCCAAACTCGCGGCGGCTGCTGCGGATGAGGGGAACTACCAGTCCGGTTTCGGCAACGAGTTCGCCACGGAAGCCCTGCCCGGCGTCTTGCCGGAGGGCCGCAACTCGCCCCAGAAGGTGCCCTACGGGCTCTACGCCGAGCAGCTCTCGGGCACCGCCTTCACGGCGCCGCGCCATGCCAACCGCCGCAGCTGGCTCTACCGCATCCGGCCCGCCTCGGTGCACAAGCCCTTCAAGCCCCTGGCCGATGGCCGCTTCCACAACCGCTTCGATGAGACTCCCGCCACGCCCAACCAGCTGCGCTGGAGCCCATTCCCCATCCCGAGCACGCCCACGGACTTCGTCGCGGGCCTGGTGACGGTGGCCGGCAACGGCAGCCCTGCGACCCAGACGGGCGTGGGCATCCACATCTATGCCGCCAGCAGCTCCATGCAGGGCCGCTACTTCTACGATGCCGACGGCGAACTGCTGATCGTGCCGCAGGAAGGGCGCCTGCGCATCGCCACGGAGCTCGGGGTGCTGGACGTGAGCCCGCTGGAGATCGCGGTGATCCCGCGTGGCATCCGCTTCAAGGTGGAACTCCCCGACGGCGGCGCCCGCGGCTACGTGGCGGAGAACTTCGGCGCTTCCTTGCGCCTGCCGGAGCTGGGACCCATCGGTTCCAATGCGCTCGCCAACGCCCGGGACTTCCTCTATCCCAAGGCCTCTTATGAGGACGTGGAAGGAAAATTCGAATTGATCGGCAAGTTCCAGGGCAAGCTGTGGTCCGCCGAGATCGACCATTCACCCCTGGACGTGGTGGGCTGGCACGGCAACCATGCGCCGTACAAATATGACCTGCGCCGCTTCAACACCATCGGCTCCATCAGCTACGACCATCCGGACCCGTCCATCTTCACGGTGCTGACTTCGCTCAGCGACACCCCCGGCACCGCCAACATGGACTTCGTGATCTTCCCGCCCCGCTGGCTGGTGGCGGAAGACACCTTCCGTCCGCCCTGGTTCCACCGCAACGTGGCCTCGGAGTTCATGGGCCTCATCACCGGCGTGTATGACGCGAAGGAAGGCGGCGGCTTCGTGCCGGGTGGCGCTTCCCTGCACAACTGCATGAGCGGCCATGGCCCCGATGCCGGCAGCTACGAGAAGGCGGTGGCGGGCGATACTTCCAAGCCCCTGCACATCGTGGACACCATGGCCTTCATGTTCGAGACCCGTGCCGTCATCAAGCCCACGAAGCAGGCCCTGGAAGCGAAGGAACTGCAGGGCGACTACTACGAGTGCTGGCAGGGCATCAAGAAACACTTCGATCCGAAGCGACGCTGACTGCGATATGAAGAGGTATGTGGTTTTACCCCTGCTTCTTGCGCTATCTGGATGTATCACTTATTCCTATTCGTTATTAAGTTCCGATCCGAGTTGGAAGGAAATTAAAGATCCGCCGAGTGACGAAGCCTCTCTACTTAGTGCGGCTGAGAATCGAATAAAGGATCAATACTCTTCATCTAAGTATGACCATATTTGGTTCGCCAAGTCAGAAGATGCGTATCTGATCTATTTCCGAGATCATTACTGGATGGGTTATTCAGATTATTCACGTTCTCATTGTGGAGATGAGACGGTTGTCTTTAGAAAGATCAATGGTAATTGGACACAGACGAAAGAAGGTAAATTTGTGGTTTGTGTGGACTGATATGAAACGTGAAGAGCCCGTGAAACTCGCAAGCCTTAAAGCCCGCGGTCGCGCCAGTACACTCATGTTGGGTGTCTTGTTACTGATTGGTTGCGCTTCGGCTCCCGAGAGGCCGTTCACCCTCATCGATTCCAGCGAAGCTTGGGTGCAGATGAAAACGCCACCTGACGACAGCGCGGCGATAATCGCCGCCGCAGGCGAGAGCACCCGCGAGATGCTGAACGACAAGAAGAAGTACCAGGCCACCTGGTTCGCGCGTAAGACCGACGACTATCTCATCTATTTCCAGGTCCGCGGCAACGGGGATTCCGCCTGTGGCGATGAAGCCCCGGAGTTCTATAAGGACGAGGATGGGCGCTGGGTCGTGGACCGTCTGAGCCGCATATCCATATGCAAACAATGATCGATAAGCTGGAGAATCCGTGAAACTCGCAAGTCTTAAAATCGGCAGCCGCGACGGCACCCTGGTGGTGGTGGACAGGAAGCTCCAGAACGCCGTGAAGGTGCCGGAGATCGCCCATACGCTGCAGCAGGCCCTGGAGAACTGGGCCATGGCGGAGCCGAAACTGCGTTCCGTGTCCGAGTCCCTCAATGCGGGCAAAGCCAAGGACGCCTTCAAGCTGGAGCCCAAGGACCTCGCCGCCGCTATGCCCCGTGCGCCCCAGTTCGTGGACGGCAGCGCCTATCTCCCCCACGTGGAGCGGGTGCGCCGCGCCCGTGGCGCGGACATGCCGCCCAGCTTCCTGCACGACCCCCTCATGTACCAGGGCGTGAGCGACAGCTTCATCCCGCCGCTCGATCCCATCCGCATGATCGACGAGGCCTGGGGCATCGATTTCGAGTCGGAAGTGGGCGTGGTGGTGGACGACGTGCCCATGGGCGTGACCCCCGCGGACGCCATGAAGCACATCAAACTCGTGCTGCTCATCAACGACGTCTCCCTGCGCAACCTCATCCCCGAAGAGCTGGCCAAGAACTTCGGCTTCCTGCAGAGCAAGCCCCGTTCGGCCCTCTCGCCGGCGGCACTGACGCCCGATGAACTGGGCGCGGCCTGGAAGGACGGCAAGCTGCATCTGCCCCTCATCACCCATCTCAACGGCACGCGCTTCGGCGAGCCGGATGCGGGCGTGGACATGCAGTTCAGCTTCCCGCAGCTCATCGCTCACGCCGCCAAGACCCGGCCCCTGGCGGCGGGCAGCATCGTGGGCTCCGGCACCATCGCCAACCAGGACGAATCCAAGGGTTCCTCCTGCCTTGCGGAGAAGCGGGTGCTGGAGATCATCAAGGGCGGCAAGCCCGTGACACCCTTCATGAAGTTCGGCGACAGGGTGCGCATCGAGATGCTGGACGCGGCGGGCGCGAGCCTGTTCGGCGCCATCGAGCAGAAGGTAGAGAAGCTCTGATGGAGCTCTACACTTACTTCCGCAGCTCCGCCGCCTACCGGGTGCGCATCGCGCTCAACCTGAAGGGCCTGAAGCCGGAACAGCACTTCATCCACCTGGTGAAGGACGGCGGACAGCAGCACAAGCCCGAGTTCCGCAAGGTGAACCCCCAAGGCTTCGTGCCGGCGCTGGTGGACGAGGGCGAGATCCTCACCCAGTCCCTCGCCATCATGGAATACCTGGACGAGACCCATCCCACGCCCGCCTTGCTGCCGAAGGACGCCCTGGGCCGGGCGCGGGTGCGGGCCATGGCGCTGGTCATCGCTGCCGACATCCATCCCTTGCAGAACACGCGCATCACCAAGTACCTGGAGCAGGAGCTGAAGGTGGATGAGGCGGCGCGCAAACGCTGGATCTGCCGCTGGATCGAGGACGGCTTCGCGGCGCTGGAGAGCCTCATCGTCGCCCACGGGCACGCGGGCCAGTGCTGCCACGGCGATACGCCGACGATGGCTGACGCGCTGCTGGTGCCGCAGATGTTCAGCGCCCGCCGCTTCGGCGCGGACATCGCCCGGTTCAAGACGCTGGAGCGCATCGACGCCCACTGCCAGACGCTCAAAGCTTTTCAAGATGCACACCCGTCCAAACAGCCTGACTTTGAGTCATAAGAAATACTGGGGATTTAAGGGGCCATGCTCGAGTTCTTAACCCACGGTTTCTTCTGGTGGCCGATCATCCTGCTGAGCCTGCTCGGCCTCGCCGCGGCGCGTCCGGCGCGCACACCCATGTTCATCGTGCTGGCGGTGGTCCTGGGGCTCTTCAGCGGCATCAGTGCCGTCAGCGGCCCGTGGAAGGCCCTGGTCTGGATACTCTTCTCCATCGCTGTATTGCTGGCCTACATCGCGCCGCTGCGGCGCTTGGTCCTCAGCAACCGGGTACTGAAGTTCTACAGGAACTCCATGCCGGAGATCTCCGCCACGGAGCGGGACGCCCTGGAAGCGGGCACGGTCTGGTGGGATGCGGCACTCTTCAGCGGCGCGCCCCGCTGGCAGCAGTTGCTGGATTTCCCCGCGGCTACGCTCTCGGAACAGGAACAGGCTTTCCTGGACGGGCCCGTGGAAGAGCTCTGCGGCATGTTGGATGACCACCGCATCTGCAACGTGGACAAGGACCTTACGCCCGAGACCTGGCGCTACATAAAGGAGCGCGGTTTCTTCGGCATGATGATCCCCAAGGAGTACGGTGGCTTCGCCTTCTCCAACATGGGCCATGCAGCGGTGATCATGAAGATCGCGAGCCGCAGCATCAGCGCCGCGCTCACGGTCATGATCCCGAACTCCGTGGGGCCCGGGAAGCTGCTGCTGAAGTACGGCACCGAGGATCAGAAGGACCATTGGCTGCCGCGCCTCGCGCGGGGCGAGGAGATCCCCTGTTTCGCGCTCACGGGGCCGGAGGCGGGCAGCGATGCCGGCGCCATCCCGGACGTGGGCGTGGTCTGCCGCGACGCCAAGGGGACGCTCGGCATCCGTCTCGACTTCGAGAAGCGCTACATCTCCATGGGACCCATCGCCACGGTGCTGGGTCTCGCCTTCAAGCTGGAAGACCCGGATCACTTGCTGGGCGAGAAGACCCACCTCGGCATCACGCTCGCCCTGGTGCCGGCTTCCTCGCCGGGCGTGAAGACCGGCACCCGTCACGACCAGCTGCACATGGCCTTCATGAACGGCCCGCTCTACGGCAAGGGCGTGTTCGTGCCCATGGACATGGTCATCGGCGGCCCCGAGATGGCGGGCAAGGGCTGGCGCATGCTGATGGAGTGCCTGACGGACGGGCGAGCGATCTCGCTGCCGGCCCTCAGCACCGCCACCGCCAAGCTCGCCACGCGCGTCACCAGCGCCTATGCGCGGGTGCGGCGCCAGTTCAAGTTGCCCATCAGCCAGTTCGAGGGCATCCGCGAGGCCCTGGCGCGGCTCGCCGGCAACACCTACGCGATGGATGGGGCGCGGCTCACCACGCTCGCGGCACTGGACCAGGGCCACAAGCCCGCCGTGATCTCCGCCATCGTGAAGTACAACCTCACGGACCGGGCGCGGCAGGTGATGAACGACGCCATGGACGTGCACGGCGGCGCGGCCCTCTCGCTCGGGCCCAAGAACCCGCTGGGGCCTTTCCACAGCTATCCGCAGATGGGCATCACGGTGGAAGGCCACAACATCCTGACCCGCAACCTCATCACCTTCGGCCAGGGCGCGATCCGCTGCCATCCTTATCTGTTGAAGGAACTGCAGGCGGCCGGCAACAAGGACCAGAAGGCGGCGCGGCGCGAGTTCGATCAGGCGCTGGTCTCCCACATGAGCTTCACCGCCAACAACAAGGCGCGTGCCTTCCTGCATGGCCTCACCGGCGCGGCCTTCATCAGCACGCCCACCTCGCCGGACGTGCTGAAACCCTATTACCAGCAGCTCACCCGCATGAGCGCGGCTTTCGCCTACGTCACGGACGTGCTCCTGCTCACGCTGCGCGGCGAGTTGAAGCGCCGCGAGCGGCTCTCGGCCCGCATGGCGGACGTGATCAGCCAGCTCTACCTCGCCTCCGCGGCGCTGAAGCACTACCACGAGCAGGGCAACCAGCCGGGTGACCTGCCGCTGATCCAGTGGGTCTGCGAAGACAGCCTCTACAAGATCCAGCAGAGCTTCGACGCGGTGTTCAAGAACCTGGACAACAAGTGGCTGGGCCACGCACTGCGCTTCACCGTGTTCCCGCTCGGCATGCGCTTCCGCGCGCCTTCCGATGCGCTGGAGCATAAGCTGGCAGCGCTGATCCTCAGACCCTCGGCGGAGCGGGACCGGCTCACGGCGGGGATGTATCTGCCGACCGACATGAAAGAGAAGGTGCGCCTGCTGGACGAAGCCTTCGTGCAGGCAGTGGAGACGCGCGCCCTGCGGGAGAAGCTGCGCACCGCCGCGAAGGAGAAGACCCTGCACACCAAGGGTGCCGCCCAGATAGAAGAGGCGGTGCAGTTGGGCCTGATCTCGGCGGGAGAGGGCGCGGCCCTGCGGGCGGCGGAGACCTTGCGGCGCGAGGCCATCAAGGTGGATGATTTCGACCGGCTCACGTGAACGACTAAGCGCCCTTTATTTGCGGTTCCGCTGTCACATTCATTGACTTGGTCCCAGCTGCTCCCTAGTCTTTTCCCCAGCCAAGACCGGACTGACCCCGACCCAAGGAAGGGCAGCCGTTCTCGATACATGAATGAACCAGGGGGTCATATGCCATCCGTCACGGGCCACTATCGCCGCGCGTTCGCCGCCGCCTTGTTCTCACTCACTGCCTGCCTCGCGTCCGCGGCACAGGCCGCCGACTGGACCACGGTCCGCAGCGCGGTGGCCATCCGCTCCATCGCGACCGATGGCACCGTCTACGTCGGTGCGGCCACCAACGGCATCTGGACCAGCACCGACCTCAAGACCTGGACGCGGGTCTCGCTTCGGAGCGACGCGGGGCTGCTCTTCAACGACGTGGTATGGGATGGGCAGCGCTTCAGGGCCGTGGGCTGGGGCATCGTCAGCAGCACGGACGGCATCAATTGGGACGTGGAAGGTTCGAGCAACGGTCTCGAGGTGTCGAACGCGATCGCCCTCATGGGTAGGACCCACATCGCTGTGGGCGCCGCCGGCGACGGCACCGGCACGGGTGGGCTCCTACGCGGCGTCCATACCACGAGCTGGGGCGGTGTGATCCTACCTCGCTCTGCCCTCAGCGTCGTCGGCATCACGGGGGGGCTCGTCAACATGACTGGCGCGACCACCGATGGCAACCAGTTCGTCGTGAAAGGAGTGCTCACCGCCGGCTTCGTGTCGCGGGATTTCCTGATGACGAGCCCCGATGGCCTCAACTGGACCTCGCGCGCTTTGGCCAGCAATACCGGCTACATGTCCGGCGGCCTCAACGCCGCCGCCTGGGGCAACGGCACCTTCGTGGCGGGCAGCGAGGCGGGCGTCTACACCAGTCCCGATGGCGTGAACTGGACCGGCCATGAGCTGGGCAATGCCTCGCAACCCAACGGCAGCTTCTGGCTGTTCAACCACATCAGGTTCCTGAACGGCGGCTTCGTGGCGGCGGGCTTCGATGCCTCCGAGAGCACGGCCCGGGACGATACCGCCGTATTCACCAGCGCCGACGGCGTGAGCTGGACCTCCCACTCGCTGGCCGCCCGCGGCTCCTCGACATTCGATATGAGCGACATCACCTTCAGCCAGGGCAAGTACGTGGCAGCGGGGTACCAGGGGGTCTACACCAGCAGCGACGGTTCGACCTGGGCCCAGACCTTCACGGGCCCCGAGACCAACCTGACCGCCTGTGTGATCGCTGGCGATGGCATCTTCGACGTCCCCGGCGTGGACGGCGCCCTCGTGAGCAGCGACGGCACCAGTTGGAACTCCAAGCTGGTGGGCACCGGGGCACCCACCGTGACCGGCGAGGGCTGTGGTGCCTTCGCGAACGGCGTGTTCGTGACTACCAACGGTGGCATCCCGCAATGGAGCACCGACGGCAAGACCTGGAACGTCGCGACGGTGCTGGCCGGTGCGGATGCCGATGACGGCGTGGCCGCTGTGGCCACGGATGGCAAGCAGTTCCTCGGCCTGGAGGCCGCCGCCGGCCTGAACGCCGAGGTCCTCACCAGCACCGACGGCAAGACCTGGAAGGCCCAGGCCGTGACTGGCCTGCCCCTCCATACGCTCCGCTTCGGCGCCACGCTCGGCAGCGACCAGACCGGCGGCGGCTTCACCTATGCCGGCGGCCGCTACATCGCATGGGGCATGGACCTGTACCGGCATCCTGATCCGGTGATCTTCACGTCCGTGGATGGGCTGAAGTGGACCCAGGCCACCCTCAGCGGCCCGCGCGCACTCTCCAGCACCCGTATCGGGGGTGTCGCCTTCGGCAACGGGAATTATCTCGCCGTGGCCAAGACCAACAATGGCACCTATGCGTTCAGCAGCACCGATGGCGCGGCCTGGGTCGGGCACCGCATCGAGTGTTCCGAGTGCGAGTTGTACTCACTCATCTGGGGCGACGGTGAGTTCATGGCCGCGGGTGAAGACACCTTCAGGGGCCACGGCTTGATGATGCGGATCGACCCCAGCACCGGCGCTGGGACCGAGACGCTGTTGGACGTCCCCCCGCTCTGGGACGTCGCTTGGGACGGCAAGAGCTACGTGGCTGTGTCCGGCCATGACATCGTGCAGTTGCAGGGCGGGAGCAGCTCCGGCGGAGGCAACGGCGGATCCGGCGGTACAGGCAGCAGCGGTGGTGGCGTCTTCGGTCTTGGTCTGTTGGGCCTGCTGGCGGCGCTCACGGCTACGCGCCGGCGCTTCGGCTGATATCTCATATGCAAGAAAATAAAAGGCCGGCTATGTGCCGGCCTTTTATTTAAAGCTGCTGCGCTCGACAGGGCGTCGTTGGGCTTCGGACTCGCAGTCGGTCATGCACATCAGAGCGCGCTCCCTCCTGCTCGCCTTGCCCGCCTAGCCCCGCCCTCGCTCGCGACGCTTTAAAGCGGGTTGAAAGAAAATGACCACGAATATAAAAGGCCGGCTTTAAGCCGGCCTTTTATATTGCGGATGGAGACGGGATTAACCCTGGGCGGCTTCATGGTCCATGCGGAACAGCGGCAGGCCGTCCGGCATCCAGCGGCGGCCGTCCTGGACCAGGTCGTTCAGCCATTCGGCGCGCTTGGCGATGTTGGTCTCCATGCCCTTCCAGTCGATCTTGGCGTCGCCCACGGTGGGGGCGGCATTGTTGCCCTGGCCGAGGCGGGCGGCTTCCAGCTGCCACTTGAGGGCGAAGTAGCGGGCGGCCTCGCGCGCGTTGCGGGCGGCGCCGGACTCGGCGTGGTCGGTGGGCACCACCCCGGTGATGACCCAGAGCTTCGGGCTGGGCGCCCCATGCTTGGGCCAGACGCGGCCGAGCATGGCGCGGTGCGGGATGATCCACTGCCACTCGCCGGTGATGTCGGTGTCGAAGATCTGCAGGCGGCGGAGATAGTCGGCCACCTGCTGCTGCTGGGCCTTGTGCCACTCGGCGAAGGCTGCTTCATCGAAAGCCATGGGGAGACCTCTGATTCAGGAAGGCGGATTTTAAGGTAAATGCGGTTCCGATAGGTATTCTTTTGTCTGCATTTCCGTCAGACGGCTTTCGGCCCGTTGGAACTCGAACTCCAGGCGCTTACCGGCATAGAGCTTGTCCAATGGCACGGCGGCGGAGGCGGCGAGCTTGACGCGCCGGTCATAGAACTCATCCACCAGGGCGATGAAGCGGCGGGCGGCGTCCTCGCTGTCCGCGTCGAAGCGGGGTATGCCAGAGAGCAGCACCGTGTGGAAGCCCCGGGCGATCTCGATGTAATCCTCCTGGCTACGGGGGCCCTCACAGAGGGCCTCGAAGCCGAACCAGGCGACCCCATCGGCATGGCTCCGGGTGGGGATGGGCCGCCCGTTGATGTCCAGTGCATCGGTATACGCATGCTGGTGGCCCGTGAGCCGGGTGAAGAACGCAGTGAGATAGGCATCCGCCTGCTTGCCGGCGGGCACATAGAAGAGGTCGGTACCCTGCATGTGGCGCAGGCGGTAATCGGTGTCGCCATCCACGTGGAGCAGCTGGGTGTGGGACTTGAGTTCACGGATGGCGGGCAGGAAGCGTTCCCGCTGCAGCCCTTCCTTGTAGAGGTCGTCCGGCGGCACGTTGGAAGTGGCCACCAGGGTCACGCCGAGGGCGAACAGGTGCTCGAACAGGCGCCCCAGCAGCATCGCATCCGTGATGTCCGAGACGAAGAACTCGTCGAAGCAGATGACCCGCGCCCGCGCGCGGAAATGCCGCGCCACCGGGAGCAGGGGATCCACCTCGTCCGGATGACGTTTCAGCTCCGCGTGCACTTCGTGCATGAAGCGGTGGAAGTGCAGGCGCAGCTTGTCCTCGAAGGGCAGGCAGTCGAAGAAGCAGTCCATGAGCCAGGTCTTGCCGCGGCCCACGCCGCCCCAGATGTAGAGGCCCTTCACCGCCGAGGCTTCACGGCCCAAGAAACGGCTCCAACTGGCACGGGGTGAAGCGACCAGTCGTGCGTACAACGCATCCAGGGCGCCCACCGCCCGGTCCTGGGCCGGATCGCGCAGGAAACCGTGGCGCGCGAGTTCGCTCTCATAGAGCTGGCGCGGGGTCTGCTGGGCGGATGTGTTCAGGACTAGCTCCGCAGTTCCGGCAGGTCGCGGTAGTGCTCCAGCGCCTGGGGGTTGGCCAGCGCATCGGTGTTCTTCACCGGCCGGCCGTGGATGACGTTGCGCACCGCGAGTTCGGTGATCTTGCCGCTGATGGTGCGGGGGATGTCCGCCACGGCGATGATCTTGGCGGGTACGTGGCGCGGGGTGGTCTCATCACGGATGGTCTTGCGGATGCGCGCCATGAGCGTCTCGTCGAGCTTGACGCCCTCGCGCAGCCGGACGAACAGGATCACGCGCACGTCGCCTTCCCAGTCCTGGCCCACCACCAGGCTTTCGACCACCTCGCTCAGCTTCTCCACCTGGCGGTAGATCTCGGCGGTGCCGATGCGCACTCCGCCGGGGTTGAGGGTGGCGTCGGAGCGGCCGTAGATGATGAGCCCGTCGTGCTCGGTCAGCATGGCCCAGTCGCCGTGGCGCCAGATGTTGGGGTACTGCTCGAAATAGGCCTCGTGGTACTTCTTGCCGTCCGGGTCGTTCCAGAAGAACACCGGCATGGAGGGGAAGGGCTTCACGCAGACGAGTTCGCCGGGCTGGCCGCGCAGGGGTTTGCCGTCATCGTCCCAGATCTCCACGGCCATGCCCAATCCGCGGCATTGCAGCTCGCCGGGATAGACCGGCAGCGCAGGATTCCCCAAGGCGAAGCAGGAGATGATGTCCGTGCCGCCGGAGATGGAACAGAGGCAGACGTCCTGCTTGATGTCCCGGTACACGTATTCGGAGTTCTCCGGCAGGAGCGGCGAACCGGTGGAGGTGATGGTGCGCAGGGGCGCGAGGCGGTATCTCTCCCGGGGCTTCACCCCGAACTTCTCGGCAGCGGATAGGTACTTGGCGCTGGTGCCGAAGATGCTGATGCCTTCCTCGTCCGCGATGTGCCAGAGCGTGTCGTGCTGGGGGTGGAAGGCCGAACCGTCGTAGAGCAGCACGGTGGCGCCCACAGCCAGCGATGACACCAGCCAGTTCCACATCATCCAGCCGCAGGTGGTGAAGTAGAAGATCACGTCTTCCCGCTTCAGGTCCGTATGCAGCGCCAACTCCTTCAGGTGCTGGATGAGCGTGCCGCCGGCGCCGTGCACGATGCACTTGGGCACGCCGGTGGTGCCGGAGGAATACATGATGTAGACGGGATGGTCGAAGGGCAGCTGCTCGAAGCGGATGTCCGTAGCGTCCGTCAGGTAGTCGGACCAGTGCACCGCGTTCGGCAGGGAGGCGATATCGGGCCGCTTGTTGACGTAGGGCACCACCACCAGCTTCTGCACCGAAGGCAGTTTCTCCACCACGCTCTTGATGCGCTCCAGGCTGTCGATCACCTTGCTGCCGTAGTGGTAGCCGTCCGCCGTGAACAGCACCTTCGGCTCGATCTGGCCGAAGCGGTCCAGCACGCCATTGATGCCGAAATCCGGCGAGCAGGAGGACCAGACGGCGCCGATGCTGGTGGCGGCGAGCATGGCGATGACCGCCTCGGGCCGGTTGGGCATGAAACCCGCCACCCGGTCGCCGGTGACGACGCCGGACTTGCGCAGGGCATCGGCGAGCCCCGCCACCTGGCGATGCAGCTCGGCATAAGTGAGCGCGACGCGGGAGCCGTCCTCGCCCCGGAACACGATGGCGGCGCGTTCGTCGCGGTAGCGCAGCAGGTTCTCGGCGAAGTTGAGCCGGCTGCCGGTGAACCACTGGGCGCCGGGCATCTTGTCGCCCTGCACCAACACCTTGTCCCAGGACTTACTCGCCTTGATGCCGCAGAAGGCCCAGACCTGGGGCCAGAACTTCTCAGGATTCTCAACGGACCAGCGGTAGAGGCCCGTCTGGTTCGCCACGTCGGGGTCGCACTCGCGGCGCACCTCGTCCAGGAACCGGGTGATATTCGCCTGGCGCGTGCGATCTGGGCTGGGGGTCCAGAGGGGCTGGGACATGAACCTGGCTGCCGGATGAAGGAGGGCCAATTATCGCAGCTTTGAGCCTTCGGACAAAAAAGGACCGCCTCCGGCGGCCTTATCAAAAGGGCGGTGTTCCGCCCCGCGGACGGGTTACTTTTGGCGCGCCAAAAGTAACCAAAAGCGCTCGCCCGGAGCGCGGGGTGCCGAAGCGGCACCTTCCCTGCGCTTCTCGCTCGCTGCGGGGCCGCGCTCACGGGACATCCCTGTCCCTTCGCGCGGGCGCAACCTTCCCTGGGTTGCGCCCCTTCGGGCCAGCCTTGCGCGCTGCGATGCTCGGCTCGCGCTACGGGGATAAGAACGGAGTCCAAAAAAAGAAGCCGGCCTGTAGGCCGGCTTCCTGTTTTATTGGTGCCCGTGGAGGAGTAGGGCGATCAGAAGAATTTCACGCACAAGGCGCGCAATCTTCTCTAACCGCTCTACATCCCACCAGGGCACCCTCTTGCGAGAGGCCACGGCGGTTCTCCTATTTCTAAGGATGTTGAGCGGGCTTGAGGAGGTCGCGCCCTGCTAAGCGCCCGGAAGGGTAGCTAGCTCGGGTGGCGAGAGTCGCCGCATGGCCCGTGTCGTTATGGGTAGCCCGTTTAGCAGGCGCCTGTTTCGACGAATTTATTCTAACTCTGTTTCTGTATTTGGCAACCCCCACCTCCCGCGGTTGAGGGGACGGTACCGGGGAACCGGAAAAAGAAAGGGCCGCCTTGCGGCGGCCCAATGATCAGCACTGGTCTCGGAAAGATTACTTGTGCGAGTTCTCGATGAACTTCGCCACGTCGTCGTGCAGGGCCTTGGCCGAGGCCTCATTCGCATACACCATGTGGCCCGACGGGTAGAAGCCGTAGCTGATGTTCTTCTGCAGTTTGTCGTCCATGGGCAGGTGCTGCATCTGGAACTGGGCCGCATAGAAGGCGGTGGCCAGGTCGTAGTAGCCGCCCGCCAGCATCACCTTCATGGTGGGGTTCTGGCCCATGGCGATGGCGAGGTCCGGCAGCACGTTGGTCGCGCCCGGGAAGGCCTGGCCGAACGGGTTCTGGTGCTTGTAGTCCCAGGCGCCGTTCACCGCGAACGACAGCGGCTCGTAACGCTGGTCGACGGTGTAGTTCAGCGTCTTGCGCACGTAGTCGTTGAACAGCGACACGTAGGCGGAGCTGATGGCGGAGGACTGGGGGTCGTACTCGGAGAACTCGCCGATCGGGTCCAGGGCGTAGCCGGCGAAGCGGCCGTCCAGGCGACCGGACAGCTCGTCGGAATCGCGCATGAGTTCGTGGGAGAACTGGCCGCCGGAGACGCGCAGGTTCGCCTTCATCCAGTAGGCCGAGGACAGGCCGGTGAAGGAGGCGAGCTTGTCAGCCACCTGCTTCTTCACGGCGGGATCCAGGGTGGAACCCGCGTTGAGCGCCGTCAGGTAGTCGCCCATGGCGAACTTCTCCACCTGCGCGAGGAAGTCCTCGAGCTTGGCGGGCTTGTTCGGGACCTTGTCGTGGTACCAGGCGATGGCGGCCTGGGTCGGCAGCACCAGCGCGAAGGGGATGTCGATGGCCGGGTTGAGGCTGTCGCCGTCCGGGCTGATCTCGGTGTTGGGGATGGCCGAGAGCAGGATCAATCCGTTTATATCTACTGATGCGTTCTGCAGGTCCAGCGTCAGCACCGGGCCGCGGATGGTGCCGTAGCTCTCGCCGAAGATGTACTTGGGCGAGTTCCAGCGGCTGTACTTGGTGAGGAACTGCTGGATGAAGGAGGCGAAGGCCTTGCCATCCTGGTCCACGCCGTAGAAGTCCTTCGGGTCACCCTTGCCGCCCAGGTCCTTGTCCAGCACGCGGCTGAAGCCGGTGCCGGGGGCGTCGATGAACACCTCGTCGGTGACGTCGAGCAGGCTCACGTCGTTGTTGGCGAGGGTGTAGGGCGCGCCGGGGGTATGGCTGTCGTCCAGCGTCTTCACGCGCTGCGGGCCGAAGGCGCCCATGTGCAGCCACACGGTGGCCGAACCGGGGCCGCCGTTGAAGAAGAAGGTCACGGGGCGGTTGGCGGGTGCGCCGTCCTTCGCGTAGTACACGTAGAACATGCTGACCGTGGGCTGGTCCTTGTCGTCCTTCAGCACCAGCGTGCCGGCGTTGGCCTTGTAGCTGATCTTCTGGCCGCCCACGCTCACGGACCCGGAGGTTGTGGACAGGCTGGGCTTGGTGAAGTCGTTGGCCGGCTTGGCGGCGTCCTTGGCGGGCGCGTCGTCCGCCAGGGCGGGCAGGGAGAAGGCCAGCAGCAGGGCCGGCAGGAATCGCAGCAGTTTCATGGGATTGCCTCTTGGGATGCAGGGTAAACGGGGGCCGCCGGCCCCGCCGGCGGATTCTTCTGGTGTCCCTTCAGACCACGCCGGCCGGGGTTGGTTCCGGGTCAGCGCTTGTCCAGTTCGGCTTCCAGCTCCGGCAGGATCTGGAACAGGTCCCCCACCAGGCCCAAGTCCGCCACCTGGAAGATGGGGGCGTCCGGGTCGCGGTTGATGGCGACGATGGTGCGGGCGTCCTTGATGCCGGTGATGTGCTGGATGGCGCCGGAGATGCCCACGGCGACGTACAGCTCCGGGGCGATGATCTTGCCGGTCTGGCCCACCTGCAGGTCATTGGGCACGAAGCCCGCGTCCACCGCGGCGCGGGAGGCGCCTACGGCGGCGCCGAGCTTGTCCGCGAGCTTGTAGACGATGGCGAAGTTCTCCTTGCTGCCCACGCCGCGTCCGCCGGACACCACCCGGACAGCGGACTGCAGGTCCGGACGGTCGGTCTTGTCCTGCTTCAGTTCCACATAGCGGCTGTGGGATGGGAGCGTCGCGTCCGTGGAGGCGTCTGCCACCTCGGCGCTGCCGCCCTCGCCACAGGCGGCCCAGGAGGCGGTGCGCACCGTGGCCACCACGCAGGGTTGGGCCGGGGCCTTCACCGTGACGATGGCGTTGCCGGCATAGATGGGCCGCTCGAAGCTGAGGGGGTCCACCACTTTCATCACGTCGCTCACCTGGGGCGCGGCTAGGAGCGCGGCCGCCCGGGGCAGGAGATCCTTGCCGAAGGTGGTGGAAGGGGCGAGCACGTGGCTGTAGCCGGCGGCGAGCTTCGCCACCTGGGGGGCCAGCACCGCCGCCAGCGGTTTGCCGTTCTCGGGCCGCGCCACTCGCAGCACTTTCTTCACGCCCTTGAGTTTCGCGGCGGCGGTGCAGACGGCCTTGCCGTCCGCCGCGAACACGGCCACGTCGATGTCGCCGCCGATGGCGAGCGCGCAGCTCACGGCCCGGGCGGTGCTGGAGTTCAGTTTCTCGCCGTCATGCTCGGCGATGACCAGTATCTTGCTCATGAGAGCACCCCCCGGTCATGCAGTTCTTTTATCAGAGCCTGCACGGACTCCACTTTGTGGCCGCCCTTGCGGGGGGCGGGGGCGGCGTAGGACACCGCTTCCAGGGCCGGCACCGCGGCGATGCCGAGTTCCGCGAGCTTGAGGGTGGCGAGGGGTTTCGACTTCGCCTTCATGATGTCCGGCATCTTCACGAAGCGCGGCGTGTTCAGGCGCAGGTCCGTGGTGACCACGGCCGGCAGGTCCACGTCGATCACTTCCAGGCCCGCATCCACTTCACGGGTGACCTGGAGCGTCTTGTCCTTGAGTTCCACCTTCGAGGCGAAGGTGGCCTGGGGCCGGTCCCACAGGGCCGCCAGCATCTGGCCGGTCTGGTTGCAGTCGTCGTCGATGGCCTGCTTGCCCAGGATCACGAGGTCCGCGCTCTCGCGCTGGATGAGTTCCAGGAACACCTTGGCGGCCAGCAAGGGCTGCACCGCGTCGGCGGTCTCCACCAGGATGGCCCGGTCCGCGCCCATGGCCAGCGCCGTGCGCAGCTGCTGCTGCACGTCGGAGGGGCCGATGCTCACGGCCACCACCTCCGCCTGCACGCCCTTCTCGCGGATGCGCAGGGCCTCTTCGAGCGCGATCTCATCGAAAGGATTTATGGATTGCTTCGCGCCGGCGGTCTCGACCCCGCTGCCGTCCTTCTTCACCTGGATGCGGACGTTGAAGTCCACCACGCGCTTGATGCCGACTAGGATCTTCATTCTTAATCTGCCTTTGCTCGAAAAGAAGACCTATGAAAACCAGGAATTTTGGCCGAGAACGCGACGCGGTGCTTCCCGAGGAGCGGAGTTACCAACAGGTAATGAGCACCGAGGGGAGCGCCGCAACAAAGTTATCGGCCAAAATAACGGTTTTCATAGATTTTGATAGTTAGGTCCGGAGCCGCCCTCGGGCGTTGTCCAAGTGATGATCTCGTAGGGGTCCTTGATGTCGCAGGCCTTGCAGTGCACGCAGTTGGCGGCGTTGATCTGCAGGCGTTTCTTGCCGGCGCCGTCGTCCACCATCTCGTAGACCTGGGCCGGGCAGAAGCGGGTGCAGGGGTTGCCGAACTCCGTCGCGCACTTCGTGGCGCAGATGTTCGTATCCGACACCTTGAGGTGCGCCGGCTGGTGCTCGTCGTGGGCCGTGGCGGCGAAGTACACAGAGGCGAGCCGGTCCCGGGGCGGCAGCGTGCGCTCCAGGTAGTCGGCGCGCGGTTCGCTCTCGTCCTTCTTCTTCAGGCTGGACCAGTCCGCATGGTTCTTGAGGGTCCATGGCACGAGGCCGAAGTGGAGGGTCTCGTGCACCGCATTGATGAGGCCGATCCACAGGCCCCAGCGGAAGCCAGGGCGGATGTTGCGGACCTGGTGCAATTCCTTGGCGGAAGGCGACTTGCGCCAGCGGTGGTCGAAACCTTCGCTGCTGCCGTGCTCGGCCAGGTGCTCGGCGGCGAGCATGCCGGAGCGCAGGGCCATGTGCACGCCCTTGATCTTGGGCACGTTGAGGGTGCCGGCGGCGTCGCCCACCAGCATCGCGCCGGGCATCTCGAGCTTCGGGAGCGACTGGAGACCGCCCTCGATGATGGTGCGGGCGCCGGCGGAGAGGATCTCGCCGCCATCCAGCAGCGCCTTCACGCTCGGATGGTTCTTGAACTGCTGGAAGGCTTCGAAGGGTTGGAAGTTGGGATCTTCATAGTCCAGCCCCACCACGAAGCCCACATACACCCGGTCCTGGTCCAGGTGATAGAGGAAGCTCCCGCCATAGGTCTTGCTGTCCAGGGGCCAGCCGATGCTGTGCTGGATGGAGCCTGGCTGCACGCGGCCGGCGGGCACGCGCCAGAGTTCTTTCAGCCCCAAGCCATAGGTCTGGGGCGAGCGATCCTTGTCGAGCGCGAATTCCTTGATGAGCTTCTTGCTCACGCTGCCGCGGCAGCCTTCTGCCAGCACCGTCACGCCCGCGTGGATGTCCACGCCGGGAGCGAAGTTGGGCCCCGGCGTGCCGTCCTTCTGCACGCCCATGTCGCCGCAGCGCACGCCCATGACCTTGCCGCCCTCGATGAGCGGCTGGGCAGCAGCGAAACCCGGGAACACGTCCACGCCCAGGGCTTCGGCTTGCTTGCCGAGCCAGGCGCAGAGCGAACCCAAAGAGATGATGAAGTTGCCGTGGTTCTTCATCTGCGGCGGGGTGGGCAGACGGTAGTGGCGGCTCTTGGTGAAGAACAGGAACTGGTCTTTCTTGGCGGGCACGCAGATGGCCGGCGGGGTCTTGCGCCATTCCGGCAGCAGATCGTCGAGGGCCTTGGGTTCCATGACGCAGCCGGAGAGGATCTGGGCCCCCACCTCGGAGCCCTTCTCCAGCACGCAGACGGTCTTTTCGGGTGAGAGCTGTTTCAGGCGGATGGCGCAGGCGAGACCAGCAGGCCCGGCACCCACGACCACCACGTCATAACTCATCACATCGCGTTGGATATCCATAGCGCCCTGCTGAAACGAAGAGCCCCTGCGGAGCAGGGGCCCTGATAGGTCGTATTTTACCGCCTTGGGCGGAAAATGGCCTGTTTCACCGTTACTTGGGCTGCATCCGGATGGCGCCGTCCAGGCGTATGGTGCCGCCGTTCAGCATCACGCTCTCGCAGATCTGCTGCACCAGCTGGGCGTATTCCTCGGGCTTGCCCAGGCGGGAGGGGAAGGGTACCTGGGCGCCAAGGGACTTCTGCACCTCCTCGGACATCCCCGCCATCATCGGGGTCCAGAAGATGCCGGGGGCGATGGTCATGACCCGGATGCCGAAGCGGGAGAACTCCCGGGCGATGGGGAGCGTCATGCCCACCACGCCGCCCTTGGAGGCGGAATAGGCGGCCTGGCCGATCTGGCCCTCGTAGGCGGCCACCGAGGCGGTGTTCACGATCACGCCGCGTTCGCCTTCCTCATTGGGCGTGTTCGCCTGCATGACGTTGGCGGCGGCCTTGATGAGGTTGAAGCTGCCGACGAGGTTCACGCTGATGACCTTGGCGAAGAAGTCAGTGGCCATGGGGCCTTCCTTGCCGAGCACGCGGCCGGCGCCGAGGATGCCGGCGCAGTTCACAGCGAGCTGCAGGTTGCCGAAGGCGTCCTTCGCGCGCGCCACCGCGGCGTCCACGTCCGGGCCCTTGCTGACGTCGGTCTTGATGAAGAGGGCATGGGCGCCGAGCTTCTTGGCGGCCTCCTGGCCCTGCTCTTCGTTCATGTCCAGGATGGCGACCTTGCCGCCGGCCTTCACCACGCGTTCGGAGGTGGCGAAGCCGAGGCCGGAGGCGCCGCCGGAGACGATGGCGTTGAGCTTGTCGAAGCGCATGGAGAGGCATCCCGTCAGTTTCTGAGGGCGGCCATTTTACAGGAGGTAGGGAGCGGGTGGATGGCGGCACAGGGAGGTGCTGCCCGCGAGCCAAGCACGAATGTGCTTGGCTCAGCGGGTGAGCGGCGACAGCCGCGAACGCCCTGCAGGATGCAGGGCTGGGCTTTCCGCGGAGCAGGAGCGGAGCGGAAAGCGAACCCTGGCGTGTACCGGGTTCGCCGAGCTGCAAAAGTCCACGACGGACTATTGCAGTCGATCAGGAGGCCTGCTGCAGGCCGGCGGCGAGGGTCTTGAGGGCAGCCGGGTCGAGCTTGGAGATCATCCAGAAGCTCATGCTGCCCTTGGTCCAATAGACCACGTGGTAATCGTCGTCCGTGTCCGTATCCAGGTCCTTGTCACCGGGCTTCTGGGCGGAGCACACGAACACGGTCACGTAGTCCGCATCGTGTTTATAGGTGAGGGCCGCGGCGGGCTGGCCGTGCACTTCATCGAGGCGGCCGCCCACGAGTTCATAGCCCTGGGCCTTCAGGTCCGGTACCGGCGGCGTGTAGGCGAGCTTGCCCTTGAACCAGGCCTGCACCTCGGCGGCATCGCCGGAGGCGAGGTCCGTGAGATGGGCGGCGGTCACGGCGTGTTCCTGCTGGTCCACGGCCGCATCCACCATCACGTCGTCTTCGTCTTCCGCACCCGGGGCACCGGGGTGGGGCAGGAAGGTCCAGCCCATGCCCACCACCAGCACGGCGACGGCCGCGGCGGCGGCCCAACGGGGCCACTGGGGACGGTTGGACCTGGCATCCGCTTCGCGGAGTTGGTTCTTGATGCGCTGCTTGAGGGTGTCGCTGGCGGCAAGGCGCATCCCTGGAGCTTCCAGGGCGGCGCTCAGGATCTGGTAGTCCTCCAGCTGGCGGCGGCAGCCGGCGCAGTCTTTCAGGTGTTCGTCCACGCTACGCCGCTGGGCGGCGTCCAGTTCGCCATCCAGATACGGGCTCAATAGCGCTTCCAGTTCCTGGCAATTCAAACGACCACCCCCGTGGCTGTACCGCTTAGACGATTCCTCAGCTGCTGGCGCGCCCGGGAGAGCCGCGACATGACGGTGCCGATGGGCACTTCGACGATGTCGGCGATCTCCTTATAGGAGTAGCCCTCGAACTCCCGCAGCAGCAGGACCTCGCGGAACTCCATGGGCAGGGTGCGGATCGCGTCCTGGACCACCTGCGCACTGTGCTCCTTCAATAGGACTTCATCCGGGCCCAATTCATTCCCGGGGACCTGCATGGCCTCGTCCCCCAGGGTCTCGGTCTGGTTATGCCGGCGGTTCTTGTCATACCAGGTATAGAAGGTGTTCCGGACGATCTTGAGCAGCCAGTGGCGGGCTTCCCCACCCTGGAAGGTGCCATAGAAGCGGAAGGCGCGCAGGACGGCCTCCTGGACCACGTCCTCGGCATCCTGGTCGTTGCGCGTGAGCCAACGTGCCAGGTTATAGGCGGCATCCAGGTGCGGTAGCACCGTCTGCTCGAATTGCCCGAGTTGTCCGGGAGTCCCCATCAACACCCCTAATTTAGAAACAGTCTAAGCCGAAGACCCCTAGGGACCGGCTTGGGTGGCGGATTATTTCACGTCCGGAAATATTTTTTCAGCCTTTCGTCTGGTTGGCCACCGCGGCAGCGGCGGCGGCCACTTTGGCGGCATCGCCCAGGTAATAGTGCCGTTTCGGCTTCATGGCCCGGTCGAACTCATAGACCAGGGGCACGGCGGTGGGGATGTTCAAGGCCACGATCTCCTCCTCGCCCATGCCATCCAGGTGCTTCACCAGGGCCCGCAGGGAGTTGCCGTGGGCGACGATGAGCACCCGCTCCCCGCGCTTCATGGCGGGCAGGATCTTCGCCTTGTAGTAGGGGATGAAGCGGGCCACGGTCTCCTTCAGGCTCTCGGTTGCCGGGAGCTGGGAGGCTTTGAGATCCGCGTAGCGCGGGTCATGCTTGGGGTGGCGCTCGTCGGTCTTCTTCAGGGCCGGCGGCGGGATGTCATAGCTGCGGCGCCAGACCTTCACCTGCTCCTCGCCGTACTGCTTCACGGTCTCGGCCTTGTTCAGCCCCTGCAGCGCGCCGTAGTGGCGCTCGTTCAGGCGCCAGTCCTTGTGCACCGGTATCCACATGAGGTCGAGGCTCTCCTGCACCACCCAGAGGGTGCGGATGGCGCGCTTCAGGACCGAGGTGTAGGCCACGTCGAAGCCGAAACCTTCCTGCTTCAGCAGGCGCCCGGCTTCCTTGGCCTCGGCGATGCCTTCCGGCGCGAGATCCACATCAGTCCAACCGGTGAAGCGGTTTTCTTTGTTCCATTCGCTGAAGCCATGACGTAACAGTACGAGCCTTGGGGTGTTCTTGTTCATGGCCTTCTCAGTCGTCGTAGGAGGAGGAGAGGGTCTGCTCGTGCTGGAAGCGATCCATGGCGAGTTCGATCAAGCGGCTGATGAGTTGGCTGTAGCCGATGCCGCTCGCTTCCCAGAGCTTGGGATACATGCTGATCTTGGTGAAGCCGGGGATGGTGTTGATCTCGTTGACGAAGAGCTTCCCGTCCGCGGTCAGGAAGAAATCCACCCGGCCCATGCCCTCGCAGTTCAGCGCCTTGAAGGTCTTGACCGCCATCTCCTGCACGCGCTTCAGGGTCGCCGCGTCGATCTTGGCGGGGATCTCCAGGCGGGCGCCGTCCGCATCCAGGTACTTGGCGGCGTAGGAGTAGAACTCGTGGGTGGGGATGATCTCGCCGGCGATGGAGGCCTTCGGGTCCTCGTTGCCGAGCACCGCGCACTCGATCTCCCGGCCCGGGACGTTCTCCTCGACGATGATCTTGGTGTCGTAGCGGAAAGCTTCCTGCACAGCTTTCCCGAAGCCGGCCGCATCCTTGGCCTTGCTGATGCCGACCGAGGAGCCGAGGTTGGCGGGCTTCACGAACACGGGGGAACCGAGTTCCTTCGTGACCACGGCATAGTCGGGCTTCTGGCCGCGGCCGAACACCAGGAACTTGGACACCGGGATGCCCGAGTCCCTGAGCAGGCGCTTCATCACGTCCTTGTCCATGCCGACCGCCGAACCCAGCACGCCCGCGCCAACGAAGGGCACGCCGGCGAGCTTCAGGAGGCCCTGCACCGCGCCGTCTTCGCCCAGGGGTCCGTGCAGGATGGGGAAGACCACGTCCACGCTGCCGTCGAGGGCGCCGGCTTCCAGCGGGGTGAGGCGGCCCGCGCTCTGGGGGATGAGGGCCACGCTGGCGCTGGCCTCTTTGTTGAGCGCGATGAGCTTGGGGTCCGCGCTGTTGAGCAGGAACCTGGAGGGCTCGCTGGTGACCCAGCGGCCGGACTTGTCTATGCCGATGAGCACCGGCTCGTACTTGGAGCGGTCGAGGGCGTCGATGACGTTCTTGGCGGAGAGCAGGGAGATCTCGTGCTCCGCCGATTTGCCGCCGAACAGGATGCCGACCCGGATGCGTTTGTTTTCCATCGTGCGTGTTTTTTCGTGGGGGCGAAAGCGGGGGAGGTCATTATAACCGACTGATTCCCGCTGAAAAATCGCGTCCCTGGTTTTATTCCCCCGGGATTTTTTTATTCCCCGGGCGGGAAGCCGGAATAGCGCCACGGGGCGGCAGGTACTGGATGGAAACCCTTACTCAAGGGCCTTCTATCCAGGAGATCACATGCGCAAGACTGACAGGGGTGGTGACAAACTGAAGGACAGCGAGCGCAGGAAGCTCCTGACCTGCATGGCCTGGGCCGGCGGTGGCCTGCTCTGGACCATGAAGAGCGGTGTGCTGAGCGCCAAGACCCTTGACGGGGTGGCGGGCGCGGCGGACGCGGACTTCAGTTTCATACAGATCAGCGACACTCACGTGGGCTTCCATCAGGCCGCCAACCCGGACGTGCTGGCGACCTTGCAGAACGCCATCGGCCACGTGAACGGCCTCGGCCGCGCGCCGTCCTTCGTGCTGCACACGGGCGACGTGTCGCACCTTTCCAAGCCGGATCAATTCGATACAGCTCAGCAATATTTCAAGGGCATCAAGGCCGACAACTGGTTCTACACCCCCGGCGAGCACGACGTGATCGGCGACGGCGGCGCGGAGTTCTTCAAGCGCTTCGGCGGCGGCGTGAACGGCAAGGGTTACTACAGCTTCGACTACCGGGGCATGCACTGCCTCTGCCTCGTGAACGTGCTGGACTTCCAGAACGGCAGCCTGGTTACGCTGGGCGACGAGCAGCTGGAATGGGTGGAGAAGGACCTGAAGCACGTCTCCTCCAGCACGCCGATCCTGGTCTTCGCGCACATCCCGCTGTGGACGGTGTACGAACCTTGGGGCTGGGGCACGGCGGATGCGCCGCGGCTCTATACCTACCTGCGCCGTTTCGGCTCGGTGACGGTGCTGAACGGCCACATCCACCAGATCCAGCAGAAGATCGAAGGCAACATGACCTTCTACACCGCGCGCGGCACCGCCTATCCGCAGCCGCAGCCGGGCGCGGCGCCCAGCCCCGGGCCGCTGACGGTCCCGGCGGGGCAGCTGGGCAGCTATCTCGGCATACGCGAGGTGCATCACGTGGACATCAAGGGCCCGCTGGCAGTCACCGACACCAGCCTCGCCATCTGACCAACCAAATCTAGAGAGAATCAGACATGAAAAGTCTTTTCGGGATAGTGATAGCCGCCGTGGCCGTGACCAGCATGACCAGCATGGCGCGGGCGGACAGCGCACCTGCCGTGGTGCAGGTGAACATCTTCAACTACAAGTTCGATCCGGAGACCCTGACCGTGCCGGTGGGCACCACGGTGACCTGGACCAACAAGGATGAGATCCCTCACACGGTGGCGAGCACGGACAAGAGCTTCAAGGACTCACCAGGCCTGGATACGGGTGACAGCTATTCATACAAGTTCACCCAGGCCGGCACCTACAGCTACTACTGCACCCTGCACCCCTTCATGAAGGGCAAGGTGGTGGTGACCGCTGCGCCGTAACCAAAACTTCACGTTCAGGGTATAGGCTGGCGCGAGGGATCATCGGGAGTTTTGACATGCGACGTCTCTTGAGCATCTTCTTGTTGGCGGCCCTGGCCGCCACCCTGCCCCTGGGCAGGGGCCATGCCGAACCCGCCGCTGCGACGGCGCAGGTGAGCATCATCAACATGGCGTTCTCGCCGTCCACCCTGACAGTGGCGGCGGGCACCACCGTCACCTGGGTGAACCGGGATGGGGATGCCCACTCGGTGGAGAGCCGCGACAAGGGCTTCACTTCGTCCCCGCTGCTGAACACCGGGGACAAGTACTCCTACACCTTCACCACGCCCGGCACCTATGCGTACTACTGCGGTGTGCACGCGGCCATGACCGGGAAGATCGTGGTGACCGAGACGAAGAAAGACTAGGGTTGCTTGGTACCGGTGCCACTCAGCACCGTCTTCCACTGCTTCTGATCGGGCGAGACTTCGATCTTCACCGTCACTTGCGTGGGTGAGGCGTAGACGTAGCTGATGCGGTCGTAGCTCTTCTTGCCCTGGTCATCGTCCTCGCCGAGTTCGGTCCAGGTGTTGCCCTGGATGATCATCTTGGAGGAGAAGGGTTTCTCGCCGCTGTCGCCCACGGCGAAGAACTCGTAGTGCCAGTAGGCCTGGTCCTTGGCGTTCCAGGTGTCCACCACTTCGGACTGGACCTTCTCGCCGGACCAGTCGTTGTCGAAGCTGCAATTCAAGAACAACTTGTCAGAGGACCAGGAACAATGCTCGTCCCAGGTGAAGCTGCCGGTCTTGCCGGTGGCGCTGTCGGTGGTGGTGCCGTGGTAGACCCAGTGGCCGGACTGGACGTCGAGGGCCTTGAGCTGTGGTGCCACTGCCGGGAAGTCGGCAGCGAGAGCGGGGGTCAGAGCGAAGGCGGCGGCGATCAGGACGAGACGCATAGGAGCCTCCTGCTTAAGGTGCGCGACGTGAATCTTCGGGTATCCGTCCGAGTCTGCTCTCGGGCTGGCGCTGCAGCAGGCCGCTGATGAAAGCGCCGGCGGCCAGGAGCTTGCTCATGTCCACGCCGGTCTCGATGCCCATGCCCGTGAGCATGAACAGCACGTCTTCCGTGGCCACGTTGCCGGTGGCGCCCTTCGCATAGGGGCAGCCTCCCAAGCCCGAGGTGGAGCAATCCACCACCGCCACGCCGAGTTCAAGGCAGGCATGGATGTTGGCGAGCGCCTGGCCATAGGTGTCGTGGAAATGCACCGCTAATCTATCCATGGGCACTTCCGCCGCGGCGGCAGAGAGCATGGCCTGGGCCTTCACCGGCGTGCCGACGCCGATGGTGTCGCCAAGCGATATCTCGTAGCAGCCGATGGCCACCAGTTCCTTCGCCACCCGCGCCACCGCTTCCGGCCGGATGGCGCCCTCGTAGGGGCAGCCGATGACCGTGGAGACGTAGCCCCGCACCTTCACGTTCGCCTTCGCCGCCATGGCCATGACGGGCTTGAAGCGCTCGATGGATTCGGCGATGGAAGCGTTGATGTTCTTCTGGTTGAAGCTCTCGGAAGCCGCGGTGAACACCGCGATCTCCCGCACGCCCGCGGCCAGTGCCCGCTCCATGCCTTTCTCGTTGGGCACCAGCACCGGATAAGAGACCCCGGTTCTCTTCTGGATGCCCTTATAGACCTCTTCCGCGTCCGCGAGCTGGGGCACCCACTTGGGGCTCACGAAGCTCGTGGCTTCGATGGTCTTCAATCCGGTATCAGATAACAGGTCGATGAACCGGATCTTGTCCGCGGCGGGGATCACGCCCTTCTCGTTCTGCAGGCCGTCACGGGGGCCCACTTCGACGATCTTCACGGATTTCGGTAGCGAGGCCATCTCAGGTATCCGGCTTTATATGGGCTAAAGGCGCTTCAGCATCCACCATGGAACCTTCAGTCGCCATGACCTTCTCGACGGTGCCGGCGACCGCAGCCTTCACGGTGTATTCCATCTTCATGCCTTCCAGCACCATGAGCGCCTGGCCCGGTTCCACTCTATCACCGGTCTTCACGTGCACCGCCACCACCCGGCCCGGCATGGGGCTCAAGGGGTGCGTGGCCGCATCCGCCACGCGGCCGGCTTTCGGCGCGTGGGCGCCGGTGAGGGTGAAGTTATAGGCGATGCCCGCGACCTGCGCCTGCCACTCGTTCCCCGCGTTCATCAGCATCGCATGCGGAGGGGTGAGGGTACGGGCCGTGCCATCCATCTCCAGGGTCAGCTGTCCGTCGGCGACCATTGCCCGCAGTGCATGCTCGGTGCCGTCCTGCTCCCGCGCGAGGAAGCGCACGCCCTGGGATCCGCCCAGGCGCCAGCCGTCGCTGGACCAGGCTGAGTCCGGATCGGGCAAGAGTTCGTCCGAGATCACGGACGCCAGCACCTCGGCGGTGAGGCGCGGGCGCAGGAGCAGCGCCTTCAATTCCCGTTCGATGAAGCCCGTGTCCACGGAGCCCTTGGCGAACTCCGGGTGGCGGGCGATGCCGCGCAGGAGCGGCAGGTTGGTGGTGAGGCCGAAGACGGCTGTCTCCGCCAGCGACAGCTGGAGCTGCGCGATGGCCTCCGCCCTGTCCTCGCCCTGGACGACGATCTTCGCGATCATCGGATCGTAGAAAACGCTGATCTCGTCGCCGCTGCGCACGCCGGTATCCACCCGCGCGTCGCGCGGCGTGAAGAAGGCTTCGATGCGGCCGGTGGCGGGCAGGAAACCCTTGTCCGGGTTCTCCGCGTAGAGCCGCACCTCGATGGCGTGGCCCCGCTGCACGATCTCCTCCTGCTTCAGCGGCAGCTTGCCGCCGGCGGCCACGTGCAGCTGCCATTCCACCAGGTCCACGCCCGTGGTCTCCTCGGTGATGGGGTGCTCCACCTGCAGGCGCGTGTTCATCTCCATGAAGTAGAAGGACTTGTCCGCGCCCACGATGAACTCGATGGTGCCGGCGTTCACGTACTTCACGGCCCGGGCGGCGGCCACCGCCGCCTCGCCCATCTGCTTGCGCATGGCCGCGTCGAGGAAGGGCGAGGGCGTCTCCTCCAGCACCTTCTGGAAGCGGCGTTGGAGCGAGCATTCCCGTTCGAAGAGGTGCACCACGTTGCCGTGGGAATCCCCGAAAACCTGGAACTCGATGTGGCGAGGCTGCTGCAGGTAGCGCTCCAGCAATACGTGGTCGTCGCCGAAGGCGGCCTTGGCCTCCCGCTGGGCGCCGGCCAGGGCCTCCTTGAATTCACCGGCGGCATGCACGATGCGCATGCCCTTGCCGCCGCCGCCGGCGACGGCCTTGATGAGGAGCGGGTAACCGATGCGCTTGGCTTCCGTCTCAAGCTTGGCAAGGCTCTGGTCGTCGCCGTGGTAGCCCGGCGTCACCGGCACTCCCGCCTTCTCCATGAGGGACTTGGCGGCGCTCTTGGAGCCCATCAGGTCGATGGCCTCCGGCGTGGGGCCGATGAAGACGATGTCCGCCTTCTTGCACTCAGTGGCGAAGTCGGTGTTCTCCGAGAGGAAACCGTAACCCGGGTGCACCGCTTCCGCGCCGGTGTCCTTCGCCGCCTTCAGGATGCGCTTCCAGTCCAGGTAGGACTCCGCCGCCTTGGCGGGGCCGATGTGCACGGCCTCATCCGCCAGCTGCGTGTGCAGGGCATGGCGGTCCGCATCGGAATACACCGCGACGGTCTTGATGCCGAGCCGCTTGCAGGTACGCATGACGCGGCAGGCGATCTCGCCGCGGTTGGCGATGAGTATCTTCTTGAACATCTATAGTCCCATCGTTCCTAAGTCATTAACTGCTTAAAGCGTCGCGAGTGAAGGCGGGGCTAGGCGCGCGAGGCGAGCAGGAGGGAGCGTACCCTTATTGTACGTGACCGACCGCGAGTCCGAAGCGCAACAACGCCCCGCCAAACGCAGCAGCTTTAAGCCGGTTTGTGGCAGACGACTTCCACGTTATGCCCATCCGGGTCCAGCACGAAGGCGCCGTAGTAGTTCTCGTGATAGTGAGGCCGCAGGCCCGGCGCACCGTTGTCCTTGCCGCCAGCCTGTAGGGCCGCCTTGTAGAAATCGTCCACGGTCTTGCGGTCCTGGGTGACGAAGGCCACGTGTAGGCTGCCCATCAGGGGTTGGCCGTTGCCGATCCAGAAGAAGGGCTTGTGGTCCTTGCCGAAGCCGTAGCCAGCATAGCCGCCGGTCTGTTCCCTCGTCACTTCCATCACCACGCCGATGCCGAGGGGGGCCAATGCCTTCCGGTAGAAAGCATGGCTGCGATCCAAGTCCGAGACACCGAGGCCGACATGGTCGAGCATCATTTGCTCCAATCCGGGGGGCGTTTCTCCAGGAAAGCTGAGAGTCCTTCCTGGCCTTCTTTGGAGACACGCAGCTCAGCGATCAACTGGGCCGTCTTTTTCTTGAGGGCCTTGCGGTCACCGGGGCTCTGCTCCGCGATGAAGCGTTTGGCAGCGATCAGCGCCTTGGGGCCGCCCTTCAGCAGCGAGCGGGCGAGGGTGTCCACCGTCTCGTCCAGGATGTCTGGCGTCACCACCTCATGCACCAGGCCCATGTGATAGGCCTCCTTGGCCTCGATGGGTTCGGCGCTGAGGAAGTAGCGGCGCGCCTGGCGCGGTCCGATGGCGGCGATCACGTAGGGGGAGATCACGGCGGGGATGAGCCCGAGGCGTACCTCGGTCAAGGCGAACTTGGCGGCTTCCGTGCAGATGGCCACGTCGCAGCAGGCCACCAGGCCCACGCCGCCGCCGTAGGCGGGGCCGTTCACCTTGGCGATGGTGGGCTTGCTTAAGGTATCCAGGGTCTCCATCAGTTCCGCGAGCTTGAGTGCGTCTTCCACGTTCTCCTTCTCGCCGAAGGAAGCCATGGAGCGCATCCAATTGAGATCACCACCGGCAGAGAAAGTGCGGCCGGCGCCGGTAAGCACTACCACCCGCACGGCGGCGTCGCCGTCCGCCTGCTTCAGCTTGGCGGTCAAGTCCGCGATGATGGCATCGTCGAAAGCGTTGTGCTTCTCGGCACGGTTGAGCGTGACGGTCGCGATGCCATGGGAATCGGTGTGGAGCAGGACGGTGTCTGTCATGGTTTTTGTTCCGTCATTCCGGCGAAGGCCGGAATCCAGTTATCCAAATCAAACAATATCCGGATAGAGATCACGCCATTCTGGATTCGATTCTTCGATTAGCCTTAACTTCCAATCACGCTTCCACTCTTTAATGGCTTTCTCGCGACTTATAGCCGATTCCATCGTCTCATGCTGTTCATGCCAAACCAGGATATGGACATCGTATTTCTTGGTGAAACCTTCGTTGGAGCTGTTCTTGTGCTCCCAGATACGCCTCACCAAGTCAGAAGTCACGCCAGTATATAAAGTCCCGTTCCGATCGCTTGCCAAGATATAGACGCAAGGTTGCATGGCTACATTCTAGAACTGGATCCCGGCCTTCGCCGGGATGACGAGGTGGAAGACCACCTCGTCACATCCTGAACACGCCGAACCGGCCGCCAGTCTCTAACGGCGCGTTCTCGGCGGTGGCAAGGGCGAGGCCCAGCACCCGGCGGGTATCGGCGGGGTCGATGATGCCGTCATCCCAGAGGCGGGCGCTGGCGTAGTAGGGGTGGCCTTGGGCTTCGTACTGGCCGCGGATGGGGGCCTTGAAGCTCTCTTCCTCTTCCTTGCTCCACTTGCCGCCCTTCAGTTCGATGCCGTCCCGCTTCACCGTGGCGAGCACCGAGGCCGCCTGTTCGCCGCCCATCACCGAGATGCGGGCGTTGGGCCACATCCACAGGAAGCGCCCGCCGTAGGCGCGGCCGCACATGGCGTAGTTGCCGGCGCCGAAGCTGCCGCCGATCACCACCGTGAACTTGGGCACCGTGGCGCAGGCCACGGCCGTGACCATCTTGGCGCCGTCCTTCGCGATGCCGCCGTGCTCGTATTTCTTGCCCACCATGAAGCCGGTGATGTTCTGCAGGAACACCAGCGGCAGGCGGCGCTGCTCGCAGAGCTCGATGAAGTGCGCGCCCTTCTGGGCGGACTCGGAGAAGAGGATGCCGTTGTTGGCGACGATGCCCACCGGCTTGCCGTAGAGGTGGGCGAAGCCAGTCACCAGGGTCTTGCCGTATTCCGCCTTGAACTCCTGGAACTCGGAGCCGTCCACCAGGCGCGCGATGATCTCGTGCACGTCGTAGGGGAAGCGGGTCTCCTGTGGCACCACACCGTAGAGCTCGTCCGAGGGGTAGCGCGGCTCGGCAGGTTCCCGCTGCACCAGCCAGTGGGGCTTCTGGTAGTTCATGTGGCCGAGGATGTCCCGTGCCATCTGCAGCGCATGGGCGTCGTTGTCCGCGAGGTGATCCGTGACGCCGGAGATCTTGCTGTGCACCTCGCCGCCGCCCAAGGTCTCCGCGTCCACCACCTCGCCGGTGGCGGCCTTCACCAGCGGCGGGCCGCCGAGGAAGATGGTGCCCTGGTTGCGCACGATGATGGCTTCGTCGCACATGGCGGGCACGTAGGCCCCGCCGGCGGTGCAGGAGCCCATCACCACCGCGATCTGCGGGATGCGTTCGCGGGAGAGCCGCGCCTGGTTGTAGAAGATGCGGCCGAAGTGCTCTTTGTCCGGGAACACCTCGTCCTGCAGCGGCAGGAAGGCGCCGCCGGAGTCCACGAGGTAGACGCAGGGCAGCCGGTTCTCCAGCGCCACTTCCTGCGCGCGCAGGTGCTTCTTCACCGTCATGGGGTAATAGGTGCCGCCCTTCACGGTGGCATCGTTCGCCACCACCAGCACCTCGCGGCCGTGTACCCGGCCGACGCCGGTCACGATGCCGGCGCAGGGCGCGTCGCCCTCGTACATGCCGTGGGCCGCCAGGGGCGAGAGTTCCAGGAAAGGGGAGCCCCGGTCCAGGAGCGCCTCGATGCGCTCGCGGGGCAGCAGCTTGCCGCGGTCCGTGTGCTTCTTGCGGGCTTTATCGTCGCCGCCGAGGGCCGCTTTTGCCTGTTGGGCGCGCAGGTCCTCCACGAGCTTCTGCATGTGCTCGCGGTTGGCGGCGAATTCCTTGGAGTTCCGGTCTATCGAAGACTTCAGGATGGGCATGGGTCCGTCCCCGCTTCAAGGCCTCCTATTATGAAGGCTCGCGGCGGGAATTGCCCGACCTTTGGCCTAGTAGCACACCCACTGGAGCTGGCCCACGAGCGCATGGCAGTGGACGTGCAGGCCCCGGCTGCCGCCCTGGTCATATTCGAAGTCGAGGCTGCTGGTCTTGGGGGTGTAGACGATCTTGGGTTCCGTGGGGAGCGCCGCCAGATATTTGGGCACCAGCACCTGCAGGTTCGGAGGCATGCGGCTGGTGTCGTCCATGTAGGAATGCACCGCCGTGAGCACTTCTTCACCGTCGCCCTGGAGCTTGCGGCCATAGTCATCCTCGCCGGGCCCGTAGGTGGAGCAGCCGGCGAGGGCGAGCAGCGCCGCGAGCATCAGGATGTTCTTCATAGCCGCTCCCCAGGGATGTAGCCAGGAGTATAGCTGTTCAGGAAAGGATGGGACGAGGTCTCGCATGGATCGAACCCGCAAACACCTCCAGGGTGTCGTGCAAGGTCTTGATGTTGGCGGTGTCCGCCAGGATGGGCGCCATCTCGGCGGGCTTCTTGCCGCGCAGATGCAGCGTCAGCGACGCCTCCGGTACCACCCGCATGGACATCGTCTTCAGTATCTCGCTGAGCGCGGCCTTGGCATGCTCGCCATAGACCGAGGCATGCCAGAGGGCGACGGGCGTCTCCGCCAGTTCGCCCCAGCCCACCACCCAATCCAGCAGGTTCTTCAGGCCACCCGGCACGCCGTGGGCGTATTCGGGCGCGGAGATGAGCAGCCCGTCGCTCGCCACCAATGCCGCGCGCAGTTCCGTGACGATGGCGGGCGGCTGCTCCGTATGGTCCGGGCTGAAGATGGGCAGGGCACCCATGCGCTCGTAGAGCATGAGTTCCACGCCCTGCGGCGCCGCTTTGGCGGCGGCACGCAGGAGCGCGGAGTTCGTGGAATCCTTCCGGACGCTTCCGGATAACGCAAATATCTTCATTGGTCTCTTATGGTGGCTGTCTTAGGAGCGTCGCGAGTCCGAAGCGCAACAAAGTTATGCGAGGCGTAGCAGCTCCTTCCGGGGTTTGCTTATAAACCACCAGCTAATGCCGCCTATTCCGCCGAGGCTGCTGAACAGCACGGACGCGATCATCAGCACCGGACCCTCATCGGGATTCGGGTGGCCGGCCTGGTGGCTGCGGTAGAAGGTGATGCCGAGGAAGATCATCCAGGGCAGGGCGCCCGTGATGCCGCCCGCGATGGCGGAGGTGAGCAGCGAGACCTTCCTGGAGCGGTTCAGGAGGAACGCCAGGGGGAGCCCCAGCACCAGCATCTGCAGGTACGCGAAGATCGTGGAGAAGATCAGCGGGCCCAAGGCAGGCCCGCCGAACAACAGCGTGTAGATCATGGATGACACCAGGGGGGCCAGCGCGAACGCCAGTACACCCCTGCGATCCCAGATGCTTCCTTCCCGGTATTGGGTTAGAAAGTTTCCCAAAGTGCTCTCTCTTTTAAGGCAGTCGACTTAGGAGCGTCGCGAGCCGAAGCAGAGCGAGGCGCGCGAGGTGAGCAGGAGGGAGTGCACTCTGATGTGCATGACCGACTGCGAGTCCGAAGCGCAACGACGCTATGCGAGGCGCAGCAGCTCCTACATAACCTCGATCGCGATAGCCGTAGCCTCGCCACCGCCAATACACAATGAGGCGACACCGCGCTTCAGGCCGCGGGCCTTGAGGGCGTGGATCAGGGTCACGATGATGCGCGCGCCGGAAGCGCCGATGGGGTGGCCGAGGGCGCAGGCACCGCCGTTCACGTTCAGCTTGGAGTGGTCGATCTTGAGTTCGGTCATGGCGGCCATGGCCACCACGGCGAAGGCCTCGTTCACCTCGAAGAGGTCCACGTCCTTCACGGACCAGCCCACCTGCTTCAGGAGCTTGCTCATGGCGCCCACCGGAGCGGTGGTGAACCAGGCCGGGTCACCGGCGAAGGTGGCGTGGCCGACGATGCGGGCCAGGGGTTTCGAGTCCTGCTTCTTGGCCTCGGAGGCGCTCATCAGCACCAGCGCAGCGGCGCCGTCCGAGATGGAGGAGGAGGTGGCCGCCGTCACGGTACCGCCTTCCTTCTTGAAGGCGGGTTTCAGCGTCGGGATCTTCTTGATGTCGCACTTCACCGGCTCCTCGTCCTTGTCCACGAGGTAGTCGCCCTTGCGGCTCTTGACGGTGACGGGAACGGTCTCGGCCTTGAACAGGCCGTTGGCGAGCGCGAGCTGGGCGCGCTTCACGGACTCGATGGCGAACTTGTCCTGCTCCTCGCGGCTGAACTTGTACTTGTCGGCGCAGAGTTCGCCGAAGTTGCCCATCATCTCGCCGTCGTAGGGGTTCTGCAGGCCGTCGAAGAACATGTGGTCGATGAGCTTGCTGTGGCCCATGCGCAGGCCGGCGCGGGCGCCGGGGATCAAATAGGGAGCGTTGGTCATGGATTCCATGCCGCCCGCTACCACGATCTCGGCGGAGCCGGCCAGGATGAGGTCATGGGCCAGCATCACGGCCTTCATGCCGGAGCCGCAGACCTTGTTGATGGTGGTGCAGGGCAGGGACTTCGGCAGCTTCGCGCCCAGCGAGGCCTGGCGCGCCGGCGCCTGACCGAGGCCGGCCGGCAGCACGCAGCCCATGATCACTTCGGAGAGCTGTTCCTTCTGCACGCCTGCATCGGCCACGGCGGCCTCGATGGCGGCGGAGCCCAACTGCGTGGTGCTCACGTGGGAGAACTGGCCCTGGAAGGAACCGATGGCGGTGCGGCGGGCGGATACGATGACGACGTGGTCGGCCATTTCAAACTCCAAAAAGAGGACTTAATTTAAGTCAATTTTACAAGACTAGGGTGAATACCTGCCGTGACTTGGTTCACGGCTTGCTACTACTGCTCGTCCAAATAGAGGCTGCTCTTGGAATCTTTGTGTTCGCAACGGAGCAAATACTTTTTGCCGCCTGCTACCGTGGCCGTGAACTCGGGCGTGAAACCGACGGGTTCGTCGTACCGAGTCATTATGTAGAGAGCTCCATAGCAGCCAGCCCGAAATACATACGTCCCGGGGCTGAGAAAGAGCTTCCCGGGCCCTTTCTGGTAGAGGCCTCCGCCAAAGTATTTCGAACTAAACCCTGAATATGCGGCGACGCCTTCGATGGTCGCTTCAGGGGTATTGCCGTGGATGACCTGATCGACCTCGGCGTACTGGCTGAGATCCTTCGGTGATTCCGTCGTGATCGTGGAACAGCCGGAAAGCGCCAGGATAAGAAACAGCAATCCCTTGTTCATGGCTGGCTTAGAACTCAGCCACCATTAAACAGCTCTCTACCGATCAACATGCGTCTAATTTCATTCGTACCCGCCCCGATGTCATACAGCTTCGCATCCCGCAGGAGCCGGCCCGTGGGGTACTCGTTGATGTAGCCGTTGCCGCCCAGGCTCTGGATCGCCTCCAGCGCCACCTTGACGGCGCTCTCGGAGGAATAGAGCAGGGAAGCGGCGGCCTCGGTGCGGGAGGTCTCGCCCCGGTCGAAGCGCTCGCAGACCCTATATGCGAACGCCCGGGCCGATTGCAAGGCCACGAACATGTCCGCGATCTTGGCCTGCATCATCTCGAACTCGCCGATGGGCTTGCCGAACTGCTTGCGCTCGCGCACGTAGGGCAGCACCACGTCCATGGCGGCCTGCATGATGCCGATGGGGCCGCCGGAGAGCACCAGGCGCTCCGAGTCCAGGCCGCGCATCAATATATAGACGCCGCCGTTCACCTCGCCCAAGAGGTTCTCTTCCGGGATGGCGCAATCCTGGAACACCAGCTCGCAGGTGTGGGAGCCGCGCATGCCGAGCTTGTCCAGCTTCTGGGCGGTGCTGTAGCCCTTCAAGTCCTTCTCGACGATGAAGGCGCTCATGCACTTCGAACCCGCTTCCTTGCCGGCGGTGCGCATGTAGACGATGAGCACCTGGGCGTCCGGCCCGTTGGTGATCCACATCTTGTTGCCGTTGGCGATCCACTTCCCGTCCTTCTTCTCGGCGCGGCAGCTCATGGAGCCGACCACGTCGGAACCGGCGCCGGGCTCGGACATGGCGAGCGCGCCGATCCATTCGCCGCTGCAGAGCTTGGGCAGGAACTTCCTGCGCTGGGCTTCCGAGCCGTTGAGGTAGATGTTGTTGACGCAGAGGTTGGAGTGGGCGGCGTAGGAGAGGCCCACCGAGGCGGAGGCGCGGGAGATCTCTTCCATGGCGATCACGTGGGCGAGGTAGCTCATGCCGGAGCCGCCGTACTCGGCGGGCACCGTGATGCCGAGCAGGCCCAGCGCGCCCATCTTGGGCCACAGGTCCATGGGGAACTCGGCCTTCTCGTCCATCTCCGCGGCGCGGGGGGCGATCTCGGCCTCGGCGAAACGCCGCACGGTATCGCGAAGAAGATCCAGTTCCTCGCTGATGCGGATGCCGGTGTCGCTCACAGTCCTATCCATGGGATGCCTCTATATATAGATAGTGTACTGCTGCCCATCGTATATGCGCGCATATGACAACGGACACCGTCCCAACGCTCTAGACAGGCCTGCGTCCAGGGAGGGCGCAGCATCCCCGGCCGCCGGCCGGGGATGGAGCCCGGCGCGGATTCACTCCGGGCCGGGCGAGTGGCGAAAGGCCAGGACGGCCTTTCGCCAAGGAACTGGAGCTGCGCGCTTGGGCGCAGCGTCGTCAGTGTTTGCCGCCGCGGCGGCCCGAGAAGTGCCGCTCGTAGGGCTGGTTCACGGTGGGCATCTTCACCCGGCCGATGGCGGCGATGCGCTCCTCGGCCAGGCGGTCCGCCGCCACGTAGGTGGGGATGTTGTCCCGCTCGGCCACCTTGAAGATGTTGCCCATGATGTCGTAGATGCCGGTGACCATGCGGTTGGCCCGCTCGCGGTCGTAGCCCTGCAGCTCGATGGACACGTTCATCAGGCCGCCGGCATTGATGGAGTAGTCCGGGGCGTAGAGGATGCCCTTCTTGTGGATGATGTCGCCACACTCGTTGGTGGCCAGCTGGTTGTTGGCGGCACCGGCGATGATCTCGAACTTGAACTGCGGGATGGTCTTCTCGTTCACCGTGGCGCCGAGCGCGCAGGGCACGTAGACCTTGGCGTCCACCTTGTAGATGTCGTCCATGGACACGGCTTCGGCGCCGAGCTTCACGCACTCCTCGATGCGGTCCTTGTGCATGTCGGTCACGAACACCTTGGCGCCCGCGTCGCGCAGGTGCTTCACCACGTGGAAGCCCACGTGGCCGAGGCCCTGCACCGCGTAGCTCGCCTTGGCGAGGTCGGTGTGGCCGTACTTCTTCATGAGGCAGGCCTTGATGCCCTGGATGGTGCCGAACGCGGTGAAGGGCGAGGGGTCGCCGCTGCCGCCGTGCACCGGGTGCACGCCGGTCACGTAGTCCGTCTCCATGAAGATGTTGTCCATGTCGGAGATGCTGGTGTTCACGTCCTCGGCGGTGATGTAGCGCCCGCCGAGCGACTGCACGAAGCGGCCGAAGGCGCGGAACAGCGCCTCGGACTTCTGCGAGGGCTCGCCGATGATCACGGCCTTGCCGCCGCCCAGGTTCAGGCCCGAGACCGCGGCCTTGTAGGTCATGCCGCGGGAGAGGCGCAGCACGTCGGTGATCGCCTCGTCCTCGCTCTTGTAGGGCCACATGCGGCAGCCGCCGAGGGCGGGGCCGAGCACGGTGTTGTGGATGGCCACGATGGCCTTGAGGCCGGATTCCTTATGCTGGAAAAACACGACCTGCTCATGCCCCATCTTCTCGAGGGTGGCGAAAACTTCCATGGACTTCCTCCTGGACGGATTGCGAAGAAGGCGGCGGGATACGGGGCCTGGATACCAGACCTGACCCCTGTGACAGGGCCGTAAATTCCCATCCGCCATAAAAATCAGCCCCCGGGGGTCCGGGGGCGGCGGGATTATACGCGTCCGCCGTGTCCCTGGCACGGCTTCTAGAGCCCTGCCTGGACAGGGTCTATAGGGGGGCGACACCTTATAATGTGCGGGTATAGGCATTTACATCTGACCAATTCCATAAAACCATTGGCCACGTCTCCTGCTCGCCGAGGATCTGAATGAGCACCAGTCCGAAAAAGGTCGAAGCCGGCCTCGCCGCCGAGACCACTCCATTGCGGTTTGTGACTGCGGCGTCTCTTTTTGACGGCCATGATGCCGCCATCAACATCATGCGCCGGCTGATCCAGAGCCAGGGGGCGGAAGTCATCCACCTCGGCCACAACCGGGCGGTGGAGGACGTGGTGCGGGCGGCCCTGCAGGAGGATGCGGATGCGATAGCCGTCAGCTCCTACCAGGGCGGCCACATGGAATACTTCAAGTACATGGTGGACATGCTGAAGGAGCGGGGCGCGGGTCACATCCGCGTCTTCGGCGGCGGCGGCGGCACCATCACGCCGGAAGAGATCGCCGAACTGCACGCCTACGGCGTGGAGCGCATCTACCACCCGAACGACGGCATGCACATGGGCCTGGTGGAGATGATCCAGGACGTGGTGAAGCGCACCACCGAGCACCGCCGCGCCACGGAGCGCCCGGGCAAGGTGCAGCTGGACGACGAGATCTCCATCGGCAAGATGCTCTCCAACATCGAGGAGGGCACGCTCACCGAAGCGGAGCTGGCCAAGCTGCGCAAGGAATGGGAGATGGCCGGCAAGAAGACGCCGGTCATCGGCCTCACCGGCACCGGCGGCGCCGGCAAGTCCTCGGTGGTGGACGAGCTCCTGCTGCGCTTCCTCAACGCCTTCCCGGACATGCGCATCGCCGTGCTGGCGGTGGACCCCACCCGCCGGCGCACCGGCGGCGCGCTGCTCGGCGACCGCATCCGCATGAACGCGCTGCGTTCCAAGCGGGTGTTCATGCGTTCCATGGCCACCCGCCGCCAGAACGCCTCCATCAACGAGATGCTGCACGACTGCGTGGGCTTCCTGCGCGGCCAGGGCTATGACCTCGTCATCGTCGAGACCGCCGGCATCGGCCAGTCCGACTCCGAGATCGTGGACCTCGTCGATTTCCCGGTCTACGTCATGACCAGTGACTACGGCGCCGCGAGCCAGCTCGAGAAGATCGACATGATCGACTTCGCCGAGCTGATCGTGCTCAACAAGTTCGACCGCCGCGGCGCGGAGGATGCGCTGCGGGACGTGCGCAAGCAGTGGAAGCGCAACCGCACCGCCTTCAAGATGCCGGACGAGGAAGTGCCGGTGTACCCGACCATCGCCAGCCAGTTCAACGACCCGGGCGTCACCTGGATGTTCGTGAACCTGTGCCGGCTGCTCCGGGCCAAGCTCAAGCTGGCGGACGACAAGTTCACGCCCCATGTGGATACCAGCCTGAAGGAGCCCCGCGCCACGGTGCTCATCCCCGGTGCCCGGGTGCGCTATCTCGCGGAGATCGCCGAGCAGGGCCGCGGCATCAACGGCGGCATAGACCGCCAAGCGGAGGCGGCCGGCCGTGCCCAGCACTTCTGGCAGTCCCTGAAGGAATTGGAGGATCACCGGCTGCCCGAGCCGCTACACCTATATAAGGGTGGTGATGTGGAGTCCGTCACCCCGGCGAAGGCCGGGGTCCAGTCCAACTTGGATTCCCAGACCAAATCTGGGACCGTCGACCGTACTCTCATCCTTCTTCGCCAGCGCTACCAGGAGGCCGTGAAGGCCCTGTCCGCGGAGGCCCTGGACCTGCTGCGGGAATGGCCGCACCGGCTCAAGACCGTGACCGACCCGCACTACACCTATGAAGTGCGCGGCAAGGTGATCGAAGGCTCCAACTACGTGGAGTCCCTCTCGCACCAGAAGATCCCCAAGATCGCGGCGCCCAAGCACTTAGGGTGGAGTGAGCTGCTGCGCTTCCTCATGAAGGAGAACCTGCCGGGCCATTATCCCTATACCGGCGGCGTCTATCCTTATAGAAGGACGGGCGAAGACCCGACCCGCATGTTCGCCGGCGAAGGCACGCCGGAGCGGACCAACCGGCGCTTCCATTACTTGAGCCACGGCCAGAAGGGCGCGCGGCTCTCCACCGCCTTCGACTCCGTGACGCTCTACGGCGAAGACCCGGCCAAGCGGCCGGACATCTACGGCAAGGTGGGCAACTCCGGCGTCAGCATCGCCACGCTCGATGACATGAAGAAGCTGTACTCCGGCTTCGACCTCTGCGATCCCAGCACCTCCGTGTCCATGACCATCAACGGGCCCGCGCCCATGATCCTGGCCATGTTCATGAACACCGCTATCGACCAGCAGGTGGAGAAGCACCTGAAGCAAGACCCGAAACGCTGGGCGGAAGCTGAGAAGAAGATCGCGGACATATATAAGGGTAAGAAGCGCCCCGAATACCACGGCGAGCTGCCGCCGGACAGCGGCGGGCTTGGCCTCGCGCTCCTCGGCGTCACCGGCGATGAGCTGGTGGACGAGGTGACCTACGCCGGCATCAAGGCCCGGGTCATCACCACCGTGCGCGGCACGGTGCAGGCGGACATCCTGAAGGAAGACCAGGCCCAGAACACCTGCATCTTCTCCACCGAGTTCGCCCTGCGCATGATGGGCGATATCCAGCAGTATTTCGTGGAGAACAAGGTGCGGAACTTCTATTCCGTGTCCATCTCCGGTTATCACATCGCAGAAGCGGGGGCGAACCCGATATCGCAGCTGGCCTTCACCCTCTCCAACGGTTTCACCCTGGTGGAGTACTACCTCGCCCGCGGCATGAAGGTGGATGACTTCGCCCCCAACCTGAGCTTCTTCTTCTCGAACGGCATGGACCCGGAATACACCGTCATCGGACGGGTCGCGCGCCGCATCTGGGCCCGGGCCATGCGCGAGCGCTACGGCGCCTCACCCCGCAGCCAGATGCTGAAGTACCACATCCAGACCTCGGGCCGCTCACTGCACGCCCAGGAGATCCAGTTCAACGACATCCGCACGACCCTGCAGGCCCTGTATGCGCTGTTCGACAACTGCAACAGCCTGCACACCAATGCCTATGACGAGGCCATCACCACCCCCACGGAAGAGAGCGTGCGCCGGGCCGTGGCCATCCAGCTCATCATCAACCGCGAGCTGGGCCTGAACTTCAACGAGAATCCCTGGCAGGGCAGCTTCGTGGTGGAGCAGCTCACGGACATCGTGGAGGAGGCGGTCTACAAGGAGTTCGAGGCCATCTCCGAGCGCGGCGGCGTGCTGGGGGCGATGGACACCATGTACCAGCGCTCCAAAATCCAGGAAGAGAGCCTTTACTACGAGCACAAGAAGCATGATGGCTCCCTGCCGCTCATCGGCGTGAACACCTACCTCCCGCGGGACCACGGCGGCGACATCGTCACCACCATCGAGCTCATCCGCTCGAGCGAGGATGAGAAACAGGCCCAGATCGCCAACGTGGCGACCTACCAGAAGGCGCGGAATGAGCGGGGGCCGGAGAGCGCGGCCAAGCTGCAACAGACAGCAAGAGACAGGAAAAATATATTCGCTTCACTCATGGATGCCGTGAAATACCTGTCGCTGGGGCAGATCAGTCATGCCTTATACGAAGTCGGCGGCGAATACCGGCGGAACATGTAAGGAAACGCCGCTGGCGGCGCCATAACTTTGTTACGGTCCGGCTCGGCCTCCTCATGCACACAAGAGTGCACTCCGGGGCACTCGTCCTCCCGCGCCTCGTTCTGACGGCGCGAGCGGCGTTTCTGCAACAGGAGCTTTCCTAGTGACCACTTCGAGCCATCGCCCAACTGTTTTCATCTCTTGGTCACGGCCATCGGGTCTGTCTTATGCGGAGTTCATGAAGGATGTTCTAGAAGCTCTCTTCCACGAGAAGATTCACGTTTTTGTTTCGACAAATGTTGGGAAAGGGAAATCGTTTTGGGTCGAACTGAAAAGGAATCTTCGGCTTGCTCGGTTTGGCGTCGTGGTTGTAACGCCAGATTCAATTTTGTCGCCTTGGCTTCATTTCGAAACTGGCGCTATGCTGAACTGCGAATGTGCGCCGCTATTGTTCGGCGTTGCTCCTGAAGAGTTACCTGGAACACTTAAAAACATCCAGGCAACCGAGTTCAACATCGACGACGTTGAGCGCTTAGTACTGCACATTAATCGGAAGATTGGTTCTCCCTATCGTCCCGTCACCCTAAGGCGGAAGTTGAATGAGTTGTGGCCGGTGATCGAGGACTGCTATGCCGGCGTCAGCAATATTGCTACAGAGCTAGCGGGTATGGCCCAGGAGCGTACCTTGCGCGAGCTGATGTTCGAATTGTTGACTCGTGTCGATAAATTGCAGGTTAAACTTCTGGGATCTGAATACGAGCCAAACTGGCCAATGAGCTCCAACGTCAAGCGCACTGCTTTGCCGTATACCATCGTGGCGGGAGCGTCGAGCGATAATCCCATACTGGCGCTGAATACGGACAACGGTCATATCACGATCGAAATGGGGACTACTGCTGGTAGGAAGGAGTTTGCGAGGCTTATGCGTAGAGATATATTGAAACCGCTGCGCAATACGGTTAAGCGCGGTGCCTAGCTCTTGCCAAGAGCATGAGGCGTTTATTGAAATCGGTGTCCGCTGGCGATGTACAAGTGGTTGAGCGCTGAAGCTTTAGAGTTAGTCTTAAATTCCTCTCTTAGTAGTGAACGCGGGAAATTGTTCCCACGGCGGACTCTTTTGACATAAGAGTTCGGCGGTGGGACTATCTGGTCCGGGGTAGGGATATCCAAAGGGGTTCGGCGCATGAAGACTTCGACCTTGTGCGGTCTCTTGGTCTTATTGGCCGGTTGCAGTTCCGGCACCATCATTACTCAAGGTGGGGAACGGAAGCCAGTTATAGATAACTGGCAGAACGTCTATATCTATTTTTCCCCGCCTTCCAATTATGAAGTGATCGGTATGGTCAGTGGCAAAGGCCACGGTCTAGGCGATCAGAGCAAGATGGAAAATGCCATCGAGGGCATGAAAGAGGAAGCCCTTGATGCAGGCGCTACGGGCATTCTTGTCCAAGGAGCTGGCCTAGCGACAGCGGGGACTATAAGTACCGCTAGCGTGCAGGGAACCAGCTATGGAGCCTACGGCTTTGGCGCCACCGTACCGATCGTCAATGGCGAAGCTAGTGGACTAGCCATATACGTCCCATCCGATGCAGCGAATTTCGTCAAAGCTAAACAAGCTTATGAATCGGAATGCAACACGCTGTCGACAAACAAAGATGCTGCGAAGGAAGCAGTGAAGGCTGCTAAGAAGACCGGTACTCCCACTGATGTTGACGCCGCCAAGAAAAACGTAGATGCCATAGAGAATGAGCAAGATGCAAAATTCTGTGGTGATGACGATTGGTACGCCAAGCAGATGACCTTTCAGCAAGAGCTGATGGCAAAGATGCGGGCAGAAGATCAGGCATCCAAGGACGCTGAAAAGAATGAGGCCGATAAGCAGGCACTGTGCCTTGCTGCTGCTCAAAAAAATGATCTGGCAATGTGGCGGAAATTGGATTGTAAATAGGCCACGTCGGTTACGTACCCACGTTTTCGACTTGCGTGCCTAGTTCTGCCAACTGTGCGTTACATTTACAGCACGGACTGTTAGGTGAGTGGTATACGCCATGAATTGGAAGGAGACTAAGTGACAGATATAAAAAAGGAATTTAGCCCTAGTGTCTTCATGAGGGCACGGCGCCCTGAATTGTTCTCAGATACCGTGCAATTGCAAGAAGCGATGCCAGATATAAGACAATTTGAGTTCTATTTAGAGACACTAACTCAGAGAAAAGAAGAGACAGACTTCGAGCACTTCTGCCGAAGGTTAGCAGAAAAAGAAATTTGCCCAAATCTCATCGTGCAAACAGGTCCGGTAGGTGGTGGGGATAGCAAGACAGATACTGAGACCTATCCAGTCGCATCCGCGATTGCGCACCGCTGGTATGTTGGAAACCCGGAGCAGAGTAGCCGAGAGAGATGGGCCTTTGCTTTTAGCGCGAAGAAGCAGTGGCGAAGCAAGGTCCGACAAGACGTACAAAAAATTGTTGAGACCAATCGCGGCTACTCGCTAATTTATTTCATTGGTAATCAAGCGATTCGAGATAAAGACAGGGCAGACCTTGAGGATGAACTAAAGAAGAAATGGAAGATACCTGTCCGAATTCTGGATCGCAATTGGATTCTGAATGCGGTGACCAAGAATAATCGCTGGGACGTTGTCTATCAGACGTTGGATATATCTCGTCCCGCAGTGACCACATACAGACCCGGTCCGCTTGATACCAAGAGGCAGGCCGAACTTGATGAACTGGAAAAATTAATCGGCAATCCCACACGATACCAAGGATCTGAATATCAACTCGTTCAGGATTGCTTGGAAGCCGCAAAAATTGCCCGCAGTCTTGGCAAGCCTCGAATTGAGGTTGATGGGCGATTTGATAGAGCTGAACGAATTGCAATAACCAATCATTTAGATCGCTACCGATTTCTAATTCTCTATCAACGAGCCTGGGCAGCTTTCTGGTGGTTTAATGATTACAGCGAATTGAATCGGATTTATGAACAAATCGAAGAATACGGCCTAAAAGCTGAATGGATTTGGGATGCTGAAAAACTCGTAAATCTTTGGCACATAGCTAGTGGTTGGAACCGGACCGCCTTCGAGAAAGAGCCAAAGTGGACTGACAGAACCATAAGGCTACGAGCAGCCCTTTCTCAGCATAGTGGTAATACAGAGAAACCGACCGGGGCGCTTTGGGCGAGAACACTCCTGGTACTAATGGATCTCATCAACGCCGCGGCGTTGCATGCACCATTAGATGGAGTCGTCAAGAATCTTCGCGACATAGTGAAGCAAGCGCGCGGTCATTCAGAGTACCCGATGGAAGGATTGACGCGGATGTTGCAAGAACTCGGCAACATCCCGCAGGTGAGTGATGCGTTCGGCGACGTAATCGAGGAATTGATTGAACTCGAGAGCTCGCGTAGTGGCGAATCAGTAGAGGGGGAGGCGCGACTACAGCGCGGCCTTCAACTCTTAAAGCAAGAAAAAACGTACGACGCTATAACTCAATGTGCGCGTGCTCAAATCCTTTTGGCCAAGGAAGAAACATACTCGGAATTCTTGCAGGCCATTGTTGTTACAGGACTAGCATTCGAGGCGGCTGGGCTGCTTTGGGCCGCACGCGGAAATATTATCACCGCACTCGACCGTGCACTTGTATCCTATTTTAAAGAGGGCAAGATTGCCCCGCAGGCAGTGTCCCTATGTCGGAAGTTGGTTTGGCTTGAATTGCAACTAGGACGCCCGACATGGGTACAAATATGGTGGGAATGGATAGCATCTCTTCAAACGGCTGCTCCAGCGGATGAAGAAATCCGGGAGTCCATGGACGAAGAGGCTAGGCTTATGGATGCTGTCTTGGGCATTTTGATTCTTCGAACGTCTTCTATCGATCTAAAAAGTCTCGACCGTATACCTGCGTTATATGATTACCTCGGACTTCATATGTCGCGAGATGCAATGTTATTCGCTCTCGGTCATGAAGACATCGTTAGTTCTGAATTGCATGTTTCTCCAGGGGAAATTGACATTACATTTCGGAGATTGTTGACTCAACCTGCTGCAGATGATGTTCCCAAACAGCCCGAATGGTTTTTGCCAACCAAAGTTTCCATGCGAACTCTGGTTTTAGGTTGTCAGATTGAGATCTTGGCTGAGAATAATGCCCTGACAGTACTATTTGGAGAGAGCCTTCTCGCTTTTATAGAGTCGTTCTTCTCTACGGTAATAGCGCGGAAGAGGCACTTTGCTTCACTTCCATATTTGAAGATAGATTTGCGTCAGTCGGAATTTGCGGATATGCCCTTCAGTCTTCATGAAGACGAAGATGACTGTGGAGAGACCACATTGACGGTGGCCCACCCGAAGATGGATCCGGCAGAGTTATTGGCGCCCGCAAACGACAAGTCTTTTCTCGCGCTATTGGCGACGTTAATCAAATTGATGAGAATAAATTATAGCCATAGCTCGCTAAAGAATATGTTTTCCGAGGAACGCGCCCAGGATAGAGCGTTCTTGTCGGCTCGATCAATAATCGCAGTGACAAATATCTTATCTAATAGTCCGAAGTATCAAGTCGATGCTTGGATTGAAGGTCTGTCCGAAGAACGCTTCGAGTTGCGGCGCACGGAAGTGTGGCCCGCCTTGAATGAATCTCAAGCAGATGAAGACACCACGGCCAAGCCCACGGAATTTGCTTACGCAGTTGGCAAGCCACCGCCTGAACTTTCAGGTGTAGATGCATTGAAACACAGTGATTTGAGAATAATCTCGTTGATCAACATGCCGCTATGGGATCGGGCTAAGTGGAAAGGACTGGGATTTGCGTTTCGAGAAGAAGAGCCACCGATACCGGGGCTGGTACTCGTATTTGAAGATATGGAGGCCGGAAAAAAAATATTTCGTGGATGGCGTAAGCGAGTTGGTCAAAATGATGAAGCAGATCTCATTGGCGTGACTCTGATTCTTGGTATCGAACGAAAAAAACCATTCAACTATCGTGTTGCAATCGGTTTAAATGAAAAAGCTTTGAATCGAAAATTAACTGACACGACGTTCTTTACTTTGGTTTACAGAATGCAGGATATGGCTCCTCGCAATGCCACTTATGTGCAGCAATTCATTCAAGAGTATGAGCGAGCAGGCCGTTATTTTATAGCGCCCGGACAAATGAGCGCTGGTGCTGGCCCATATGCTTCAAATCTTGAGATTGATAAGAAAGAACTGCGAGTAGTTCATGCCTGGCAAATTGGTGAAAATGATCCGATTAGAGTGGCTTTAGGTTCGCATGATGATCCAGTCATACCGTCAGATGTCACCGATCCGCCGATTCTTACGTGGTTAAGGAAAAGGAGAAGAAAAAGTAGCGAATAAGAAATGCAAATGACACTTGCGACTTGAAATTGAGAGGAGTGATGTATGTTTAACTCTGGTAGTTCACCTTACGTGAAGAACTCTGGTCGCCTGGCAGATGTCATTGCCGCTATCCAAGCAATGGGTGTGTATGAATTTCATATGTGCGAATTTAATATCTGGGCAGAGAGAATTAGTGGGAGTGCCTCGAAGGCAGACTATTGGAAGCGTGTCTTTGAAGAGCATCCCGAGTTCTTCCGTCTAGATACCACCCGAATGATGGCTTCTCTTGTATGGCGGCGACAGCTGCCAAAAGACTATCATGTCGACCTAAAAAGAAGGTTATTGTTGGAAGAGCAAAACGCTTTGCCACAGGCGGGATACCAGCGGCTTACACGAGCGCCCCTCGCTGCTCCAGATATCAAGGCGTTGATAGATACCGCGGTGAATCTTCACGCTCGAGCTGTTGAGTTGCAGCGAGAAGGCAGATGGTGGGTTCCCTTAATATCGAATTTCGTTTCAGGCGTAGTGGGTGGTCTCATCGTTGTATTTTTTAAGCACGGTTGATTGGAGGCGCACCACGTCTTACTGAACCGCACAATCCCCTCTCCACTGTCATAAAAGATTCATATATCCGACCCCCTCACACCTAGCAGATGGGGGAGGGGCTATTCAATTCATCCTTGCCTGTTCAGCATCCCTCCATTCTTAGAAATGGAGCCGGCGGATGATTACCGAAGAACAAGCGCGTAAGCAGTTAGAGACCCTCCACCGGGAGGGAATTGCCTTGGCGAAGGCCTTTGCCGAGGAAGAAGAAGCCGAAGAGTTCGAGGTGGGGTATCAAGGATGGTATTCCCGCGCCCTACCACTCATGAAAGCTCTGGCGCTGGATAGATACTGGGAGTTCCAGTCCTATTACATCGTGGATCCGAAGTACGGCTGGTATAACAGCAACGCTTACGTGATCCAGGATTACTTCCGGGGCCGGGAAGCCGATGATGCGGCTGAGGATACCGCCCGTTGCTTCAAGAGCCAATTGGCGATCCTGAAGTCCGTCTCGGAGCGTCTCGCCTGGAGCACGCTGGATACGGATGACCAGGCGGAGCGGGGCCTGCAACTGGCGCTGCTCGAGACGGCTCGCGGCCTCATCGACATCAACGAACGCGCCGCCGGCGCCCTGGCTAGCACGGTACTGGAGAGCTATCTCAAGAAGCTCGCGGCCGGGCACAAGCTCAAGTTCCGCAAGCAGCTCCCACCGCTCCGGGAATACATAGATGCACTCCACACCGCGAAGGTCTTCGATATCCCCGTTCATGCTCAAGCGACATGGTTAGCAGAGCTCTCCAACCGTTCAAGGTCTGAGGGTGAGACACCAACGAAATTACAAGTGAGAGATCTCATCGATGGTAGTCGTTGGCTGGTGACAAATATCTTCTAGTTTCAAAATTGCGATTTTTGAGCTCGATGCTAGGCGCGGCGAAGGGAGAGCGGCGGAGTTGACTCCGATGGTCAATGAGCAGCGAAGCCGAGCCAGTAACGCCGCAGCGAGCCAAAGGGCGCGATTTTGGGGATGGAAGGGGAAAGCCCCCTTCCTGGGTTAGCGGAGATGCAACCCGCTCCCGCTCCGAAGGCGAAGCCCCGACGAAGCTGCAAGTCCGTGATTTGATTGACGGCAGCCGCTGGCTGCTCACCAACATCTTCTAGGATTGTGACTGTAATAAAATTGTCATTGAATTTGATGGATGTTATTGTCAATTCGTGAGAAAGGGAAAAAGGGGATATGGAAATGCGTCCAGCTTCACTGATGCTTTCGGCGTTGCTGCTTATGGCCGTTTCAGCCATGGCCCGCTCCGACGCGCTGTCCTCGATGATACAACCCGTGCCTGCGGAGGCCGCATCCAAGCTGGCAGCTGAATGGTGGCAATGGGCGGAGTCAGTACCGGGAGGGAAGAGTCCCATCATGGATGAGACGGGAGTAGACTGCGCGCAGGACCAGCAGGGTCGGGTGTGGTTCCTGGCAGGCGGCTACGGCTCAACGAAGATCCATCGGGTATGTACTGTGCAAGAGGGGAGATCCCTTTTCTTCCCTCTTATCAACATGGTCTATTTCCCCGATGAGGATTCGACTCCTGAGAATTTCACTTGTGAGGATGCGGAGATCGCTTCAGCGCTGGATAACGACACGGCGAT